>ENA-ORBV01000069-ORBV01000069.1-microbial-mat-metagenome-genome-assembly--contig:-NODE-69-length-185287-cov-10.791529_pt1 | contig 185287 bp, 182 predicted proteins | sample MGYA00237777_ERZ505514 | MGnify/ENA primary metagenome ERZ505514 (study PRJEB26160, sample SAMN06269048) | microbial mat metagenome | isolation source: Oligotrophic lake microbial mat | place...
ATACGGGTTGCGATCGGACGACGTGTTGGGGCGCAAACTCCCCGGGATATACACCCACCATTGGCCGGCCCCGGAAGCCGAGACCGCGAAATGCAAAGCGCTGCGCGATCATGGCGAATGGCACGGCGAGAGCGTCCAGCGCCTCCACGATGGCCGCGAAGTCCATGTCGAATCGAGCATAACCATATTGCGCCGGACCGATGGCGCGGATGCCGGGACGCTCATCGTCACCCGCGACATCAGTGCGCGCAAGCAGCAGGAGGACACGCTCCGCGAAAGCCAGCAGTTCGCCCGCAGTGTGCTGGAAAATCTCCCAGCCTTCGTCGGCGTGATGACGGTGGACGGAACCTTGACCGATGCGAACCGCGCGTCGATGGAGGCGGCCGGCATCCCGGCCAGCGAGGTGATCGGGAAAAAGTTCTGGGACTGCTACTGGTGGAGCTATTCTCCCGAGATCCAGGCGCAACTGCGCGACGCGTGCAAGCGTGCCGCCGGCGGCGAACGCGTCCGCTACGACGTGCCCGTGCGCATGGCGGGCGACACGCGGACGTGGATCGATTTCCAGATCTCGCCGCTGCGCGATACGAAAGGGCGCATCACGCATCTCATTCCATCGGCGATGGACCTGGCTTTGCGCCACGAAGCCGAGGGAAAACTGCGCGAAAGCGAGGAGCGTTTCCGCGTCGCCCTCAGCGCGGTGAGCGACATCATCTGGACCTACAATGCCGCCGGAGAGATGGACGGTGAGCAGCCCCTCTGGAGCGCGTTCACCGGCCAGCGCCCGGAGGATTTTCGGGGCTTCGGCTGGTCGAAAGCCGTGCATCCCGAGGACGCGCAGCCGACCATTGAGGCGTGGAATCTTGCCGTCGCGGAAAAGCGGATGTTTGAGTTTGAACACCGCGTGCGGCGGCACGATGGAGAGTGGCGGCTGTGTACGGTTCGGGCCAAGCCGGTGCGGTATCCGAGCGGGGAAATCCGCGAATGGGTCGGCGTCCACACAGACATCACCGCGAGCAGGCACAGTGCGACGGAACTGCAGCGTGTCAACTCCCTGCTCGACACCCTTCTCCACACCGCGCCCATCGGCTTTTGCTTCCTCGATCGGGATCTGCGCTTCGTGCGCATCAATGAACGCCTGGCGCAGATGAACGGCGTTCCCGTCGAGGCGCACCTGGGCCGGCATGCCTCCGAGATCGTGCCAGCACTCTTCGAATCCCTCCGCGACTTGACCGGCCGCATCCTGACAACGGGCGAAGCCGAATTGAATCACGAGTTCTCCGGCGAGACGCCGGCCACGCCCGGCGTGACGCGCTTCTGGAATGAAAGCTGGTATCCGGTGCGCGACGGGGCGGGTGAGGTCGTCGGTTTCGGCGCGGTGGTCGAGGAGATCACCGAGCGCAAGCGGGCCGAATCGGACCTGCGGGTAGCCAAGGCTCGCGCGGAAAAGGCCAATCGTGCAAAAACGGATTTTCTCTCCAGCATGAGCCATGAATTGCGCACGCCGCTCAATTCCATCCTCGGCTTCGCCCAGCTCCTGGAATCGGGCGCCTCGCCCCCGACGCCGTCGCAGAAGCGCAGCATCGACCAGATTCTCAGGGCCGGATGGCACCTGCTCGACCTGATCACCGAGATCCTCGATCTGGCGGTGATCGAATCAGGCAATGTGATGCTGTCGCTGGACCCGGTGTCGCTGACCGATGTGATGCTCGACTGCCGTGCCATGATCGAGCCGCAAGCGCAGCAGCGCGGCATAGGCATACAGTTTCCGCGCTTCGAAACGCTCCACTTTGTCAAAGCAGACCGGACCCGGCTCAAACAGGTGTTGGTCAACCTTGTGTTCAACGCCATCAAGTACAACAAGCCCGAAGGCACGGTTGCCGTGGAGGTCACGCTGAAGTCCCCGGGTTTGGTTCGTATTTGCGTGCGGGACACCGGCGCGGGACTGGCGCCGGCACAGCAGGCGCAATTGTTCCAGCCGTTCAACCGGCTCGGCCAGGAACGCGGCGCCGAGGAAGGCACCGGCATCGGTTTGGTGGTGACCAAGCGGCTGGTTGAACTGATGGGGGGCACCGTAGGCGTCGATAGCACGGTCGGGGTGGGTAGCACGTTCTGGATCGAATTGAGCCAGACGGCCGCACCGCAGTTCGCGGCTGCGGACCTCGCGTACATTGCGCAGGTGCAACCGCAACCACCCGATGGCGTGCCGCAGCACACGCTGCTCTATATAGAAGACAATTCGGCCAACCAGGCACTGATCGAACAACTGATTGCGCGCCGTCCCGACATGCGACTTCTGTGTGCGGCGGACGGCGAGGCCGGCATCGCGTTTGCACGCGATTATCAGCCGGCGCTGATTTTGATGGACATCACCCTGCCCGGCATCAGCGGGGTCGAAGTGTTGCAAATTCTGCAAAAAGACCCATCGACGGCGCATATCCCCATCGTCGCGCTCAGCGCCAACGCGATGCCAAGCGACATCGCGAAGGGCATGGACGCAGGCTTCCTCAACTACATCACCAAACCCATCAAGGTGGACCAGTTCATGGATGCGCTTGACCAGGCACTGAAATTTGCACAAACATCATCGCGCCGTGCGGTGCCGCAAAAAACGAGCATATAGAATAAAAACGTAGAATAAACATATAGAACAAACACATAGAACAAATACATAGAACAAACACATCGAATAATTACCCCGTCCGGTTTTCTCGATATCGCCAGTTAAGCTATTCAAACGCGGGCGCTTTCGCCATTTCGCCTGTTGGCGGCAGGCTGTCCGCCTGGGGTCGCAGTGCCGAATTCCCGGGATGAACATGGCTGGAAACCCGCGCCTGGCAAGGGTTTCCAGTCATTGTCTTCGTTCCTGCGGAGGGGTGAATCGATTCAAGTTCTTTTGGCGAAGCAACCAAGGCCAGGCTCGGTGACGCCTGCGCCGGCCCGGGCGATTGCGTAGCATGGCCGTCGTCTGGCCGTCGCCTGGCGTACAGACGAGGGTAAATGCCGTCGTCTAAGCTTGGTTCCTTTGCCAAGGAGATCCACCATGTCAGCCATACGCACCGTGGTTGTCGCACGCCGCAACGCACTGGCACTACTCGTATGCGCCAGCGCGACACTGCTCGGCACGGGAGCTAATGCCGCCGATCACAACACGACCGCCGACGCGCAAGCGCGGTATCGCAACGACCGCGCCGCCTGCCTCAACGGCCAGTCCAATCAGGACCGCGCGACCTGCCTCAAGGAAGCCGGCGCGGCGCTGCAGGAGGCGCGGCGCGGGCGCCTCGACAACGGCCGCGACGGCGAGAGCCAGTTCGAGAAAAACCGCCTGCTGCGCTGTGACAGCCAGCCGGCGCAGGACCGCGCCGATTGCCTGCGCCGCATGAACGGCGAGGGCGTCACCCGAGGCAGCGTCGAGAGCGGCGGCATTTATCGCGAACTGACGACCACCGTGCCGGCGACAAGGTAAAACCCCGGGCGCGGCGCACAAAAAGCCGGCACACGCCGGCGCGCGAGAAATGCATGAAAGAACGGCGGCATCACTGCGATGCCGCCGCTTCCATCGCTGGAGCGCCCGCTCAATAGCGGCGCGGATTATCCGGGCGCCGGTCCTGGCTGTTGCGCACGCCGTCACCGTCGCGATCGCGGTCGGCGCGATTCGGTATGCCGTCACCGTCACGGTCACCGCGGCGCCAGTTGCCGCGCTCCAGTTCCCAGCGGCCGTTGCGCTCATGCCATGTCGGCTGCACATACTGGTAGCCAACGCGTTCGCGCATCCAGGCGCCCTTCACCCAATGGTGCTTGTTCTTGCGCCAATCCCAGTGCCCGGCGATCCAGATATGGCCGTTGCGCGGCGGCGGCATGACTTCGTCGCGCGCCGGCGGCGGAGCCGTGCGCACGATGAGCACTGCGGAGGCGGGAACGGCGAATCCGCCAAACGACGTCGCGAGCACCGCGGCAAGAATGATTTTCCTGAGCATGGCTTTGTCCTGACTTTGAAGTTGTCGTTCGGGGCTGTATTGGTCGTTCGGGGCTATGTCAGTGGCGCGACCCGGTTTTTTTATAACCCTATCGATGCGCGGCGTATGTGCGCCAACGCCCAAAACCAGCGCATTGCCGGCCGCTCAGCGCTGCCTGCCAACCGCCACCCGGCGGGCGGCGGCGGTCGATGCCAAGACGCATCTGCGTGGCGATTTCACCCTTGCCTGAAGCGCGACCACACCGCACGGCCGACGGCCCGGGCGCCGACCCGAGTGCCATTTATGTTCGCTATCGTACGGAGCGAGACAGGGCAACTCGCCATAGTGGGCGACACCCTTCCAAGGAGCCCGTCATGAACCGAACCGCCCTTATGGCATGCGCCGCGCTGAGCGCAGGCCTTGGCCTTAACTTCAGCCTTGTCACCGCAGCGGCCGCCGGCACCATCACCGCCATCGCAGCCGGGACTAACCGCGTCGTGCTGAGCGAGGGCAAGGCGACAATACGTTTCGTCGTCTCCGGCCAGGTCAACGACGGCAGCGATTGCGGCATCTGGGTCAGTTACGGCGACAGCGATTCACCGGACACGCGCATCATGGGCCGCAGCGAGGGCAATTTCCCGCGCGAATTCTTGCACAGCTTCAACCGTGCCGGCCAGTTCACGGTCACCGCCAGGGGCGAGCGCGTGAAGCAGACATTCGGCTGCGACGGGCAGGCCTCGACGTTTGTGACCGTGGTTGACGCACCGGTGGCGCAAGCGCCGCGCGAGCGCGAGCGCAGGCGCGACTACGCTGCGTCATGTCCCGACGGCTGGCAGATGCGTGAAGGCTCATTCAACCGCGATACCGGCGCCTTTACCTGCGTCGCGAGTTATCCGGAGGAGCGTCTCGATTGCGGTCGCGGCCTGCGTTATTTCGAACGCGACGGCCAGATCGGCTGCCGCCCGCGGGACAATCGCTGACAGCGGCAAGCAGCGGCCTCGCGGCATGATGGTGCCGGCCGCCGGACCGCGGCGAGGTCACACACTGTGACGCCGGCCAGGCGCGGGAGAGCGGCATGTTGGTGATACGCGTGCTGGAAAAAATCTGGAATCTGCTGCGGCTGTCGGTGGCGGCCTGGATCGACGACTATGCGCCGAGCATGGGCGCGGCGCTCGCCTACTACACGCTGTTCTCGATCGCGCCGCTGTTCATCATCGCCATCGCCGTCGCCGGGCTCTTCTTCGGCGAGGAGGCGGCGCGCGGCGAAATTGTGGCGCAACTGCAGGACCTCATCGGGCGCGAGGGCGCGGTCGCGGTGCAGGCGCTGCTGACCAGCGCCAATGCGCCGGTCAAGGGATTGTTCGCCACGCTGGTCAGCGTGATCACGCTGTTCATTGGCGCGGCGACGGTGTTTGCCGAACTGCAAAGCGCTCTGGACCGCATCTGGCGCATTCCGGCACCGGCCGACGCGAACGGCATCTGGGCGCTGTTGCGCACGCGCCTTTTGTCCTTCGGCATCGTGCTGGGCCTGGGCTTCCTGCTGCTGGTGTCCTTGCTGTTCAGCGCCGCCCTCACGGCGCTGGGCAACTGGAGCAGTAACTGGTTCGCCGGCCGCGAGGGCATGTTGCAACTGATCAATTTCGGGCTGTCATTTGCCACTACGACATTCCTGTTCGCGATGATTTACAAGCTGATGCCGCGCGCCAGCATCGCCTGGCGCGACGTACTGGTAGGCGCCGCGGTCACCGCCTTGTTGTTCGAGGCGGGAAAATCGCTTATCGGTCTTTACCTCGGCACCACCGGCGTGGCCTCTGGCTTTGGCGCCGCCGGCTCGCTGGTGGTGCTGCTGGTGTGGGTGTATTTCTCGGCGCAGATTTTCCTCCTCGGCGCCGAATTCACCTGGATCTACTCGCATCAGTACGGCTCGCACGCCGTCAAGGCCAAGCCACCGGCCACGCCTGCGGTGCCCAGCCGCTCCGGCGGCGGGGGCGGCGGCCGTGACACCGATGCGAAAAGCACGCAAATCTGAATATGTGCGCCAGCGTACCGAGCACGCGCGACCGAGCGCGCATGATTGTCCGGCTTCACGGCATCCCATACCCATTTCCCGGAGACAGACATGACTCAATTTCGTAGCGCGATAACCAGCGGATTGCTGCTGGGTTTGCTCGGCCTTGGCGCCTGCGCCAGCGCGCCGACCAGCACCACCTCGACCTCAACCCTGACGACCGGCCGGCTCGCCGGCAATCACGAAGTGCCCTCGACCAAAAGCACCGGCAGCGGCGATGTCAGCGCGACACTGAACCGGCAGACCAACGTGTTGACCTGGCGTGTCAGCTACGCCGGCCTCACCGGCCCGGTCACCGGCGCACACTTCCACGGCCCGGCGCCGTGGGCGCAGAACGCCGGCGTGGCGCTGCCCTTTAGCGGCAGCCTCGCCAGTCCGATCACCGGATCGGCTACGCTCAGTCCGGCGCAAGCCAGCGATTTTCTCGCCGGCAGGTGGTATGTAAATCTGCACACCGCAGCTTATCCGGGCGGCGAAATCCGTACCCAGCTGGCGTTCTAACACCGCCCGCACGCATGAAGATGGCTGGAAAGCCCCGCCAGGCGCGGCTTTCCAGCCATTTCTTTTTCAGACAGCGCCGTGGCGCCCATTACCGGGAGAAGACGGCGTCGTGAGGTGGGATGCCTGGGAATCTCCCCCGGGGGGGGGAGCTGAACGAATTTTCCCGTCGTCATCCCCGCTCTGGTTCCCGCAGTGGGATTCGCGGAGATGACGGACTTATTCAGCCTTTTCCTGGATCACTTGTACTTGTCGGCGACCTTGAGCAGTTCGTCGTACTCGGCCTTGACCTGCGGGTTCTGCGACAGCAGCTTGGCGCCCAGCGCCTTGAGCTCGGCCATCATTTTCGCCTGCTCGGCCGGCGCCAGCTTGACGATCTCGCCGCCGTTCTTGACCCAGGCCTCGTCGGCGCGGGCGTTGATGCCGGCCGATTCGACGGCGATTTCCTTGTCGGCCTTGGCGCCGGCGGCAAGAATCGCCGCCTGCACATCGGCGGGCAGGCCATCGAACCAGCGCTTGTTCACCACCACCGCCGAGACCACGATGCCGGTGTGGATCTCGGTGACGGTCTTGGCGACGTCGTAGTACTTGAACGCGGTGAGGATGGGCATGCCGGCGAGCAGGCCATCGATGTTGCCGCTTTGCATCGCCGGCAGCACCTCGTTCAGCGCCATCGGCACCGGCGTCGCGCCGAGCAGTTTGATCGGTTCGATCTGCAGCGGCGTGGCGAACACGCGCAGCTTCTGGCCCTTGAAATCGGCCAGGGTGCGGATGGGTTTTTTCGACAACACGATGATCGGGCTGTTGTTGAACACGCCTATGGTCTTGAGGCCTTTTTGCTCGCCCATCGCCAGCACATGCTTGCGGTAGGCGTCGTCGGCAAGAATGCTGTTCAGGTGGCCGGCCGAACGAAACACCCCGACCGCGTCAAACACCTGGAAACGCGGGTCGGTGCCGACGAGAAAGGAATAAGGCGTGACGAACGCCTCGATCGAGCCGAGCACCACGCCCTCGACCATGCGCGGTATCGGGCCGAGCTGACTGGCGGGGTAGATTTCGATTTTCAGCTTGCCTGCGGTCTTGGGGGCGATTTCCGCCTCAAAGCGCTTCAGCCACTGGTGCTGCACGTCGTTGATGGTGGCGCTGGCCATTTTCATGGTGGCTTGCGCGCCGGCGGCACCGGACAGCGACAGCGCCAAGGCCCCCGCCGTTGCGGCGGCAAGCAGTTTTGCGAAAATTCGATTCATACCGGTACTCCCTCAGCAATGAAAAAAAAACGACCCTGTCGGGCATTGTGCCGCAAACCGGCCGTGCCGGGGTATCCCTAGCCGACGAACCGGGTCGCCCACAAGGACAGCGCCGGCACGTAACTGACAATCGCCAGCGCAATGATCTGCAGCACGATGAACGGCCCGAGTCCGGCGTAGATGGTCTTGAGCGGAATGCCCAGCACCGACTGGGCGACAAAGATATTCAAGCCGAAGGGCGGCGTGAACATGCCGATCGACAGGTTCACCGTCATGATGATGCCAAAGTGGACCGGATCGACGCCCGCCTGCGTGACAATGGGCAGCAGCAGCGGCGTCAGCACCAGGATCGCCGAGACCGGGTCGAGGAAGCAGCCGACGACGAGGAGCAGCACGTTGACTGCCATCAGCACGATCACCGGCGATCCGGTGAGTTCCTTGATGAAAGTGGCGGCGCTCGCCGCCGATCCGCTGATGGTCAGCATCCAGGAGAACACCGCGGCGGCGGCGACGATGACGAGGATTTGCGAGGTGCGGTACATCGCCTCGCCGGCCATGTCCCAGATCTGCCGCCAACTGACGTCGCGGTAGATGAAGCGCGACACCAGCACCGCATAGATGCTGGCCACGCCGGCCGATTCGGTGGCCGAGAAGAGGCCGGTATAGATGCCACCGAGAATGACAAAGGGCATGCCCAAGGCCCACACGCCGGCGAGGGTCGCCTTGGCAAAGCCGACCGCCTTGAAGGCGTTGCGCTCGGACACGCCGTGCGACCTGGCGTACCACATGACATACGCCGCGACGATCAGTGTGATCAGCAGGCCGGGCACGATGCCGGCGGCAAACAGCCGCGGCACCGACTGCTCGGCCGAGGCGCCGAACAGGATCATGGCGATCGAGGGCGGAATGACGATCGCCACCGAACCGATGGAGACCACCAGGCCGGCGCTGAAGCGCGGGTCGTAACCGGCCTTGTCGAGCGAGGGCAGCAGCAGGCGGCCGACGGTGGCGGTGTCGGTGGCGCTGGTACCGGACATCGAACCGATGATGGCGGCGGTGCCGACGGTGGCAAGGGGCAGGCTGCCGCGCAACGAACCGATCATGGCAAGGACCCAGTCAACGATGCGCTTGGCGATGCCCCCTTGCGCCATGACTTCACCGGCGAACAGAAAAAACGGGATGGCCAACAACGAATAGTTGGCGACGCCGCCGAACATCACCTGCTGCAGCACCTCGGCCGGCACCTTGGCGAAAAACAGCACGAACACGGTGGCGGCGGACAGCAGCACGATAAAAATCGGGAAGCCGAGCAGCATCAGCACGACCGGCACGAGGACGAGGGCGATACCCATCTACTTGCCGCCTTTCTCTTCGTGCTGGAAGCGCGAGCTCAGGTCGATGCCCGCCAGCGTCAGGTAAAGACGCACCAGCATCGCGATGATGATCAGGCCGAAACCGATCAGCAGTGCGCTGTGCGGTATGGCCATCGGCATTTGCGCGGCCATGCTGCGCATGTCCACCTGCGCCATCGCCTGGATGAAACGCCAGGACTGCAGCATGACAAAACCGGTCACCCCTATGGTCACGGTTGCGATGAGCACCTCAAGCACCCGGCGCGCGCCGCGCGGCAGCGAAATGAACAGCAGATCCATGGACAGGTGGGCCTTGCGCAGGCTCACCGAAAACAGCCCGAGGGCGACGCCCCAGACCATGGCGAAAGTCATGACTTCGTCCGCCCAGGACAGCGCGTACCAGGGAAAATGGCGGCCGACCAGCGCCACCAGGTTGAGCGCAACGAGAAACACCATGATGAGCGCCAGCAGGTGGCGTACCCAGGCCTCGGCGGTGATCGCCAGCGACGCCACTCGTTCGGCTCTGTTCATTGCATGTGCCATGATCTAGGCCCGGTCCGGCGCCAGCTTGATATCGCTGTCGCCGAGTATCAGCCGGTTCCAGGTCGGCGTGATCACCAGGTCGTTGATGCATACATGCTTTGGCGACTCGGCGACAAAACGCACGGCGCGGCCGAGGTCTTCAGGTCTGAGCATGGTGTCCACCGCCGCCTGCGACGGCGGGATGGGCCGCGCCTTCAACAGCGGCGTGGCGACTTCGCCCGGGTAGATGCAGGTGCCGCGAATACCGTTGAGGCCTTCTTCGATGTTGATCTGGTGCGTCATCGTCACCATCGCCTGCTTGCTGGCGTTGTAGGCGGCGCCGCCGACATAGCCGGGCCAGCGCGCGAACCACGAGGCGATGTTGATGACAAGACCATCCTTTTTGGCGCGCATGGCGGGCAGCACCGCAGCGACGCAGTAGAACGCGCCGTTGAGGTTGATGGCGACGACCTTGTCCCAGTCATCGGGCACGAGGTCTTTCAAAAAACGCCTGGCGACGTTGGTGCCGGCGCTGTTGACGAGAATATCTACGCGGCCGTGGCGGGCGATCAGGTCGGCACCGGCCTTCGCCACCGCCGTCTTGTCGGTGGCGTCCATGGCGAGCGCCTCGGCCTTGCCGCCGGCGGCGACGATGGCCTTGACCGCAGCTTCGAGCACGTCCTTGCGCCGGCCGCTGACAATGACCGTGGCACCGGCTTGAGCGAGCTCACCCGCGGCTGCATTGCCTATGCCGGTGCCGGCGCCGGTGACCCAGGCGATCCTGCCCTCCAGACTCATTGCTTCCCCTCTCAATCAATGTTTATTCATGCAATCGGCTGGAAAGCCGCACCAGGCGGGCATTTCCAGTCAATCGTCCCGGGGAAAGCCATTGTCATTCCGAGCGCAGCGAGGAATGACAAATCAATTTGAAATGGGTTCGCACTCAACGCTTCTGGTACTGCGTCGCGCCGAACAGCATTTCACGCGCCTTGTCGTCGTGAACCGGAGGGCGCAGGCTGGCGAGCACCTCGACACCGCGCTGAACGGCCGGGCGCTTGGCGATTTCATCGAACCAGCGCACGAAGTGCGGGTAATCGGCCTTGTCCACGCCCTGGCGATCCGGATAACGCAGCCACGGCCAGATGGCCATGTCGGCGATGCTGTAGGTGTCACAGGCGATATAGGGACTCTCGGCGAGGCGCCGGTCAATGACGCCGTAGAGCCGGCTGGCCTCGTTGGTGTAACGGTCGATGGCGTACTGGATCTTTTCCTTGGCGTAATTGCGAAAGTGGTGGGCCTGGCCGAGCATCGGGCCGACGCCGCCCATCTGAAACATCAGCCACTGCAGCGTGCTCCAGCGCGCGCGAATCTCCTCCGGCAGGAACTTGCCGGTCTTGGCGGCGAGGTAGAGCAGGATCGCGCCTGACTCGAACATCGAAATGGGTTTGCCGCCGGGGCCATCGCGATCAACGATGGCCGGCATCTTGTTGTTGGGGCTTATCTTGAGGAACGCGGGCTTGAACTGGTCGCCGGCACCGATGTCGATGGCGTGCACCTTGTAGGGCAGGCCGCATTCCTCGAGCATGATGTGAACTTTGTGGCCGTTGGGCGTGGCCCATGAGTACAGGTCGATCATCGCAATTCCTTTTAGATAAAGTGAATGAGTGAAGGGGTGAAGCGCAAAAAAGTGAATGGGTGGCGCCGCAGCGTGCCGGTCAGCCCAACTTTACCAGTTGTTTGCCGAGATTTTCGCCCTTGAGCAGGCCGATGAAGGCGCGCGGTGCGGCGGCGATGCCGGAGGCCACGCTTTCGCGATATTTTATTTTCCCGCCGGCCACCCAGTCGCCCAACTCTTGCCGCGCCTGCGGCCACAAATCGAGGCGGTCAAAGCAAATGAAGCCCTGCAGGCGTATGCGGTTGACCAGAAACGAACGAAACTGTTTCACGCCGTAGGCCTCGGTCGCGCTGTATTGCGAAATGAGGCCGCACAGCGGAATGCGCGAAAAGGCGTTCATGTTGGGCAGCACCGCGTCGAGCACCTCGCCGCCGACGTTGTCGAAATACACGTCTATGCCCTTGGGCACCGCCGCGCGCAAATCGCCGGCAAGATTGCCAGCCTTGTAATCGACGCAGGCGTCAAAACCGAGGTCCTCGACCACATGGCGGCATTTGGCCGCGCCACCGGCAATGCCCACAGCGCGACAGCCCTTGAGCCTGGCAATCTGGCCGACCACCGAGCCGACGGCACCCGAAGCGGCCGATACCACCACGGTTTCGCCGGCCTTGGGCTGTCCGATATCGACGAGGCCTATCCAGGCGGTGATGCCGGGCATGCCGAGCACGCCAAGATAAGCGGGAAGCGGCGCCACCGGACTTTCTATTTTCATCAGTCCGACGCCGTCGGAGAGCCCGTAGCGCTGCCAGCCGAGCGCACCGACCACCTTGTCGCCGGTCTTGAATTTTGCATTACGCGAGGCGACCACCTCGCCGGCCGTGCCGCCGACCATGACCTCGCCGATGTCCACCGACTTGGCGTAGGACCTGGCGTCACTCATGCGTCCGCGCATGTACGGGTCGAGCGACAGCCAGTCGTTGCGCACCAGAACCTGCCCGTCGGCGGGTTCGGGCAGCGCTGTCTCGACGATGCGGAAATTCTCTTCGCTCACCGCGCCGGTGGGGCGGCTGGCGAGCAGGACCTGCATATTGGTGGTCATGGTGTTTTCTTTGAGTTCGGCAGGCCTGAGCATGTTGACCTGAAAGGCCGCGTCAACATGAATTGTCATTCCGAGACCGAAGGCCGGGGAATCTGCTTTTCAAAAGCCAAAGCAGATTCCCCGCTGCGCTCGGAATGACAAAACATCATGACATCGCGGCAAAGCGCGCAAGGTGATGATCGGCATCGCCCTGCATGAAGTCGAGCATGACCAGGCGCTTGGCGTAATGGCTGGCGGCAAGTTCGTCGGTGACGCCCATACCGCCGTGCAACTGGATGGCTTCTTCGGCGACGCGGCGTGCGGCGCGTCCGATATAGGCCTTGGCTGCGGCGACGGCAAGATGCGCGGCCCGCGCGTCGCCGTCGCCGGTCGCAGCGCCCGACAAGCGCATCGCCGCGAGATAGGCCATCGACTTGGACTGCTCGGCGTGGATCATCATATCGACGGCGCGGTGTTGCAGCGCCTGGAAGCGCCCTATGGGCTGGCCGAATTGCTGCCGCGTCTTGAGATATTCGAGCGTTGCCGCATTGAGGCTTTCCATCAGGCCGACGCCTTCGGCGCACAGCGCGGCAAGGCCCAGATCGCTGGCTTGATCAATGACGGCAAAAGCCTCTCCTGCCGCGCCAAGCAGCGCACTGGCGCCGACCTGCACATTTGCAAAGGTGACTTCGGCGGCGCGCAACCCGTCTATGGTGCGGTAATCACGCACCGCCACGCCAGCCGCCTTGCGATCGATGACGAACAGGCTGACGCCCTTGGCGTCGCGGGCTGCACCGGACGTACGCGCCGAGACGATCAGGCTGTCGGCCTGGGCGCCGAACAACACCACGGCTTTTGCGCCATCGAGCACGTAGCCGCCACCGACCGCCCGGGCGGCGGTCTCGACGTGGGCGAGGTCGTAGCGCGAACCGGGCTCGCCATGAGCCCAGGCAAAAATACGCTCGCCGGCGGCAATGCCCGGCAACAGCGCGGCTTTTTGTGCGTCATTGCCGGCGAGACGGATGGCGCTGCCGGCCATCACCACCGTGGCCCAGTAGGGCTCCACCACCAGACCGCGGCCAAGCGCCTGCATCACCAGCAGCGTGTCAACCGCACTGCCACCGAATCCGCCGTGCGCCTCGGCAAAGGGCAGGCCGAGAAGACCCATGTCGGCAAACGCCGCCCAGACTTCGCGGCTGAAGCCCTCCGCGCCGGCCTGTATCGTGCGGCGCGTTTCAAAACCGTACTCGCGCTCGATGAATTTTGCCAGTGACTCGCACAGCATGGTTTGTTCTTCGGTGAACCCAAAGTCCATGTCAGAGCCCCAGCACCATTTGCGCAATGATATTGCGCTGCACTTCGTTGGAACCGCCGTAGATGGTGGTCTTGCGCATGTTGAAATAGCGCGCGGCGAGCGGCGCGGCGTAAGCAGGGCCGACCGGCGTTTCGCCCTCCGCCTGATCGGGCAGAAAGGGCTGGGCGTAGGGGCCCAGCGCCTCCATCATCAGCGCCGTGAGCGTCTGCTGGATTTCGGTGCCCTTGATCTTGAGGATGGACGACTCGGCACCGGGGGCCTTGCCGCGCGCCGCGAGCACGCGCATCACCGTCACCTCCAGCGCCATCAGTTCGATTTCGACCAGCGCGATCTTTGCGGCAAATCCGGCGTCCTCGATCAGCGGCCGGCCGGCCCTGGTCTCGCTGCGCGCAATGGCCTTGAGCGTGGCAAGCTCGCGCTTGGACGCGCCGACGCCGGCGATGTTGGTGCGCTCGTGGCCGAGCAGGAACTTGGCGTAGGTCCAACCCTTGCCCTCTTCACCGACACGATTTTTCGCCGGCACACGCACATTGTCGAAGAACACCTCGTTCACCTCGTGGCCCTCGTCGAGCATGATGATGGGGCGCACGGTAATGCCGGGCGAATGCATGTCGATGAGCAGGAATGAAATACCCTCCTGCTTGCGTCCTTCGCTCGAGGTGCGCACCAGGCAAAAAATCATGTCGGCGTGCTGCGCCAGCGTGGTCCAGGCCTTCTGGCCGTTGACGACATAGTCCTCGCCATCGCGCTCCGCGCGTGTCTTGAGGCTGGCGAGGTCCGAGCCCGAGCCCGGTTCGGAGTAACCCTGGCACCACCAGTCGGTGTTCTCGCGGATGCGCGAGAGGTAATGCTGCTTTTGCCAGTCGCTGCCAAAAGCCATGATCACCGGCGCGACCATGTTGAGGCCGAAGGGAATCAACCGCGGCGCGCCGGCGGCGGCGGCCTCTTCGTCGAAAATATGCACCTGCACCGGCGTCCAGCCGCAGCCACCGAATTCAACCGGCCAGTGACCGGCAAGCCAGCCCTTTTTTGCCAGTATGTCCTGCCAGCACCCCTGGTCGTCCCGGGTGAGGTGGCGGTGATCGAGCACCTTGCGCGCGATGGCCGCGGGCAGGCTGTCACACAGGAAGGTACGTACTTCGTCGCGAAATGCCAGTTCTTGTTCGGTAAAGTCGAGATCCATGGCCACGCCCGGTTGAATTTGGGAGTCTGATCGGCGCCCGCCGCAGACGACGCCCGCCAGGATGGTAGCGGCACGCCGGTGACCGGGCAAGCTGCGTTATTATCACCGCAGAACAAGGAGAACATGTGAAAGCTGTTTTATGCAAGCAATACGGTCCGCCCTCGTCGCTGGTGGTCGAGAATATCCCCTCGCTGCAGCCGGGCAAGGGTCAGGTGGTGGTGAGTGTGCGCGCCGCCGGTGTGAACTTCCCCGATACGCTGATCATCCAGGGCAAATACCAGTTCAAGCCCGACCTGCCCTTCTCGCCCGGCAGTGAAATGGCCGGCCTGGTAAAGCTCGTAGGCGAAGGGGTCAGCGGCGTCAAGCCCGGCGACGCCGTTTCGGCCGGCACGCTGTGGGGCGCCTATGCCGAGGAGGTGGTGGTCAACGCCGACCGCCTCGCTCCGCTACCCGATGGCATGGACTTCAACGTCGCCGCCGGCATCACCGTGACCTACGGCACGACTTACCATGCGCTGAAGGACCGCGCGCAACTCAAGCAGGGCGAAACCCTGCTGGTGCTGGGTGCCGCCGGCGGCGTCGGGCTGGCAGCGGTGGAACTGGGCAAGCTGATGGGCGCACGCGTCATTGCCGCCGCCTCCACCGACGACAAGCTCGCCACCTGCCGGCGCTTTGGCGCCGATGCGCTGATCAATTACAGCCGCGACGACCTGCGCGAAGCCATCAAGACGCTGACCGACGGCAAGGGCGTGGATGTGGTCTATGACCCGGTCGGCGGCCATTACGCCGAGCCGGCGGTGCGTGGCATGGCCTGGGGCGGGCGCTACCTCGTGGTCGGTTTTGCCGCCGGTGAAATTCCGCGCATTCCGCTCAACCTGACGTTGCTCAAGGGTTGCGCCATCGTCGGCGTGTTCTGGGGCGAATTCGCGCGCCGCGACCCGCAGGCGCACCGCAACAACATGACCGAAATCTACGGCTGGGTCATTGCCGGCAAACTCAAACCGCTGGTCTCCACCACCTATCCTCTCGCGCGCGCCGCCGATGCGCTCGCCGACCTACTCGCCCGCAAGGTGCAGGGCAAGGCAATATTGGTGGTGTGAACGCAAACAGGACCGGAGACGGCGGGATATGGACGGGCGGAGTGGTGTGCTTGCATGCGCGCGGGGGCCTGGTCGATCCGGCCACGCTGCGCGTCAACATGGACAGCTATTTCCGGTCGGCCGCCTGTTCGCCAACCGGTTCTGCCGCACCCGTGGCCGCTTTGCCGTCGAGGACTCGCAATACCTCGAGGCCATGTGCAAGCGCGGTCGCATCTGAGCGGCGCGCCCCGCATCCCCGTATTCTCCAGGAGACATCCAACATGGCACGCCTCATCACCCTCGCCGGCGCCCAGCTCGGTCCCATCGCGCGCAGCGAATCACGCCAGAGCGTGGTCAAGCGCCTGCTCGACCTGATGCGCCGGGCCAGGGCGCGCGGCGCCGGCATCGTCGTGTTTCCGGAGCTGGCCCTCACCACCTTTTTCCCGCGCTGGTATATAGAGGATGAAGCCGAGCTCGACGCATTTTATGAAACGGCGATGCCCAACCCGGCGGTGCAGCCGCTGTTCGACGAAGCGAAAAAGCTCGGCATCGGTTTTTATCTCGGTTACGCCGAGATCGCGATGGAAGCGGGCAAAAAGCACCGCTACAACACCGCCATCATGGTTGACCAGTCGGGCAGCATCGTCGGCAAGTACCGCAAGGTGCATCTGCCCGGCCACGCCGACTACCGGCCCGAGCTGCCCTGGCAGCATCTCGAAAAACGCTATTTCGAACCGGGCGATCTCGGCTTTCCCGTGTGGCGCACCATGGGTGGCATCATGGGCATGTGCATTTGCAACGACAGGCGCTGGCCCGAGACCTACCGCGTCATGGGCATGAAGGGCGTGGAGCTGATCATGCTCGGCTACAACACGCCGGCAATGAACCGCAACGGCGTGGAGGCGCATTACCTGCGTGTCTTCCATTCCAATCTCGTGATCAGCGCCGGCGCCTATCAGAACGGCACCTGGGTGGTGGCGGTAGCCAAGGCCGGCAAGGAAGACGGCTTTGACATGTGCGGCTCGTCGGTCATTGTCGCGCCCTCGGGTGAGATCGTCGCCCAGGCGCACACGCTCGCCGACGAGTTGATTGTCGCCGACGCTGATCTTGACGAATGCCAGTTCAACAAGAGCACCATCTTTGCATTTCACGAGCACCGCCGGCCCGAGCATTACGGCATCATCACCGCGCAGACCGGCGCGACGCCACCCCCCGAGGGCCACGACGGGCCCTACTGAAGCGACGCGCGCCGCCATGCGAGTCTTTCAGTGGCTTCGCGACAAGGCCCGCCTGCTCAGGAGCGAGGTGCTGACACTGTATTTTGCCGTGCGTGATCCGCGCACGCCGCTCGTGGCAAAGCTGGTGGCCGGCCTGGTCGTCGCCTACGCATTGAGCCCGATCGACCTCATTCCCGATTTCATTCCGGTGCTGGGTTATCTTGATGACCTGGTACTGCTGCCGCTGGGTATTGCCCTCGCGCTGCGGCTGGTTCCGGACGCGGTGATCGCCGATGCGCGCGTGCGCGCCGTGCACCTGGCGGACAAACCGAAGAGCTGGCTGGCCGCTGCGGTGATCGTGGCGCTGTGGCTCATCGCATCGCTCGCCTGCGGCTGGTGGGTGGCCGCGCATGTCGGCTGGATCCGGGCCGGGTGAACCGGGTCCCGGCGGGCGGCTTTTTACGCAACCCGGCGGGTGTCGTCTGCACAATTGTTATCGGCGGTAACAGTTTCGGGGCGATATGCTCGTCGCGCTTACACACCCTTACAGGACTTACAGTTCCGCTGTAGCTTGGGGCGGGCGTTCCGCGTTGAATGCAGACATGGGGACATCCCATGCCTGTCCATCGAGGAGCCAAACCATGAATCCCGTCAAAACCGCCATCGCCGTCGCGCTCGGTACGCTGTTTGCCGCAAGCGCGTTCGCACAAAGCACATCGCAAATCATTGAACGTGACATCAACCAGCAGCAACGCATTTACCAGGGTCTGGACTCGGGCCAGTTGACGGTGCAGGAAGCCGCGCGGCTGCAGGGTCAAACCGCCCGTGTTGACCGGATGGAATCGCGCGCCCTGTCCGACGGCAGGCTGACATCGCAGGAAGCGGCACGCATAGACAATGCCCAGGATCGCCTCGGCCAGAACATCCGCCGCGAATCGACCGATGCACAGACCGGCAACCCCAATTCGCGTTCGTCAGAACGCATGCAGGCGGACGTGCAGCGCAACATCAGCCAGGAACGGCGCATCGCCCAGGGCGTGCAGTCGGGACAGTTGAGCAACCGTGAAGTCTCGCAACTGCAGCGCGAACAGTCATGGAACCATCGCGGCGAAGCGCGTGCCGGTGCCGATGGCCACATCGGCCGCTACGAGCAACGCAGCATCCAGCACTCGGACAACCGCTTCAGCCGCGACATCCGCAACGAGCGCCACGACGGGCAGTTCCGTGGCGAGCGCAGCGGCTACGGTCAGTCCTATGGTCAGCACTACGGTCAGCACTATGGTCAGCACTACGGTCAGCACTATGGTCAGCACTACGGTCAAAACCAGGGTCAGTACCGCGGCTGGACCCAGGGCGACCACCGTGACTTCAGCCACAACAGGGGCAATCGCGACTTCGGCCACAGCCAGGGCAACACCGACCGGGGCCGTCACCTCGGCTGGAACCAGAACCGCGGCAACCAGCCCGGCGGCAGCACCACGCCGACCACCAACCCCGGCCGGCACTACGGTTCTGCACCGGCCGCAGGCAGCAGCCCGGCCACCACCGGCGGCGGCACGGGTCGGCATTACGGCTCGGCACAAGGGCAGCGCATCGCCATGGCCAGCACCGCTGGCACGTCCACCCGGCAGGTTGGCGCAGCCGCGCAAGGCCGCGGCGGTTCAAATCGCCGCTAAGGCAGCAGCACGGCAAGCGTGGTGAATAAACGCCCGCAATCGCGGGCGTTTTTCATGTCATTGCAGGCACACGCAAACGGCTTCAGCGCACGGCGATGCTCTTGTGCTCGAGGCGCGACATCCAGCGCACCAGCGGCCACAGCAGCGCGAGGTACATCAGCGCGGCCGGCACGATGGGCGTCGGGTTGTAGGTCAGCGCCCGGGCCTGGCGCGCGGTGTTGAGCAGCCCGGGCATCGCCACCACGCTCGCCAGCGTGGTGGGCTTGATTACTTCGAGGGTATTGCTGATGAGATCGGGTAGCACATTGCGCGTGGCCTGCGGCAAAATGACCCCAACCATGGTCTGCCAGCGGTTGAGGCCGGCAGAACGGCGAGATTGACCGCGCCCGGTTTCACCACCGCCAATCCAAATTTTTTATCGAATTTTTTATCGCTCATCGTTTTTATTTCGCGTGAACCGGCAACCCGGCCGCCCTCATTGCGACAGGCCCAGCAGCGATTTGAACACGCCCATGCCGGGCGCCGGTTTGTGCGCGAGGCCCAGCGGCCCGGGCACGCCGCGCGCGATGAACTGCCCGCTGCCGCGCGCCGCGTGCAATTGCCCGTTTTCAACAACGACACGGCCGCGGCTCACCACCGCGACCGGCCAGCCGCGAATGGTCTTGCCCTCGTACGGCGTGTAGCCGACATTGTCGTGCATCATCGCAGCGGTCAGCGTCACTTCTTTGGTCGTGTCCCAGAGCGCGAAGTCGGCGTCAAGGCCGACGGCGATGCTGCCCTTGCGGTCGGAGAGGCCGTACATGCGCGCGTGGTTGGTCGCGGTCAGTGCGACAAATTCATTGAGCGTGATGCGACCCTTGCCGACGCCCTCGGAAAACAGCAGCGGCAGGCGCACCTCGAGGCCGGGCACGCCGTTGGCCATGTCCTTGAACGTGGTCTTGTCACCCTTGGGCAGCTTGCCCGTCTCGTCGAAACGATACGGTGCATGGTCTGAGGAGAACACCTGGAAGGTGCCGTCGGTGAGGCCCCTCCACACCGCCTCCTGCGAGGCGGCGTCGCGCGGCGGCGGGCTGCAGCAATACTTGGCGCCCTCGAACCCGGCCTTGTCGCTGTCGTCTGCGGTGAGGAACAGGTATTGCGGGCAGGTCTCGGCATAGACGCGGGCGCCGAGCGATTGCGCCGCGCGTATGGTCTTCACCGCCTCGATGCCCGACACGTGCACCACCAGCACCGGCACATCGAGCAGGCGCGCCAGCGCAATAATGCGGTTGGTCGCCTCGCTCTCGGCCAGCGGCGAGTGACTGACGGCGTGGAATTTCGGCAGGGTATGGCCGCGCTCGAGCAGGCGCTTGGCGATCCATTTGATGATCTCGTGGTTTTCGGCGTGCACCATCACCAGCGCGCGCTCGCGATCGGCCGCGGCCAGCACGTCGAGCATCTGGCCGTCGTCGAGCTTGAGCAGGTCGTAGGTCATGTAGACCTTGAAAGAGGTGACGCCGCGCTTGATCAGTTGCGGCAACTCAACCTCGAGTGCGTGCGCGGTCGGATCGGAAATGATCAGGTGGTAGCCGTAGTCGATGACGGCTTTTTCGGCGGCGCGGGCGGCATAGTCGTCGGCGACGGCGAGCAACGAATTGCCTTTGTGCTGGGCGGCGAACGGGATGATGGTGGTGGTGCCGCCGAAGGCGGCGGCGACGGTGGCGCTGTAAAAATCATCGGCGCACATTTTGCCGGTGGACGACAGTTGCTCGACGTGGCAGTGGCTGTCAACGCCGCCGGGCAGCACCAGGAGGCCCTTCGCGTCAAGGTCGCGCCGCCCCGGCGGGAGCCGCGCCTCCATTGCCGCGATGCGCCCGTCGCGGATGCCAAGGTCGCAGCGAAAGCTGTCGGTGGCGGTGGTGATGCTGCCGTTGCGCACGGTCAGGTCAAAGTCGGCGCTCATTTGCGCCCCGCATGATCACTGCCGACGTCGTCAACCCCGAATTGCCCTGGACTCATCATCACTATCAACCCCGATGCAAAGCGCGAAAATGACCGACACCGTTTATATCATCAACCCCAACTCCACCGAAACGGTGACGCACGGCATCGACGCGGCAATGGCGCCGCTGCGCATCGCCGGCGGACCGGGAATCGAGCCGACGCAGGCGGCGGCGACCATGGCGCTGGGACGCGTGCGCTTCGGCTGGTCGGGCCGTTCGCCAGGTACGCGCTTGCACGCCCCGGTCTAGCCGGCTGCGGGTTTGGCGCCGCTTTTGCAGTTGGCGTGGGTTACCGTCGGGCCGTCGGAGAGCGTCGCCTCGTCGCCCTTGGTATCGAGCGTGGCGACGCCATTGCCATAGCGTGCACCGGATGCAGAAATCACCGGCATCAGCCGGAACTCGCGCTCGGGCAGAATCACCCAGGCCGACTTGCCGTTATCGACAAAGCGCACATACAGCCTGCGGCCGTTGTCGCAGGCGTACTCGGTCGCGCCGGGCGGGATGCGCGGCCGGTCGGCACTCTTGTCATCGCCGAAGGGCCATATGCTGGGAAGGCTGGGCAGGCTGCCGCAGGCGCCCAGCAAAAAACTCGCGGCGAGGGCGAGGGCGAGGGCCGTGCTGGTGCGGGGCTGGGTCATGTTACGCATTCTCCTCGTGCCGGCGGGAACATTCCCGGCGACGCAGCGCGATTATAAGCCCAGCGTGTTCAGTCCCCCGCCTGCCCCGCATCGGCCGGCAATCGGATGCGGCAAAGTCTGTGTTTGGCTCAGAGGGTCGCTTCGACCGCGCGGCGCAACGCCGGGGTGATTGCCGGCATCACGCCGAACCAGGCCTCGAATGCGGGACGCGCCTGGTTGAGCAGCATGCCCAGTCCGTCGGCGACGGGGTTGCCGCGCCGTCGCGCCGCGGCCAGCAGCGGTGTCTCGAGCGGGACATACACGATATCGGACACCAGACTGTGCGGGGGAAGGCGCTGCAACGACAGCTCGAGCGGCGCCTGTCCGACCATGCCCTGGCTGGTGGTGTTGACCAGCAGCGTCGCGTCCTCAAGTGCGTCGTGGCGGTGCTCCCACGCGATGGCCGTGACCGGCGCACCGAATTCAGCGGCCAGTTCGGCGGCGCGCGCCGGGGTGCGGTTGAGCAGCCGTATTTCGCGGGCGCCGTGTTCGGCAAGACTGACGATGACCGCACGCGCCGCACCACCGGCGCCCAGCACCGTCACCGGCCCGGCATCGGCACGCCAGGCCGGATGCGCATCGCGCAGGCTCTGGATAAAACCAAACCCATCGGTGTTCAATCCGCTGAGCGACCCGTCGGCCCCGACAACGATGGTATTGACGGCCCCGATCCGTCGCGCCGCCGCATCTACACGGTCGACCAGCGCCATGGCGGCGACCTTGTGCGGAATGGTGATGTTGCAACCTGCAAAGCCAAGTGCCGCCAGGCCGGACAAGGCGTCGGCCAGCCGCGCCGGGTCCACCGGCAGCGGTACATAGACCCCGTTGAGACCATGCTCGCGTATCCAGTGATTGTGCAGCAGCGGCGAGCGCGAATGCGACACCGGCCATCCCATCACACCCGCAAGAACAAATTTTTTTTCTTCAGCCATCCACGCCAATCCGGTACCACGGCGGCACCGCGCCCATCGCGGTCACATCGCAGCCGTATTTTATGCGCTGGCGCTGTACCGTGTGTCATTGACGGGTGATCGACCCGTGTCATTCACAATCGGGTCGTCCGGCTGCCGGTCGCGGTTCGGGATTGAATCCAAAATGCGCGGCAGCGCCGGCGGCGGCGACAAAGCCAAGCACACGCGGCGTCGTGGCAGGCCCGAGATGAAGGCTGACGCCCCCCTCGGCCGCCCTGGACAGCGCGGATTCACCGGGAACTGCCCCGTCCGGGCCGCGCATCATTTCCAGCGCCGGCGCGAGATCGCGGTCATCGAGCAGTCCCGCGCCGGCCTCGGTTTGAACCAGCAGGCCGCCGGCATCGTCAAGCCAGGCCGCGAGCAGCGTCCGGGCGACGACACCGATATGGGTGCGCCAGACCAAACCGCCGCCCTCGACGCCGTTCCCGTCGATGCTGTACCCGTCCATGCGATACACCAGCGGCATGTAATGCAGGCTCACAAACACGCGCTGCGGCCCGTTCTGGAAAAACCAGCGGCCGGCATCGTCGTGCTGGTAATTGCGGCCGATGAAGTCGCAGACTGCGGCGTTGGCAATGCGGCCGAAACCGCCGCCCGCATTCTTTACCAGCCAGTTGCCGCGCCGGTCGAGTGCGAGCCAGCCATAGACGTCCGGGACGTCGGGCCAGCGCGCCATGCTGCGTAAGACAATTTCATCCATGCCCGGGGGATGCTCCTCAAACAGCGAGTCTAGGCGGCATGCGCGCGGGCGGCAAGCCGGTATACTTGTGCTCCTTCCGTACACCGGCGAAAAACACGCAATGGCACGCATCGACTACGCAGACCTGACCCGCCCCGAAAACCTCGAACTCGTCGAGCGCATCAAGCGCGAACGCGGCGGCAGAATGCTCAACCTCTACCGCATGCTGATGCACAGCCCGCCGGTGGCCGCGGGCTGGTGTTCGCTGTTCACGGCGGTACGCCAGCAGGGCGTGCTCCCGGGACGCGCGCGCGAGTTGGCGATCATGCGCATTGCCGTCATCAACGGCGCCGATTATGAATTTACGGCGCATGTGCCCTTCGCACTGACGGAGGGCCTGACGCAGGCCCAGCTCGACGCGCTGAAAGCCGGCGGCGACCCCGCGGGCCTAACCGACACCGACCGCGCCGTGCTTGCCTACACCGACGCCATGACAAAGCAGGTGCGCGTGCCGCAGCCGGTGTTTGAGGCCGTGCGCAGGCACTTCAACGAGCGCGAACTGGTGGAACTCACCACCACCATAGGCGGCTACAACCTGGTGTCGCGCTTTCTCGAGGCGATGCAGATAGACCACGAAGAACATTCCTGAAACGGCGCAACATGACCGACTCGACGATGCAGCGCAGCGATTTCACCTTCACGCACGCGCTGCGTGTGCGTTGGGCCGAGGTCGACCGCCAGGACGTGGTGTTCAACGGCAATTATTTTCTGTATTTCGACGTCGCCATCGGCGAATACTGGCGCGCCATCGGCTTCAACTACCCGGATGACATCGTCGAAAAATTCGGCACCGATATTTTTGCCGTCAAGGCGACGGCCGAGTACCACGGCTCGGTGACGTACGATGACCAGATCGCCGTATGCTGCCGCGTCGGCCGCATCGGCCGCTCAAGCATGCGCTTCCTGCTCGGCATCTGGCATGGCGACGCGCACATCACCAGCGGCGAACTGGTCTATGTCAACGCCGATCCAGACACCAGGAAGTCCGCGCCGTGGCCGGAAGCGCTGAGGTCGGCGATTCTGGCGTATGAGAAAACCGCGCCCGAAATCTGAAATCCGCGCGGCGCAGACCTGAAATCAGGGGGATCAACAAGGGGGTCACCCCCTTGTTCCTTTGGACCAGGAAGTCCGCGCCGTGGCCAGAAGCGCTGAGGTCGGCGATTCTGGCGTATGAGAAAACCGCGCCCGAAATCTGAAATCCGCGCGGCGCAGACCTCAGCGCTTGATCTTGGCGCGCGCCGCGGCAAGGGCCGTGGAAAACTTGGGCGTCTGGACACGGGCGAAGTCGCGCGGGTCGCCGCTCCTGCCGTAGGTTTCCTCAAAGCGGCCGAGGTCACCGGCGTCGCCGCGATGCCAGTAGCCGGCGAGCAGTTGCATCCCCAGCGGCTTGAGTTCGGGCAGGGTGTTGTAGTCGGCTCCGGGCGGACCTTCGCGGCCGGTCATGGCGCGACGCTGGCCGAGGTGACCCTTGAAGGTATAGAAGGCGTCCGAGGGCGGCAGGAATTGCAGCGCATATTCGGCCTCGGTTGCGCTGTCGGTGATGTCATCCGCCGACATGGTCGGGCGCTGCCCGCCGCCCAGCAGGTAGCGCATGCCCTCGGGCGCCATGAAGCGCACCGCGCGATACTCGACGCGGCCGTCGACATGGCGGTACAACTCGTTGGAGCGGATGGCGACGTCCAGTTTCGGCCGCCCGTCGGCGGGGAGCGCCGCATCGACGCCGAAAACATAGGTGCGATGAAAGCTGTGGGGCTGCAGCATCAGCGCCACCGGGTGCTCGGTCTCATCGAGCACGACAATGGCCGAGCCGGCGTGATCAAGCTGGCGCCAGTCCTCGAGGTCGCCGATAAAGCTCACCAGGAAGGCGCGCCAGCCGACCATGCCCGCCGGCTGCCCCGACTGGCTGAACACCGCGTTGTAGCGCAGGAAGGTAAAACGCCGCTTCACACCATTGCCCAGGTCAACGCTGTCACGGTCGATGCGACCATAGACCGCCGGCAGTGCCGACCTGGCGCTTTCGCGCTCGTGCACAAACACCGCGTCGGGCTTGTCCTTGTTCGCGTTGAGCACCTCGCGCGTGACCTTGTCGGCGATCAGGTTTCCGGCGCCGTCATAGAGGCGGCCGCGGGCGATGTAGTCGGCGTAAAAATCGACCATACCGGCGTGGTCACGCGGCAGCATGAAGCGCGGGCGATGGCGCTCAAGCAGGACCTGGTCGGCGGCGCCTGGCAGCGCGGACGAGGGCGGGTTTGCGGCAAAGTACTGCGCGAATCCGGGGTAGCCGGAAAAATTGGCGCGAAAGTCACGCGTATCTGCGGCGCGCGCCTCGCCCCCTGCGGCAAGGGCCGCCAGCGGCGCCAGACAAGCCAGAATGTGATGCAGGATACGGGCGGACATGGTGGCGGCGACAGGGCGGATCAGAAAGGGGGCATCGCTATAATACGGTTTTTACCCTGACGACTGCCTGACATGCAAATCCGCGACCAGCTTTACATCAACGGCAAATGGGTCAAGCCCGCCGGGACCGGCTCCATTGCCGTCGTCAACGCCTCCACCGAGGAGGTCATGGGGCGCATCCCGGAGGGCAATGCCGCCGACGCCGATGCCGCCGTTGCCGCGGCGCGGGCCGCCTTCGAATCCTGGTCGGCGACGACGCCGGCCGCACGCGCCGCGCTGCTGCAAAAAATCCATGAAGGCCTGAAAGCGCGCACCGAGGAGATCGCGCGCACCATCTGCGGCGAAGTCGGCATGCCGCTCAAACTCGCCGGCCGCATCCAGGCCGGGTCGCCGACGTTCACCTTCGCGATGTACGCCAGAATGCTGCCCGGTTTTGCCTTTGAAGAAACCGTCGGCAACTCGCTCGTTTTGCGCGAGCCGGTCGGCGTGGTGGTGGCGATCACGCCGTGGAATTACCCATTGCACCAGATCGCCGCAAAAGTCGCGCCGGCGCTCGCCGCCGGTTGCACCGTGGTATTGAAACCCTCGGAAGTGGCTCCGCTCAACGCCTTCATCCTGGCCGAGATCATCGATGCCGCCGGCGTGCCCGCCGGCGTCTTCAACCTCGTCTCCGGCACCGGTCCGGTGGTGGGCGAGGCGCTGGTCGGCCATGCCGGCGTGGACATGGTGTCCTTCACCGGATCGACCCGCGCCGGCAAGCGCGTCTCGGCACTGGCGTCGGAAACGGTAAAACGGGTCGCCCTCGAACTGGGCGGCAAATCGGCGTCGGTGGTGCTCGATGACGCCGATCTTTCCGCCGCCATAAAGGGCACCATCAACGCCTGCTTTCTAAATTCGGGCCAGACCTGCACCGCGCACACCCGCATGCTGGTGCCCGAGTCAAGGTACGAAGAGGCGGCAAAAATCGCCAGGGACGTGGCCGCTACCTTCACCGTCGGCGATCCCTTCGGCGACAGCGCGAAACTGGGTCCATTGACCTCGTCAGCGCAGCGCGAGCGCGTGCGCGGCTACATTGAAAAGGGCATCGCCGAAGGGGCCGAGTTGCTGATCGGCGGCGCCGGGGCGCCGGAGGGCCTGCCTCGAGGCTGGTATGTCAAACCCACGGTATTCGGCCGCGTCAACCCGAAATCGACCATTGCGCAGGAAGAAATTTTCGGGCCCGTGCTGTCCATCATCACCTACCGCGACGAGGACGACGCCGTGCGCATCGCCAACGACAGCCTCTACGGCCTTGCCGGCGGCGTCTGGTCGGCGGACGAGGCGCGCGCCAAACGCGTCGCCCGCCGTATGCGCGCCGGCCAGATCGACATCAACGGCGGGCCGTTCAACATGCAGGCCCCGTTCGGCGGCTTCAAGCAATCGGGCAACGGCCGCGAACTCGGACGCTACGGGCTGGAGGAGTTCCTCGAGTACAAATCGCTGCAGTTGCGACCGGCCGAAAAAGCCTGAGCCGGCGCCAAAAAAACAAACACCTGCTGGAAACGTCCGCCAGGCGCGGCTTTCCAGCCATCCACTCCGGTGCAGTCAAGGACAGACGATGACAATCAAATATTATTTCGAGGACTTCAGCGTCGGCCGTGTGTTTGACAGCGGCACGCGCGTGCTGTCCGAGCAGGACATTCTCGGCTTTGCACGCGAATACGATCCACAGTACTTTCACACCGATGCGGAGGCGGCGAAACAATCGATTTACGGCGGCCTCATCGCCAGCGGCTGGCAGACCGTGGGCGTGTGCATGCGCCTGATGTGCGACAGCTACCTGCTCGAATCCTCGAGCATGGGCTCACCCGGCGTCGATGAGGTGCGCTGGCTGAAGCCGGTCTATCCCGGTGACACGCTGCGCATGAGCGCCACGGTGATTGCCGCCAGGCTTTCTTCGAGCAAGCCTGATCGCGGCACTATCACCGTGCGCTGGGAAGTATTCAACCAGAAAACCGAACGCGTAATGCACATGCAGGGCCTGCAGATCATGGCGCGGCGCCCCGCTGTCTGACCCGCCGTCTGACTGCGGTGGATTACCGGCCGGGCAAACCCGTCAGGCGCGAAGCGCCCCGGCGACGCTGTCCACTACGACAGCATCTGTGCCGATGATGCCCACGCCGCCGCCGCGCAGCGCGATGACCGTCGCGTACATGCCCTCGTGACGCGCGCGGCGCTCCGGCCGCACCGTTGCGCCCGGCATCACCAGCAGCGTCACCTTGCCCTGGGGTACGCCAAGAACCACGTGGTAGGCCGTCACGCCGTTGAACGGGCACGGTCCGATGTGCCTGATCTGCCCGATGCGCTCGAGTTGATCCAGCGGCAGAGTGGCGGCAAGCGCCCTCACCGCCCGCTCGCGCGGCATGGCGCCCATCATGATTGATTTGGCCTCATCTTTCATGACAAAGCTGATGCACGCCAGGGCGAGCTCATCATCGCGACCTAGCCAGGCGTAGATGCCCGCACCAACCGCCAGGGTTGAAACCGCCGCCGCTGCGCGACAAGCGGGTCGACCAGCGTGTCCATGTTGTCCTGGAACTGCGCCGGCAACGCGACTTCCAGGCCGCGCTGCAATTCGAGCTCGAACACCGCGTGTTCGTTGCGATACGCGGCACAGGACGGGCATTGCAGCCGGTGATCCTGCATCGCGCCCGTTTCCGCCAGGACCGTCGGCAGCGTCCTGCGGTAATCGAGGCAGTTCACGGTCGTCCTCCTTTGCGTTCCAACGCTGCGACGGGGGCGATCAGGCGCCTGAGCGTCTGGCGTGCGCGAGTAAGACGCGTCATCACGGCACCCTCGGTCGTGTCGAGCATCGCGGCGATCTCCGCGCAGGTAAACCCGCCGAGCACCTGCAGCGCCAGCGGCTCGGCATACGCCACAGGCAGCGCCATCAGCGCGTCACGCATTTCCAGTCCGAACGGGTCGGCGCGTTCATCGGGAAGGTCGATGTCATCGAGGTTAACGTGCGTCAGGGCCCCGTCCCCCGCAGGGAGCAAGGAAATGCGGGAGAAGTGCTTTGATCCCGTAGTATCGTGACCTCGTGGTCCTGCCCGCCCTAGCGCCTCGCCCTAACGCCTCGCCCTAGCGCCTCGCCCTAGCGCCTCGCCCTAGCGCCTCGGCCGTCGCGCCAGGGCGAGCAACAGCACGGCGGCCAGCAACCACGCCGCGCTGGGCGCCCAGGCGAACATGGCGGCAAACTGCGGGTCCTTGTTGAACTGTGCGGCGACAAGGCCCATGCGCGCGAATGTCGCCAGCGCCAGCAGCGCAAACAGGCTGCCGGTCATGACGCCTTCGCGTCCGGTATGGCCGAGCGCGATGCAGGCGGACACGGCGCTCATCAGCACCGCCCCCCAGGCACCGCCGGCGACAAACTGCGCGGCGACCAGCACCTCCATGCTGAGGGCGAGGGTCGCCACCGCCGCCGCCAGAGCGCCGACGATGCTGCCCGCGGCCATCACCACCACGCCGCCCGAACGCTGCACCCACAGCGAGGCCGGCCACATCAGCAGGTTGAAGCCGATCCAGAACACCGGCATCAGCCATTCGAGGTCGGCGGGTTTGGCAAAGCGCAGGAACTGCGGCGCGGTGTTGAGGGCGAAGTGGATCTGGAAACCCAGGCCCAGCAGCGCGGCACCGGCAAGAAAGCCGAGCAGATAGCCGTCCGGGCGCAGCCGCAGCGGTGACGGTGGCGGCGGCGGTGCCGCAGCCAGCCGGCGCTCCGCCCACAGGATGCCGCAGGTGGCGAGCGCCAGCGCGACGGCCGATAACGCAAAGGGCAGGCGCGGATCAACATTTTTCAGCGTCACGGCGAGATAGGGTGAAACCGCCCCGGCCACACCAAGGCCGAACAGCGACAGCGCCGACAACCACGGCACGGACGGTCGCGCCGCATATTTGCCCAGCAACATCAGCGGCGGCGCGCGCAGTGCCGACGAGGTGACGGCCCAGAGCACGATCAGCGCGAGGAACAGCGGCGCGCCGGCGCCGGCGGAAAAGGGCAGCAGCAAAAACGCGAGGCAGGATACGAGTGTCAGCAGCACCACCACGCGGCCAAGCCGGCCGAACACGCGCGCCATGCGGTCGGCGGCAAAGCCCATGGCGAAGTCGGCGACGGCAAAAATGGCCTGGTCGAGCATCAGGATGAAAATCACCTTCGAGCGCGGGATGCCGGCCGCCTCGGCAAGCTGCGGCAGAAAAATGACATAGACGGTCCAGGTCAGCGTGAAAAAAAACTGCACCAGGGCCAGCCAGATACCGACAGATCGATGTGCGTGTTGCATGTTGAGCCTTGCCCCCTTCCACAACCGCCGATGCCCGCATGTTACCCCGCGTATGCCGTTGGCGCGACACGCGCAGCGTCAGTGCGCCCCGTAGCCGGCGATGCGCATCATCATGCGCACGAGGGCGTAGGCGGCCCAGATGCGGACACGATGCAACCAGGGCTGCTGCCGCCAGCGCGCCGGCGGCACCACCATCGCACCCTCCTCCAGCGCCCGTTGCAGCGACAGGCGCAGGTCGGCGGCAAAGCGCCGGTCTTCGATAACGACGTTGGCCTCGCGCGCGAGCAACAGGCTGAACGGATCGATATTGGAGGAGCCCACCGTCACCCAGCAAAAGTCGATGACCGCGACCTTGGCGTGCAGCATGCTCTTGTGGTATTCGTAGATTTCAACCCCGGCGTCCAGCAGCGTGCCGTACAGGGCGAGCGAGGCAAAGCGTTGCAAAGGATGGTCGGCACGGCCCTGCAACAACAGCACCACGCGCACGCCGCGTCTGGCGGCATCGGTCAGTGCGCGGCGAAAGCGCCGTCCCGGCAGAAAATAGGCGTTGGCGAGCAGTATTTCCTCGCGCGCCGCGTCGATGGCGGCCCGATAGGCCTCTTCGATGTCGGTACGATGGCGAACGTTGTCGCGCACCACCAGCGCGGCCGAGGTGTCACCGGCTGGCAGGCAGGCCGGCGGCGGTGGCGGTATCGCCCGCGACCTTGCGCCAACGTGCGTGCGCGCAACACGCACCCAAAGGCGGGCCATATCACCCCGCACGTCGCCGACAAGAGGCCCCTCAATGCGCACCGCATAGTCAAAGCGCGGCTGCGCCGGGCTGTCCGCGTCGATGTCGTCGGTGATGTTGATGCCGCCGACAAACGCGATGCGCCCGTCCAGCGAGACCTGCTTGCGGTGCATGCGCCGCAGACGCCGGCGGCGCAGCGTAAGCGGCGAGATGGCGGGACGAAAAATCTGCACCCGCACGCCGGCCTCGCGCAGGCTCTGGCGCCGCAGCGGCGGCAGGTGGCGCGAACCGAAGCCATCCACCAGCAGATGGACCGCGACGCCGCGGCGCGCGGCAGCCTCAAGGGCGGCGCTGATGCGCCTGCCGGTCGGGTCGTCGGCGTAGATATAGGCCTCGATGAAGATTTCATGCTCCGCCGCGGCGATAGCCGCCTCAAGCGCGGGAAAATACGTGACGCCGGACTCGAGCAACGCCAGCCGGTTGCCGCCGACAAATTCGACCGTCACGCCATCTCCAGCCTGGCCGAGAGCGCGGCATGGTCGGACAGACGCGTCCACGGATGACCGTGGTGCACCTCGGCACCCAGCACCTCGAATCCACGCACATAGATGCGATCGAGCGTCAGCATCGGGAAACGGCTTGGAAAGGTGCGCGGCGAACGGCCGTGGTGGACGCGAAACGCCTCGCGCATGCCCAGCGCCTCGGCCAGACGCCGTCCGCAATTGTCGCGCCAGTCGTTGAAATCGCCGGCAATAATGAGCGGCGCACCGTCCGGAACGCTGGAACGTATGCGCTCGATCAGCGCCGAGACCTGGCGCCGCCTGCCGCGCTCGTGCAGCGCCAGATGCACACACATGCAGTGCAGGATTTTCCCGCTCCAGTCGATTTTGCAATGCAGCAGGCCGCGCCGTTCATAGCGATGGTCGGAGACGTCCTGGTTTTCCGAGGCGACGATGGGATAGCGCGAAAGAATGGCATTGCCGTGATGACCGTGGTCATACACGGCGTTGCGTCCATACGAGAACTCGGACCACATCTGGTCGGCGAGGAATTCATACGACGGCTCCGCCGGCCAGTTGTGAAAGCGGTGTTCGTGCCGCTGGTTGGCGCCCTGCACCTCCTGCAGGAACACGATATCGACGTCAAGGGCGCGCAGGCGCTCACGCGCCTCATGCAGCACCATGCGCTGGTTGAAGTGGGACAGGCCCTTGTGGATGTTATAGGTGGCGACGCCGAGCTTCATGGCGCGCCCGCTGGACATTCTGCACTGTGGTAACGGGCGCGTTCAGGCCGGGGGCACATCGGAAACCTGTACTTTCTGTTGACGCCGGCGGATGCGGCTCTCGCGGCCAGTATCGCCGGTTTCTTTCAAGTCCGCCGCGCCTGCGCCCTCGTGGCGGGGGCAGCCCGTCCATCAGCCCTTCAATCAGCCCTTCAATCAGCGGGCTGTTGCCGCCCGGCGCATGATCTCGTCCACCATGCCGCGAAACTGCCGGTGGGCGGCGACTCGCGCAGCGACCACACCAAACACCGGCGGCAGATCAAAATCGGGCCGCATGCGCCCGCTGTAGCGCAGCCTCACACCGCCGGCAACGGGCGACAGTTCATAGCTGCCGGTCATCTCGCGAAAAGAGCCGTTGATGGCGCGCGACACAATGCGGTGCGGCGGGCTCTCCACCACCAGCAGGCGCACCTCGACCGGCTGGCTGAAGAACAGGAACGAGTACTCGCCCTGCTGTTCGACGACAACGCCTTCGGCCGTGCGGGCGAGGACGCGCGAAGATTTGAGGTTCGGAATGAATTCAGCCAGGCGGTCGTAGTCGCTGAGCGTCTGCCAGACCACGCGCACGTCGGCCTGCAACTCGGCGCTGGCCTCGATGACGATATAGTCACCTTCGCGTGTGGCCTCGACCGTGACGTCCTGCCCAAAAGCCGGGACCGTGCCCGCCGCCAGCAATCCTAACGAGAACGCCAGCAATGTCCCGAATTGTTGCGTTGCGTTCATGCCGCATCATGCGCCCCGGGGGCATCTGCGGCAAGTACGGCATGGTGCAGGCGGGCCGGGAGGGCAGACCGCCGGTCAAACCTGGAAACCGCGGCTGACGGGCTTGATCTTGTCAACGTCACGCCGGCCTCCAGCGTTAAGCCGCCAGTCAGCGTTGGGGGCCATACTTCAGGCATTCGGCCGCAGATGCCGACAATACGGCAGGACGGATTCCAGGGGGGGACTCTGATGAACGCACCGCATCGCATTTTTATGAATATCACCATACTGGCGCTCGCCGTGCTGCTCGCCGCCGCCCTGCGCCCCGCCCTGTCGGCAGATGCCGCAGCGGCAGCAAACGGTGCCGCGCCGCGCAGTATCGCCGACGTGGTCAAGGTGCTGGAGCACTACAAGCCGGACCCGGCCGTCGCCGCCAGGGCGCGCGAAGTCGCCGCCGCCCAGCCCCCGGCGAGCACCGAACGCGAGGTATTGTTCAAATTTCATGTCGAGCGCGCGCGCGCCGCAGCCAAAATCGGCAATAACACCCAGCAGATCACCGACCTGCGCAAAGCGCGCGAGTACATGGTGCGCGGCGAACAGGAGTCGCTGTTTGCGCTGCGCGAACTCGCCATCGCCGAGAACCTCGGCGGCAATATCGCCAACGCTGTCACGATCACGCAGGAGGTGTTGGCGCAGATTCCGCAGAACCTGCGCGGACTCGAAATCTCGACCAACAGCTTTGCCGCCGCCCTGTACGCGTCTTCAGGCGACTTCGAGGCGGCCCGCACGGCGATGCGCAAGGCCGAGACGACCTTCCGCGCGGTTACGAACTCGCCCAATCCCAATGTGCGCATTTACCGCGCCATCTGGTCGGCCACGGTCGAGCGTGCACGCGCCGAGGTGTTCGCCTCGGAGGGCAAGTTCGTCGAGGCCGAGGATGCGTTTCGCAAAACCCTGCGTTTTCTCGAAGAAGACAAGCCGATCCAGGAATTGCGCCTGCGCAACAACATGTCCTCCGCCAGCGCCGAGAACGCAAAGTTCTTTTTCGAGACCATGCAGCGCCGGCTGGCCGCCGTGCTGATGCAGCTTGGCCGGCTGGGCGAGGCGGAGCTCAATATCCGCGCCGCGCTCAAGAGCGCGCTCGAGCGGGTTGGCCGCGATTCGGTCGATACCGCGGTCCACCTGATAGGGTTCTCCTTCATCCTTCTCGAACAGGGGCGCTTTCACGAGGCGACGTTGATGGCGCGGGAGGCGTTAAAGAGCGTCGAGGCGGCCGGCGCCTCGCCTGCGTCACGCTCCGGCGTGTTCGGCCGCAAGGCGCTCGGTTCCGCACTGGTGGCCGAGGGCAAGTGGGATGAAGCCATCGTCAGCTTCGAGGCGATGAAGGCCGGCGTTGCAAACGACGCGGAAATCGCCAAGCGCTCGCCCACCAACGACATCGACTGGGCCACCGCGCTGCTGAAAAAGAACCGTGCCGAGGAGGCGCGCCTGATGCTGGCGCAAATGCTCGAGCGCACGAGCCAGCAACTGGGCGAGCGCGACAGCCGCACCGCGCAAATCCGTGCCTTCCATGCCATTGCCCTCGCCAAGCTGGGCAAACAGGCCGAGGCTCTCGCCGACTTCGGCAAAGCCGTTCCCATATTGATCGAGCAGGCGCGCAGCGACATTGCCTCGGACACAGGCGGCCTGCGCCAGGTCAAGCGCCTGACCTATATCGTCGAGTCCTACCTGGAACTGATGTCGGCGGCGCGCAAGGCCGGCCTCGTCACGGCGGGTCTTGACAGCGTCGCCGAGTCCTTCCGCCTCGCCGACGTTGCGCGCGGCAGCCAGGTGCAGCGCGCGCTTGCCGCCAGCGCCGCACGCGCGAGCATCACCGACCCGGCGCTGGCCGACATCGCGCGCCGCGAACAGGACCTGCAGCGGCGCGTCAACACCCTCTCGGAGCTGCTGAAGAACCTGTTGTCGCAGCCGCCCGAGCAGCAACTGCCCAAGATCATCGCCGATCTTCGCCGCGACATCGACGCCTTTGGCAAACAGCGCAACGACATCAAGCGCGATATCGAAAAGCGTTTCCCGGACTACGCCGAACTGACCGACCCGAAGCCGGTGACCCTGGCCCAGGCGCAGGCGGCGCTGCGCACCGGAGAAACCCTGGTATCGGTGTACCTGGGAGAGGACTCCTCCTTCATCTGGGCGATCCCCAAGGCCGGCACCGCCGCCTACGCCGGCGTCGCGCTGACCTCGGCGGCTGTCGGCAAGACCGTTGAGACACTGCGCCGCGCGCTTGACCCCGCGGCCACATCGGTTGATGAAATTCCGGCCTTCAATATCGAGCTCGCGGCCGGGCTCTACGCCGACTTGTTCAAACCGGTCGAGGCCACATGGAAGGGATCGACCAACCTGCTGGTGGTGCCGCACGGGGCGCTTGGCGCACTGCCGCTCGGCCTGCTACCCACCGCCAATGCGACACTCGCAAAAACCGCGGTGCCGTTTGAAGAATACAAGCAGGTGCCCTGGCTGGTGCGGCAGGTGGCGCTGACACAGCTACCCTCGATCAGCGCACTCACCACGCTGCGGCGCACGCCTGCGCCCAGCGGTGAACGGCGCATGTTCCTCGGCATTGGCGACCCCTTGTTCTCCATCGAGCAAGCGGCCGAACAGGCCAATCCGCCGGTGCTGCTCGCCGCGGCCGGTGCCGGCGTACCTACGACGACGCGCGGCGCGACGCGCATCAAGCTGCGCAGCGCCCCCAAGACCAGTGACGTGAGTTCGGCCGAACTGGCGCTGCTGCCACGCCTGCCGGATACCGCTGATGAGTTGATCGAGATCGCGAAAACGCTGGGCGCCGATCCCTTGCAAGACCTGATGCTACAAAAAAACGCCAACGAAAAGAGTGTCAAGAGCATGAATCTCGCCAACCGGCGCATCATCTCTTTTGCCACGCACGGCCTCGTCCCCGGCGAGCTGAACGGCCTGACGCAACCGGCGCTCGCGCTGACCGCGCCCGATGTCGCCGGCATCGACGGCGACGGCCTGCTGACCATGGACGAGATACTCGCGCTCAAGCTCAACGCCGACTGGGTGGTGCTGTCGGCCTGCAACACCGCCTCGGGTGAGGGCGCCGGCGCCGAAGCCGTTTCAGGACTCGGCCGCGCCTTTTTTTACGCCGGTGCGCGCGCCCTGCTGGTGTCCAACTGGCCGGTGGACAGTATCGCCGCGCGCCGCATGATGACCGACTTGTTCAAACGCTACGCCGCCGGCGCCCCGACGGCCAAGGCCGACAGCCTGCGCCAGGCGATGATAGGCCTGCTCGACAGTCCCGGCTTCCTCGATCCGGCCAACGGCAAGCCTGCATTCAGCTATGCTCACCCCCTTTTCTGGGCGCCGTTCGTTCTTGTCGGCGATTAATCGCTGTCGCACTTCGAGCCTGCAACCAAGTCTGCAACCCAACCCCACGGACGCCCCGTTATGAAATTTTCCCCAACCCTGTTTGCCACCGCATCCCTGCTGCTCGCCAGCGTGACCGCCCAGGCCGGGCCTCTGGTGACCGATGAAGAGGCGAAACTGCCCAACGCACCCGGCATCGCCACGCGCGGCGTCACCCGCGGCCCGGGCATAAAGCTGGTCTCGCCCGATCCGGCGGTAAAGACGGTGACGTCGCCGTTCGACCTCAAGGTCGGATTCGAGCCGCGCGGCGGCGCCAGGATCGACGCGTCGAGCATCAAGGTGCATTACATGAAAACGCCGCTGGTGGACCTCACCGATCGCGTCAAGGGCGGCATCAAGGACGAGGGTATCGATTTCGCGAAGGCCGAATTGCCGCCGGGTGAACATCCGATCCGCTTCACCGTCAAGGACAGCGAGGGCCGCTCCACCAGTTCGGTGATGACCGTCAACGTGGTGAAATAGCACGCCGAATGACGTATGCGCAGTGAAGCAGCCGCAATCAAGCGCCCCGCATGAAGTGTCATCGATGAAGTGCCCCTATTGCACGTCGGCCATCAGCGACGCCGCGCTGGTCTGCCCGGTGTGCACCCGCGACCTCTACCTGTTCAAGCCGCTACTCGAAAAAATAGCGCTGCTGGAAGAGGCGGGGAAGGACACGCCCGCGGTAAAGGCGCTCGAAGCGCGCATCGCCACGCTGGAGGCGGAACTGGCCGGCCTGAGCGCCGCCGGACCGGTGACACCAAGACCGCTGGCGCCCTCGAGTCCGCGCAGTTTTGTCACGAGCACGCTGATCGCGCTGCTGCTGCCCATGCTGTTGTTGCTGGCGGCGCACTTTGTCATCGTCATCATGTACGACCTGAAGCCGCTGTACCTGCGCATTGCCACGCTGCTGATACCGCTGCCCTTCGGCTTTGCGCTGTTTGTCTGGCACCCGCGGCGTTTTTTCACCGCCGCCTTTCTCGCAGCGGTGATCGCGGCCATCACCGTTCTGGGCATGAGCGCGATCACCGGCGCGACCGACAAAACACCGGTGCTGCCGCAGGACCTGCGCGAAACGCGCGAGATGATGGAGTTTGCCGCAAGTATCGCCTTTGCCTTTGTCACCGGCATGCTGGTCGGGCGCTGGCGTTACCATCGTATCCAGGGCAAGCGCCAGCCCGGCCGCCTCGTTGTGTTCCTGGTGCAACTGCTCACCACCGATGCCGACGGCCAACTGGGCATCCAGAAAATGACCGCGCGAATCACCAAGCTCGTCGCCACGCTGACGCCGGTGATCACCGCCGGCATCTCGATCTACACCGGCATCAAGACCTTCATCGAAAACCAGTAGGCCGTCGATCGCGCCGGCTAGAGCAGTTCCTCCAGGCCGGGCAGCAGCGAGTAGAACAGCACGCGAAGCTGACGCAACAGTCCGGCCTCCGGTTCGCGCGCCAGACGCAGCGGCTTGCCGTCGCGCTCTCCAACCCAGACGATATGGCGCGCGCCGGACTGTGCATCGGTCTCGAGCTCCAGGCGCCAGCTCTGCGCCGGCGCGAAATCGCGCTCCACGCTGGTGAGCATGCGCGCGGCGAGGGCCTCGCTGTCGATGAGGAGGCCGGTTTCAGTGTTAATGCGGCGCGAGCGCGGATCGAAATTGGCGGTGCCTATCCAGACCATGCGACGGTCGTGCACCAGCACTTTTGCATGCAGCGCGGAATCCGAGCGCCCGGTGCGCAACAGCCGGGTCGAGGGAATCGGCCGCGGCGAATCGACCCGATACTCGTGCAGCTCGACGCCCGCGGCGAGCAGGGCCTCGCGGTAACGCGAATACCCCGAATGCACCGCCGGCACATCGGTGGAGGACAGCGAGTTGGTCAGGATGCGCACGCGCACGCCGCGCGCCTTCAGCTCTGACAACACCTCGACACCACGCTCGCCCGGAACGAAGTACGCCGTCTCCATGGTGTATTCGCGCCGGGTGCGCTGTCGTTCGATGGCGAGGGCGCGCGCCACCTCGGCCGAGGGCTTGGCCGCACCGGGCAACTGGCGCACCGGCGGCTCGGTCACCGGCCGCACCGGCGCCCACACCAGCTCCGCCCCGCCGGCAAGAACACGACGCTCATACTCGGCCTTGTGCCGCTGGTATTCCGCCTGCGAGCCGAAGTCGTTGCCCCGCGCCGCGGCCGCCATCTCCCCGACCGCCTTTGCCGCGCTGCCCTCACCGGCGCTGGCGCCGAACGCCGCCACCGGCACGACAATGGGGTCGTTCCAGTAAGTGTCGTACTGGCGCGAGAGCTCGGCCACGACTGACCCCGAGGCAAGTACGTCCATGTCGCGAAAATTGGTTTCCGATTCGCCCTCAAAGTAATGGTTGCTGAGGTTGCGGCCGCCCATGACCGCAGCCTGCCCGTCGACGGCAAAGAGCTTGTTGTGCATGCGGTTGCCGAGGGTGCCGAGGCGAAACAGCATTTGCAAGGGACGCGACCAGCGCGCGCGATCCGGATAGGGATTGAACACGCGGATTTCGATGTTCGGATGGGCGTCGATGCGCGCCAGCGTGGCGTCGTCAAAACCGATCAGATAAGTCATCGACGATGATGCGCACCCGCACGCCGCGGTCGGCCGCCGCAATCAGGCGCTGCATCAGGAACAGGCCCACTTCGTCGGCGTCAAAAATGTAGTACTGCACGTCGATGCTGCGCTCTGCGAGGTCGGCCAGCGCGGCGCGGGTCAGCAAGGCGCTGATGCCGTTGTTGAGCAGGCGAAAACCGGACAGTCCGGGGTTTTGCGCCTGCGCGCCGGCGTAGGCGCGGCCCAGGGTGGTGTCGCCGGGCCGGTCAAAGGCGTGGGACGGCGCGCCCTGGTAGTCGCTTCGCAGCGTGGCGCAACCGCCCAGCGCCGCCGCAAACAGCAGTGCCGCCAGCACCCAGGGGGCAAACCGTGATTTCTTAAGTGTTTGCAACATGCCGTTATTCTAGTCCCTGCCGGCCTGCCGCAACGCTAGCCGGGTGGAGCCTCCGGCAACAGCAGAATGGCATCGCGGTTGCTATCGGAAAAGCATTTCGCCGCGGCCTCGCGCCAGGGCAGCCAGACTTGCGCGACATGCTCGCCCGGCGCAAGTCTCACCGTCACCGGTTCGGACAGTCTCAGGCCGAACACATGCTCGGTGTTGTGCGTCACGCCGGGCGCATAGCGGTTGCGCCAGCGCGTGAAAATTTCGTAGCGGTTTTCGATGCCCCAGTCCGTAAGCCGGTGCTGCGCGGCATCGATACCTGTCTCCTCGAACACTTCGCGCATTGCGGTCTCGTGCAGCAACTCGTCTTCATGGTCCAGGCTGCCGGTCACCGATTGCCAGAATCCGGGCGACGCCGCGCGCTCGATCAGCAAAACCTGCAGGTCCGGCGTGTGTATGACCACCAGCACGGAGCGCGGAATCTTGTATTGCTGCATCTGGTCGTTGATCAGCCGCATCGGCTGGAAATGCCCGCCTGGCGCGGCTTTCCAGCGTATTGTGCAGCGTGTTGTGTCGTGTACCGGGCGCGTTTCAGGCCGGCGGCAGCGGCGGCAGGCCGGCATCCCAGCCCTCGGGACCGCTGACCAGCGCCCAGAAGGGTTTGCCTTGCTGCTGCCACCAGGTGGCGGCACCGTCGAGCACTTCCATTGCCGTATCAAACTCGTGCCGGTGGCCGGCCCCAAAATGCTTGCTGTGCTCGAGGAGCAGCACATAGCCCGGCCCTTCGCTCCAGGCGAGGTCGGTAAGGCAGTCCTCGAAGGCGTCCCAGTTGCCGCCGAACCATTCGGGGAAATTCATCGCCTTGGCGACGAGGGCGGTGAAGCCCTTTTTGTCGTGCACGTGGCCGATGTCCACACGCCACACGGCGAGCCCGGCTTCCTTCGCCGCGGCCTCGAGCGACTGCGTGCCGGGACCGACCTGAAAAACGCCGGCGCGCGACTTGTCTGCAAGCAATGCCTTGAGAGTGCTCATGCTTATTCCCGGATTTTTTGAAAAGAGTTGTAGTGGTCGCCGGTGTAGTAGAACGTCACACCCTTTGCAACGACAATGCGCCGTGCGCCACGGTTACGCGAGCCCGGCGTCTTTACCGTGTACTCGCGATAGGCACCACGTTCCATCTGCGGCAGCAGGCGCTCACGGTTGCCGAACACGCTGTCATCCTGCTTGTACGGGTAGGGGCCGCCCTTTTTGATCAGCGCGAGGGTTTCACGTGCCTCTTTGGGCAGGTCGGCAACATGGGCATCGCCAACCGGGCCGCGCGCCGCCGCCGCGGTGACGAGAACAAACGATGCCAACAAGCCGACGAGGAAGCGTTTCATCTGCGTTGCCGTCCGCGCTCAGTTTTTCTCGACGTTGCGCAGCCGGATATGCAACTCGCGCAACTGCTTGTCCGGCACCGCCGTGGGCGCATGCACCAGCAGATCCTGCCCGCGCTGCGTCTTGGGGAAGGCGATGACTTCACGGATTGATTCGGCGCCGCACATCATGGTGACGAGGCGGTCGAGGCCGAAGGCGATGCCGCCGTGGGGCGGCGCGCCGTACTGCAGCGCGTTGAGCAGGAAGCCGAATTTCTTTTGCTGGTCTTCGGGCGTGATATTGAGCGCGTCAAACACCTTGGCCTGCACTTCCTGGCGGTGGATACGCACCGAGCCGCCGCCCAGCTCCCAGCCGTTGAGCACCAGGTCGTAGGCCTTGGCGATGGCCTTGCCCTGATCATTGGCGAGGTAATCCTCGTGGCCGTCCTTGGGCGCGGTGAAGGGATGGTGGCGCGCCGCCCAGGTCTTGGCGTCTTCGTCGTACTCGAACATCGGAAAATCGACCACCCACAGCGGCTTCCATTCCTTGGAGGCAAGACCGCGTTCATGGCCGATTTTGGCGCGCAGCGCGCCGAGCGCATCGTTGACGACTTTTTCGCGGTCGGCGCCGAAGAAAATAATGTCGCCGTTTTTCGCGCCGGTGCGCTCGAGCGTGGCGCGCAGCGCCGCCTCGGACAGGTTCTTGACGATGGGCGACTGCAGGCCGGTGTCGTTCAACTGCGTGACGTCGTTGACCTTGATGTAGGCAAGGCCCCTGGCGCCGTAAATCTTGACGAACTCGGTATAGGCGTCTATTTCGCTGCGCGAAATGGTCGCGCCGCCGGGGATGCACAGCGCGGCGACGCGGCCGCCGGCGGCATTGGCCGGACCGCTGAACACCTTGAACGCGACTTCTTTCATCGCATCGGTCAGTTCGGTGAAGGTGAGCGGCACACGCAGGTCGGGCTTGTCCGAACCGTACAGGCGCATCGCGTCGGCGAACTTCATCACCGGAATCGGGTTGGGCAGCTCGACGTTGATCGACTCCTTGAACACCGTGCGGATCATGCCTTCCATCAGGTCGCGGATTTCCTGCTCGCCGAGGAAGGAGGTCTCGACGTCGATTTGCGTGAACTCGGGCTGGCGGTCGGCGCGCAGGTCTTCGTCACGGAAGCACTTGGTGATCTGGTAGTAGCGGTCGAAGCCGGCCATCATCAGCAACTGCTTGAACAACTGCGGCGACTGCGGCAGCGCGTAGAACTGCCCCTCATGGATGCGCGAGGGCACCAGGAACTCGCGCGCGCCCTCGGGCGTGGACTTGTATAGCATCGGTGTTTCGATGTCGATGAAGCCGTTGGCGTCCATGTACCGGCGCACCGCCATGGCGACGCGATGGCGCAGCATCAGGTTTTTTTGCATCGCCGGGCGGCGCAGGTCGATGACGCGGTTCTCCAGACGCACGGTTTCGGACAGGTTTTCGTCGTCGAGCTGGAAAGGCGGCGTCAGCGCGGCATTGAGGATCTCGATCTCATGCGCCAGCACCTCGATCTCGCCGCTGAACAGGTTGGCGTTGACGGTGCCCTCCGGGCGGCGGCGCACGATGCCGGTGATCTTGAGCACGAATTCATTGCGCACAACCTCGGAGGCGGCGAAGGTTTCCTTGCGGTCGGGATCGGAAACAATCTGCACCATGCCCTCGCGGTCGCGAAGGTCGATGAAAATCACCCCGCCGTGGTCGCGGCGGCGGTGTGCCCAGCCGCACAGCACGACGGTTTTGCCCAGGTCGGCGGCGCTGACTTTGCCGCAATAATGAGTGCGCATGTTTGGTAAATGGGGAATTGAAAATGGTAAATGGTGGGCACCGGCCGCGGTGCGCACTATTTACGATTCACAATTTACTTTTCACTGGTCACGTTTCACTGTCCTTTGCGGATATTGTTCTTGCCGCCCGGAACCACCACGCCCATCGAAATGACGTACTTGAGGGCGTCATCGACACTCATCTCGAGTTCGACCACTTCGCTCTTGGGCATCATCAGGAAAAAACCCGATGTCGGATTGGGCGTTGTCGGCACATAGACGCTGACATGCTCCCCCTGCAGGTGGGCGGCGACGTCGCCGCCGGGCTGCCCGGTCTGGAAGGCGATGGTCCAGCAACCGACGCGCGGGTACTGCACCAGCAGCGCCTTGCGAAATGCCTGGCCGCCGGGCGCGAACATGGTGTCGCTGACCTGCTTGACGCCGTGGTACAGCGTTTTCACCACCGGAATGCGTCCGAGCAGGTTTTCCCAGAACGTGATCAGCTTCTGGCCGAGGATGTTGGAGGCGAACACGCCGGTTAGGAACACCGCGAGTATGGTGGCGATGACGCCCAGCCCCGGGATGTGCACGACGCGGCCGAAAATCTGCAGTTCGGGACGAAACTCGAAAGGCAGCAATGTCAGCGTCTGGTCCATCGTCGTCACGATCAGGTGCAATACCCAGATGGTGATGGCAAGCGGAATCCAGATCAGCAGGCCGGTGATGATGTATTTTTTCATTCGGGGCGTGAACGGTACAAGGCGGCGCTGCTCATCAGTAGGTCAGTAAGTGCATACGGGCACGATCTGCGTGCCTGCAAACGGGGCCGGGTCAACCGGACGACGACGACGGCGTCGGCGCCGCCGCCGCGGGCGCGGCGGCCGGCGTCGCAGTGCTGTCGGTTTTTACCGGTGCAGCCTCGGTCTTTGTGCCGGCGTCGGCGGCCGGCTTGGCCGCGTCATCGGCCTTGGCCTCGGTCCCCGCCGCCGGGGCGGTCTTCGCCCCGCCACCCTTGAAGTCGGTGACATACCAGCCCGTGCCCTTCAACTGGAATCCAGCGGCAGTGAGCATTTTCTTGTAACTTGATTTGCCGCATTCGGGGCATTCAGTCAGCAGGGGGTCGCTCACCTTCTGGAGGTGATCCTTCTGGAAACCGCATTCGGCACAGCGATAAGCGTAGATTGGCATGTCGGCCTCGGCCAAATCCAAAACCGGAGATTATAGCGGAAATTACCCCCGAAACCGGGGGCATATCCGATCAAATCGGGCCGAAAAGCCGGAGATTGAGGCGGCGCGAAGCCGCCCTGGCGCGCTATCGGACCGGCGCCAGGAATCGTGCGAACTCGGCGATATCCTCGGCAAAAATTTCGCCGATCTCCTGGCGCGCGAGGCGGCCGTCGCGACCGATGACATAGGTCACCGGCAGTCCGCGCAGGCGGCCAAACACGCGGTTGAGCTCAGCGGTCGCCATTCCGGCACGAAAGCTGAAACCGCGCGCGCGCAATGCATCGACCGCTTCGCGTTCGGTCTTGTCGATAGACAGCACGATGACCTCAAGGCCCCTCGCCTTGTTGGCATCGTAGAGCTGCTGCAGGTGCGGCATGGTGTTTTTGCAGAACGGACACCACGAAGCCCAGTATTCGACCACCACGACCTTGCCCCTGAGATCGGCGGCGCGCAGTGTGCTGCCGTCGTGCAGTTTGATGTCGGGCAGCACGATTGGGTCCCCGACCTGAAGGGCGTGCGCCGCCGCCGCCGCACCCAGCGTCAGCATCGCAGTCAGCACCATCGTGATGATCAGTCGGATCACGCCCGTCCCATGCCCTTGTTGCCGTCCATGCCGATGAGGCGCGGCAAATTCAGCTTTGGCGTGGCGATCGTTTTCCGGTCGCGCAAATAGCCGCCGACGACATCCCATATCGGCTCGCCTTTTGCGCCTTCGGCCACCGGCGCCCATCCGGCAACCTTGTAGGTCTTGCCCGCCTCGATCGGCGTGTCTCCGAGCCGCATGTCGCTGATGCGCTCGCCCGCTTTTGCCAGCGGATTGCAGGCGTAACGCATGCCGCCGACGCGCACCATGTCACCGCCCTGCTGGTAATAGGGGTCGGGATTGAACAGGTTGTCGGCGACATCCTCGAGCACGGTCTTGATGGTCTCGCCGCTCATTTCATTCAGCGTCGTGTACGGATAGGTGATGGCGGTCTGGTCCATCAGGTGTTCGTAGGTGATGGCCTGGCCGGGCAGGATGCTGGTGCCCCAGCGAAAGCCCGGCGAAAACGCAATCTCGGCGCCCTTTACCACCATCAAGGCATCGAGTATGACCTGGTCGAAAGAGCCGTTGAAGTTGCCGCGGCGATACAGCAGGCCCTCGCTTACGGCGAGTTTCTCGGCGAGCTTCGCCGCGTAAGGCGCACGCTGCGCTTCGATCAGCGCAGCCATTTCGCGGTCCGGCGGCAACAGGTTGGCGAACACCGGCAACAGCTTGTAGCGCCAGCCGGCGATTTTGCCCGACTTGACCTCGAGGTCGAGCACGGCGAGGAACTTGCCGTTGGAGCCGGCGTTGGTGACAAGGGTCTGGCCGCCGGGATTCTTGACCGCCAGCGGCGCCGGCACGCCATCGTGCGTGTGCCCGCCCATGATGACGTCGATGCCGCTCACGCGCGAGGCGAGCTTCATGTCCACATCCATGCCGTTGTGCGACAACAGCACCACCACCTGCGCACCCTTGGCGCGCGCCTCATCGACCTGCTTTTGCAGGCGCTCTTCCTGGATGCCGAACTTCCAGTCGGCCACCATGTAGCGCGGGTTGGCGATCGGCGTGTACGGAAAAGCCTGGCCGATCACCGCCACCGGCACACCGCCCAACTCGCGCATGGTCCAGGGCTTGAACACCGGGTCGCCGAAGTCGTTGGTCTCGACGTTTTGCGCCAGGAATTCTATCGGTGCGAGCTCCTTGTCGACGATCTGCCTGACGCGATCCTGGCCGTAGGTGAACTCCCAGTGTCCGGTCATGATGTCCACACCAAGCAGCCTGCAGGCGGCGACCATGTCACGGCCCTGCGTCCACAACGATGTCGCCGAACCCTGCCAGGTGTCGCCGCCGTCAAGCAGCAGTGATGCCGGGCGCGAAGCACGCAGTTGTTTTACCAGTGTGGCAAGGTGGGCGAACCCGCCGACCTTGCCATAGACGCGCGCCGCCTTGGCAAAATCGAGGTAGCTGAACGCATGAGCCTCGCGCGAGCCGGGACTGAAACCAAAGGCCTTCAGCAGCGACTCGCCAACCAGGTGCGGCGCACGATTGGCACCGTCGGCGACGCCCAGGTTGACACTGGGTTCGCGAAAATACACCGGCATCAACTGCGCGTGGCAATCGGTGAAATGCAGCAAGGACACATTGCCGTGACGCGGCAGGTCGTAGAATCCGCGGCGCTGCTGCGCCCCGGCGGCGAGCGGCAGGCCCGCCGCCGATGCCAGTGCAAGCAGGCGCAGGAATTCGCGGCGGGACAACGACGACATATCAGTACTTTCTTATTGATCCGGTCAAAAAAAGCCCGGGCGCACCCGGGCTCGATTTGCCTGCTCTTACTGGTTGACCGGCGATGCCGGGTCGAGCAGCAACGCCGTCAGGTCTGCCATCTGCGCCTCGGTCAGGATTTTGTTGTGACCGAAGCGCGGCATGTTGGAGCAGGCCGAATAGGCGTTTGAATTGTAGATTTTGCCGTAGGTGTATTTTTGCATCGGCTCGGACACGCCGCGCAGCTTGCCGTACTGGTAGAGGCTGGGGCCGATGGTGCCGTAGGAAATCTCCTGCTTCGACATCTGGTGGCAGGCGTAGCAATTGGCGCCGACCGGGGCGCTCGGACCGTCCGAGAACTGGAAACCGGTGCCGATCTGGGCGACGCGCTCTCCCGCCTGCCAGTTGCCCATGAGTTTGGCCGGATACTTGATCGCGGCAAACTGCGCCTTCTCGATTTTTTCGGTCACTTCTTTCGGGATGGACTCACCCGGGCGGTATTTGCTGCAAATCGCCTGCACCTCGTCCTGATCGAGACGCGCCAGTGAGGCCTGGCCCTGCGCCTTGAACGAGGATTTCATCATACTCAGCGAGCGCTGCTGCGCCTCGCCTTCCGACAGCGACGTGGCGCAACCGGCGAGGACCAGCACGGCAGCGGGTACAAGAATCAAATTGGTTTTCATGATCGTCTCCGCATCAGCGCTTGAGGGCCGGGGCGGCTAGCGTACCGCCGTTGGCGTTTTTGGCGAGGAATGTCGTCAATGCAACAGACGCGTCCGAGGTGAACTCCAGCGCCGGAAAGCGCTGCTGGCGAAAACAGTCGAACAGGCGCCACTGGAAGGTGCGCACCGTGCTTTGCGAAACACGATACGCCGGCCAGGTGGTGTAGGCGCGCTGCGCGTCCTTGGCGTTGGTCAGGTTGGGCAGATCCTGCAGGCGAATGCGTTTGGCGTCCTCGCCGTGACAGGTGGCACACGAAAAATCGTACGGCCCGCCGCGGAAATAAAACATCTTCTCGCCGAGCTGGTACATCTCGCGCTCTTTCTGGTGCGACAGGCTGACATTCATCTTGACGCCCTTGGACTCGGCGGTGACAAAGGACACCAGCGACTCCATGTCGGAGGTGCGATCGGCCGTCGAGAAGGGATTGCGCTTGGCATCGGCCTCGCTGATGCCCTGCAAGCTGACCATGCAATGCACCAGACGGGTCTCGAGGTCCATCACACGATCGGCGTCCTTGAAATAACGCGGCAACTGGGCGTAGACGCCTTTCACCACACCGGCCCCGAGGCCGAGGTCGCATTGCTCCAGTGAAACCTGCTTCGGTCCGCGCTTTTGCTTCCAGATGCCCTCGCCCTTGGCCTCGTACAACTCGGCCGGGTTGCCGTCGGCAATCATCTGGCGATAGCGCTCGATTTCCTGCTGGGTATTTTGCGCATTCGCGGCGCCGGCGGTCGCCAGCAATACTGCTGCGACCAGGTATGGCTTGAGCATGTTTCCTCCCTTATCCTTGTTATCGGCGCGCACTACTGCGGCACGCTCCATGCCATCACCTGATGCGGTGATGGTCGCCTCGTCGATGCGCTTGTTCAGGCCGAAATAGTCGCTTCATCGGTGCGCTTGTCACCCTTGTTATCGGTCCAGGTGATGGCGACCTTTTCGCCCGCCTTGCCACCCTTGAAACGGAACGACAGGAAGGGGTTGGTGGACACCGCCGGCCCCCACTGCGCCGACAGCACGGTTTTGCCATTGTGCACGGCGGTGACGTTCTGGATGAAATGGGCCGGAATGCTGGCGCCCTTGGCGTCCTTTCGCTGCCCGGTTTCCATGATGTGACTCATCAGGACTTTCACTTCCACTTTGTCGCCCAGCATTGCGGCGCGGATTTTCATCGGATCTGCCATCTCAACTCCTTTAATGTTTGATATCGGACGTAGGTGCGTTGCCCGGGGGCATCAGCCGCCGCATCCGCCCAGCGTGACCTTGATTTCCTTGACCGCGCTGTAGTACTTGCCGTCGGCCTTGACCACGGCATACACGTTGGAACTCTGGCCCATTTTCACGCGGGTCTGCACAAACGGGTCGGTACCGTCCGGAATATCAAAGGACGCCGACAACGTGCTGGGGTTTTTCTCGACCAGGATGGCAATCGACTGCGTATTGGCGAGGCTGCTGCTGACCGAAATCGGCACCACCATGCCGTTCTCGGCAATGTCGGGCGCGGTGATCTGGATCGCCTTGCTGTCGGCGGCCGAAGCCCCGCCCATCGCCTTCACCGTGTCTGCGACGGTCTTGGCCGCGAAGGCCGGACCGTTCCAGTCTGCTGCGAGTGCGTCCTGCGGCCGGATGAGGCCGGCCACGATGGCCACCGCCATGACCGCCATGCCGCCACCGGACTTGAGTGCCTGTCTGCGTTGAATATTCATTTGCAAGAGCTCCTTTTACGTATCGGGGTATCGCTAAAACACTGAAAACTGACGGTGACTTTCAATTCTAATCCAGGCGAAGACGGTGCAACAACCAGCAACTGCTTATTTGCTTTTTGCAAAATCTGACCCTAAAACTAAGAGACTAAGAGTCTAAGAGTCTAAGAGTCCAGGAGTCCAGGAGTCCAGGCAAGCCTGTCGGCCCCTCAGTTCGACACGGCACCGGCGAGAACCCAGCGCACCAGCACCTGGATGTCCGCAGATTTCATTGCAGGGTGGGGCGGCATGGGGACGTTGCCCCAGGTTCCGGCACTTCCCTCCTTTACTTTGACCTCAAGCCGGCCCTGCGCGTTCCCGTCGCCCTTGTAGCGACTGGCAATTTCAGCAAAAGACGGGCCGACTATTTTCTTGTCCACGCCGTGGCAGGCAAGGCAATTATTGCTGCCCGCCAGCGCCCTGGCATCGGCGACCACGGGCGATTGCGGTCCGGGCCCGCCTTTCTCCGTAACGACACCGCGCACCGGCCCGATGAGGCGATTCTGCGCGGCAAGATTGCCGTGCGCGTCGCGCGCGTAATCGGGTATGGCCGATATCACCCTTGGATCTGGCGCCCCCGCCATCCCCGTGGGGCAATCCTTCATGCACAAGGTGTTTTTCACGTCGGGACGGCCTTTTACATCCCATAGGCCGTGCTGCCGGGTCATGCCGTTGCGATTGGGCAAGCGCTGCTGCACCTCGCCGATATTGCGGTCCGACAGCACGAAGCGCTCGGGAACGATTTCGCCCAGGTTGAGGATATAGGCGGTGACGGCATACACCTCCTCCACGCTCAGGGTTTTGGGCGCATTCCAGGGCATGGCGCGGTTGATGTAGTCCCACAAGGTCGCGATGGCCGACAACTTCATCAATGTGGTGCGCTGTATTTCCGGCTTGTGCACCAGCGCATCGACGCGCCCGCTCCTGATGTCTTCGGCGGTGACGCCACCGACCACCGGCGTGAAGAATTCATTCGATTCGCCGAACACACCGTGGCAGGACGCACACTTGCCGTCCCACACCTGCTGGCCCTTTTCGACGCTGCCCGAACCCGGCGGCAGTCCGCTGAAATCGGGGCGCACGTCAATGTCCCAGGCGCGCACTTCTGCTGCGGTGGCGGCGCGGCCGATGCCGGGAAACTTTCCCGCTTGCGCAAGGCCGGGAGCCGGCATCGCCGCCATGCCCAGCAAGAATATGAGGGCCAGCGCCGGGTTAGCCGAGTTGGACATTGCTTACCTCACCGCTTTGGTCGACGCGCCAGGACTGAATGCTGTTGTTGTGATAAATCGATCGCGTACCGCGAACGGCGCGCAACTGGCGCGACTGCGGCTGCACATAGCCGGTGCTGTCCTGGGCGCGCGACTGCAGGATAGCCGGACTGCCATCCCATACCCAGGGCAGATTGAAACGGGTGAGACATTTATCGAGCACCGGCGTTTCCAGCCGCGCCTGGCGCCAGTTGCGTCCACCATCGAGCGACACGTCGACGCGGCGTATTTTTCCGCGTCCGGACCAGGCGAGACCGGTGATGCTGTAATAACCCTTGTCCATCAGCTTTTGTCCGCCCGAGGGCGAAGTGACGACCGACTTGCACTCCTGGATCGAGGTGAACTGGCGGTGCACGCCGTCAGGCATCAAGTCGATGTAGTGCATAGCCTCCTCGCGCGTAAACCAGGGCTGGTCGCCTACTTCCAGGCGGCGCAGCCATTTGACCCACGACACACCCTGCACGCCGGGCACCACGAGGCGCAGCGGGTAGCCGTTCTCGGGGCGCAACATTTCGCCGTTCATGCCCCAGGCCACCAGCACATCGTCGAGCGCCCGTTCCATGGCTATGGTGCGGGTCAGTCCGGCGCCATCGCCGCCCTCGGCCAGCACGTACTTGCCCTTTTTGCGGTCAAAGCCGCAGTCATCGAGCAGCACCGACAAGGGCACGCCGGTGAATTCGCAGCACGACAGCATGCCGTGGGTGTACTGCACCGTGGGCACGGCGACATTGCTCCACTCCATGCCGGTGTTGGCGCCGCACTCGATGAAGTGCATGCGCGACACCGCCGGCAGACGCATCAAGTCGTCCATGGTGTAGACGCGCGCCGCCTTGACGAGGCCGTTGATCATCAGACGGTGCTGCGCAGGATCGATGTCCTGCCAGCCCTGATGGTGACGTTCGAAGTGCAGGCCGCTCGGCGTGATGATGCCGAAAAAGCCCTGCAGCGGAGCGAACGACACCGACGACGCCGATACCCGCGTCAGGCCCGGACTCTCGCGCCGCGCGAGATTCTGCTCGTGCACCGACGGCAGGCCGTAGCTGCGCGCCGCAACCGGCTGGCCGAGCGAAGTACTGAAAGCCGAGGGCTTGATGATCGCCGGATCATCCGCGACAGCGCGCACGGGCGTGGCGCCGGCGAGCGCCGCGGAAGCGGCGACAAAGCTGTTGCGTAAAAAGTCGCGGCGGCCGGCCTGAACGTCGGCGATCTCGGCCGGCCCAAGGAAGTTCTCCGGGGCGCGGACAACGCGACCGGGGCGATGGCTGGAATGATCTGCGTCCATCTGAGCCGAAGTGCGGCAAGAAACGCGCGCCGCTCGTCGCTCCTCCTTTGTTATGTTCTCGTGAACCCGGGTTCCCCGGAAATGCGGCGTTTTTTCACACTGATTCGCGCTTGGCAAGACGGGTGCCGCGAGCCGGCGTCAACGTGCCCGACACTGCGAATTAGTATATTAGTAAATAATGATTGTATATGTAAAGCTGCAGTGCAACAAATCAACCCGCTTATATGAAAATCAGCGCGCCCGCAGGTCGAGGACAGCCTGTTTCAGGCTGGCATCGTGGGGATCGGTGCCGACACTGAAACCCAGCGCGGTGGCAAGCCTGAGCATGGCGCCGTTGCCGGCCATGATGTGCCCCATCATCACTTTCAATCCGCGATCCCGGGCAACGCCGATCAAGGCTTCCATGATGCGCCGCCCGAGTCCCATGCCCTGCCAGCGGTCGCCGACGACCACCGCAAACTCGCAGGACTCCCCGTCGGGGTTCGTGGCGTAGCGTCCGACCGCGATCTCGAGCTCGCGCCCGTCCTTGCGCACGATCGCGACAAAAGCCATTTCGCGGTCGTAGTCAATCTGCGTAAATCGCGCCAGCATATCGGGCGTCAGTTCGCGCATGGTGTCCATGAAACGAAAGTATTTGCTCTCGGCCGACAGCTCGCGTACGAACTCGGTTTCCATTTGCGCGTCTTCGGGACGGATCGGACGCATTGTCACGAGGGTGCCGTCGGCCAGGGTCCACGCCCGCGCAAGCCCGCCCGGATAGGGGTGTATCGCGAGGCGCGCATACGGATCGGTACCGGGCACCACCGCAGACACCACCACGCGTGCATCGATGGCAACCACGCCGTGCGCATCGGCGAGCAGCGGGTTGATGTCCAGTTCGCGTATCCACGGCAATTCGCACGCCATTTCCGACAGGCGCAGCAGCGCCGACTCGAGTGCGGCGCCATCGACCGCCGCCGAACCGCGAAACGCGCCGAGCATTTTCGACACCCGCGTCGAGGCGATCATGTCGGCTATCAGCATCGCGTTGAGCGGCGGCAGCGCCACGGCACGGTCGCGCAGCACCTCCACCGCAATACCGCCGGCACCGAAGGTCATCACCGGCCCGAACACCGTGTCCTGCGCCACACCGAGCAGCAACTCCCTTGCGCCCTCGCGCTGGATCATCGGTTCAATGGTGACGCCGTCGATGTGCGCCTGCGGATACGCCGCCGACACGTCCCGCATCATCGAGGCCCAGGCGCCGCGCACGGCCTTGGCTGATTTGAGGTTCAAACGCACACCACCGCAATCACTCTTGTGGGTGATGTCGGGCGAGTCGATCTTCATCGCAACCGGGCCGTTCGAAGCTGCAGCCAGCCGCACGGCGTCTTCGACCGTGCCGGCCTTTTCGCCGCGATTGACCGGAATGCCGCAGGCATGCAGCAAATCCTTGGATTCCGCGCTGCTGAGGATGCTGCGCCCGTCGGCCAGCGCTGCCTCAATGATGCGGCGCGCCGCCGCCGTGTCTATGGGCTCGGCCCTCGCCAGCGGTCCCGGCACCTGCATCAACAAGGCGCGGTTGCGCGTATAGGCCGCAAGGTAGGAGAACAACTCCACCGCCGGCTCGGGCGTGCGAAAGGTCGGAATGCGTCGCTCGACGAACAAGCGCCGCCCTGCGGAGGCGAGCTGCTCGCCCATCCAGCAGGTGATCAGGGGTTTGTCGCTGCCCTCGGCCGCGTCGATCACCGCCTGCGCCGCGTCGGCGGTCTCGGTCACCGCGGTGGGCACCATCATCGCCAGCACGCCGTCAACGCCCTCGTCGGCCAATGCCGCGGCCACCGCCAGGCGGTAGCGTGCCGCATCGGCATCGCCGACGAGGTCGAGCGGATTGCCGTGCGACCAGTGCGGCGGAAGTTTTGCGTCAAGCGCGGCCATGGTCGCCGCCGACAGTTCCGCCAGCGGCATGTCCAGGTCCGCCGCGCGATCGGCGGCCATGGCGCCCGGACCGCCACCGTTGGTGATGATGGCAAGCCGGTTGCCGCGCGGGCGGATACGCGCGGTGAGGCCTTGCGCCACCGCAAACAATTGCCCGATGGTGGTGACGCGTACCGCGCCGGCGCGAGCCAGCGCGGAGTCAAACACATCATCGGCGCCGACCAGCGCACCGGTATGCGACACCGCCGCCTTGCTCCCGGCGGCATGCCGCCCAACCTTGAGCACGATTACCGGCTTGATGCGCGAGGCGGCGCGCAGCGCACTCATGAACCGGCGCGCATCGCGCACGCCCTCGATGTAGAGCAGGATGTGCTGGGTGCGGCTGTCGGCGACGAGGTAATCGAGTATTTCGCCGAAATCGATGTCAGCCGAGCCGCCGAGTGAAATGACGCTGGAAAAGCCCACGCCGCTCGGGTTGGCCCAGTCGAGTATAGCGGTGGCGAGCGCACCGGACTGCGACACCAGCGCGAGCGCGCCCTGTCTGGCAGCGCCGCGTGCGAACGTTGCGTTGAGTCCGAGCTCGGGCCGCATGATGCCAAGGCAATTGGGGCCGATGATGCGCACGCCGCCGCGGCGCGCGGCTGCCATCATGTCGTCCTGCAGGACACGCCCTGCGGCGCCGGCTTCGGCAAAACCGGCGGTAATGACAACGGCGGCGCGAATGCCGGCGCGGCCGCAGGCTTCGATGACCCCGGGCACGCTCGCGGCGGGCGTGGCGACCACCGCGAGTTCCACGCCTGCGGGCAGGCCGGAGACGTCCGCATGGCAGCGCACGCCAAAAACCGTGTCGTACTTTGGATTCACGGCATGGAGTTTGCCGCGATAACCCGCCTCAAGCAGGTTGCGCAAGACGATGCCGCCGATCGCGCCGGCGCGCTCGCTGGCACCGATCACGGCGACCGCCTGCGGCTCGAACAGCCCGGTCAGGTAGTGCTTTTCGTACATGGCTGGTGCGGCCTCCGCGAAATCCGCCCGGTCATGCAGACCAGGGGACATTGCAGCGCGGCAGACGCAGCGCCACGTAACACCGATCAGAACGGAATATCGTCGTCCATGTCGTTGATCTGCCCGGCCGGCTTTTTCGCCGCGGGCTTGCCGCTGCCCTCTGCACGGCCGGACTCGGTCGAGGAGTCGCGCGTGGTGTCTGCACTGCCGCCACCGGTGTTGTCACGCTTGCTGCCCAGCAACTGCATCGAGTCGGCGATGACCTCGGTGGTGTAACGGTCGTTGCCTTCCTTGTCCTGCCACTTGCGCGTCTTGATACGCCCCTCGACATAAACCGGCGACCCTTTTTTCAGGTATTCACCGGCGATTTCAGCGAGGCGGCCGAAAAACGCAACGCGATGCCACTCGGTTTCCTCTTTCTTATCGCCGCTGGTCTTGTCCTTCCACGTGGACGTGGTGGCAAGGGTGATATTGGTGATGGCGCCGCCCTCGGGCATGTAGCGTGTTTCCGGGTCCTTGCCCAGGTTGCCGACCAGAATCACTTTATTGACTGAAGCCATTGAAAATCCCTCCTGTGATGTTCGCTACGATACAAGGGAATACATCCCTTGCTCCATTCATTTTTGCCGGCGCCCCGATATCCCCCGGACACCGGGTCACGAGACGCCGGCGGAGGCCCCCTTTACAGCGTTCAAGGCCGCCCGCTCGTCCCAGACATCGGGGTTGACCGTCAGATAGGCCACACCCTCCTCGACCGACACAATGGCATCGCGCACGCCGGCAAGCGCCAGCAGTTGCGCGCGCAGCGCCACCGGGTCGGGCACGGCGTCGAGCACAAGCCTGCGTCCGCTTACCGCCTGCGGCACGGCCATGAACACGGCGCCCAATCCCCATAACGCAATGATCGCGAATCCGAATACAAACACCGCCGATTCGCCGAAATTCTGCGCCAGCCAGCCGCCGGCGATGCCGCCGACGAACAAGCCCAGCGTCTGCGTCGTGTTGTACACGCCAATGGCCGTGCCCTTGGCTGCGGGCGGTGCGAAGCGCGAAATCAGCGAGGGCAGCGCGGCCTCAAGAATATTGAACACGGCGAAAAAGCCGAACAGCAGGAATACCAGCAGGTAAAAATGCGCCATGCCCAGCCAGAAACCGACCTGGATCAGCGCCATTGCGCCGATGCAGCCGAGAAACACCAGCTTCATCCACCCCTTTTTTTCCATCAGCCGGATGCCCGGCATCATCAGCGCAAAGGACACCAGCACCGCCGGCAGATACACCTTCCAGTGCTCGCTGATGGGCAGGCCGCCGACGCGCACCAGCGCCAGCGGAATGATGACAAAAATCGCCATCAGTACGATGTGCAGCGCAAAAATGCCGAAATTGAGGCGCAGCAACTCCGGATTGCGCAGCACCGAAACAAGGCCGGGCTTGTCGCCGGGCGCCACCGCCACAACCGGCGGCTGCGGCGGCACAACGCTGATGACCACCCATATCGCCGCCAGCGCCAGAATGCCGGTGAGCGAAAAAATCCCGCTCATGCCGACCGACTGGTACAGCGCGGGCGCCAGCACCATCGACAGCGCGAACACGAGGCCAATCGAGGCACCTATCATGCCCATCGCCTTGGTGCGGTGCTCTTCGCGCGTCAGATCGGCGGCAAATGCGGCGACGGCCGATGAAATCGCGCCGGCACCCTGCAGCGAGCGGCCGATGATGGTCAACCACATGTCGTCGGTGGTGGCGGCAAAAAAACTGCCCGCTGCAAACAGCAGCAGGCCGAAGACGATCACCGGCTTGCGGCCGAGGCGGTCGGAGGCCATGCCAAAGGGAATCTGCAGCAAGGCCTGGGTCAGGCCGTAAGTGCCCAACGCAATACCGACGAGGGTCTGGTCATCACCGCCCTTCAGGTGCGCCGCGTGGATGGCGAACACCGGCAGGATCAGGAACAGCCCCAGCATGCGCAACGCGAAAATGCCGGCAAGCGCGACGCTGGCCCGCAGTTCCAGGGGGGACATGCGGCCGGAAGAAGAGGAAAACTGCATGAAACCGGGGATTGGGAACGCGAATTGAGTATAGTAGCAGGTTTGGTTGTCCGCTCACCCGGCAACCGCAGGCCAGTGCCCCGCTGGCCCACTCGAGACGGGCTCCATCGCATGGATCATATCCGCATCCGCGGCGCACGAACGCACAACCTCAAGAACGTCAGCCTCGACCTGCCGCGCAACAAGCTGGTGGTCGTGACCGGCCTTTCCGGATCGGGTAAAAGCTCGCTCGCCTTTGACACCCTCTATGCCGAGGGGCAACGCCGCTACGTCGAGTCGCTGTCGGCCTACGCGCGGCAGTTTCTGCAACTGATGGAAAAACCCGACGTCGACCTGATAGAAGGCCTGTCCCCGGCCATCGCCATCGAGCAAAAAGCCACCAGCCATAATCCGCGCTCCACGGTGGGCACCGTCACCGAAATCCACGACTACCTGCGCCTGTTGTTCGCGCGCGTCGGCACGCCCTACTGCCCCGACCACAACCTGCCGCTCGCCGCGCAGTCGGTGTCGCAGATGGTTGACCATGTGCTGACACTGCCCGAGGACACGCGCATCATGATCCTGTCGCCGGTGGTGGCGGGCCGCAAGGGCGAACAGGCCGACCTGTTTGCCGAGTTGCGCGCCCAGGGCTTCGTGCGCCTGCGCATCGACGGCAAGGTGCACGACATCGATGCGCTGCCCAAGCTGGCCAAAAATACCAAGCACACCGTCGAGGTGGTGGTCGATCGCCTGAAGGTGCGCACCGACGCCAAGCAGCGCATCGCCGAATCTTTCGAGACCGCGCTGCGCCATGCCGAGGGCCGCGCCATCGCGGTTGAAATGGACGGTGGCAAGGAACACCTGTTCTCGGCCAAGTTCTCCTGCCCGGTGTGCGACTACTCGCTGGCCGAACTCGAGCCGCGGCTGTTTTCGTTCAACAATCCCATGGGCGCCTGCCCCGATTGCGACGGCCTGGGTGTCATCGAGTTCTTCGACCCCAAGCGTGTGGTGGCCTTTCCCGATCTGTCGCTCGCCAGCGGCGCCGTCAAGGGCTGGGACCGGCGCAACCAGTTCTACTTCCAGATGCTGACCAGCCTCGCCGCGCACTTCAAGTTCGACGTCGACAAGCCCTTTACCCGGCTGACCGAGGAGGCGCAGCAGATCGTGCTCTATGGTAGCCCGGAAAAAATCGCCTTTTCCTATCTGACCGAACGTGGCAAGACGGTCATCAAGGAACACCCCTTCGAGGGCGTGGTGCACAACCTTGAGCGACGCTACCGCGAAACCGACTCGGTGGTGGTGCGCGAGGAACTGGCCAAATACCTCAATCACAAGGCCTGCCCGGCCTGCGAGGGCACACGCCTGCGCCGCGAGGCGCGCCACGTGCGCGTCGGTCCGCCCGGCGACGAGCGTCCGATCTACCAGATCAGCGGCATCCCGCTCAAGGACGGCCTGGCGTTTTTCAGCGGACTGACGCTGCCCGGGGCCAGGCAGGCCATCGCCGAGCGCATCATCAACGAAATCGCCTCGCGCCTGAAATTTCTCGTCAACGTCGGCCTCGATTACCTCTCGCTCGACCGTTCCGCCGACACACTTTCGGGCGGCGAAGCGCAGCGCATCCGCCTCGCCTCGCAAATCGGCTCCGGCCTCACCGGCGTGATGTATGTGCTCGACGAACCCTCCATCGGCCTGCACCAGCGCGACAACAACCGCCTGCTCGACACGCTCAAGCACCTGCGCGACCTCGGCAACACCGTCATCGTCGTCGAACACGACGAAGAAGCCATCTTCAGCGCCGACCATGTCGTTGACATGGGCCCGGGCGCGGGCGAGCATGGCGGTCGTGTTGTCGCCGAGGGCACGCCGGCCGAGATCCTCAAGAACGAGGCCTCGCTGACCGGCCAGTACCTGTCGGGCAAACTCGCCATCCCCCTTCCTGAGCGCCGGCGCCGCCCGGAAAAGCACCGCATGCTGAAGCTCAGCGGCGCGACCGGCAACAACCTGAAGAATGTCGATCTCGAACTGCCGGTGGGCCTGCTGGTCTGCATCACCGGGGTGTCGGGATCGGGCAAATCGACGCTGATCAACGACACGCTCTACGCCGAGGTGGCGCGCGAGTTGTACGGCAGTTCAACCGAGCCGGCGCCGTTTGAATCGCTGAAGGGTCTTGATCATTTCGACAAGGTCATCAACGTCGATCAGAGCCCCATCGGTCGCACGCCACGCTCCAACCCGGCCACCTACACCGGCCTGTTCACGCCGATACGCGACCTGTTTGCCGGCGTGCCGGCGGCGCGCGAGCGCGGCTACGGTCCGGGCCGCTTCTCCTTCAACGTCAAGGGCGGGCGCTGCGAGGCCTGCCAGGGCGACGGTGTGATCAAGGTCGAAATGCACTTCCTGCCCGACATCTATGTGCCCTGCGACGTCTGCCACGGCCGGCGCTACAACCGCGAGACGCTGGAAATCCGTTACAAGGGCAGCACCATCGAGGACGTGCTGGGAATGACCGTCGAACAGGCGCATGCGTTTTTCCGCGCCGTACCCATGGTCGAGCGCAAGCTGTTCACGCTGCTCGAGGTCGGCCTCGGCTACATCAAGCTCGGCCAGTCGGCGACAACGCTGTCGGGCGGCGAGGCGCAGCGCGTCAAGCTCGCCCTCGAACTGTCGAAACGCGACACCGGTCGCACGCTGTATTTTCTCGACGAGCCGACCACCGGCCTGCATTTTCACGACGTCAAGCTGCTGTTGTCGGTACTGCACGCGCTGCGCGACCATGGCAACACCGTGGTCGTCATCGAGCACAACCTTGATGTCATCAAGACCGCCGACTGGGTCATCGACCTCGGTCCGGAGGGCGGCGACGGCGGCGGACGCATCATCGGCCAGGGCACGCCCGAGGACATCGCCGACAATCCGGAGAGCTTCACCGGCCGCTACCTCAAGCCGGTGCTGGAGCGCAAGAAGGCCGCCTAGATGCAAGCATGACGCTGACCGAACTTCGTTACATCATCGCCGTCGCGCGCGAGCGCCACTTCGGTCGCGCCGCCAAGGCCTGCTTTGTCAGCCAGCCGACGCTGTCGGTGGCGATCAAGAAGCTCGAAGAGGAACTGGGCGTGACGCTGTTCGAGCGCGCCAACAACGAGGTCACGCCGACCGCGGTCGGCGGCCGGGTGGTCGAGCAGGCGCAGCGCGTCATCGAGCAGGCCGGTTCGATCAAGGACATCGCCAAACTGGGCCGGGATCCGCTTTCGGGCCCCTTGCGCGTCGGCATGATTTACACCATCGCGCCCTACCTGCTGCCGGGCGTGGTGCGCCTGCTGCACAAGAGCGCCCCAAAAATGCCGTTGCACCTGCAGGAAAATTACACCCATCGCCTGCGCGAACTGCTGAAGCAGGGCGAGATCGATGCGGCGGTGCTGGCCCTGCCCTTCGAGGAACCGGGCTTTGTCATTCAGCCCGTCTACGACGAACCCTTCGTCGTCGCCGTGCCGCGCGAGCACGAGTGGGCGGGGCGTAAATCGGTCAAAACCGCAGACCTCAAACAGCAAAGCATGGTGCTGCTCGGCACCGGCCACTGCTTTCGCGACCAGGTGCTGCTCGCCTCGCCGGAACTGAACCGCTTCGCCGCCAATGAGGGCATGCAAAAAACCTTCGAGAGTTCATCGCTCGAGACCATCCGGCAAATGGTCGCCTCGGGCGTTGGCATCACCGTACTGCCCTCATCGTCGGTTCCGCAACACGTGCCGCGCGACAGCCTGTTGCGCTACGTGCCCTTCTCAAAACCCGTGCCAGACCGGCGTGTGGTGCTGGTCTATCGCAAGAGCTTTCCGCGGCCGGCGGCCATCGAAACGATGCGCCAGGCCATTCTCGACTGCCCGCTACCGGGGGTCGCCAAGCTCGATCTTCCGGCCGCGTAAAGCGGATGCCGGCATTTCCATTGCTTGAATTTCCATGACCCACAACTCCGTTCGGGCTGAGCCTGTCGAAGCCTGTCGCAAGCCTGTCGAAGCGGCCCTGCCGGCCCTTCGACAGGCTCAGGGCGAACGGTATTGATGGCAGAATTAGGACATAGTTTTTTACTATCGATTTAATTTTTACAATCAATTGGATTAATTGATCTGCGACTCCTAATATCCGTTCCATGCAGCAGTTGCTGCGATCGAACTGACAGGAGCACAGCATGAGCAAACCCGGATCCATCACCATCAAGAACCTCGAATCGGCCTTCGCCGGCGAATCGATGGCGCACATCAAGTACCGCTACTTCGCCAGGCTCGCCCGCGCCGCAGGCGACGAGGACACGGCGCGCACCTTCGAGGACACCGCCGACCAGGAAGTGCAGCACGCCTTCGGCCACCTCGACCTGCTCTACCCGAAGGACCAGATCACGCCGGCCAAGTCGCTGGAAATCGCCATCGCCGGCGAGACCTACGAGTACACCGAGATGTACCCGCAGTTCCGCCACCTCGCCGAGGAGGAAGGCAATACCGCGGCGGTAAAGGAAATGGACGAGCAGATCGCCGAGTCAAAGGAGCATGCGGCGCGCTTTGCCGCCACCCTGGCCAAGGCAGCGAAACGTTTTGCGGCCCTCGCCAAAGTGGAAGAGCGCCACGCCAATCACTACCGCGAGCAGCTCTCCCGCGTCAAAGCCGCGTGAACCCACACCATCCCAAACAACGAACGGAGATCAACATGAAAACATGGCAATGCATCGTATGCGGATTCATCTACGACGAAGAGGCGGGCCTGTCCGATGAGGGCATCAAGGCCGGCACACGCTGGGAGGACATTCCCGCCGACTGGGCCTGCCCGGAGTGTGGCGTGAGCAAGGCCGACTTCGAAATGGTTGAACTCGCGTAATGGCGCACCCATCGTCATTGCCGGTTATGGTCAAGACCGCCGCCCTCCCCGCCGTGTTCTGCCCGCCGCCTGCGGGCGCGGCAGGCTGCTGGGCCAGCGAAACGAGCGGTGGCGGAACGCAGTCGCGCTTTATCGGTCCGCTAGGCCGCCTGCTGGGCTTCGCGCTTACCGGCGACGCACAGGCCAGGAAAACGCAACTGGCCAGGAAAATCGAACCGCTGCTGGCCTGAACCGCCACCCCTTGTTCCGCAATGCGGAATGGCGCCGTTTAAATTGACGCGCTGCATTGAAGCGGCGGGGCCAAAGTGATAAAACTCCGACTCCCCAAACGGGCAAACGTCGACCAGCGCGTAAGCCCGCTTCCCCAAAGGAGTCCAGACCATGAAACGCATCATTCTTGCCGCGCTCGCCGCGACCGCCCTGTGCGTTGGCACCCCCGTCCAGGCCCAGATCGCTTCGACGGGCGCAGTACAGGCCTACCCGAGCAAGGCGGTGAAAATGATCGTCCCCTTCGCCGCAGGAGGCCCTGCCGACATTTACGCGCGCTTTATCGGCCAGAAGCTTTCCGAGTCGCTCGGCCAGCCCTTTGTCATCGAGAACCGTCCCGGCGCCGGGTCGGTGATTGGCACCGATGCAGTTGCGAAATCGCCGGCCGACGGCTACACGCTGCTGATGATGTCCAACACCCACACCGTCAACGAGTCGCTGATCCCGAACAAGCCCTTTGACCTGATGCGTGACTTTGCGCCGGTGGCCCCGATCAACTATTCCGACCTGGTGCTGGTGGTCCACCCCTCGGTGCCGGCCAACAACCTGAAGGAACTCATCGCCCTTGCCAAGAGCAAACCCAAGGCCATGAACTACGCTTCCTCGGGCCCTGGCACGCCCTACCACATGGCAGGCGAGTTGTTCAAGGCCATGGCCGACATCGACGTTGTGCACGTCCCCTACAAGGGCAGTTCGGGGGCGCGTGCCGACATCCTTGGCGGCCAGGTGCAGATGATGTTCGACGCCATCACCACCATGGCACCGAACGTGCGTGCCGGCAAACTCAAGGCCTTCGCCACCACCGGCAAGACGCGCTCCTCGGTACTGCCCGATACGCCAACCGTAAGCGAGGCCGGCGTGGCCGGCTACGAGGCGACGATCTGGCTGGGCATCATGGCGCCCACCGGCACACCCAAACCGGTCATCGACAAGCTCAACGCCGAGATCGTCAAGATCGTCAACCGCCCCGAGGTGAAAAAGGCCTGGCAGGAACAGGGCGCCGAGCCGATGAGCATGACGCCGGAACAATTCGGCCGGTACATGCGCGAGGACATCACCAAGTGGGCGCGCATCGTCAAGATCTCCGGCGCGAAAGTGGACTGATGGCCGCACGCAGCTTCAAGCTTTCGATCAACGGCGCCGCGCGCGAACTGCTGGCCGAAGAGGACATGCCGCTCATTTATGCGCTGCGCAACGACCTTGATCTCAAGGGCACGCGCTTTGGCTGCGGCGTCAACCAGTGCGGCGCCTGCCATGTGCTGATAGACGGGCATTCGGTGCCCGCCTGCGACACGCCGGTCTGGGCGGCCGAGGGCAAGAACGTCGTCACCGTGGAGGGGCTTGCCGGCAAGGACGCATTGCATCCGCTGCAACAGGCCTTCATCGACGAGCAGGCGGCGCAGTGCGGCTATTGCATCTCGGGCATTCTTGTCACCGCCTCGGCGCTACTCGCCAATATCCCGCAGCCGAGCGAGGCCCAGGTGCGCGAAGCCCTCGACAAGCACCTGTGCCGTTGCGGCAGCCACAACCGCATCGTGCGTGCGGTGCTGCGCGCCGCCGACGCCATGAGCGAAAAATCCACGGCATGAACTTTTTCTCCCATTTCATTCCGAACGCGGTGAGGAATCTGCTTTTACTCGCACCCGGACAGCAGATTCCTCATCGCCTGCGGCGCCTCGGAATGACAATTTTGGAATATTCACCCGCATGAATCTCGCCTTCAAGCTCGCGCATATGGATCCGAACACGCCCAAGCTGCCGGGCAGCCTGCACGTCAATCGCCGCCTTGGCCAATGGCTCAGGTTCCATGCCGACGGCACTGTGGCGGTGTATTCGGGCAAGGTCGAAATCGGCCAGGGCATCGTCACCGCCCTCGCGCAAATTGCCGCCGAGGAGCTCGATGTCACGCTCGCCCGCCTGCGCATGGTGCCGGCCTGTACCGCCACCAGCCCCGACGAGCAAGTCACCTCGGGCAGCATGTCGGTGCAGGAGTCGGGCACGGCGCTGCGCCATGCCTGCGCCGAAGCACGGCTGATTTACCTTGAAGCCGCATCGACGCGGCTCGAAGTACCGCTGACCGACCTCGAGGTCGCCGACGGCGTCATTCGCGTGCGCGGCACCGACAGGCAGACCAGCTACTGGGAACTGGCCGACGACGATTTGCTCGACCGCGAAGCGAGCGGCAAGGTCGCGCCCAAAGTCATCAGCGCCCACCACATCGTCGGCAGCGCGGTGCAGCGCCTGGACATTCCGGACAAAGTGACCGGCAAGCCGCGTTTTGTCCACGACATGGTGCTGCCGGGCATGCTCTACGGCCGCGTCGCGCGCCCGCCCTCGCCCGGCGCCGCGTTACTCGAAGTCGATCTCGCCGCGGTGCAAGCCATACCCGGTGTGGTTGCCGCAGTGCGCGACGGACGCTTTCTCGGCGTCATCGCCGAACGCGAGGACATCGTCGTCAAGGCGCTGAAAAAGCTCATTGCTGCCGCGCGCTGGCGCGAAACGCCATCACTGCCCGACATGCACGACATGACGGCCTTTCTCAAATCGCAGCCGCTCGACACCACGCTGGTCGGCGAGAAAAAAGCCGATGCTGCCAAGCCTGTGGCAAAAAGTTTCGCCGCGGCCTACACGCGGCCCTTTCTCGCCCATGCCTCCATCGGCCCTTCGTGCGCCATCGCAAGATGGAACGCCGACACGGTAGAGGTGTGGACGCACAGCCAGGGCATTTATAACCTGCGCACCGACCTTGCGATGGTGCTCGCCATGCCGCAGAAGAGCATCATCGTGCAACACGTCGAGGGCTCGGGCTGCTACGGCCACAATGCCGCTGACGATGCGGCCTACGACGCCGTGTTGCTCGCGCGCGCCGTGCCCGGCAAGCCGGTGCAAATGCAATGGACACGCGAAGACGAATTGGGCTGGGCGCCCTTTGGCGCCGCCATGCACGTGGAACTCAAGGCCGAGGTTGCCGCCGACGGGCGCATCAGCACCTGGCGTCACGAAATCTGGTCCAACGGCCACGGCACCCGCCCCGGCCGCGCCAAGAACCCGGCCATGCTCGCCGCCTCGCACCTGGAAAAACCCTTTGAGCGCCTGATCGCCATCAATGCCGCGCTGGCCGCGGGTGGCGGTTCCGAGCGCAACGCCATTCCGCTCTACAACTTCGAGCGCTTCGAGGCCATCAACCACCGCCTGCTCACCATGCCGGTGCGCACCTCGGCGCTGCGCTCGCTCGGCGGTCACTGCAACGTCTTTGCCATCGAGTCTTTTCTCGACGAAATCGCGCTCGAACTCGGCGTTGATCCGCTCGAATACAGGCTGCGCCACCTCGACGACCCGCGCGGCCGCGCGGTGCTGGAAAAAGCCGCCGCAATGGCCGGCTGGGCGACGCGAACAAAAGCCGAAGGCCGCGGCATGGGCATGGGCTTCAACAAATACAAGAACAGCAGCGCCTATTGCGCAGTGTTCGCCGAAATCGACGCCGGCCGCGAAGTGCGCGTCGAAAAACTCTGGATCGCCGTCGATGTGGGCCTCGTCATCAACCCCGACGGCGTGCGCAACCAGATCGAGGGCGGCGCCATCCAGACCGTGAGCTGGGTGCTCAAGGAAGCGGTCAAGTTCGACCGCACGCGCATCGAGAGCAACACCTGGGAAACCTATCCCATCCTGCGCTTTTCCGAAGTACCGAAAATCGAAATCGAACTGATCAACCGCACCGAAGAAAAATGCGTCGGCGCCGGCGAAGCCACCCACGGCCCGGTCGCCGCCGCCATCGCCAACGCCGTGTTTGACGCGCTGGGCGTGCGCGTGCGCAACATGCCGCTCACCGCCGAGGCCATTACCGAGGCGGCGCTGGCTGACTGATTCATAGCGCAATACGCTGGAAACCCGCGCCAGGCGGGCGTTTCCAGTCGATATGCCCAAAGAGTGTCTGCAAAAATGACTGCTTATCTCGATGAGAAGTAGTCAATGGCCATCCACACAATCGGCTACGAAGGCATCGATATAAACGTTTTTTGTCGTTGGTGCACCAGCGCGACATCGAAGGCATAGCTGATGTCCGTGAGCTATCACTTTCGCGCAAGCCCGGGTTTTCGAAAACCGCACCGGCCAACACGTTGAGTCTGAACAGACCGCGATACGTTCATTTACCCACTATCGCCGCCAGCGCCGCAGTCACGTCGGCGCCCTTGCGCGGCGGTGCAATCTCCGCCACCCGGTCAAGCTGTTCAAGCGACTGACGCTGCGACGGGCGCAACGTCAAGTGTCCGGCAATGGCGGTGACGTGGCGGTTCTCCGGCGTAATCCCCTGGCGGAACTGCTATGATTCTTGCATGGGTTCAAAGCTTTCCTCCACCAATCCCTACCTGCGCCACCCCGCGGTTCGCCAGAGTACTGTCTTCACTTCCGTGTCCAGTTCTTCGGCCATCGAAGGCATCCACGCCCCCTTCCGGGATCCGGTGCCCGGCAAATCCAAAGCCCCAGCTCCGGCCACGGCTACCCCGCCCGTCAGCCCCCGACGCATCAAGCGCTAGCCTGCCTGCGCAGGGTCCGCGCAATCACGCCGCGGAACACCCCAGTCATCGGTTCGTAGACCCGATCCATTGCGGCATGCACCGCCGTGATATAGCGACGCTTTTTCTCGCCCTGAACGCCGCCAAAATCCAGCGCCGGCAAACCTGCCTGCAATCCCATCAGCGTTGCCAGCATGCGTACGCAGCGCCCATTCCCGTCCCGGAAGGGATGGACCAGGATCAGTTCCGCATGCACCACGGACAGCGCACGCGCCTGTTCCTCCGCGTCCTCCGTCCGGCAAGGCGTGAATTCTCGTAACGCCCCCAGTTCCAGTTCGCGCATCAATCGGGGCACCTGCTCGGCTGCAGCGAACATGAAACCGTCCTTCGCCATGTTGACCTGGCGGTATTCGCCCGCCCAGACGAAAATTTCCCCCAGCCAGGTACGGTGCATACGACGGATGTCGTCCGCAGTGAAACGCTGATCGACTCGGGTGACATCAATGACGCTTTGCGTCGCGGCAAGCAGGGCTTCGGATTCCCTGCGTGCCATCTCACGAACCAAGCGGATACCCAGTCGGTTGCGCAGCACCCGATCGCGCGAGCCGGGCTCAAACTCGGCCTCGGCTCCCTGCGCGTCATAGCGTGTCGCCATCGCTCTCAGGCGGCATCACCGTTCCAGGTCCTGCTGCCCCAGCGCGGGCGCTGCCTTGGGCAGATTTTCCACCTGCAGGCTGTAATCGTCCTGCTCCCATTCGCAGTTCGCCAACACCTGCTTTGGAATTTTCTTCATCGCCGGCCCCCCTTCCAGTTGCGGCCAATTTGGCATGTCGCGTGGATTGTTTCCAAAGAAATATAAATAGTATATTATTTCTAAAGCATATTAACCTTTCCTGCCTGAATCAGACCTTTCCATGTCCACCCGCCGCAAACCCGCACCCGATTCCGCCGCCCCGGCCGCCAGCGCCGAGCGCGCCGTGCTGAGCAAGGCGGTGGTGCGGGCGGCCGGGCTGCTGGCCATCAACCAGGGCCAGGTGGCCGATACGCTGGGCGTGAGCCGCCCGACCGCCTCGCGCCTGTTTGGCGGCAAGTACCTGCTCGACCCGGCGCGCAAGGAATGGGAGATGGCGGCGCTCTTGGTGCGCGTGTTCCGCTCGCTCAATTCGATTGTCGGCTCTGACGACAAGGCGCGGGCGTGGCTCAACAGCCCCAATCTGGCGCTGGGCAGAAAGCCGATCGAATTGCTGCCCAGTGCCGAAGGGCTGGTGCGTGTCCTCCACTACCTGGACACCGCGCGCGGTCGCATCTAGGGCAGCGCCCTGCGCGCTGCCGCTGTGGCGCGCAGTCGAAGCGCAGCATGTCGTCTCGACCATGCGCCTGGTGGACGGCCGCGCCGAGCAGGAGTTGCTGGAGACCATTCTTGAGCGCAGCAAGCCGGCCTTGCCCGCCGCCGCCAAAGGCATCGACTACCTGCTGTTCACGCCATTTCGCTACCCGCCCACCGGGTCGGGGTCGCGCTTTCGGGCTGTTACCGACGCCGGGGTGTTTTATGGCGCCGAGGAGCGGCGCACCGCCTGCGCCGAAGTGGGCTACTGGCGCTGGCGCTTTTTGATGGACAGCCCGGGCCTTGCCGACCTTGGCTCTGTGCCGCATACGCTGTTCAAGCTGAAGACCGACACCACGGCCATCGACCTGCGGCGCAAACCCTTTTCGACGCAGGCAAAGCGCTGGGCTGCGCCCGACGACTACCGCGCGACGCAGCAACTGGCGCAGGCGGCGCGCGCTGCCGGCGTGGGCATGATTCGCTACCAGTCGGTGCGCGACCCCGACAAGGGCGGTTGCGCCGCCCTGCTCACGCCCGAGGCTTTTGCCACGCCGCGCCGACCACTGGACAAGCAGACCTGGCACCTGACGGTGACACGATCGTTCTCGACCTGGCAGCGCGAGCACGAAAACTTCGAGTTCGTTTGGGCCTGATTTCAGATCAGCATTTGGGGCTGCTGATCCAGGTAATACGCTGGAAACCCGCGCCAGGCGGTCGTTTCCAGCCTATGCCTGCGCAAAAACCAGCGCCCCCCCGGCACCCAGGTTGCAGATAGAATCGCGCGCATGCCCTTTCGTTTGCTCGCCCTTGGCCTGTCCCTGCTCGTCGTCGTTACGACCGCTGCAGCCCAATCCCGGACGCCGTCCCAGGCCGAGTCCGCGCCGGAAATCGCCTCCGGCTACACCGAACGCGCGCTGGTGCGGGCCAAACGCTTTATGGTGGTCAGCGCTAATCCGCATGCCACGCGCGCCGGTTACGCGGTGTTGCGCGAAGGGGGCAGTGCGGTCGATGCGGCGATTGCGACGCAGCTCGTGCTAAACCTCGTCGAGCCGCAATCCTCGGGCATTGGCGGCGGCGCCTTTATCGTGCATTTTGAGGCGGCGACAAAAGCACTGGCCGCCTACGACGGTCGCGAGACGGCGCCCGGCGCCGCGCGCCCGGACCGCTTCCTTGATGCCGGCGGCAAACCCATCGGCTTTGGCGCAGCCATCAACAACGGCAAATCGGTCGGCGTGCCGGGGCTGTTGCGCATGCTCGAACTCGCGCACCGCCGGCACGGCCGCCTGCCCTGGGCGCGCCTGTTTCAGCCGGCGATCGAACTGGCGGAAAAGGGCTTTGCCATTTCGCCGCGGCTGGCGCTGCAAATCGCCGGCGACCCTTTTCTCAAATCGGATGCCGCGGCGCGTGCGTATTTTTTTGATGCGGCCGGGGCAGCGCTTGCCGCCGGCACGCTGTTGCGCAACCCGGCGCTGGCGCAAGTGCTGCGCGGGGTGGCGGCGCGCGGCGCCGACGCGTTTTACCAGGGCGAGGTGGCGCGCGACATCGTCAGCGCGGTACGCAGTCACCCGCGCCCGGGTGACATCAGCGAAGCCGACATCGCCGGCTATCAGGCGAAGGTGCGGACGGCCTTGTGCGGCCGCTATCGCGAGTACACGCTGTGCGGCATGCCGCCGCCCTCCTCGGGCGCCATTGCCGTGCTGTCATTGCTTGGCACACTGGAGCGTTTTGACCTGCGCGGCATCGGCGCTGATTCGCTCGCGGCGGTGCATCTTTTTGCCGAGGCCGGCCGCCTCGCCTACGCCGACCGCGATGCCTATGTCGCCGACCCGGATTTTGTCGCCGTGCCGGTGGCCGGCATGCTCGACGGCGACTACCTCGCCAGGCGCAGTGCACTGATCCGCAATGATGCGAGCATGGGCCGCGCGCTGCCGGGGCAGCCTGCAGGTGCCACGGCGCTGGCACCGGACGAGACCTCGGAACTCGCCGCCACCAGCCACTTGTCGGTGGTCGATGCCGAGGGCAATGCCCTTGCCATGACCACCACCATAGAGTCGGCATTCGGCAGCCGCATCATGGTGCGCGGCTTTTTGCTCAACAACCAGATGACCGACTTCTCTTTCCTGCCGGCTGACAACGGCCGCCCCATCGCCAACCGCGTCGAAGGCGGCAAGCGGCCGCGCTCGTCGATGGCGCCGACGCTGGTATTCGGCAGGGACGGGGGCTTGCGCATGGTGGTCGGCTCACCCGGCGGCAACGCCATCATCAACTACGTCGCCAAGACCCTGGTCGGCGTACTCGACTGGAAGCGTGACATGCAGCAGGCCACCGCGCTGCCCAACATGGGCAGCCGCAACCGCGCCACCGAACTGGAGCGCGGCAGCGCCATCGCACGCCTCGCGCCGCAGTTACGCGCCATGGGCCACGAGGTACAAACAGGCGATGCGGCGAGCGGCGTGCACGGCATCAGCATCACCCCGGACGGGCTGGAAGGCGGCGCCGACCCGCGGCGCGAAGGCATGGCGATGGGCGATTGAACCGACCCCGTTTCGCGCACACGCCCCGTCGCCCGCACCGGACTGGAGCGTTCAGGCTGCGCCGGGCCATTCGGGCTGCCTCGCAGGCGCCCCTGCCCGCCTCCTTGAAGCCAGAGGGAATGCAAATGGCTTCCGTTCTTGCCCGTAAACCGGAGCGCGGCCATTGTCCGCTCTGGTGTGCACAAACCGCCCCGCAAAAGTTGTCCGGGCGGCATTTGGACAAAGACCGATTAGCTGAGTAGAATCAATAAGTCAGGTTTATGACGCAGCGACCGCCCGAGGAGAGGGCGACGCCGCTGGACCGACTACCTAACCATCCAGTCAACCCGAGGAGTTTTTACATGAAACGCACATTCAAGTTGTTTGCCGGCCTGATTACCGGCGCCGGCCTGATTCTTGGCGCCAGCGCCGGCGTCAACGCCCAGGACCTCACCGGTACCCTGAAAAAGATCAAGGACAGCGGCACCATCGCCGTCGGCCACCGCGATTCGTCGATTCCTTTTTCCTACCTTGACGACAAGCAGCAGCCCATCGGCTACTCGATGGACTTGTGCATGAAAATCGTCGATGCCGTCAAAGCCGAACTGAAAATGCCCAGCCTCAAGGTGGTGCTGACACCGGTGACCTCGGCCACGCGCATTCCGCTGCTCGCCAACGGCACCGTCGATATGGAATGCGGCTCGACCACCAACAACCTCGACCGCCAGAAGCAGATCTCCTATGTGGTCACCACCTTCGTCACGGCCAACCGCGTCATGGCGAAGAAAGCCAGCAAGATCGCCGCGTTCAACGACCTCAAGGGCAAGGCGCTGGTCTCCACTTCGGGCACCACCAACCTGAAGCAGGTCACCGAGCTCAACGCCGCACGCAGCCTCGGGATCAACATCATGGCCGCCAAGGACCACGCCGAGGCATTCCTGATGGTTGAAACCGACCGCGCCGTCGCCTTCGCCATGGACGACATCCTGCTCTACGGCCTCGTTGCCAGCGCCAAGACCCCCGGCGACTTCATGGTCTCCAACGAGGCGCTGTCGGTCGAGCCCTACGGCATCATGGTGCGCAAGGACGACCCGGCATTCAAGAAGGTCGCCGATGGCGCCGTGATGGCGCTGTTCAAGTCCGGCGAGATCAACAAGATCTACAGCAAGTGGTTCCAGTCGCCGATCCCGCCGAAAAACGTCAACCTGAACCTGCCGATGAGCGACCAGCTTAAAAAGGTGATCGCCAAGCCGACCGATTCGGGCGATCCGGCGGCCTACTAAGCAGGACAGGGACAGCGGAAGACATCGGTCACCGATGCCATAACGCCGTTTGAACGGGGGGATGCAGTACGCATCCCCCCGTTTTGTTTTCAGGGCAGCAGCAGCACGCCGGGGGCGGGCACCCGGTACAGGGAGAAACCGTGAATTACAACTGGAACTGGAAGATATTCTGGGAACTGGCACCCGACGCGACGGGTTCCTATATGTCCACGCTGGTCAACGGCCTCGCCTGGACCATGGCCACCGCCCTCGCCGCCTGGGTGATCGCGCTCCTGCTCGGTTCCATCATCGGCACCATACGCACCACACCCAATGTGTGGCTGGTGCGCCTCGGTGACGCCTACGTCGAGTTGTTCCGCAACATTCCGCTGCTGGTGCAGATGTTTCTGTGGTACTTCGTGCTGCCCGAGCTGCTGCCCAAGGCCCTCGGTACCGCGCTCAAGCAAATGCCCAATGCGTCTTTCATCACCGCGGTGCTGTGCCTCGGCTTTTTCACCTCGGCACGCGTTGCCGAGCAGGTCAAGGCCGGTATCGGGTCCCTCTCCAAGGGCCAGCGCATGGCCGGCACCGCGCTCGGGCTGACGCTGCCGCAGACCTACCGCTTCGTGCTGCTGCCGATGGCGTATCGCATCGTGCTGCCGCCGCTGACCTCGGAGTTCATGAACATCATCAAGAACAGCTCGGTGGCGCTGACCATAGGCTTGATGGAGCTGACCGCGCGCACGCGCGCCATGCAGGAGTTCACCTTCCAGGTGTTCGAGGCCTTTACCGCCGCGACGCTGATCTACCTCTTTGTCAACGTCATCGTCGTACTGCTGATGCGCGTGCTGGAAAAGAAAATCGCCGTCCCGGGCATGCTCGGCTCCGCCCCCTCCACGCCGCTTGCCGGCCACTGACGGGAGACGACGAGCATGTTCGCCAATTTCGATTTCGACGTCATCCAGCGCTCCTGGAAGTACCTTTTTTTCGACGGCATGGCCTTCACCGTGTACCTGACGGCACTGGCCATGGTCGGGGGCATCATATTCGGCACGCTGTTGGCGATGATGCGCCTGTCGTCGATCAAGCCGCTGTCCTTTGCCGCAGGCACCTATGTCAACCTGCTGCGCTCGGTACCGCTCCTGCTGGTTATCTTCTGGTTCTACTTTCTGGTGCCCTACATCGGCGCCTGGATCATCGGATCGCCGACGCCGATCAAGGTCGGCGCCTTCACCTCGTCGCTGATCACTTTCATTTTGTTCGAGGCCTGTTACTACTGCGAAATCATGCGCGCCGGTATCCAGTCGATTCCGCGCGGCCAGGTCTCGGCCGGCTATGCGCTCGGCCTCAACTACTGGCAGACCATGCAGTCCATCGTGCTGCCGCAGGCCTTTCGCAACATGCTGCCGGTGCTGCTGACGCAGACCATCATCCTCTTTCAGGACGTGTCCCTCGTCTATGTGCTGTCGATCACCGACTTTGTCGGCGCCGCATCCAAGGTGGCGCAGCGCGACGGCCGCCTGGTCGAGATGTACCTGTTTGTCGCCCTCGTCTATTTCGTCATCTGCTACAGCCTGTCGATTCTGGTCAAGCGCCTGCAGAACCGGATTGCAATTGTTCGCTGAATCGCAGATTCGATGATTCGCCAAAAGTTACGCACTCAAGGAAAACGTCATGATTGAAATCAAAGACATGGTAATGGAACAAGGGGGCGACGCCCCCTTGTGTATCCCCCAATTCCGATTCGTCGAGGACGGCAGCCATGATTGAGATAAAAGATATAAGCAAGTGGTACGGCAGCTTCCAGGTGCTGACCAATTGCACCACCAGCGTCGCCAAGGGCGAGGTGGTCGTGGTGTGCGGCCCGTCCGGATCGGGCAAATCGACGCTGATCAAGTGCGTCAACGCGCTCGAACCCTTCCAGAAGGGCGAAATCACCGTCGATGGCGTGTCGGTCGGTGATCCGAAGACCAACCTGCCCAAACTGCGCGCGCGCATCGGCATGGTGTTCCAGAACTTCGAGTTGTTCCCGCACCTGTCGATACGCGAGAACCTCAGCCTCGCCCAGGTCAAGGTGCTGGGCCGTGCGCAGGACGAAGCCAATGAACGCGGCCTCAAATACCTCGACCGCGTCGGCCTGATCGCGCAAAAGGACAAATTTCCCGGCCAGTTGTCGGGCGGCCAGCAGCAGCGCGTCGCCATCGCCCGCGCGCTGTCGATGGACCCCATTGCCATGCTGTTCGACGAGCCGACCTCGGCGCTCGACCCGGAAATGATCAACGAGGTGCTCGACGTGATGGTCGGCCTCGCCAAGGACGGCATGACCATGATGTGCGTCACGCATGAGATGGGCTTTGCCCGCACCGTTGCCAACCGCGTGATATTCATGGACCGCGGCGAAATCGTCGAGGACGCGCAAAAGGACGACTTTTTCGGCAAGCCGCGCTCGGAGCGCGCGGTGCAGTTCTTGTCGAAGATATTGCACCACTAAATCTGCGGCTTAGGATCCGCTTAAAAACGAGTTGTCATTCCAAGGGTATAGCCCGAGGAATCTGCTTTGGCTGAAAACGAAAAGCAGATCCCTCGTTTCACTCGGGATGACAGCGCCGTGTCTTGACCGCCACTCAACGCGTCTGCTTGGCCTTGCTGCGGATCGCATCCAGCGTCGTTGTCGTGGTAATCGCCTGCGGATCGATTCTCACTTCAATCAGCGCCGGCTTGCCTGCCGCCAGTGCGCGCTCAAAGGCCGGCGCGAAGTCTGCCGTTGCATCGACCGTTTCACCATGCAGGCCGAAGGCGCGTGCGAATGCGGCGAAGTCCGGGTTGACGAGGGCGGTGCCGTGCACGCGTGCCGGGTACTCGCGCTCCTGGTGCATGCGAATGGTGCCGTACATGCTGTTGTTGACGACGACAAAAATCACGTTGGCGCCAAACTGCACCGCAGTGGCGATTTCCTGGCCGTTCATCAAAAAATCGCCGTCGCCGTTAAACGATACGACGACGCGATCCGGATGCGCGATCTTCGCCGCCACGCCGGCCGGCACGCCGTAACCCATGGAGCCGTTGGTCGGCGCCACCTGCGTGCGCAGGCCGGTAAAACGGTAGTAGCGCTGCACAAAGCCGCTGAAATTACCGGCACCGGTGGTGAGGATGCTGTCAGCCGGCAGGCGATCGCGCAACCAGACGATGGCGTCTCCCATCTGCATCTTGCCCGGAATGGCCGCGGGCTCGTCGTTCCATGCGAGGTAATCGGCGCGCGCGCCGGCCAGCCAGTCTTTCCAGGGGCTGCCGTCGATCTTGAGTTGCGCCGCGGCGGCGGCGAACTGCGGCATGCCCGAGTTGATCAGCAACTCGCCCTGGTACACACGCCCCAGTTCCTCGGCACCGGCATGGACGTGAATCAGGCGCTGCTTCGGGCAGGGCGCTTCGATCAGCGTGTAGCCGCCCGTGGTCATCTCGCCCAGACGCGGCCCCACCACCAGCAACAGGTCGGCGTCGCGCACGCGCTGCGCCAGCTTGGGGTTGGGGCCGATGCCGACATCGCCGACATAGTGCTCGCGGCGGTTGTCGTACAAATCCTGGAAGCGAAAAGCGCAGCTCACCGGCAGGCCCGCAGCCTCGGCAAAGCGCGCGATGTCGGCGCAGGCCGCGCTCGTCCATACCGTGCCGCCGAGCATCAGCAAGGGGCGTTTGGCCCCCTGCAGCGCCGAGCGCAGGCGCGCCATGTCGGCCGGCGCCGGCGAAGCCTGCACCACCTGGTAACGCGCGGTATCGGCCACCACGGCGGTCTGGATCAGCATGTCCTCGGGCAGCGCCAGCACCACCGGACCGGGGCGGCCGGAGGTGGCGACCTGGAAGGCGTGGTTGACGTATTCGGGAATGCGCTCGGCGCGGTCGATCTGCGCCACCCACTTGGCCATTTCACCGAACATGCGGCGGTAGTCCATTTCCTGGAAGGCTTCGCGTTCGACAAAATCATTGCCGACCTGGCCGATGAACAAAATCATCGGCGTTGAATCCTGGAATGCGGTGTGCACGCCTATGGATGCATTGGTCGCACCCGGGCCGCGCGTGACAAAACAAACACCCGGCCGGCCGGTGGTCTTGGCCCAGGCCTCGGCCATGTAAGACGCGCCGCCGTCCTGGCGAGCCACCACCAGCTTGATGTCCTCGCGCGCATCGTAGAGCGCATCGAGCACCGCCAGATAACTCTCACCGGGCACGCAAAAGGCGGTATCGACACCGTGCACGCGCAGCGCATCGACAATGAGTTGCCCACCGGTGCGGGGCTTGAGTTCGTTTGCCATAAGGGATTGGGCTCATTCAGGGTTGGCATGGCTTCGGGTCGGGTCCCGGCTATGCGTTATTATTGGCGTATTGAAAACGGGTCTCGAACTGCACCGCCCCATTCTGCGTCGCCGATAATTATGTCAGACATCCCCACGCTGCGCCGCATCCTCGGGCAAAGCCGCACCATCGCCGTGGTGGGGCTGTCGGGCGACTGGTTCCGTCCCAGCTACTTCGCCGCGAAATACATGCTCGAGCACGGCTACACGGTGATCCCGGTCAATCCGCGTTACGCGGAAATTCTCGGCCAGAAATCGTACAAGTCGCTGCGCGATATCCCGGAAAAAATCGCAGTCACGATCGACATGGTCGACTGCTTTCGCAAGGCATCCGACATCATGCCCATCGCAGAAGACGCCATCGCCATCGGCGCCAGGGTGTTGTGGCAGCAAATCGGTGTGCTCAACCTCGAGGCCGATGCCAAAGTGCGCGCCTCTGGCATGGACAGCGTGATGGACCGCTGCGTGAAAATCGAACACGGGCGCTTGTTCGGCGGCCTCAACTGGTGCGGCGTCAATACCGGCGTGATCTCCGCCAGGCGGCCGGCGATGATGCCGCCGCCCGCGACAAACGCTTCCCGGCAATGAGTGACAGCGTCACACTGGACGCCTACTCGCCGCGCGAGATTGCCGAGCGCATCGAGAACATCGGTGTCGCCAAGGCGCGCCAGCCGGTGCTGGCGGTCGTGATGCTGGGCATGCTCGCCGGCGCCTTCATCGGCCTGGGCTCGCTGTATTTCACGCTGGTCACCAGCGACACGACGCTGGGATTTGCCGCCAGCCGCGTGCTCGGCGGCATATGCTTTTCGCTCGGCCTGCTGCTGGTGGTGGTGGCCGGCGCGGAATTGTTCACCGGCAACAACCTGCTGGCCATGGCCTGGGCCGAGGGCAAGCTCTCCACCGCGGAGGTGCTGAAAAACTGGACGCTCGTCTGCCTGGCGAATTTTGCCGGCGCCGCCGGACTTGCGCTGCTGGTGTACCTGTCGGGTCACCTTGGCATGAACGGCGGCGGGGTCGCCGCCCAGGCGGTGAAAATCGCCGCGGCCAAGGCGGCGCTGCCGCTGACCGAGGCGTTTTTTCGCGGCGTACTGTGCAACATTCTGGTTTGCATGGCGGTATGGATGTCCTTCGCCTGCCGCAGCGTCACCGACAAGTTCATCGCCGTGATATTCCCGGTTTCCGCCTTCGTTGCCGCGGGCTTCGAGCACAGCATCGCCAACATGTACTTTTTCCCGCTCGCCATGCTGCAACAAGCCGGCGCGCCGCTGGACCTGCCGGGCGCCGCCGCGATAGACGCGAGCCACATGCTGATCAACCTCGCCGTGGTCATCGCCGGCAACGTCCTCGGCGGCAGCGTGCTGGTGGCACTGGTCTATCACCTCATCTACCGCCGCGGCATGAAACCGGATCAATCGGAAAAATCCCGTGGCTGACCGCAAATTCGGCATCGAAACGCTGACGCTGCACGCCGGCCAGGTACCCGACCCGGCCACCGGCGCCCGCGCGGTGCCGCTGTACCAGACCACGTCCTTTGTTTTCGATTCGGCCGAGCACGCGGCGAGCCTCTTTAACCTGCAGACTTTCGGCAACGTCTATACGCGGCTGTCCAATCCGACTACAGCGGTGTTTGAGGAGCGCATGGCGGCGCTCGAAGGCGGCCGCGCCGCGCTGGCCGCCGCCACCGGCCAGGCAGCCGAGATGACGGCGCTGCTGGCGCTGTGCCAGCAGGGCGATGAAATCGTCTCTGCATCGACGCTGTACGGCGGCACCTACTCGCTGTTCGAGGTCAGTTTCCGCAAGCTCGGCATCAACACTACATTCGTCAATCCGGACGACCCGGAGAATTTCCGTCGCGCCATCACCAAAAAGACCAAGGTCCTTTACGCCGAGACCATAGGCAACCCGCTGATGAACGTGGCCGACATCGCGGCCATCGCAGATATTGCGCACGAGGCCGGCGTGCCGCTCGTTATCGACAACACCGTCGCCTCACCCTACCTCTGCCGCCCCATCGAATTCGGTGCCGACATCGTCGTGCACTCGGCCACCAAATACATCGGCGGCCACGGCACCAGCATGGGCGGGGTCATTGTCGAGTCGGGAAAATTTCCGTGGGACAACGGCAAATTCCCGGATATGACCGAACCGTCGCGCGGTTACCACGGCGTGCGCTTTTACGAGACCTTCGGCGACTTCGGCTTCACCATGAAGGCACGCATGGAAACCATGCGCACCTTCGGTGCCACGCTGTCGCCCTTTAATGCCTGGATGCTGCTGCAAGGATTGGAGACGCTGCATGTGCGCATGGACCGGCATTGCAGCAATGCGCTCGCCGTGGCGCAATTTCTTGAAGCCCATCCGCTGGTGAGCTGGATCAACTATCCCGGCCTGCCGGGCAACAAGTACCATTCTCTGGCGCAGAAATACCTTGCCAAGGGCGCCAGCGGCCTGATGACCTTTGGGATAAAAGCGGGCGTCAAAGGCGACGCCAGAGTGGCCGGCGAAAAATTCATCGAAGCCGCCACCTTCATGAGCCACCTCGCCAACATCGGCGACGCGCGCACGCTGATCATTCACCCGGCATCGACCACGCACCGTCAGTTGAGCGAGGACGAGCAAACCAAGGCCGGCGTCATGCCCGACATGATCCGCATCTCGGTCGGGCTCGAAACCCTGGACGACATCCTCTGGGATATCGATCAGGCCCTCCACCAATCACAGCAATCCTAGGCAACAGGAAACCGGAAACAGGAAACAGGAAACAGGAAACACATGGCCATCCCCTCGTTCGACAATCCCTATCTCACGCTGCGCCGCCCGACGCTCGCCAAAAACGTCGTCTCGACTTCGCAGCCGCTCGCCTCTATGGCCGGCCTGTCCGCGCTCGCCGCCGGCGGCAACGCGGTCGATGCCGCGCTCACCACCGCCATCACGCTGACGGTCGTAGAGCCCATCTCCAACGGCGCCGGCAGCGACGCCTTTGCACTGATCTGGGACGGCAAGAAGCTGCACGGCCTCAACGCCTCCGGCCGCTCGCCCGCCGGCTGGACGCCGGAATACTTCAAGGGCCAGAAGGCCATTCCCTCACGCGGCCCCAACTCCATCAGCGTACCGGGCGCCGTATCGGCCTGGGTCGAGATGTCCAGCCGCTTTGGCAAGCTACCCTTCGAAAAACTGTTCGAGCCGGCTATTCGTTATGCCACCGAGGGCTATCTGGTGTCGCCCTTTGTCGCCTCGCGCTGGGCCTTTCAGGTGCCCGAACTCAAGGTGCAACCGGGCTTCGCCCAGGCCTTCATGCCCGACGGCCGTGCACCGATGGCCGGCGAGAAATTCGTGTTTCCGGAACTGGGAAAAACACTCGCGAAAATCGCCGCCACCAAAGGCAAGGCTTTTTACGAAGGCGAGCTGGCGGAAATGATCGCTTCGCACTCGGCGGCTACCGGCGGCGTGATGACGCGCGAAGACCTCGCCGCACACACCCTTGATTGGGTCAAGCCCATCAGCCAGGACTACCGCGACCTGACCATCCACGAAATCCCGCCCAACGGCCAGGGCATCGTCTGCCTGATTGCGCTGGGCATACTGCAGCACTTTGATGTCGCGTCCCATCCGGTCGATTCGGCCGACAGCGTGCACCTGCAGATCGAGGCGGTGAAACTGGCCTTCGCCGATGCCAACCGCTTTGTCGCCGACCCGAAGTTCATGGACGTCAGCGCCGCAGCACTGCTCGATGCCGACTACCTCAAGGGCCGCGCCGGACTCATCGACATGAAGCGCGCGCAAAATTTCGGCTACGGCAAACCGCCTGGCGGCGGCACCATTTACCTCACCGCCGCCGACGCAAGCGGCATGATGGTATCGATGATCCAGTCAAATTTTTCCGGCTTTGGCTCGGGCGTGGTGGTGCCCGGCGCCGGCATAAGTTTGCAGAACCGCGGATCGGGACTGGTGCTGACACCGGGCCACCCGAACGAAGTCGCACCGCGCAAGCGCCCCTTCCATACCATCATCCCCGGCTTTGTCACCAAAAACGGCGAGGCCCTGATGAGCTTCGGCCTGATGGGCGGCAGCATGCAACCGCAGGGTCACACGCAGTTGATGGTGCGCATGGCCGACTACGGCCAGGGCCCGCAGGCCGCCATCGACGGTCCGCGCTTTCGCATCGTGCAAGGCATGGACGTCAACTTCGAGGATTTTCCGGCGGGAACGCTGCGCGACCTGGCGCAACGCGGCCACCATGTCATTGAACTGGAGCCCGGCTACATGGACTTTGGCTGTGCGCAGATCGCCTGCAAGCTGGACGATGGCTACCTTGCGGCGAGTGATGCGCGGCGGGATAGTCTGGCGGTGGGGTTTTAAAAAGTCATCTCAACATGGGCTGTCATTCCGAGGGTAAAACCCGGGGAATCTGCTGCTGGTCCTGCGAAAAACAGATCCCTCGTTTCACCCGGGATGACAGGGTCTCATTTTTGCAACTGCCGCCAAGGCCTTGACCCAGACCCGGTTTTCTCAGGCCGGATGCTTCCCGCAGAGGGCCCGCCGCTTCAGCCGCCGGCGACGAGGCGCAACCGGGGCACGCTTGATGCCGACAGGCCCTTGCGGATACGCTCGATCAGCACCCGCTTGTTCTCGCGACTGCGGTAGGCGTGCTCGCGCAACAACGCCTCCGCACGCTCCCCTTCACCGCGCGCAAGTGCCTGCAGCAGGCTGCGATGGTCCTCATGGGCGCGCCGCATCAACTCGATGTCGTAGACGGTGGCGCTGAAGGTAAGCGCCGCGGCCGCCGCCATCGGGATGCGTTCATTCTGGCGCAGCGCCGCCTCGATTGCAGAATTGCCTGCGGCGCTGACGATCGCCCAGTGGAAGCGCGCATTCATCGCGGCCCAGCGCTCGGTCACCGAGCCGCCTTCCAGCGAATGGCCGAACATCGCATCGCCCTCGTCGATGCAGGCCTCCAGCGTGGCGCGCACAGCTTCAGACAACCCGCGCTGCGCGACGATGCGCGCGGCCATTCCCTCGAGCACGCCGCGCACGTCGATGGCGTTGGCAATTTCCTCCATTGTAAATTCGCGTACCCGATAGCCCCGGGTCAGGCGCTCGAGCAGGCCCTCCTTTTCGAGTTCCGCGAGCGCCAGACGCAGCGGCGTGCGCGACACGCCGAGGCGCGCGGCGAACGGAATTTCGACAATGCGCTCGTTGGGCTCAAGCTCGCCGGACAGGATCATCTCCCTGAGCCTGACCGATACGATCTCGATACGCGAGGCCATCTTGTCTACTCGGACTTGATCTTGGCCGCGTTGATCAGTTCGGTCAGCTTGGTGATTTCGTTGGCCATGAAAGGCTTGAATTCGGCCGGCCCCATGGTGGCGACCACGACGCCAGACGCGGTCACTTTCGCCTTGACCTCCGGGTTTGCCAGTATGGCCAGCACGGCGTCCGCAATCGCAGTGACGACCGCCGCCGGCGTATTGGCCGGCGCCAGCAGCGAGAACCAGCCGGCCAGCTCGAACCCGGGCAGGCCCGACTCCGCCATGGTCGGGACCTCGGGAAGAACCTCGACCCTGGTCGATGTCGAGACGGCGATTGCCTTCAGCTTGCCGCTGCGAACCTGCGGTATCGCCGCCGTGAGCCCCGTAAACGCGAGCGGCGTGCTGCCGTTGAGCACGCCGACGATCGCCGGCGCGTCGCCCTTGTAGGGAATATGCGTCAACCCCGCCTTCGAGCGCAGGTTGAAGTATTCGCCCGCAAGGTGGGGCGTTCCCGCCGTGCCCGACGTGCCGAAGCTGATCTTGCCCGGATTGCGCCTGGCGTAGTCGATCAGTTCGGTGACGTTCGATGCGGGAAAGGCCGGGTTCGCGACCAGGATGATCGGGCCGTCACCGATCTTGACCACCGGCACGAAATCCTTCTGCATGTCGTAAGGCAGCTTCGGAAACAGCCCCGGATGGGCGGCGAAGGTCGACGAGGCGAGCAGCAACGTGTAACCGTCTGCCGGCGACTTGGCCACCGCAAGGCCGCCTATGGTGGCGCCGCCACCGGGCCGGTTCTCGACCACCACCTGCTGGTTCCAGCGCACGCTGAGTTCCTGCGCAAGCACCCGCGCCACGATGTCGTTCGGCCCTCCGGGGGCGTACGGCACGACGATGCGTATGAGTTTTTCAGGGTAGGCGGCACCTGCCGGCGACATGGCGGCCAGGGCCAGCAGGCCGGCGCCCAGCAGCAGCAAGGCACGCAGCATTGAAGCGATCGTTTTGTTCATCTTGTCTCCTCCGTTGATGTAGGCAGCTTCCGGTGATTGTGGGTCCTCACCGGCCATAGGGTGGCAAGCCAAGCAGTTTCATCTTTTCGATGTAATCGCCGACCGCCGAATCGAGATTAAAACGAGGCACGAAGCCCAAGTCCTCCTTCGCCCGGGTGTTGTCGAGTACGCCGGCGTAATTGACTCCCGAATCGATGTAGTCAAGGCCCGGCGCAATGTCGATGTCCGCTCCAGGCACGTGCCGGCGCACTGCGTCGGCAAGGTCATGCAGCGTGGTACCTAGGCAATGGGCAATATTGTATTCGGTATAACGCGGCTTTGGATGCAGCGCCGCCGTGACCACCGCCTCGGCAACGTCGTCGGCATAGATGACGTCATCGCGCTGGTCGCCGCCACGCGCGATGCGCACCGGCTCGCCGCGCAGCGGCGCCTCGATGATGCGGCTCAGGATGGCGAACTTCTTGTGCCGGACCGTCTTGCCGGGCCCGAAAATGGTGGCAAATCGCAGCGCCACGAACTCCATGCCGAACTGCTCGGCGTAGCACCTGCCCATGCCCTCGCTGGAAACCTTGCATACATCGTAAACATGTACCGGCCGCAGCGGGTGGTCCTCCTTGACGGGTTTGTACAGCGGATGCGCCGCGTCGCCCTCAAGCGCTCCATAAACGGCACGCGAACTGGTGAAGACGAAGCGGCGTATCCCCGCCTTGCGTGCCGCCTCGAGCAATTGCACCGTGGCGTAGGCGTTGATCCGGAACACGCCGACCGGATCGTCGGGATGACCAACCATCGCGGCGAGGTGGATGATGCAACTGACCCCGTGCTGCTGGATCGCTTGCGCCAGGAGGTCCTCGTCGGACACACTCCCCTCGACGAACACGATGCGCTTTTCATAGTCGGCGCCGATCAATGAAAAATCCGGGCGCACATCGAGCACGACCGGCGTAAAGCCGCGGTCGGCGAGTTTCTTGGTGACCCAGGAGCCATTGACCCCCAGACCTCCGGTGACAAGTATGTTCATTGACGCTTCCCAGTAAGGAGTAAGGCGTTTGTGAAGACTGGCGGCCGCATTGACGGCGACTTTTATTGCATGCAATACTAGATTTAAATGATAATAATAGTCAATAAACAATAAAAATCATTAACCATTGCATGCAATAGCACCCCTCTCATCCTTACCTGCGACCACGCTGCATTCGCGACTGGAGACAACATGGACATGAACTCCCAAGGCAATGACCCGATCAAATATATCGGCATGCCGCCCAAACTGAACCCCTCGATCACCGACACCAAGCACTGGTTTCAGGCTCTGGACAACTTTTGCCGCTTCATGGCGATCCGGCAAGGCGACCGCGTGCTGATGCTGACCGATCCGCTGCTCGACCCGCGCGTTATCGACGCCTTCACAGGCCTCGCCGCGTCGCGCGGCGCGACGCTGAGCGTCTACATGGCGCCCAACACGCAGTTGCCGGACATCCCGGAGGAACTGAAGCCGCTGATCCAGCAGGCGACCTTTGTCGTATCGACGTGGTTCTGCTCGATTGAGGACCCGTTCAATGTAGCCATGCGCAAGGCCGGCCAGCGCTGGGTGAAAATCACCTACTTCCGCGACCTCGACCTGCTGAAGACGCCGCAGGCGCGCTTCCCCGTCGAACTCGTCAGCGAGATCATCCGCGCAACAGAGCGCCGTATCCCCAAGGGCTGCGATTTCGAACTGAAATTCTCGGATGAACGCGGCAGCGACCTGCGCATTCCCTACACCCGGTCCATGCGCGACACCATGTATGCGGGACTGCGCTGGCAGGGCAAGATTTCCGCTGCGGAGCCCGGCTGCTATGCGCATTACCTGCCCACGCACGGCCCGAATTTCTGGGATAGCACGGCCATGAAGGACACCCCCAACGCCCCGCTGAAGATTGACGGCATACTGTACCCGCAGTGGGCAATCGGCTTCCCCCACCCGTTCGTCGAAAAAATCGCCGTCGTGTTCAAGGACAAGTTCGTGACGGAAGTCCGCGGCGAGTCGCAGGATGCGAAGGTCCTGCGCGACATGCTGATGGGCGGGCGCCTGATCGAAGGCGGCGGCTGCGGCTTCAACCCCAGGGCGCCCCGCCACACCATTTACCCGGCCGGATCCAATTCGCCGGGCGCGCTGCACTTCGGCATCGACCTCGCCAAACCGAGCGAATACATCCGGCGGGTCATGCCCAACTGGGAGGAACCGCCGATACACCAGGACCTGGTCGTCCTTGACGCCACTGTGACGGCGGGCGACACCACCATCATCGACAAGGGCTTTTTGATGGCGCTGCGCGATCTTGCCGTGGTAGAGATGGCACGCCAGTTCGGCGACCCGATCGACCTGCTCGAAGGCCAAGTCTAGGCATGGCCGGCATCCCCGTCGATGACGATGGCTTCACCGGCAAGGCCGCCATCGTCACCGGCGGCGGCGCCGCAGGCGAGGGCATAGGCAACGGCCGCGCCGCCTGCATCCTGCTCGCGCGCCGCGGCGTGCGCGTGCTGGTGGTAGACCGCCAGATTGCGCTCGCCGAAACGACCGTGAAGATGATCACCGGCGAGGGCGGTGAGGCGGTGGCGTTCGAAGCCGACGTCACCGATGAAGCCGCCTGCAAGGCCATGGTCGAGCGGGCGACGCGCGAATTCGGCCGGCTCGATTTCCTGGTCAACAACGTCGGTATCGGCAGCAAGGGTCCGGTGACCGAGGAACGCACAGCCGACTGGCAGCGGGTGCTGCGCGTCAACCTCGATTCGATGTTTCTGTCATCGAAGTACGCCATTCCCGTCATCGTCAAGACCGCCGGCCGTGGCGCCATCGTCAACATCTCGTCAATCTCCGCGCTCCGCCCGCGAGGCATGACGTCGTACGCGACGACCAAGGGTGCGGTGATCTCACTAACGCGCGCCATGGCGGTCGACCATGGGCGCGACCACATCAGGGTCAACTGTGTGCTGCCGGGCGCCGTCTATACGCCGCTGTCCTATGGTTCGGGCATGAGCGCGGAGGCGCGCGAGCAGCGGCGCAAGGCGTCGGTCCTCGGCATCGAGGGCAACGGCTGGGACGTCGGCCAGGGAGTGCGGTTCATGCTGTCGGACCACGCGCGCTTCATCACCGGCCAGGTGCTGGTGGTCGACGGCGGCATGACACTGGTCGGCCCGTCCCGCGACCACAACGGATGAGCGCACTGCGTGGCAGCATCATGACGGTGGCGCCCACCGGGGCCGGGCGAACCCGGGTATTACCGTTGCAGCAGCGCCCTTTGCCCGTCCCCTCACCCGGCCAGCTGCTGATCAAGGTCGCCTATGCGGGCGTCAACCGCCGCCACTGGACCCAGCGCAAACGCGGCGCCCCACCGCCCGGCGCCACTGATGTGTTCGGCCTCGAAGTTTCGGGCACCATCGTCGCCGCCGGCGCAGACGATCTTAGACCAGAGGAGTCGTCAACATGCTAAAAACCATAAAGCCAGGCAGCGGGCTTCCCGAAAAAGGCAGCGTGCTGCCCACCGGTCCGAGCAAGCCGGCCATGATGGATGCGGTGAAACAGTTGCTTGATCTGATCAACGACAAACCGCTCGACAAGGATCTCGAGAATTACTTGAACCAAGTGTATGGGCCTCAATCCGCGGGATACGCCGAGTTGCTGCGGCTTTTACGGACAGGCGGTAAGGAAGGGTGGGCGTTCTACGCGGAGATCACTGGCCCCGAGTACCGTCGAGGTCGCATTGCCGCCCCATCGGCTGAGACTTATGGGCTAAGTGTTGAAAGTGGTTTGTTGACCAACGTCCAGGGCAACTTTCACCGACACCCTTACGGTGAAATCAACATGATCGGACCGGTTGACCCCACCGGACAGTTCTGCGGCCACGGTGCTGGATGGAAGGTATTTCCGCCCAACAGCCAACATTACCCAACAGTTACTGGTGGCGCCGTAACGATGCTTTTCTTTTTGCCAAAAGGTGAGATTGAGTACAAGTCGCCGTCAACCGCCTGACACGGCAAATTAGCCCGTCCTTTCTTGATCATTGGTGCATCAGAAGGAGTTGCGATATGCAAACCAAAATCTCTCCCGCCACAAACTCGCAAATAACGGCGGTTTCCTGGTGAGCGAATCGATCGACGTGCACACTCACCTGGTCCCCGCCGAGTTCCCGGCCTACCTGGGAAAATGCGCGAATCTCCCCTGGCCCTCGATGAAGCACGACGGCTGCGGCTGCGCGCAGATAATCATCCAGGGCAAGAACTACCGCACCGTGAACGACACCCACTGGGACGGGGCCAAGCGGATCGCGGACATGGACCGCATGTGCGTACGCCGGCAGGTGGTGTCGCCGATGCCCGAGTTGCTGTCCTACTGGCTGCCCCCAAAGGACGCGGCGGTGCTGCTGCGGCATATCAACGGCGAGATTGCCGGCCTGTGCTCCGCGCAACCCGAGCGTTTCTCGGGCCTAGGCGGGGTGCCGCTGCAGGATGTGGACCTGGCGATTCGCGAACTCGAGTTCCTGCTGCGCGAGCAGAAACTCGCAGGCGTCGAGATCGCCACGAACGTGAACGGCGTGTCAATCGGCAACCCGCGCTTCGAGCCGTTTTTCGCCGCCGCCGAGGAACTCAGTTTGCCGATCTTCGTGCACGGCCTGCACCCGGCAGGCACGGACCGGCTCGTCGGTCCGGCATTCCTAGAGCAGTTGGTCGGGTTCCCGGGCGACCTCGCCTACGGCATCGCCTCGCTAATCACCGGAGGCATGATCGAGCGCCACCCGCGGCTGCGGATTGCGTTCGCCCACGGCGGCGGCGCCTTTGCGATGGTCCTCCCGCGGCTCGAGCACGGCTGGAACACCTTCCCGGCGCTCAAGGCGTTGCTTCCCCAGGCCCCGAGCGCTTATGCGCGCAAGTTCTACTACGACACGCTGGTGTACAACCCCCAAGTGCTTGAGCTGATCATCAAGAGTTTCGGCGCCGAGCAGATCATGCTCGGGACCGACCATCCGTTCGGCATGACCGACCCTGACCCGCATGCGGCCATCCGCACGCTCGGCCTGGGACCGGACGCGGAGAAGCTCCTTTGCGGGGGCAACGCACGGCGTTTTCTCGGCATGCCTGCATGAGGCTACGGTTCACCAAGCCAGCGCTTTATCAGGGTCACACGCAGTTGATGGTGCGCATGGCCGACTACGGCCAGGGCCCGCAGGCCGCCATCGACGGTCCGCGCTTTCGCATCGTGCAAGGCATGGACGTCAACTTCGAGGATTTTCCGGCGGGAACGCTGCGCGACCTGGCGCAACGCGGCCACCATGTCATTGAACTGGAGCCCGGCTACATGGACTTTGGCTGTGCGCAGATCGCCTGCAAGCTGGACGATGGCTACCTTGCGGCGAGTGATGCGCGGCGGGATAGTCTGGCGGTGGGGTTTTAAAAAGTCATCTCAACATGGGCTGTCATTCCGAGGGTAAAACCCGGGGAATCTGCTGCTGGTCCTGCGAAAAACAGATCCCTCGTTTCACCCGGGATGACAGGGTCTCATTTTTGCAACTGCCGCCAAGGCCTTGGCCTGAATGCGGCTTTCTCAGACCAGGTTTTTCTTGAAGAACGCCACGGTGCGTTCCCACGACAGCTTGGCCGCCGCTTCGCTGTAGCGCGGCGTCGAGTTGTTGTGAAAACCGTGCTGGGTGCCCGGGTAGATGTGCGCCTGATGTGCGACGCCGGCCGATTTCAGCGCGGCTTCATAGCCGGGCCACATGCCGTTGATGCCAGGATCGTTCTCGGCCATCTGGATCAGTAGTGGCGCCTTGATCTTGGGCACGCTCGCGGTCGGCGCGGCGACGCCGTAATAGGGAACACCTGCGTGCAGGTCTGCGCCCATTTCCGCAGCCAGAAAATTGGTGGTGCCGCCACCCCAGCAAAAGCCGGTTGCGCCGAGCTTGCCGGTGGACAGCTTGTGCGTTTTCAGGAAGCGCGCGCTGTTGAGCATGTCGGTGCGCAGCTTGCCCGCATCAAGTCCCGCCTGCAGTGCACGGCCGTCGTCATCGTTGCCCGGATAACCGCCGGCCGGAAAGAGGCCGTCGGGCGCGAGGGCGACAAAGCCCTCGACGGCGGCGCGGCGCGCCACGTCTTCGACATAGGGGTTGAGGCCGCGGTTCTCGTGAATGACCAGCACCGCCGGAAAAGGCCCCGCCCCCGCCGGCTGCACCAGGTAGCCGCGCATCTGCCCCGAATTGCCACCGGGTGAGGGGTAGGTGACGTATTGCGCCTTGATGCGCGTATCGGTAAACGAAATGGTCTGCGCCTGGGCGTAACGCGGCAGCAGGGCCTGCGCCATGATGAGGCCGCCTGCGACCAGCGCCGCCGAGCGCGCGAGGAACTCGCGCCGGTCGATGCGGCCGTGGCAGTACTCGTCGTAAAGATCGAACACGCGCTGGTCGATCTGCAGCTGCGTCACCGGTTCGGCAATGCGCGCGGCGGTGGGCTCGGTCATGTTCATGGCGGTGCTGTCCTTTACGTTGGCTGGCGGTTGGCGGGTAATGCCGTGCAAGATTGTAAATCAGCGGCGGGGCGGCAATGGCACTGCGGCGCTGCTGGTAGTATGCGACCGATGATACCGACGCCGAAGCGTTTGCGTTTTTCTGGCCTGCTCGCGCTGCTGGCGCTGGTCGTCACAACCACCCTGCCCGTGACTTCAACATTTGCCGCCGACGCCGTCGAACCCTACCGCGAAGGCAAGGGCAGCATCGATGGTATCGGCAAGTTCTACATGGGTCGCGAGATATCGCATGTGATGGGCTGGCAGGGCGCGGCGTGGCTGGAGCGCAATGAGCGCGAGCAGGAGGAGCGCACCGACCTCTTGGTGGCCGAACTCGCGCTCAAACCCGGCATGGTGGTGGCCGACATCGGCGCCGGCACCGGGCATATCGCGCGGCGCATGGCCGGCCACGTCGGCAAAAGCGGCAGGATTTATGCGGTGGACGTACAGCCGCAAATGATCGGCATGATCGACAAGCTGAGCCAGCAAGGCGGACTGACGCAGATTCAAACGGTGCTGTGCAGCAAGACCGATGTCATGCTGCCGGCCGCCAGCGTTGATCTGGCCATCATGGTTGATGTCTATCACGAGTTCGAGTTCCCGCGCGAAATGCTGGCCAGCATCGTCAAGTCGCTCAAACCCGGCGGCCGCGTGGTGTTCGTCGAATACCGCGCTGAAGACAGCAAGGTGCCGATCAGGCCCCTGCACAAAATGAGCCAAGCACAGGTGCGCCTGGAGGCGGGCCGGCAATCGCTGTTATGGGAGCGCACGGCCAACGTGCTGCCGTGGCAACACATGGTGATATTCCGCAAAAAATAGCGGCGCCTGCCCGGCACCCTGCTGGAGATGCCCGCCTGGCGGGCATCTCCAGCAGGGTGCCGTTTTCATACGTCAGTCCCTGCCGGCCACCCTGGCCATCAGCGCAGCAATATGGTCGGGCGCGGTGTCACCGCACCACACCACGTACTGGTCGGGGCGCACCAGCATCATCCTGCAGCCGTACTGCAGCCTGCCATCGGCGTAGCTGTCGCGCACCAGCTTTAAGGGCACGCCAAGCGCGCGCGCGGCATCATCAAAGCCGGCGACAACTTCGTCCCCGACGCCAAAGGCGAGCAGCGTGAAGCCGCTGCCCAGTTCCTCGAACACATTGCGTCCCGAGGACAGCAACTGCGGCGGCAGGTGATGGCCGGTGCGGGCGGTGAAGGTATGTTCGCCGTGGGCGCTGCACACCGCGCCCGCCGGGCCGGCGACCACCGATGAACCCGCGTAGTGCGGCTCATAGACCTGCGCCCGCGCGCTGGTCTTGGCCATGCGCTCGGCCCAGGCCTGCTCAAAGGCCGCGCGATCGCGCTCGGGGCTGAAGTTCTCGAGGAACACCCGGTCCTGCTCGATACGCGCGGCAATGAAGTCTTCGGCCGTTTCCTTGAAAATCGGCCGCCGCTCTTCGCCGTACGAGGCGAGCAGTGCCTCACCGCCCCAGCCCTCGAGTTTTGCCGCGAGCTTCCAGCCAAGATTGGCGGCGTCCTCCAGCCCGTTGTTGAGGCCGAAGCCGCCATAGGGCGGATGGCTGTGCGCAGCGTCGCCGGCGATGAAGATACGCCCGGCCTGGTACCGCTCGGCCACCGCCACGCGCAAGTCCCAGAAGCCGATGTGCTCGAACTCGCAGGCGAACTCAAAGCCCGCCGCCTGGTGCAGCAGGCCGAGAAAGTCGAAATTCTCGGTGGTGGTATCAAGCGGCACCGGTGCATGAAAAAACCAGCTCTCGCCGACGTCAATGCGGCCGAAGAACTGCCAGTAGCCCTTGAGATCGGGGTGCAGCACGGTGTAGGTCGATTTGACCGGGAAGCGCGCCAGACCCTCGTGCAGTTCGCGCGAACGGAATACCGCCAGCATCATTTTCTGGTCGAAGTCGGAGCCGCTGCGCTCAATGCCGGCCTGCTCGCGCACCACCGAGTGGCCGCCGTCGCAACCAACGACATAGTCGGCTTCGAGCAGCATGCGCGCGCTGCCACCACGCTCGGCAATGCCGACGCGCGCGCACCTGTCGTCCTGCTCCACCGTTTCGGCGCCCCAGCCAAAAAAGGTTTTCACCGAGGGCAGTGCCGCCATGCGCCGGCGCAGCACGTACTCGGTTTGGTACTGCGGCAGGCGCTCGTAGTCCTGAAAATAATAGTCGCGCACCAGTTCGCGCTGCGCCGGCGCGTTCCAGTACTCGCCCATCAGGTTGCCGTAGGCGCTGACCCCGCTTGTGGGCACACCCGGCGGCATGATGCGCGCGGCACGCAGTTCATCAACGCAACCCCAGAAGTAAAAATGCTCCAGCGTACGCTGCGTCAGGTTCTGACCCTTGGGAATGCGCTGCGGCGTGGGGTAACGCTCGACCAGCGCGCAACTGACACCGCGTTGCCCGAGTTCAACCGCGAGTGCGACGCCGACCGGTCCGCCGCCGACAATGACCACCTGAAACTTTTCTGCCATGACCATCCCGATTGAATTGAAATTCTGCTTTATCGCGCCGGCGGTCTTCCGCGTCCGCGACCCGCGGGGTGCAACCCGCCATGTGCGACCCGCGATGTGCGACCTGCGATGTGCGACCCGCCATGTGCGACCTTGCGGTGTGCCTGCTAGATGCGCATGATGTGGTCGGGGTTGAGCTCCGCCACCGAGGCGCAGCCGAGCAGGGTAAGCACGCGCTCGGTTTCGTCGCGCAGGATGGCGAGCGCTCTCGCCGCGCCCGCTTCGCCGCCGGCGGCCACGCCGTAGAGCGTTGCTCGGCCAAGCAGCACGCCGTCGGCGCCGAGCGCCAGCGCCTTGACGATGTCGCTGCCGCGGCGAAAGCCGCCATCAATGAGCACGGTCAGTTCATCGCCCACCGCCGCCACCACCTCGGACAGCACATCGATGCTCGCCGGCGCACCGTCGAGCTGGCGCCCGCCGTGATTGGATACGACCACGCCGTCGGCGCCGGCGGCCTGCGCGCGCTTTGCGTCTTCAGCGGTGAGCAAGCCCTTGACCAGCAGTGGCCCCTGCCACAGGCCGCGCATCCAGGCGATATCGGCCCAGTTGAGCGTGAGGTTGCGGCGCGAGCGGGTAAATTCCGCGAGATCGTGCGCGCTCGCACCGGGGGGCAGAAACTCGGCGATGTTCTCGAGCCGAGGCATGCCGCGCCCGAGCCATACCGAGGCGAGCCAGCGCGGATGGGTGAGCCCGTCCCACACCACGCGCGGCGTGAGGCGCACCTCGTGCGCGAAGCGGTTGGCGAGGTCGCGCTCGCGCTTGCCGTTGATGAGCGAATCGACGGTGACCACCAGCGCCTGGTAACCGGCCGCCTGCGCACGCGCGATCTGGCGCTCCCACAGCGGGCGCTGGTCCCAGCAATAGAGCTGGAAGAATTTGACGCCGTCGCCGCCTTCTGCGGCCACCTGCTCAAGCGAATTGTTGGCAGGCGACGGGTGCACATAACCGACGCCCCCGGCCGCCGCCGCGCGCGCAAGCGCGAGGTCGGCGTCACGCCAGAAAATGCCGTTAAGGCCGGTGGGACCGATCAGGAAGGGCACCGACAGACGGTGGCCGAAAAGATTCACCGACAAATCGCGCGTCGCCTTGCCGGTCAGCATCACCGGCCGCAGACGATAGCGTTCGAACGCGACACGATTGTCGCGTAGCGTCACCTCGTCCTCGGCACCGCCATCGAGATAATCAAAAATCACACCGGGCAGGCGAGCCCTGGCCAGACCGGCGAGGTCGGCGATATTGCGGGCATTGCGGATTGCGGCAGCGGACATGGGATGGAATGACGGTTTGTGGCGGCGAAGCGGTGGCGCAGTTTAAACCAAACGCGCCCTTGCGCCGCACCGCCTGTTCCGCCACCGCCACCGATGGGCGATAATTGCAGCGTGTACAAACCATTTCCGGCACTGAGCGCACCGGCGCGGGCCTTGATGCTGGCCCGCGCCCAACTCGTGTTCGCCACCCTGTGCTGGGGCTCGAGCTGGGTGGTTGCGCGCGGCCTCGACACGGTAATGCCGCCGGTGGCCTTGTCGTTCTGGCGCTGGCTGGTTGCCACGCTGGTCATCCTGCCCTTTGCCTGGCCGCACCTCAAACGCGACGCGGCGACGCTGCGCGCCAGCTGGAAGTTGCTGGTGTTTCTTGGCGTCGTCGGCACCAGCGGCTTCAGCACCCTCGGCTACCTGGGCCTCACCCACACCACCGCCACCAACGCCTCGCTGCTCAACGGCGGCATGCCGGCGCTGATCATCGGCATGGGCGCGCTGCTCGACCGCGCCTGGCCGCCGCGGCGGGTTGCCATCGGGCTCGCGCTGGCGATGTGCGGCACCTTGTACATGGTCGCCCAGGGCGATTGGCGCACGCTCACCAGCCTGCAGTTCAATGTCGGCGATGCGCTGGTGCTGGCCGGGATGACAGGCTGGGGCATGTACACCTGTGCGCTGCGCTGGCGGCCGGCCGGCCTGCACCCCTTGAGTTTTTTTGCCGTGACCGCAGGTGCCGGCACGCTGGCGACGGTGCCGCTTTACCTGTGGGAACACGCGGGCAACCCGATGACCGTATTAAACGGCACGGTCATCGGCGCCACGCTCTACCTTGCCATCGCCTGTTCCGTGCTCGCCTTCATGGCCTGGAACGCCGCGGTAGTCGTGGCCGGCGCGCAGACCGCGGCGCTGTACAACAACCTGGTGCCGATTTTCGGCGTCGCAATGGCAATGCTGTTTCTGGACGAAATGCCGCATGCCTACCATGTCGTCGGGGCGGTGCTGGTTTTTCTGGGCGTTGCGCTGGTATCGCGACGACAGGCGCAGACCGGCGTGTAAGATTCGGGCAACGTTGCCGTTCAATATCATTACCATCACTGCAACAAGGGGAAAAACCATGCTGAAAATATGGGGACGCACCAATTCGATCAACGTACAAAAAGCGCTGTGGTGTCTGGATGAACTCGGGCTCCCCTACGAGCGCACCGACGCCGGCATGGCCTTTGGCGCCGTCAACGAGCCGTGGTACCGCGCCATGAACCCCAACGGCCGCGTGCCGGTCATCGACGACGAGGGCTTTGTGTTGTGGGAATCGAACGTCATCGTGCGCTACCTCGCCGCCAAACACGCCGCGGGCACCCTCTACCCGGAGAAAATCACCGAGCGCATGAATGCCGAGCGCTGGATGGAATGGTGCTCGAGCACGCTCAACGCGCCTATAACCGCAGTGTTCTGGCAGCTCATACGCACCCCTGCGGACAAGCGCGACGCCAAGGCCATCGCCGAGGCCGTGAAAACCTGCGGCGAGTTGTTCGGCATGCTGGACGCGCACCTGGCCGGCAGGCAATTCATCACCGGTGAGCGCTTTACCATGGGCGATATTCCCACCGGATGCTATGCCTACCGCTGGATGGCGCTGCAGGTGGAGCGGCCGGTACATCCCAACCTTGAGGCCTGGCTGGAGCGCCTGAAGCTGCGTCCGGCATTCCGCAAGAACGTGATGCTGCCGCTGACCTGAGCGTTAAACCTCCTCGTTTGCGCCAAGCCATAGGCTGGAGATGGCCGCCTGGCGCCGGTTTCCAGCTTATGACCCGGCCGGCCTGGGTGCCGGCTTGACGCCAAGACGAGCGTCGCGCTCGGCCTTGGGCAGGCGCGCGAGTTCACGCACTACGGCATAAAATTTCGCAAGATCACCGCCTTGCTCGGCCAGCAAGGCGCGAAAGCCCGGCACCAGTTCGGCGTAAGCAGCGACCGACGCGAGGTGGGCGTTGTTGGGGCTTTGCGCAAAAAAGCGGTCGTAGCCGGCAAAGCCGGCCCAGCCTGACGACGCCTTGAGGGCATCGTAATCAACGCGCATTGCGGCAAAGGCCGCCGCCTTGCGCGCGCGCTTGGCATCTGCACTGATGTCCTCGGCATACAAGGCCTCCAGCCGCGCACGATAGCCCAGTACCAGCGCGATGAATTCGCGCCTCCGGTTCTGGAAATCCTCATACAGCTTTAGCTGCCCCGGCGTGCCCTCGCGCCGCAGCCAGCGCCGCACGCCCTCATCCTCGACGGCGACGGCGAAGGATTCGTTGAACACCGTGTCGCCGCCAAGGTAAAACTGCTGGTGGGCGAGTTCATGAAACAGCAGGCGCGCCAGTTCCGGCTCGGGATAATTGATGAAGGTATTGAGCACCGGGTCGTTGAACCAGCCCAGCGTCGAGTAGGCCGGTACACCGCCGACATAGACATCGACGCCGCGTGCACGCCGCTCTGCGGCCTGGCGCTCCGCGTCCTGTTGCGAGAACCAGCCGCGATAACTGACGCATCCGGCTATCGGAAAGCACGACTGTTCCGGCTTGACCGAAAACTCCGGCGCGGCAAACACATTCCATACGACAAAGGGCCGTCCGAGGTCGGCATAAGCGCGATAACTGCCGTTGTCGGGCAATGCCAGTTCTCGGCTGGCAAAATCGCGAATCTTCAGGACGCGCGCGAGTCGCGTTTTCAGCGCCGGTGTCAGCGCCGGGTCCTCGAGGCGCTCGGCGATGGGACGGGCGCTGCGCATCAGTTCCAGTTGCCCGGATACGGCCTGGGCGTAATAGCCGAGTGTCGTGCAAGCGCACAATGGCAACAGTGCCAGCACACCGGCGAGATTGCGCAGGCTGCGGCCGATCCGGTCAGGCGCGCTCATTGCGTGAATTCTCCCTCGCGCAGGAAATTCGCCGCCTGTGCCGCCACCTCGCCAGAGAACAGCATGCCGCTATGACTGACCGGCAGCACAATGTGGTCGGCGAGGCCGGGCATGCGCGTTTCGGCAATGGTGACCACCCCGTCGTTGTCACCGGGCAGAGAGACAAACAAATGTGCCAGCCCGAACTGGTCGCTGCCGGCGATCATGCCGATCTCGCCGCGCAGCGTCCAGCTTTGCGGTGTTTCCCACACGGCGGCGCTGCGCCCGAGCAGCGGCCGTCCGAAATCGTGCGCGGCTACGCGGGAGCCCGCCTCGGACCCGCCGACCGGCGAACCGAGCAGCACCGTGCGCCCCAGCCTGCCGTCGGTGGCATCCTGCAGATAGCGCAGGATCACCAGGCCGCCGAGGCTGTGGCCGAGCAGGTGGATGCGTCCGGCCGATTCGGGCAGTGCTTCGATCGCGCGGCCGAGGCTGGCGGCATTCTCGGCGAGGCCCTCGTCCATGGACGGATAACCGAAGGTGTGCGCACTGAAGCCGGCGGCATCGAGTTTGTGGGCGAGGAACTGCATCGCCAGGCGATTGAGCCACAGGCCGTGCAACAGCATTACGGTTTCACGCATGATCGACAATGGCTCTGGTTGGCGTCCGGATGGCCGGTGAGGTCAGGATTTAGCGCGGCCTGGGCGCGGGTCGCAACAACTGCAGGCCCACCAGCAGCGGCAGAATGGCGAACAGGATATACCCGTGCGCATAACTGCCGGTCAATGACACCACGAGGCCGAAAACCGGCGGGCCGAACATCGAACCGGTGAAGGTGAATACCTGCGTCGCGCCGGTGATGCTGGCGACGCGACCGGGCGGCGCCATGCGCGCGACCTCGGCAAGATACACGCCGTTCCACGCCGCCGCCGTCGCGGCATAAAGCGCGGCCACCAGCACCACCCAGCTCACCGGCCATTGCGCACTGAAGCCGGCGACGACAAAACCGAAAAACGACATGCCTATGCCAAGGCCGGCGAGTACGTGACGCGGCTTGAACAGGCGGTCGGCGACAAGCCCCCAGACCACACGCGCAAACACGCCGGCCATGCTGGCGGCCGAAAAAATCAAACCGGCGACGACCAGCGAATATCCCAGTTCGAGCTTGAGATAGGACACGAGGTAGGTCAGCAGGCACAATTGCACCGCCGCATACACGGTTGACGCAATCGCCAACTCGCGCATGCGCCGCTCGCCCCAGACTTCGGCCAGCGGCGACAGGATGGCGGACAGGTCTAACACCGCCTGCGGCGTAAGACCGCCGTCGTAGATGCGGCGAAACGGCTGCAATACGGCGATGAGCACAAAAAACGCGCAGGCCACGACCAGCAGGGCGACGTGCCAGCTCATGAACAGCAGCAGGGCGGGCAGCGCCAGGCCACTCAGCGCCGCGCCCAGCGGCACTCCGGTCTGCTTGATCGAGAACACCATCACGCGCACGCCGGGCGGCGCGGCGCGCGCGAGTATCTGCGATGTGGCCGGATTGACCACGCCGTTGGCACCACCGATGAGAATCATCGCCGCGAACACCAGCGCGATGTGCGCGCTCGCGCCCAGCGCCAGCCCGGACACGATGACCAGGGCGACGAACTGGAACAGCCGTATCGGCCCGAAGCGCGCGATCAGCACGCCCGCAGCAAGTCCGCTCAGCATCGCCGCGACATAGGTCGCGGATACCAGCACGCCCACCGCCGTCGGTGCAAAACCGAAATCCGCCGCCGCGACCGGTGCCAGCACCGCCGGCACCGCCATGGCCATGGACGCCAGCGATTGCACGCCCAGCGTCATCGCCACAGTGGTCACCAGTTGCCTGGTGCTCAGTTGCGGCGGGTGTCCGCCCGCAGCCCTGCCGCCACCTTCGCTCAACGCGTGCTCAATGCACGCTTGGGAACACAGACCGGAACCGGGCGCATGCTCACTCGACGTCAATGGCGCCGTTGGCGCTCACGCTAATGGTGCTCTGGCCGCCCTCCAGCGGCGGCGGCGCGACCTCGGCCGAGGCGGCCAGTGCACGCGATGTCATGTAGGGACGCGGCTGCGGTGCGAAGCCGCCGGTGTTGAGCGCCAGCCTGCGGATCTTGTAGCCACGACCGGCCAGTGACTGGCGCACGATGTCGGCGCGGGCGCGGAATGCCGCGACGGCCTCGGTGATCAATTCATTCTCGGTCTGGCGGCGCAGTTCGTTTGACACGACGAAGGACACGCCGCCCAACTGCATGGCCGATTGCAGCTTGCCGATCAGCGCAGCGGCGGCGGCAAAATCCTTGCTGTCGATGCGGATCTCGGCACGTCCGCGCCAGCCGGTCAGCTTGTTTTGCCGGTCATAAACGGGATAGGTCTGGTTGCCGCCGGAACGGGCGCGCACGCTCTTGAAGTCCGCAGCACTTTTTAGCGCGTCGCCAAGAATACGGTTGAGCGTATTGGCGAGTTGCGCCGAACTGGCATCGGTCAGTTCGGCGTATAGCGTGGCGTTCAAGGTGTCGTTGGCGACTTCGCGCTGCGCCTCGGCTCCGAACTCGATGCTGCCGCCTGACGCAGGCGCCGCCGCCGGTTGCGCCTGGGCCGGCTGGGCCGTCGCGAGGCAAAGCGCCAGCACGCCGAGGCAAAAACCTGACGCGGTGCGCATCAACGCCCCGAGGCCAGGCGGGCGAACTCGAATGACAGTGTCACCGGCCGCTGGTTGAGGTTGGTCCAGACCATGCAGACATCGGCGGCACCCTTGGGCGCATAGGTTCCGGAGAGGATGCTCACCTTGTCCTTTTTCACCGGATAGACCAGCTTCCCGGCGTCCTGGTACTGGATGTTGAAGCTTATCGGCGCGTCGGTGCGAAACCAGTAGCGCAGGTTTTGCGCCGCCGACAAGCCTATGCACTCCTTGTGCGCAGCCGAGCTGTTGAGCGTCTTGGTCACCGTCTTGACATTGACGTTGGGCTGGGCGAGCGCCAGATTGAAATTTGCGGACAAGACAAAGCCCAGCGCCAGCGCCAGACCCAGCGCCAGACCCAGCACACCGCAAGACCAAGCGGACCGTCCGTATGCAATCGTGTTCATGTTGATGCTCCTGGTAAAGCCGGATTCCCGTCAGGCAAAAATGCGTGCCGGGCCTGCGCTAGCCTTTTTTCGCCGGCTCGTTCATTTGCTGCCGTGCGCGCGCAAAGTCGGCGGACTCCTTGTCGTAGGCGCGCTTCGCCTCGGCCGCGCGGGCCTTCGCGGCGGCGAGTTCTTTTTTCGATTTCTCGGCAACGACACGCGCCTCGTCGGCCTGCTTTTGCACCGCCTTGTAAGCCAGTTCGTCCTGCAGCACCTGCCGCTCGGCCTGTTGCACGCGCTGTTCGGTCTGGGTCGCGGCCTGGCGCGCGAAATCGACGCGTTGCTGGCCGTCGAGCAAGGGGTCCTGGCGCGGGCGCCGCTCCTCCACCGGGGCTTGCGCGAGCGCGTGCCCGGAGACCGCACAGAACAGCATGGCAAGCAGGGGAATCGGAAGGCGCATTGGTATACAACGTTGCCGCAACAAGCCGGATGACAGATTCTACCCCAGCGGGTTGCGCCCACGTTCCGCGCCAGGTCAAACCCGGATCAGACAGGGGCAGGGGCCACAGCCGGATTCCAGGGCAGCACCAGCGCCAGCCGGTCGAGTACCGCAAGGACCGCCGCCACATCCTGCGGCCGCGCGTTGCGCTCCTTGGCGACACAGGCACTGATCAGTTCATCGAGTTCCGGCGGTACGGCGACAAGTGTCGAGACGCGGCGCGGCACGGCGTTGAGGATCTGGTTGGTGAGGTCGTGATCACTGCCGCTTTCAAACAGCTTGCAGCCGGTGATGATGAAAAACGCCACCGCCCCCAGCGCGTACAAATCCGCACGCGCATCGGCATCGGCGGGGTTGCGGATGCGCTCTGGCGCCATGTAGAGCGGGGTGCCGAGGATACGCATGTGCTGCGTCAGGTCGCGCTCGTCCGGATTGGCGATATTTTTCACCAGTCCGAAATCGAGCACTTTGACGACATCGTCCGTGCCGCCGATGCGGCACAGCATGATGTTGTGCGGCTTGATGTCGCGATGAACCAGGCCTTGCGCATGCGCCTCGGCCAGCGATGCGCATACCTGGCGCAACAGGTGCACGGCGCGCGCGAGCGGCAACGGCCCCTCCCGCCCCACCAGTTCGGCCAACGACTCGCCCTCGAGATATTCCATCGCATAGTAAAACCCGCCGTCCCCGGTCGGACCGTAGTCGTAGATCTCGATGGTATTGGGGTGGGTGAGGCGGCTCGCCAACTGGACCTCGCGCTCGAACCTGGCGATGGATTCATCCGTTGCCATGTGCTTTTTGAGTATTTTCACCGCGACCGGGCGCTTCAGCAGGGCGTGACGCGCACGGTAGATATTGCTCATGCCCCCCTCTGCGATGGCCTTCTCAATCGTGTAGGGGCCGACCCGATGTTCCGCCTGACGCCGCAGACGCACCACCGAAAGGGATGAGAAATAAGCCGCGGCCATCGCCAGCACGAGCAGGCCGAACAGCGCGACAAAGGTGATGTCAAGGTAGCGCAGCGGTGCGTAGGCTTCCTCGACGCCGACCTCGAACGCGATACCCATTTCATATTCGGGCAGCCACTTCCATGCGCCGATGACCTCGGCGCCGCGGTAGTTGCGGTACGGGTCGAGCAGCACGCCGCGTCGCGCCGCCGGCTCCGCCGCACCACGGCTGGCAATCGCCTGGTAGGCAAGCCGCGTCAGCGGCCGCTCGACCGATGATGCCGGCACATGGCCGGCTTGCAGGTCGCCGCCGGGGTCGCGCACCTGCACGCGCAACATGGCACTCTCTGTCGGCCCGATCAGGCCGGAGGCGCGCATGACCGCGACAAAGCGGCTCTCGGACAACATCACTCCGTTTTCATCAAAGGCATAGGCCTCGCCGGTGCGCCCGGGACGCGCCACCGCCAGAATCCTGCCAAAATGGTCATCGGCGAACTTGCCGAAACCGAGTACCGCCACTACCCGCCCCCCGGCATCCCGCACCGGCGCCTTGACCCAGGCCACCGGCCGCTCAAACATGAAGCGGCGGGCTTCGGCGAGGCGGTCGCGCTCCGAGTAGGGACGCACGAACTTGCTGCTGCCGGCAAACACGTCGGAAATGTGGCGCATGAAGGTATCGGTCTGCACGTGCAAGCCGCAGTAGGCGTCGAATTCCGAGGTAACGATAAAGCCGTCGCGATCTATGACGTTGACCGCGACACTGCCCTCCTCCTTCAAAAAAGGCCGCAGGCGGTCGAGCAGTATCCTGCGAAATGTCGATGTGCACAGAGCCTGCGACACGGCGCCCTGTGCGCGCAGCTGCATCAAGCCCTCCACTGCGGTGCGCACGGCGGGGTCGGCTGCCCAGCGCCCGGCATCGGATTTTTTTTCATCGATCCAGATCTCCAGCGCCTTGGACTCGGCGTCAAGCACGGTCTGCAGGCTGCCGGCGCGCAGTTCACGCAGCGAGTCGCGCACGCCGGCATAGGTCCACCAGCCCATCCCTGCAAGGATCACAAACAGCAGCAACGCGGCAAGGCCGCGGCGCAGCGGCGTGCCCATCACGCCGAGCGCCAGCTTCGTCCCGGCGCCCATGACGGGAACAGGAGCCGGGCGTTGCTTTGCGGCCTTGAGCAGAGCGGCATCGGTATGCATGCTGGAAATCATACTCCGGCGTGCGCATCAGCCTGCGCCGGCGCCGCGCCCATGCGGTTATCATTTCGAAATGACGACCATTACGATACCCGCGGCAAGCATCGGCTTCATCGGCGCCGGCCGCCTTGCGACCGCGCTAGCATGGGGATTTTCGCGCCACGGCTGCAACGTGGTCGCCGCGGCCAGCCGCACGCGCGCATCGGCCGAACGGCTTGCGGCCGGCGTGGCTGGCTGCACGGTGCTGGACACGGCACAGCAGGTCGCCGATGCGGCGGACCTGGTGTTCATCGGCGTCAACGACGCGGCCATCGCTCCCGTCTGTGCGCAGGTGCGCTGGCGGCCCGGTACGGCGGTCGTGCATTGCAGCGGTGCGACCGAAGTCGCAGCGCTCGCCACTGCCGCGACGCAGGGCGCGCAGACCGGCGGCTTTCACCCGCTGCAGACCTTTGCCGACCCGGAAGCCGCACTCGCATCACTGCCCGGTTGCACCGTGTCGATCGAGGCGGCGCAACCGCTGCTGGCAACGCTGCAGGCGCTGGCGGCGCTGCTCGGCTGCCGCGCCATCACGCTGCCGCCCGGTGCGCGCGTGCGCTACCACGCCTCGGGTGCCTATGCCTCGCAATATGTCGTCGCGCTGCTGGCCGAGGCGGCAAAGTTGTGGGCGTCGTTCGGCGTCGCCGAGGCAGATGCCATACGCGCACTGTTGCCGCTGTTGCGCGGTACCGCAGCCTCGGTCGAAAAAGCCGGACTGGTGCAGGGCATGCCGGGGCCGGTATCGCGCGGCGACCTCGTCACCGTCAAACGCCACCTTGATACGCTGGATGCCTTTGATGCCGGGGCGGCCGGGCTTTACCGTCAACTGGCGTTGCGCACGGTGTGGCTGGCCGAAGCCAGGGGCGTGCTGAACGAAGAACAACTGGCCCAATTGCAGCAGTGGCTGGACGCCAACGACACCGCACGCAACAGCGCACGCGACTGAGGGCATCATCTGGAAAGGCCCGATTGGCGGCCCTTTCCAGCCATCGTGCACACGGCCGCAGCCGCGGGCGGGAATGAAAATCCTACTTTGCCGCGTCGTCCAGTCCGGCCCTGACCTCATTGAAACGGGCGCCGACGACACGCTGGCCACTGGCCAGAAACGTGGTCGGCGTGCCGTCGATGCGCATCTTGCGTCCGAGTTCGAGGTTCCGGTCTATGGGATTGTCGCAATTGCGCGCGACCGAGGTCGCGCCGCCGCCGATCATCAGGTCGGTCCAGGCCTTGGCGCGATCCGACGCGCACCAGACGGCCTTGGACTTGTCAACGGAGTTCTGTGACAGGATCGGATACAGGAAGGTGTACACCGTGATGTCGTCGAGCTTGGCGAGGTCCTGCTCGAAGCGCTTGCAATAGGGGCAGTTCGGATCGGAGAACACCGCAATCTGGCGCTTGCCGTTGCCGCGCACCACCTTCACCGCCTGGGCGAGGGGCAGGTCGTCGAACCTGACCGCGGTAAGCTTTTGCAAGCGCTCCTCGGTCAGGTTCTTCATGTTGCGGCCGTCAAGCACATTGCCGGAAAAAACATAGGTGACCTTGTCGTCGGTGTAGAGCAGCTCGTCACCGACGCGCACCTCCCACAGCCCGAAGTAAGGCGTCTTCACCACGCTCTCGACCTTGATACCCTGCACCCTGCTCTCGAGGGTCTTCTTGATCAGCACCTCATTCGCCTGCGCCGCCGTTGCGCCCAGCACCAGCGCGGCGAAAATGAGGGATTGGACGGCTCTTGACATGGTGATTCCTTTTTCGATTTTTCAGTTTCAGCGGCGCAACCATCAACTATCAACTATCAGGAACTATAAGGAACTACAAGGAACTATAAGGAACTAAAAGGCGGATCACCCGCATCGACATTCCCGGCTTAACGGCAGCATCGGGCCCAAACTCAAGGGCTCAAGCAATCAATCACTCAACCCTGGAACTCAACCCTGGAACCCAACCCTGGAACTCAACACGGGAACTCAACCCAGGGCCCGGCGCACCAGCAAGGTCTTTAAGACTGGCGAAGCGGCGCTTAAGTTCAGCCCGGCGTTGCGCAACCAGGCGATTGGCGCGGCGCGCGATCCGAACAGCCTCGCCAGCGCGTCGGTCGTCCAGCGCATGGCGAGTATATCCTCGGCCCGCGCACGCTGATAGCGGCGCAACAGCGAGAAATCGCCGCAACTGCGAAAGCGATCGCGCTTGGCCAGGATGCCGGCCAGCGCATGCGCATCGGCAAACCCGAGGTTGACGCCCTGCCCGGCAAGCGGGTGCACGGTGTGTGCGGCGTCACCGACAAGCGCGAGGCCGGGCCGCACCATTTGCGCGGCAATGCTGCGCGACAGCGCAAAGGCGGCCGGCGCGCCCAGCAGCGTCATGGCGCCGAGCACATCAGCGCCGGCGCCGGCGACCCGACGCGCCAGTGCAGCGGGCGCCATGGCCAGCAGTTCCTTTGCATGCGCCGCAGGTGTCGACCACACCATGGAAATGCGCCGGCCGGGCAGCGGCAGCCACGCCAGTACGCCCTTATCGTTGAACCACTGGCGCGCAATACCGTCGTGCCCGAGCGCGCAATCGAAATTGGCGACCACGCCGAGCTGGTCGTAGGGCTGCACCTCGATCTGCATGCCAGCGGCCTCACGCAGCCAGGACTGCGCGCCGTCGGCGGCTACGAGCAGGTCGGCCCGCAGCAGCGCGCCGCTGTCGAGTTCGAGCGCGTTGTCATCACCGAGCAGGCGAACGCAGCGCGCGGGGCAATGCAGCGCGACCTTGCCACCGGTCTGCAGCAGGCGCCACAAGGCGGACTGCACGCGCCCGGATTCGACTATCCAGGCAAGTTCGCCGACCGCGCACTCGTAGGCGGAAAAATCAATGCGCGCCCCCGCGGCGTCGCCAAACACGCGCATCGCCAGCACCGGCGACAGGCGTTGCGCATCAATTGCCTGCCAGGCGCCAAGTTCGCCGAGAAAGCCGACACTCGCGGGACTGAGCGCGTAGATGCGACTGTCCCAGTCATCGCCTTCGGCCTGGCGCGCCGGTGGCGCGGCATCGACGAGGGCCACGCGCAGATCCGGATCGCGCCGCGTCAGGGCGAGCGCCAGACTGGCGCCGACAAGGCCGGCGCCGACGATGAGGACATCAAAACGGGGGGTGCGCGGAGACATCGCGGAATTCAATTTTGCAGTCGCCGGCGGACGGGCGCGAGCGGCGGAAGGAACGGGGGCATGCGCGCATTGTAGCCCCGCAGCCCGGATGGGCGGGCGGGTTCGCGCAGCTCAGGCGGCGAGCGGCTGGGCGCGGATAAAGACGCGCTCTTCCTTCATCGTCTGCCCCAACAGCTTGACGATGGCAAACACCGCTTCCAAGTGCGGCGTCGGCACCCCGGCGATGCGGCCAAGCTCGATCACCGCACCGACCAGCGCGTCGATCTCCGGATCACGCCCGGCTTCGATGTCCTGCAGCATCGAGGTCTTGTGCTTGCCGACTTTTTCAGCGCCGGCGATGCGTTTTTCCAGCGTCACCCGCAGCGTCACACCGAGCTTGTTCGCCACCGCCTCGGCCTCGCGCATCATGCTTGCCGCAAGTTCGCGCGTGAGCGGAAAGCGACAGATATCCTGCAGCGTCGAATGCGTCAGTGCGCTCAAGGGGTTGAAGGTGAGGTTGCCCCACAGCTTGAGCCAGATCTCGGCGCGCACATTGTCGAGCACCGGCGACTTCAGACCGGCGCGCTCGAACACGGCCGACAAGGCCTTGACGCGCTCCGATGCGCTGCCGTCGAGCTCGCCCAACGGGAAGCGTTCGCCCTCGATATGGCGCACCACACCGGGTGACAGCAGTTCACAGGCCGGATAGACGACGCAGCCGATGATGCGCGCCGGATCAATCGCGGCGCCGATGGCCCCGGACGGGTCGACGCTGCGTACGATGGTGCCCTCGAGCGCGGGCAGCATGCCGGCCGGAAGCCGCTGAAAATACCACCACGGAATGCCGTTCTGCATCGGCACGATGATGGTCTGCGCGTGACAAATCGCGGCGATGTCAGCGGCCACTACCTCCACCTGGTGGGCCTTCATGGCGAGAATGATGACATCCTGCATGCCGGCATCGGCGATGCGTGGCGCGACCTTGATGTTGCGAACCACCTGCTCGCCACCGTCATGGTTGATCAGCTTCATGCCGTTCCGGGCGATGGCCTGAAAATTGGCGCCGCGCGCCACCAGCGTGACCTTTTCGCCGGACAAGGCCAGCTTCGCGCCCACAAAGCCGCCAATGGAACCCGCTCCGACGATGCAGATTTTCATGCTGATTCTCCTGAGCGCGGCTCCAGGCGCCACGGCGATGGAAATCAGCATAATCCAGAGCCGAATTCGACGCAATCAGTTTGTCAAATTCAGTTTGACAAACTGATTGCGGATTGCATGCCTTTGTTTTCTTGACAAAGTTTGCCGCCAGACGGGATAATAGCAGGCTTCACTTTGCGGCTTCCACGCACTTTGCCGCAAAATAAGGCCCAAATTCCCGGTGATATAGCTCAGTTGGTTAGAGCACAGCACTCATAATGCTGGGGTCGGTGGTTCAAATCCACCTATCACCACCATCACAGCACGCGCATTTTGCGCCAGACCGGTTCGGCAACGGACGAAACAGCCGCCGGCATCGCCCGCCCCTGCACCGCGCCATAGACACTGCGTACAATCACCGCATGTACTGTCAACATATAGAAGCGATTACCCATTTGTACCGCTTTACCGCTTTACCGCTGGACCGCATCATGAACAGCGCGACCCTCCATTCCGGTGACCTTGCTCATGCGTAGATATCTGCTGCTGTTGCTCACCTTCGTCACCGCCGGCACGGCGATGGCGATACCCGCATACGCACAGTTTCGCAGTATCCCGGATGAAACCCGGCGCGCCACCATGACCCATATGCGCGACATGGTGGTCTATCTCGACGGCACTGCGGTGAACCTCGCCGCAGGGGCACAGATTCGCGGCACCAACAACATGCTGATCCTGCCCACCCAGTTGCCGCGCGACTCGCTGGTGAAGTACCAGACCGACTCCACCGGCCTGATTACCCGCGTCTGGGTGCTCAGCACCGAAGAAGCCGCGCAGCGCGACAAGCCCAAGCCCAAGCCCTGAAAAGACTGCGACCGCATGGCGAAAAAGCTGTACATCAAGACCTTCGGCTGCCAGATGAACGAGTATGACTCGGCGAAAATGGCCGACGTGCTCGCCGACGCCGACGGCTATGAGCAGACCGACGATCCGGCCGAGGCCGACCTGATCCTGTTCAACACCTGCTCCGTGCGCGAGAAGGCACAGGAAAAAGTGTTCAGCGACCTTGGCCGCGTGCGACCGCTCAAACTCGCCCGCCCCGGCCTGCTGATCGGCGTCGGCGGCTGCGTCGCCAGCCAGGAGGGGGCCACAATCGTGTCACGCGCCCCGTACGTCGATGTGGTGTTCGGCCCGCAGACCCTGCACCGCTTGCCGGCAATGATCGCCAAACGCCGCGAAAGCGGCCGCCCGCAACTCGATATTTCCTTCCCGGCCATAGAAAAATTCGACCACCTGCCACCGGCGCGCGTGGACGGCGCGAGCGCTTATGTGTCCATCATGGAAGGCTGCAGCAAGTATTGCAGCTTTTGCGTCGTGCCCTACACCCGCGGCGAGGAGGTCTCGCGCCCGCTCGAGGACGTGTTGACCGAGGTGGCCGAACTGACGAACCAGGGCGTAAAGGAGGTCACGCTGCTCGGCCAGAACGTCAACGCCTACCGCGCGCCCGGCGCAGGCGGCGTGGAAGCCGATTTTGCGCTGCTGCTCGAGTACGTCGCCGCCATGCCCGGCATCGAGCGCATCCGCTACAGCACCTCCCACCCGAAGGAGTTCACGCAGCGGCTGATCGACTTGTATGCATCGGAACCCAAGCTCGTCAGCCACGTCCACCTGCCGGTGCAGTCGGGCTCGGACCGGGTGCTGGCGGCGATGAAGCGCGGTTACACCGCGCTCGAGTACAAATCCATCGTGCGCCGGCTGCGCGCGGCGCGGCCCGGTATCTCCATCACCTCGGATTTCATCGTCGGCTTCCCCGGCGAGACCGACGCCGACTTCGAGGCGACCTTGCGGCTCATCACCAATGTCGGTTTCGACAATTCGTTTTCTTTTCTCTACAGCCCGCGTCCGGGCACTCCGGCTGCGGCCCTGCGCGACGATACGCCGGAACCGGCGAAGCTCGCGCGCCTTGCCAGGCTGCAAGCGGCCGTCGCCGCCAACGAGCAGGCCATAGGCGGTGCCATGGTCGGCGGCGTTCATCGCGTGCTGGTCGAGGGGCGCGCCAAAAAAGACGGCGCCGAACTCGCCGGCCGCACCGATAACAACCGCGTTGTCAATTTCGCCGGCCCGGTTGCCTTAATCGGCAGTTTTGTCAGCGTTCGCGTCACCGAAAGCCGGGCCCACTCGCTGCGCGGCGAAGCGCTCGAATCGTCAGCCATGCCGGAGCCCGCGCCGGCCGCACATTGATGCTTTTCCGCAGTATCCGCCCGAGGCCACACCACCCATGAGCACCAGCGCCGCGAAGCCAAGGCCCGTAGAACTGTCCCTGACACCCGTGGACAACGAGCGCCTCGCCAGCCTGTGCGGGCCGCTGGACGAGAACCTGCGTCAGATCGAGCGTGCGCTGGAGGTGACCATCGCCCGGCGCGGCGAGCGCTTTACGCTGCGCGGCGGCGCCGAGCAGACTGCGCGCGCAGCACGCCTGCTGCAAAAATTCTACGACGAGTCGGCCAACGGATTATCGATAGACGCGATCCAGCTCGGCCTGGTCGAGTACCAGCTGGCTGCAGCGGCCGATGACGAGGCCGCACCGGTGCTGGTGACCCGGAAAGCCGACTTGCGCGGTCGCACGCCGCGCCAGCGCGCCTATCTCAAGGCCATTCTCGAAAATGACATCAGCTTTGCCATCGGACCGGCCGGCACGGGCAAGACCTATCTCGCCGTGGCGTGCGCCGTCGACCAGATCGAGCGCGACGCGGTCAAGCGCATCATCCTGGTCCGCCCCGCGGTGGAAGCCGGCGAGCGCCTCGGCTTCCTGCCCGGTGACCTTACGCAAAAAGTCGATCCCTACCTGCGTCCGCTGTACGACGCCCTGTACGACCTGATGGGTTTCGACAAGGTCGGCAAGTTGTTTGAGCGCAACGCGATCGAGGTCGCGCCTCTTGCCTATATGCGCGGGCGCACGCTCAACCACGCCTTCATCATCCTTGACGAGGCGCAGAACACCACGCCGGAGCAGATGAAAATGTTCCTCACGCGCATCGGCTTTGGCACCAAGGCCGTCATCACCGGCGACGTGACACAGATCGACCTGCCGCGCGGCGCCAAAAGCGGTCTCATCGAGGCGAGGCGCGTGCTGGCCGACGTGCGCGGCATCGCCTTTTGCGAATTCCGCAGCGAAGACGTGGTGCGCCACCCGCTGGTGGCACGCATTGTCGAGGCCTACGAGGCGGAAACCAGACTCAACGAGGAGGCCGAAAACAAGGCCGCCGAGCGGCGCGTGGCGGGCCGCGACCGCACGTGAGTCGCACCGGCAGGGTGGAGCGGGCCAAGCGCGCGCCGGCGACCAGCATCAATGTGCAGATCGCGTCGCGCGCCAAAGGCATTCCGGCCGAACGCAGCCTGCGCCTTTGGGCGCGCCGCGCCCTCATCCGCGCGCGGCCGGCCAGCCTGACGCTGCGCGTGGTGACGCTGAACGAGGCGCGCGCGCTCAACCACGTGTACCGGGGCAAGGACTACGCCACCAATGTGCTGACCTTTGCCTATGATCCGCTGCCTGAGGGCAGGCTGCATGGCGACATCGTGTTGTGCGCCTCGGTGGTCGCGGCCGAGGCGAGGCGACAGGGAAAAACGCTGCCCAGCCACTACGCCCACCTCACGCTGCACGGCGTGCTGCACCTGCAGGGCCATGACCACGAACACCCCGCAGAGGCACGACGCATGGAATCGCTTGAAATAAAACTGCTGGCCAAACTCGGTTATGCTGACCCCTACAGGTGAAACAGGTGAAACAGGTAAAACAGGTGAAAAGGAAATGGTAAATCGCAAACGGTGAACCGCGCCACGCCACCAACTCCGCCGCGCACCATTCACCATTTACCTTTTATCATTCGCCGCCATATGGACGAAAGCCCGCACCACAAACCCACCCTGCTTGAGCGCCTGTCGGCGCTGATCATGCGCGAACCCGAGGACCGCGAGCAGTTGATCGGGTTGCTGCACTCGGCCTTCGAGCGCAACCTGCTCGACGCCGACGCGCTGGCGATGATAGAGGGCGCGATGCAGGTGTCGGAAATGCAGGTGCGCGACATCATGATCCCGCGCGCGCAAGTGGACATGGTCGATATCAACGACACGCCTGACCAGTTCATCCCGCACGTCATGGCCACCGCCCACTCGCGCTTCCCGGTCATCGACAAGAGCCGCGACGAGGTCATCGGTATCCTTCTTGCCAAGGACCTGCTGCGCTATTACGCCGGCGAAGAGGAGTTCAACGTACGCGACATGCTGCGCCCGGTGGTGTTCGTCCCCGAATCCAAGCGCCTCAATGTGCTGCTGCGCGAGTTCCGCGCCAAACGCAACCACATGGCGGTGGTCGTCGATGAGTACGGCGGCGTTGCCGGCCTCGTCACCATCGAGGATGTGCTCGAGCAGATCGTCGGCGAGATCGAGGACGAATACGACTTTGACGAGGCCGGTGACAACATCATCGCCGAACCGCGCGGACGCTACCGCGTCAAGGCGCAAACCGAAATTGAGGACTTCAACACGGTATTTGGCACCGCCTTCACAAACGGGGACCATGACACCGTGGGCGGACTGGTCATCGCCCGCCTCGGGCACATGCCCAAGCGCGGCGAGAGCATCCTCATCGACGGCCTGAGGTTCGTCGTGCTGCGCGCCGACAGCCGGCGACTGCACACCGTTCAGGTCGAGCGGGTCAAACCGCTGTAAGCGGCGGGCCGGCGCCAGTGCCCGCACCATACGCGCTGCGCTTCGCGCCACTCGCGGCCATGCTTGGCGCAGCGAGCGTCGCCGGCTACGCGCCGCTCAACTGGTTTGCGCTGCCGGTTCTGGCGCTGGCCGGCCTGTTCGTGCTCTGGCTCAAGGCCGAGACGGCGCGCCAGGCCGCGCTGACCGGGTACGCCTTCGGCCTCGGCATGTTCGGCGCCGGCGTCTCCTGGGTCTATGTCAGCCTGCACGATTACGGCATGATGCCGGCGCCGCTGGCCGCCCTCGCCACCGCATTGTTTTGCGCCTACCTTGCGCTGCACCCGGCGCTGGCCGGATGGCTGCTGTTGCGGCTGCGGCTGCGCGGTCATGGGGAGTCGCACTGGCCCATGCTCTTCGCCGCCCCCTGCCTGTGGGTGCTCAGCGAATGGCTGCGCCTCTGGATGTTCACCGGCTTTCCCTGGATTGCGCTCGGCTACTCGCAACTGGGCAGTCCGCTCGCCGGCCTCGCGCCCGTGCTCGGTGTCTACGGTGTGTCGCTCGCCGCAAGCCTCGTCGCCGCGCTGATCGCGCTGGCCTTGTGCCGGCGCGGCATGACACTGCTCGGCGCACCGGCGGCGGCGCTGCTGCTGATCGCCGTCGCTTACGGCCTCGGCCGCGTCGCCTGGACCGAACCCGCGGGCGATCCGCTCACCGTGAGCCTGCTGCAGGGCAATGTGCCGCAGGAAATGAAGTTCGTCGAAGGCCGCTACGAACAGACGCTGGAGACCTACGCCCGCCTCGCCGCGTCGCAACCGGCAAAACTCATCGTCATGCCCGAGACCGCAGTGCCGCGCTTTCTGGATACCGTCTCCCCGGCGTATCTTGCCCGCCTCAAGGCCATCGCCGACAACAACCAGGGCGACATGCTGCTGGGCGTGCCGGCGCGCGACGCGGCGGGGCGCTACTACAACGCGGTGATCGGCCTCGGTGGCGGCACGGCTGCGGCCGGCGGCCAGACGCAGAGTTATGCCAAGTCACATCTGGTGCCCTTCGGTGAATTCATCCCGCCCGGCTTTGGCTGGATCATCAACGTGCTGAAAATCCCGCTGTCCGACTTTACCTCCGGCGGCATCGATCAAAAACCGCTCAAGGTCGCCGGCCAGCGCGTGGCGGTGAACATCTGCTACGAGGATGCCTTCGGCGAGGAACTCATCCGCCAGTTGCCCGAGGCGACGCTGCTCGCCAACGTCAGCAATGTCGCCTGGTTCGGCGATTCGCTCGCGCCCGAGCAACACCTCGACATGTCGCGCATGCGCGCAATCGAGACCGGGCGCTTCATGCTGCGCGCCACCAACACCGGCGTGACCGCCATCATCGACCCGCGCGGCAATGTCAGCGCGCGCCTGACCAACTTCAGCGAGGGCGCTCTCAAGGGTACGGTCAGCGGCTACAGCGGCGCCACGCCCTATGTGCGCTTCGGCAACCATCCGGTGGTGCTGCTTTGCATTGTGCTGCTCGGCTGGCTCGCACTCGGGCCGGTGCGAAGGCGCAATCGCTGACGCTCCAGACAAGCCGGTCGCACCGGCGCTTTCATCCGCGCGTGAATGCATCTTGCTGTCTGCGCGCATCATCGTGAGTTGCCGAAAGCCAGTAAAATCACCGCTTTGATACGGCAGGCGTCATGCTGACTTTCCAACAAATCATTCTTCGCCTGCAGGAATACTGGGCGCGCCAGGGCTGCGCCCTGCTGCAACCCTACGACATGGAAGTGGGCGCAGGCACCTCGCACACCGCGACCTTCCTGCGCGCCATCGGCCCCGAGCCCTGGCGCGCCGCCTACGTGCAACCGTCGCGCCGTCCCAAGGACGGCCGCTACGGCGAAAACCCCAACCGCATGCAGCACTATTACCAGTACCAGGTGGTGCTCAAGCCCTCGCCGCCTGACATCGTTGACCTGTACATCGGTTCGCTCGAGGAACTGGGCATCAACCCGCAGCAACACGACATCCGCTTTGTCGAGGACGATTGGGAGAACCCGACCCTGGGCGCGTGGGGCCTCGGCTGGGAAGTCTGGCTGAACGGCATGGAAGTCACGCAGTTCACTTATTTCCAGCAGGTCGGCGGCCTCGAATGCAAACCGATCACCGGCGAAATCACCTACGGCATCGAGCGTCTGGCCATGTACCTGCAGAATGTGCAGAACGTGTTCGACCTGAAATGGACCGATACGTTGACCTATGGCGATGTCTACCACCAGAACGAAGTCGAGCAGTCGGCCTACAACTTCGAGCATTCGGACGCGCCGATGCTGTTCGGTCACTTCAACGACCATGAAGCCGATGCCAGACGCCTGATGCAGGCCAGGCTCGCGCTGCCGGCCTACGAAAAAGTGCTCAAGGCGGCGCACACCTTCAATCTGCTCGAGGCGCGCGGCGCGATCTCGGTCACCGAACGGGCCGCCTACATCGGCCGCATACGCAACCTCGCGCGCGCCGTGTCGCAGTCTTATTACGACTCGCGGCTGCGCAAGAATTTCCCGATGTGTGCGCCGGGTGAATTACAACGTCTTGGCATGGACCTCGTGCAACTCAAATCGGCGCTGGCCGCGAGGGAGCAGGCATGACCAACAGCCTGCTGGTCGAATTGTTTACCGAGGAATTGCCGCCCAAGGCGCTGCGTCGTCTTGGCGAGGCGTTTGGCGATGGCATCCTGAACGCGCTGGTAAAAGCGCAACTGACGACAGGGGATCGGGAAATCAGCGTGTTTGCCACGCCAAGAAGGCTGGCGGTGCTGATTCCGGATGTACTTTCCAGAGCGGCCGACCGCAGCGACTCCAGAAAGCTGATGCCGGCGAAGGTCGCATTCGATGCCGAAGGCAAACCGAGTGCAGCCCTCCTCAAGAAGCTCGAAAAAGAGGGCGGCAGCACCGGCCAGGTGGCACGCAAAACCGAAGGGGATGTCGAATTCGCCTTCCTCAACCAGAACGTTGCGGGACTCACGCTTGCCGCCGCGCTGCAACTTGCACTGGAAGATACGCTGGCGAAACTGCCCATTCCCAAACTCATGAGCTACCAGCTCGCAGACGGCGCGACCACGGTGCAATTCGTACGTCCGGCGCATGCACTCGTCGCCATGCACGGTACGGATATCGTGCCCGTTTCCGTTCTGGGACTGCAATCGGGCAACATCACGCACGGCCACCGCTTTCAAGGCGTCAGGGACATTGTGATCGCCCGCGCCGACGCCTATGAGGAAGCGCTTGCAGCGCAAGGCAAGGTCGTCGCGTCGTTTGACCAGCGCCTGGCGAGCATAGAGCACGGCCTGCGCGCAGAAGCTGCGGCGCTCGGCACATCGCTCGGCCGCGAGGAAGACGTTGCGCCGCTGCTCGACGAAGTGACGGCACTGGTCGAACGGCCGGCGATTTACGCCGGCGAGTTCGATCCGGAGTTCCTGGCGGTCCCGCAGGAATGCCTGATCCTCACCATGCGTGCCAACCAGAAATATTTTCCGCTGTTCGACGCAGCCGGCAAACTGACCCATCGTTTTCTCATCGTCAGCAACATGCAGGTGGAGGACCCCGCTCACATCATCGAGGGCAACCAGCGCGTGGTGCGCCCGCGCCTCGCCGATGCGCGCTTCTTTTTCGAGACCGACAAGAAGACGCCGCTCGCCGCGCGCATCGAGCGGCTTGGCGCGGTGGTCTATCACAACAAACTGGGCAGCCAGCTCGAGCGCATAGGCCGCGTGCGCAAGCTCGCCACCGCCATCGCCGCACTGACCGGCGCCGATGCGGCGCTCGCCGACCGCGCGGCGCTGCTCGCCAAGGGCGACCTTGTCACCAACATGGTCGGTGAATTTCCCGAGCTGCAGGGCATCATGGGGCGCTACTACGCGCTCGCCGACGGCGAGGACGCGCGGGTGGCTGCCGCGATCGAGGAGCACTACCGCCCACGCTTTGCCGGGGACGCACTACCCTCGAACGACATCGGCATCGCCCTGGCGCTTGCCGACAAGCTCGAGACCCTGGCCGGCATGTTCGGCATCGGCCAGTTGCCGACCGGCGACAAGGACCCGTTCGCGCTGCGCCGCCACGCGCTTGGCGTGCTGCGCATCCTGATCGAGAAAAAACTCGGCGTAAAACTTGACGCTCTCATTGCCGCCGCCTTCGACGCCTTCGACGCCTTTGCCGGCATCGGCGCCAGATTCGCGCCGGCCGCGCCGGCCGAACTGGCGGAGTTCGTACACGAGCGCCTGCGCGGCTACCTGCGTGATCTGGGTTATTCAAGCAACGAAGTCGAGGCCGTGGTCAGCCTGAAACCGGAACCGGTTTCCGCCATTCCGGCCCGGCTCGAAGCCGTGCGCGCGTTCGCCACACTGCCCGAGGCGGCCAGCCTTGCGGCTGCCAACAAGCGCACGCGCAATATCCTGGGCAAGGCACGATTCGCCGCAGGCACTGCCGATCCCGCCCTGCTTGCAGAGCCGGCGGAGAAAGCGCTTTACAACGCCGTTGCGGCGCTGCGCGGCGAGGTCGAGGCTGCGACTGCGGCCGGTGATTTCACCCGCTCACTGTCCCTGCTCGCTACGCTGCGGCCGCACGTCGACCAGTTTTTCACCGACGTCATGGTCAATGCCGAGGACGAGAAGGTGCGCGAGAACCGGCTGCGTCTTTTGTCCGGACTGAGCGCATTGCTCAATGGCGTCGCCGACATTTCCAAGCTCGCCGCATGAAACTGCTGATACTCGACCGCGACGGCGTCATCAACCGCGACAGCGACCAGTACATCAAGGGCCCGGATGAGTGGCAGCCGCTCGCGGGCAGCCTCGAGGCCATCGCCAGACTGACGCAGGCCGGCTATCGCATCGTCGTTGCAACCAACCAGTCGGGGATAGGCCGCGGCCTGTTCGACATGGCAACGCTCAACGCCATACATAACAAAATGCACAAGGCGGTGAATCAGCTCGGCGGCCGCGTCGAGGCGGTGTTCTACTGTCCCGATACGGACACCGCGAAGTCATCCTGCCGCAAGCCCAACCCGGGCATGTTCCAGGCCATCGCCGAACGCTTCAACACCTCGCTGCTCAACGTGCCTGCGGTGGGTGATTCGCTGCGCGACCTGCAGGCCGCGGCGACGGTCGGCGCAAAGTCCCTGCTGGTGCTGACCGGAAAGGGAAAGAAAACCCAGACCGCGGGCGGACTGCCCGCAGGCACGCAGACTTTCGCCGATCTCGCGGCAGTGGCGCGGGCGTTGAATGCATGATTTTCCTGCGCTCCCTCGCCTTTGCACTGGCCCTCGCCCTCATCACCCCGCCCTACGCCCTCGTCGCCCTCGCATCCTTTCCGCTGCCGCGCATGGCGCGCTATCGCATCATTTCAGGCTGGTCGCGCCTGGTTATCGCCCTCGCCTCGCTGTTGTGCGGCATCCGTTTTCGCGTCGAGGGCATGGAACATTTGCCCACTACGCCCGCTGTCATCCTGTCGAAACACCAATCGGCCTGGGAGACACTGGCCTTTCAGGCGATTTTTCCGCCGCAAGTGCTGGTCCTCAAGCGTGAACTGTTGTGGATTCCCTTTTTCGGCTGGGGCCTCGCGCTGATGAGCCCCATTGCCATCAACCGCGCGCGCGGACGCGACGCGCTCAGACGCATGGCCGAACTGGGCGCGGAACGCCTGCGGCAGGGTTTCTGCATCGTCATGTTCCCCGAGGGCACCCGCATCGCACCTGGCAAGCGTGGCACCTATCATGCCGGCGGCGCCTGGCTGGCGGCAAAAACCGGCGCGGCCATTGTGCCCGTGGCCCACAACGCCGGACTGTACTGGGCAAAGAATGCGTTCCTCAAACGCCCCGGCCTGGTGACGGTGTCGATCGGCGAGCCCATCGCCTCGTCCGGGCGCAAGGCGGAAGATCTGATCGCCGAAGTGGAGCACTGGATAGAGGGCCGCATGCAGACGCTGGCGGCGCAACCATGAACCTGTTTGGGCTGCCCTTGTTCGTTGCCAAGACGGCACCCAAATCGGGGGCGCCGGGCGACACGCAACGCCTGGTGCGGCTCGCGGGCGGCGCCCTGCCCTATCGCCTGGTGCGACGCAAGCGCCGTACCATCGCACTCACCGTCGATCACGAGGGCATCACCGCCGCTGCGCCGCGCTGGGTCAGCGTCGGCGACATCGAGGCCTTTATCCGCATCAAGGAGGACTGGCTGCGCAAGCGCCTCGCCGAAACGGTGCAACCGGAGCCCTTCGCCTGGGGCGCCGGTGCGCGCCTGGCATGGCTCGGCGGTGAACTCGAACTGTGCCCCGACGCCGCGGCGAAAACACCCTGCCGCGACGGCGAAAAACTGCGCCTAGCCCTGCCCGCCGACGCCGCGCCCGAAGTCTGGCGCGGGACCGTGCTGGCGTGGGTGCGGGCCGAGGCGATCGCGTTGTTTTGCGAGCGCGCCGCGCGCTACGCGCCGTTGCTCGGCGTGCCCGTTCCGAACATCAGGCTGTCCGACTCCAAGTCACAATGGGGTAGTTGCTCGGCCAACGGTCGCGTACTGCTGTGCTGGCGTCTTGCGCATTTGCCGCTGGCGCTGGTGGACTACGTTGTCGCGCACGAACTCGCACACCTGCTGCAACTCAATCACTCCAGCCGTTTTTGGGCCCTGGTTGCAAGGCTCTGCCCCGACTATGCCCTGGCGCGCAAGGAACTCAACCGGCTTGGCCGCAGCCTGCCCGTGCTTTGATCTGCAAGACTGTACAACCTGAAGAACCGTGAGGCCACAATCATGAGAATACTGCACACCATGCTGCGTGTCGGCGACATCGAGCGCTCGATCGCGTTTTATACCGGGGTCATGGGCATGAGCCTGCTGCGACGCACCGACCGTCCGGAGCAAAAGTACGCACTGGCTTTTGTCGGCTTCGGCGACGAAGCGTCCGGCGCCGTGCTGGAACTCACTTATAACTACGGCGTTGAAAGCTACGACATGGGCAGCGCCTTCGGCCATATCGCCATCGCCGTACCCGATGCCTACCAGGCCTGTGCCGCGGTGACGAAAAAAGGCGGCACTGTCACGCGCGAGGCCGGACCGGTCAAGGGCGGCAGTACGGTGATTGCATTCGTGCAGGACCCGGATGGTTACAAGATCGAATTGATCCAGTCCGGCGGATAAGCGAAGCGGTACCGTGCAACAGGCTGGAAAGCCCCGACTGGCGGGCCTTTCCAGCCTGTTGCACGGTTTTTCTGCGGCCCGTCAGGGGCTGAGCGCGTTGCTGATGGCGACGTAATCGGCGACCGAGAGATTTTCCGGACGCAAACCTGCGTCAATACCGATGGCGCGCAAGGCATTCTCGTCAATGAACCGGCCGAGCGCGTTGCGCAGCGTCTTGCGGCGCTGGGTGAAGGCCGCGGTGACCACCTGCCCGAGCATCACCGTGTCGCGCGCGCCAAGCTGCGCTGCGGGAAGCGGACGCAGGCGCACCACTGCGGAGTCAACCCTGGGAGGCGGCCGGAAGGATTCGGGCGGCACCTCCAGCAGCATCTCCATGTCGTAACGGTATTGCAGCATCACCGACAGGCGGCCGTAGGCCGGGCCGGATGGCGCGGCGACCATGCGCTCCACCACTTCCTTTTGCAACATGAAAGTCAGGTCGCTGCACCGCTCTGCATAGTTGAGCAAATGAAACAGCAAAGGCGTCGAAATGTTATATGGCAGGTTGCCGACAAGACGCAGCGGCGCGGGCAGGACTGAAAAATCAAACTCCAGCGCATCGGCTTCGTGCACCACCAGCCGCTCGGGCGGATGGCGTTTCCTCAGTGCCGCAGCGAGGTCCCGATCAATCTCGATCACGTGGAGCTGGTTTGTCTGCGCCATAAGCAGTTCGGTCAGTGCGCCCTCACCCGGTCCGATCTCCGCGATGTGCTCGCCCGGGCGCACCGCCACTGCGGCGAGGATATCGGCGATGACGCGCCGGTCAACCAGGAAATGCTGGCCGAAGCGCTTGCGCGGGATGTGCTTCACGCTCTGCCGATCCGGAATCGCGTGCAACGGGACGGCGCGGCCTCAGGCCGCATGCGCCCCGTTCCGGGCGTGCAGCCCGCCACTGTGGTGCACCATCTCCACCGCCATCTCGACCGCGGCGAACAGACTGCCCGGATCGGCAGTACCGCGGCCGGCAAGGTCAAGCGCCGTGCCGTGGTCGACCGAGGTGCGGATGAAGGGCAGGCCGAGCGTGACGTTGACGCCGCCACCGAAGCTGGCGTACTTGAGTACCGGCAGGCCCTGGTCATGGTACATCGCCAGCACGCAGTCGCCGCCGCGCAACACCGCCGGCGTGAACAAGGTATCGGCGGGCAGCGGTCCGATGAGGTCCATGCCTTCATCCCGCAGTTGCTTCAGCACCGGATTGACGAGGTCAATCTCCTCACGCCCGAAATGCCCGCCTTCGCCGGCATGGGGGTTGAGACCGGCGACGAGTATGCGCGGTCGCGCCAGGCCGAAGCGGGCCCGCAGTTCGGCCGCCAGCACGCGCAGCGTCAGCGTGAGCTCTTTCGCGTTGATCGCGGCAGGCACGTCCTTTAGCGCGAGATGCGTCGTCGCCAGTGCAACACGAAGGCCGCCGCCGACCAGCATCATCACCACGCGCGCCGCGGCACCCTCCGCAAAATATTCGGTATGGCCGGTGAAGGGGATGCCGGCGTCGTTGATGGCGCCCTTGTGCACCGGCGCCGTGACCAGCGCGTCGTAGCGGCCATCAAGGCCGCCGGCCATGCCAAGACGCAACAATTCCAGAACGTAAGGGCTGTTGGCCGGGTTGAGTTGCCCTGGAACGCAGGGTACGGCCAGCGGTACGTGGCAGACCTCGATGATGTCGCGGCCCGGCTGTGCGCCGGGGTCAAAATCCCGAATCGCGATGTCCAGGCCCAACGCTCTGGCGCGCTGCGCAAGCAGGTTGCGATCGCCGAGCACGAGCATCCGCGCGCCAAAATCACGTCCCCGCAGCGCAAGACAGATTTCCGGGCCTATGCCCGCGGGTTCTCCGGACGTGACGGCAAGAACGGGAGTCCGGTCGTATGCAGCAGCAGGGCGGACACCGGCCGCCGCATCCCGCGTCACTTGTCTTCCAGACGGTATTCCACGTAGGCGCGGTCACGCAGTTGCCGGACCCACTCCTGGAAGGCCTCGTCGGACTTGCGATCGCGCAACACGCGACGTACTTCCATGCGCTTTCTCTCGGAGGACATGTCGGCCTTGCGCCTCTCGATCACCTCGATCAGGTGAAAGCCGAACTGCGTACGAACCGGCTGGCTGACCTGTTTTACCTTCAGTTCGTCCATGGCACGTTCAAATTCGGGAACGGTGTCGCCGGGGTAGAGCCAGCCCAGGTCGCCGCCCTTCATCGCCGAACCGTCCTCGGAGTTGATGCGCGCGAGATCGGCAAAATCGACACCGCCGACAACGCGTTCTCGCAGGTTCACCATCTTGCGCCTGGCCTCGTCCTCGGACACCGCCTCGTTGGTCTTGATCAGGATGTGACGCGCATGCGTCTGGTCAACCATCAATGCGGCGGTGGCGGTGGCGCCACCACCGCGCTTGTCGGCGAGGCGTAGCAGGTGAAATCCGGCCGGGCTGCGCAACACCGGGCTGATGTCGCCGACGCGCATTTTCGCCAGCGGCTCGGTGAACAATTCGGGCAGGCGGTCCTGGGCGCGCCATCCCATCTGCCCGCCCTGCAGGGCATCGGCGGCGTCGGAGAAGCTCGCGGCGAGTTGCGCGAAATCGGCGCCCCCCTTCAATTGCTGCGCCACCGACTCGATGCGCGCGCGCTGGCGCTCGATCTGCTCCGGGCTCGCCTGCTCGGGCAGGCGCACCAGGATGTGCGCGAGGTTGTACTCGCCGCCCGCATCCTTGACTCCGTTACGATCCTGTTCCTCGAGAAAAAAATCGATCTCGCTGTCACTCACCACAATGCGGCTGTCGACCTCGCGCTCACGCAGCCGGGTAAGGATGATCTCGGTGCGAATGTCTTCGCGAAACTTGTCAAAGACGATGCCGTCCTTTTCAAGAACGGCGCGGAATTGCCCCGCCTGCATGCGGTTCTCCTGTGCAATGCGCTCGATCGCCCGGTCAAGCTGCAGATCGTCAACGCGCAGGGCCGTCTCCTTTGCCAACTGGGTCTGGGTACGCTCGACGATCATGCGCTCGAGCACCTGGCGCTCGAGCACACCCTCGGCCGGCAGCGGCGTGCCCTGCTGGCGCAACTGTTGCTGGATCTGGCGCAGCCTGGAGTTGAGCTCGTACTGCGTGATGACCTCGTTGTTGACAACGGCAACGATGCGATCGACCAGCTGGATGCGCTGTGACGGACGCTGCGCCTGCGCCGCCACCGAACCACACAGCACCAGCAGGACCAGCGTGAGAAAAGGTTTCATCAGCATGCGATTCTAGTCGTAGAAGTTCAGGGGTCGGTTGGGGTCGACCGGTTTGTTCAATTGCGTATAGCCGGAAATGTTGCGCTTGAGCGCCTCCAGCGGGTTGGACCCGATACGCGAGAAGCCGTTCAGCTCCAGTTGCAGGAAAATGCTGTTGTTCGCCGCCCCCACCGCAGTGGCGAAACGCTGGCCGACGACGCGCACGATCCAGCAGCCGCCATCGTACTCAAAACCCGCCAGTCCCTCGATCAGCTTGCCGTCCTTGAGCGAGAAGTTGTAGCGTCCCAACCCGTACCAGCCGCCGCCAAGCGGCCACTGCGCCGATGCATCCACCTGGTGCAGGATGTCGCGGTTGTAGCGATAGCCCAGATTCATCACTTTCTGCACCTCGGGCTGGTAACGTGTACCGATGCTCAAACGCTCGGTCCGGTTCAACCTGGCGTTGTACTGGACCGCGGTGTCGGCCATCCAGCGCGGTGCAATCCGGCCCGAGGCCGCCGCCAGCCAGTCCGAAGCGGTGTGGGTGCGCGGCGTGTCGGTGGCGTTGAGCGTGACCGCCTGGTCCTTGAAATAGTAGCGCTGCCCGATGATGGCCCGCATCAGTTCCTGGCCGTTGGGCTGCAACAGCCGCGTCGTCACCGCGGCGGTGAGCTGGTTGGCATCGTTGATGCGGTCGTTGCCGGAAAAACTGTTCTCGGAAAAAATCTGCGAATAATTGAAATCCGCAGCAGCGGTGTCGAAAAGCGGAATGTTTCTCTGGTCGCGATACGGGATGTTGACGTAGTAGAGCCGCGGCTCAATCGTCTGCACCATGCTTTGGCCGCGGAAATTGACGTTGCGATCGAAGGTAAGGCCGCTGTCAACAGTGAATATCGGCATCGCGCGCGTGATGGAGTTTTGCGCGCCCGGGAGGTTCTTGTCGAGTTCGTAATGTGCCCAGTTGTAACCGATCTTGGGCGTGATGTAGGCGCCGGATGTGAGCAGCGGCAGGCTCAGCGTCGGATAGGCGGAGGTGCGCTTGCCGAGCACCTTGGTCGGATGGGCGAAGTCGACATACTCGCCGGTGACGCCGAAGTCGGTGCCGCCGATGACCTGCTTCGCAGCGCCGAAACTCAATTGCGGCAGACGTGCATAAGGAATGTCTACCGGCGCCAGCGGGTCCTGCAGTGTCTGGAAGCGCTGCAGGCGTCCGGTCGCGCTCCACGTGCCGTTGCCGAGCCAGGCGCCGCTATACGAGCCGTAAGCTTCACGTGTCAGGTTTGTCTGCGATGTGATGTTGATTTTGGAAGAGAGGTCGCGAAAATAATCGTCGTCCGAAACCGAGTTGATATTCCAGCCGCCGGAAAATCCGCTGTCGGAAAATGTATGGATGGCGCTCAGCGCATAGCGGGAGCGGTTCTTCGCCTTGTCATCGGGCAGTATTTCATACCGCGCTTCGCCCCGGTAGGTCCGCTCCAGGTAACGGAACTCGGTGCCAAGTTGCAGCCCGCGCTTGGAAATGAAACGCGGAACGAAGGTGGCGTCGCGATTGGGCGCAATATTCCAGTAGTAGGGCGCCGTGACTTCCGCCCCGCCCTTGCCCGAGGTACCGTAGGACGGCGGCAAAAAACCGGATTTGCGCTGGTTGTTGAGAGAGAACTCAATCCATGGCGCCGCCAGGATGGGCACGCCCATGAACACCACCTGCGCCGAGCGCGCAACACCAAGACTGCGGCCGTAATCGAGGTCGAGCTGACCGAATTTGATGTACCAGTCCTCATTGCCCGGCTCGCAGGTGGAGAAGGACCCGTCGGACATGCGGTACTTTTCATCACCGAGCATTTCCATCTGCCGCGCCGCGCCGTGCCCCCTCGTCGCCGTCTCGCCAACACGGTTGCGCGGCGCAAGTGCGTAATTGGGCTGCTCGAACACCCCCTCGGCGAGATCGACCTTGTAGCGCAGCGCGGGGCCGGTCATGACATCGCCGTCGCGCACCAGGCGCACATTGCCAAGCGCCTCCACTTCGTCGGTTTCCTTGGCGTACTTGAGCCTGTCGCCGGAAATCGCCGTCACGCCCTTGCGCAACTCGGCGTCGCCGGAGGCCCGCACCTCCTGGTCGGCGACGCCCTCGATGCGGTCGGCCGTGACAAACACCGGCAACACCACATCACGCCCGGTCGGCGGGCCGACGATGCTCCGCTGCAACTTGAGCCCCGTGCCCTGGGCCAGCACAGCCGAAGGAAAGGCGAGGCCAATGCCGGCGCCATACGCGATCAGGGCAAGGAAATGCGAATGCGGCATGGCAAAAGAGTGAAGAGCAAACCCTGGTTGGCGAAATCGCGCCGTCAGCATTTTTGTTTGAACCGATCAGCGCAGACGGGGCATTGTTGGAACCCGCATTATGCCCTTAATTATGGGTGGTAAAATCGCATAATTGAGCAGATAAGGCAATCGGTGGATAAGGCAATAGATCCGGCAAATCAGGCTGATCGCTCGACCCGGCTGCAACACTGGCTGGCGCGCATTTTGCCAGGGGACGCATTCACGCTTGAACCGGCGTCCGCCGATGCCAGCTTCCGCCGCTATTTCCGTCTGCGCTTCGCCGACGCGAGGCCGAGCCTCATCGTGATGGACGCCCCACCGCCGCAGGAGGATTGCCGACCCTTCGTGCACATCGCGCAGTTGCTGCACGGCGCCGGGGTGCATGCGCCGCGCGTAATCGGCCAAGACCTCGAACAGGGTTTTTTGCTGCTGTCAGACCTCGGCGACACAAGCTACCTCGCCGCGATCAACGCGGGCAACGCCGACGCGTTGTTCAACGACGCCCTTGACGCGCTGGTACTGTGGCAACTGGCCAGCCGGCCGGGGGTGCTGCCACCCTATGACGATGCGCTGCTCAGGCGCGAACTGGCGCTTTTCCCGGACTGGTACATCGGCCGCCATCTGGGTATCACGCTCAGCCCGGAACAGCAGCGCAAGCTTGACGCGGTTTTCGACGGCATCGTCGCCAGCAACCTTGCGCAACCGGCGGTGTACGTGCACCGCGACTACATGCCGCGCAACCTGATGCTGAGTGCGCCCAATCCCGGCGTGCTCGATTTCCAGGACGCCGTGTACGGCCCGCTCAGCTATGACGTTGCCTCGCTGTTCAAGGACGCCTTTCTCTCCTGGCCGGAGGAGCGCGTAATCGACTGGACGGTGCGCTACTGGCAAAAAGCCAGAAAGGCCGGCCTGCCGGTGCGCGCTGATTTTGGCGACTTTTACGCCGAATGCGAATGGATGGGCCTGCAACGGCACCTCAAGATCCTGGGAATTTTCGCCAGGCTCAATTACCGCGACGGCAAAGCCGCTTATCTTGCCGACACGCCGCGCTTCATCGCTTACGTGCGTCATACGAGCACGCGCTATGGCAAACTCAAGCCGCTGTTGCTGCTGCTCGACGAGCTTGAAAACGTCAAGGCCGGAACGGGCTACACCTTCTGATGAAGGCCATGATTCTGGCGGCGGGACGCGGCGAGCGCATGCGTCCGCTCACCGACGCCCTGCCCAAGCCGCTCCTTGAAGCCGGTGGCAAAGCGCTGATCACATGGCACCTGCAAAAACTGGCCGCGGCGGGCTTCCACGATGTGGTGATCAATCACGCCCACCTTGGCGGCATGATTGAGCAGGCGCTGGGCGACGGATCGCACCTTGGCCTGGCGATCCGCTACTCGGTCGAGAGAACGGCGCTGGAAACAGCCGGCGGCATCGCCGCCGCGCTGCCGCTTCTAGGCGAGTGCTTCGCTGTCATCAACGGCGATATCTGGTGCGAATACGATTTCGCGCGGCTGCGAACGGCGCTGCGTGACGGTGATGCCGCACACCTGGTGCTGGTGGACAATCCGGAGCATCACCGGCAGGGCGATTTCACACTTTCGGGCGGTCGCGTGCGCGCCGACGCCGGTCAAAGGCTCACCTTCAGCGGCATCGGCGTTTACCGCGCGTCACTTTTCGGCGCAATCGTTCCTGGCAGCAAAGCGCGGCTGGCGTCGCTGCTGGTTGCGGCCATGGACGGGGATCGTGTCGGCGGCGAGCACTTTGGCGGGCACTGGTGCGACGTAGGTACACCGGAGCGCCTCTACGCATTGCGCGCGCAGTTGCAGCCTGCCGGCGCTGCCCCGCGCTGACGGGGCACCGATTTGCCAAGGGCTGATTTGATATACGCTAGCAGGCGGCAAGCTGCGGGTGGCACCAGTATCAGCGCAACCCCGGTCCGCATTTCTTCAACCCACTTCCCGGCATCATGACCAACATAAAACACCATCTTCGCCGCCGTCGTGCGCTCGCCACCGCCATGAAAAGCGGCGTCGCCATCATCCCTACCTCGCCCGAGCGCATGCGCAACCGCGACAGCGATTACCCCTTCCGTTTCGACAGCTATTTTTACTATCTCACCGGCTTCGCCGAACCCGAGGCCGTAATGGTGCTGGTCGCCGGCACGAAGCCGCGTGCCATCCTGTTCTGCCGTGAAAAAAATCCTGAACGCGAGTTGTGGGACGGCATCCGCTGCGGCCCGATCGCGGCGCGCAAGACCTACGGTTTTGATGAGACGTGGCCGATCGAATTGCTGGACCAAAAACTGCCGCAACTGCTGTCCAACCAGCCTGCCCTGTATTTCACCACCGGCATGGACAGCGCATGGGACGCACGCGTCATCGGCTGGGTGAACCAGGTACGGGGCCAGGCCCGCACCGGCGTTTCCGCACCCGGGGATATCCGCGATGTTCGGGTGATCCTCGACGACATGCGCCTCGTCAAGGACAGCCACGAGATTGATGTCATGCGCCGCGCCGCGCGCATTTCCGCCGGGGCACACCGCCGTGCCATGCACGCAACGCGACCGGGGCGCATGGAATATGAGATTGAAGCCGAACTGCTGCATGAATTCCGGCGCAACGGCTCGCAGTTTCCCGCCTATACCTCCATCGTCGCAGGAGGCCCGAACGCGTGCATACTGCATTATCGCGAGAACGACGCGAAGCTCGCCGGCGGGGACCTGCTGCTGATCGACGCCGGCTGTGAACTCGACGGCTATGCCTCGGACATCACCCGCACCTTCCCGGTCGATGGCCGCTTCAGCCGGGAGCAGCGCGAACTCTATGAACTGGTGCTGGCCGCGCAGGCCGCCGCCATACGCGCCGTCAAGCCGGGCAACTCCTGGCAGGCCCCGCATGACGCCGCAGTGCGGGTCCTGGTGAGAGGATTCATCAAACTGGGGCTGTGCAAGGGCAGCGTCGGCGACGTTATCGCCTCCGGCGATTATCGCCGCTTCTACATGCACCGTACCGGACACTGGCTGGGACTCGATGTGCATGACGCCGGTGAATACAAGGACGGCGGGACATGGAAGAAACTGCGCCCGGGGATGGTGCTGACGGTCGAACCGGGTTGTTACATACGTCCGGCGAAGAACGTGCCAAGGAAGTACTGGAATATCGGCATCCGTATTGAGGACGATGTTCTGGTTACGCGCGGCGGCTGCGAGGTCATCACCGCGGAGGCGCCCAAGACGGTGGCGGACATTGAAGCGCTGATGGCCCATGCTTGAATCACCGGACGGCGCGTTTGACGTGCCGTTTGACGTCCTTGCGGTTTGACGTCCTTGCTGTTTGACGTGCTGATAGCCGGCGGCGGGCCCATCGGCTCTGCCATCGCCCTCGCACTGTCCGGCTCGCAGTTGCGGGTGGGCCTGGTCGGGCCCGGGGTCGTTGACGCCGACAAGCGGCCTATCGCGCTGTCACACGGCAGCGCGCTGATTCTCGGGCGCCTCGGTTGCAACATGCCGGACAGCGCGACCGCGATCACCTCCATTCATGTTTCCCAGCAGGGCCGCTTTGGTCGCACCCTGATCTCTTGCTCCGAACACCGCCTGCCGGCGCTCGGCCACGTTGTCCCCTACGATGACCTGAGCCGCGCGACCACGCTCAAAGTCGGCCAGCAGCGCATCGACGACCAGGTCGGGTCCATCGAGGATCGCGGCGCGTTTGCCGTGGCCCTGACCCGCGGCGGCGAACTGAGCGCCCGGCTGATCGTGCTCGCCGACGGCGGCCATCTGACGGAAACGCAAAAGCAGAGCTACGCACAAGTCGCCCTCGTCGGTCGCATCGACGCCGATCAGCCGGCTGCGGGACGCGCCTTTGAGCGTTTTACACCGTCCGGACCGCTGGCGCTGCTGCCGGCAGACAACAACAATGTGAACAGCACGATCAGGGGCGCCCGTGCCGGCGGCAGTTACGCCATGGTGTGGTGCATGGACCCGGCGCAAGCCGCGTTGCTTGCCGCCGCCGGCGATGCCGGTTTTCTTGCTGCCTTGCAACAGTGCTTCGGGCACCGCGCCGGTCGCTTCATTTCAGCCGGCGCGCGCAACGTGTTCCCGCTGGCTCTGCGCCGCGCGTTGCAAGCACCGGCACGTTGCGTCACGGTCGGTAACGCCGCCCAGGCACTGCATCCGGTTGCCGGGCAGGGACTCAACCTCGGGCTGCGCGACGGCATGGAACTCGCGCGGCTGATTCGTGACTGTGCGCCGACCGACCTGGGCTCGCCCGCGTTTGTGTCGCGTTTCCAGGCCGCGCGCGCCACCGACCGCAATGCCGGCGTACGCGTCACCGACTCCCTGGTGCGGCTCTTTTCGAACAACGATGCGCTCGCCGGCCTCGGCCGTGGCGCAGGCCTGTTCATGCTCGACCTGCTGCCGGCACCGCGGCGTTTTCTGGCACGGCGCATGATGTTCGGCATGCGCGCGATACCCTGAGCGGCCCTCTCGCCGCGATACGGGGGGCTTGCACAAAAAATGAACAAAATCCTTTTTCCGTTTTGGTGATTCCGTGTAAAATCGCCCTCCCGCTTGAAGACAAAATTACGGCAACCCGAAATGCAAATCGGCTCGCATGTTCTGCGCAACAATCTTTTTGTTGCCCCGATGGCAGGCGTCACGGACAGACCGTTCCGCCAGCTGTGCAAGAAATTCGGCGCCGGCCTCGCCGTGTCCGAAATGGTCGCCTCCAACTCGCTGCTGTGGGGCAGCGAAAAAACCCTCCGTCGCGCCAACCACGAGGGCGAGGTTGACCCGATATCGGTGCAAATCGCCGGCGCAGATCCGAAGATGATGGCCGACGCCGCGCGCTTCAACGTCGACCACGGCGCGCAGATCATCGACATCAACATGGGTTGCCCGGCAAAAAAGGTGTGCAACGTCATGGCCGGGTCCGCGCTGCTGCGCGATGAACCCCTGGTCGGGCGCATCCTTGATGCCGTGGTGGCGGCGGTGGATGTACCCGTCACCCTTAAGTTCCGCACCGGCTGGGACAAGCAGAACAAGAACGCGCTGATGATTGCCTCCATCGCCGAGAGTGCCGGCATCCGGTTGCTGTCCATTCACGGTCGTACCCGTGCCTGCGGCTACACCGGCGATGCCGAATACGACACCATCGCCGCAGTCAAGGCCTCGACACGGCTTCCGGTCATCGCCAACGGCGACATCACCACGCCACAGAAGGCGAAGCACGTGCTGGAGATCACCGGCGCCGACGGCGTGATGATAGGCCGTGCGGCGCAGGGGCGGCCCTGGATTTTCCGGGAGATCGAGCACTTTCTCGAGACCGGCACCATCCTGATGCCGCCGCTGGTTACCGAAATCCATGAAGTCCTGATCGCACACCTGCATGACCTCTACGGCTTTTACGGTGCAGATCGCGGCGTGCGCGTGGCGCGAAAACACATCTCCTGGTACACCAAGGGACTTGCCGGCTCGGCCGCATTCCGCCACGCCATGAACCAACTGCCGGGTTGCGAAGAGCAACTCGACGCTGTACACCACTTTTTCCAGATGCTCGCCAGCGAGCACCGCCACTTGCGCTACGTGGAAGAAAACCAGATAGAGGAAATGGCAGCATGAGGCAGACCAACGAGATCAGCGACTGCGTACGCAAGTCCCTTGACCGCTACTTCAAGGACCTCGACGGCGAGAAACCGCGCGCCATGTACGACATGGTGATCCGCAATGTCGAGCGCCCCCTGCTCGAAATGGTACTCGACCAGGCCGAGGGCAACCAGACGGTCGCCGCCGAAATGCTCGGCATCAACCGCAACACCCTGCGCAAGAAAATCCAGTTACTGAAAATCAAGCTGTAAGCGGGCAGTGGTCCGGCCGGCTCACGACACCGCCAGCACATGACTACCATCCGGCAGGCACTGATCAGCGTTTCGGACAAGACCGGGGTGGTTGATCTGGCGCGTGCCCTCGCCGGCATGGGCGTTGCGATTCTCTCCACCGGCGGTACGGCAAAGTTGCTCGCCGATGCGGGCCTGCGCGTCACCGAAGTCGGCGATTACACCGGCTTCCCCGAAATGCTCGATGGCAGGGTCAAGACGCTGCACCCGAAAATCCACGGCGGCCTGCTGGCGCGGCGCGACCTGCCCGCCCACATGCAGACAATAGAGAAGGCCGGCATAGGCGGCATCGACATGCTGGTGGTCAATCTCTACCCGTTCGAGGCCACCGTGGCAAAGCCCGACTGCACGCTTGAGGACGCGATAGAAAACATCGACATCGGCGGCCCGGCCATGGTGCGTTCCGCGGCTAAGAACTGGAAAGGCGTGGCCGTGCTCACCGATCCATCGCAGTACGCGGACGTTCTCGCCGAACTTGGCGGGAGTCCCGCGCCAGGCCTCGGTGACGCCACCCGTTTCGCCCTCGCGACGGCGGCCTTCAACCGCATTTCCAATTACGACGCGGCGATCAGTGACTACCTGTCGTCGCTCGACCCGGACGGCACACGCAAGGCCTTTCCGGGCCAGACCAACGGCCGCTTCGTAAAACTGCAGGACCTGCGTTACGGCGAGAACCCCCACCAGCAGGCGGCGTTTTACCGCGACTTGTATGCGGTGCCCGGTACGCTGGCGATGGCCAGGCAGTTGCAGGGAAAGGAATTGTCCTACAACAATATCGCCGATGCCGATGCCGCTTGGGAATGTGTCAAATCCCTTGCCGGCATGACAGTCGATACCGCGGCCTGCGTCATCGTCAAGCACGCCAATCCGTGCGGTGTCGCGCTCGGCACGAATCCGTCCGAAGCCTACGAAAAAGCGCTGAAAACCGATCCGACCTCGGCCTTCGGCGGCATCATCGCCTTCAATACGCCGCTGGACGGCGCGGCGGCGGCCATGGTCGCAAGGCAATTTGTCGAGGTGCTTATCGCGCCGGCGTTTTCGGCCGATGCGCTGGCGGTGTTTGCGGCCAAGCCCAATACACGCCTGCTGCAGATTTCACCCGGCCCCGACGGCCGTAACGGCCGCAACAGCCATGACGCCAAGCGCGTCGGTTCAGGGCTGCTGATCCAGACCGCCGACAACCGCGATGTCGCCCCCGCCGACCTCAAGGTCGTCAGCAAGCGGCAACCGACGGCAACACAACTGTCCGACCTCTTGTTTGCCTGGCGCGTCGCAAAGTTCGTCAAATCCAACGCCATCGTATTCTGCGCCGGCAACATGACACTGGGCGTCGGCGCCGGCCAGATGAGCCGCATCGATTCGGCCCGCATCGCCGCGATCAAGGCGCAGAACGCCGGGTTGACGCTGCACGGATCGGTGGTTGCATCCGACGCGTTTTTCCCCTTTCGCGACGGTCTCGATGTGGTCGCCGACGCGGGGGCGACGGCGGTCATACAACCTGGCGGCAGCATGCGTGATGACGAGGTGATTGCCGCGGCCGACGAGCGCGACATTGCCATGGTGTACACCGGCGTCCGCCATTTCAGGCACTGACATGAAACTTCTGGTAATCGGATCTGGTGGACGCGAACACGCCATTGCATGGCGCCTGGCGCAAAACCCGCGCACCCAGATGGTTTACGTGGCGCCGGGCAACGCCGGCACAGCCATGGACAAGAACATGGTCAACCTGCCCATGACCGGGCTGACCGAACTTGCCGACTTTGCACAAAAGGAAAACATCTACCTCACCGTCGTCGGTCCGGAAGCGCCGCTTGCCGCCGGGGTTGTGGATTTGTTCCAGTCGCGCAAGCTGCGCATTTTCGGACCGACACGCGCGGCCGCCCAGCTCGAATCCTCCAAGGACTACGCCAAGCGCTTTTTGATCAGGCACGGTATTCCGACCGCCGCCTACGCCACCTTCACCGAGGCTGCAGCGGCACACGCCCACATTGAGCAGCAGGGCGCCCCGATCGTCATCAAAGCCGACGGCCTCGCCGCAGGCAAGGGTGTCGTCGTCGCCATGAACCCCGGCGAGGCCCACGCCGCAGTCGACGCAATGCTGGTTGGCAACAGCATGGGCGATGCCGGCCACCGCGTGGTGATCGAGGGCTTTCTTGACGGCGAAGAGGCGAGTTTCATCGTGCTGGCGGACGGTGAGCACGTGCTGCCGCTGGCGACCAGCCAGGACCACAAGCGCCTGAGGGATGGCGACCAGGGTCCCAACACCGGCGGCATGGGTGCCTATTCGCCGGCCCCCGTGGTCACGCCCGAACTGCACAACCGCATCGTGCGCGAAATCATCCTGCCGACCATGCAGGGCATGGCGAGGGACGGTATCCCGTACTCGGGCTTTCTTTACGCCGGCATCATGATCGACAAGGCCGGCACGCCAAGGGTGCTCGAGTTTAACTGCCGACTCGGCGATCCGGAAACACAACCTCTGCTGCTGCGCCTCAAAAGCGACCTGTTTGAACTGATAGAGCACGCCGTCGAGGGCAAACTCGACCAGATCCAGGCCGACTGGGACCGGCGCACGGCGCTTGGCGTCGTGCTCGCCGCCGGCGGTTACCCCGAAGCCCCAAAAAGTGGCGATCCCATCTCCGGCCTGCCCGCCGACACCGAGGACTGCAAGGTGTTTCATGCCGGGACAGCGCTGTCGGACAAGGCGGCGATGACCGCGGGCGGGCGTGTCCTGTGCGTCACCGCGCTCGGCGATAGCGTCAAGATGGCGCAACACCGTGCCTACCAGACGGTCGATCTGATCCGCTTTGACGGCATGCAGTTTCGCAGCGACATCGGCTTCCGTGCCATCGCGGCCAAGCACCGCTGAGCATCCGTTCCCGCCGCAGGCTCTTCACATCAACATCCGCCCGGAGCACGATGAAAAGCACAGAAGTAAAAACCTATCTCCTCGGGCTGCAACAACACATCGTCAGCGCGCTCGAAACACTGGACGGCGAGGCGTTTCGCACCGACTCATGGGACCGCCCCGAGGGCGGCGGCGGTATCAGCAGGCTCGTCGAGGAGGGGCGTTTTTTCGAACGCGGCGGCGTCAATTTCTCCCATGTGACCGGCGCCAAATTGCCGCCCTCGGCCTCGGCCCACCGGCCTGAAATCGCCGGCCACCCGTGGGAGGCGATGGGTGTATCTCTGGTGCTGCACCCGCGCAATCCCTACGCGCCGACAGTGCACATGAATGTGCGTTTTTTCTGCACCAAAGGCGCGGTGCCGGTATGGTGGTTCGGCGGCGGCATGGACCTGACGCCTTACTACGGCTTTGCCGAGGACGCGCAGCACTTTCACCGCACCTGCAAGGACGCTCTGGATCCGTTCGGCGCCGAATTCCATCCGCGCTTTAAAAAATGGTGTGACGAGTACTTCTTTTTGCGCCACCGCGCCGAACCGCGCGGCATCGGCGGCGTGTTCTTCGATGATTTCAGCGAACTCGGTTTCGACAGGAGTTTCGGGCTGATGCAAAGCACCGGCAACGCCTTTCTCCCCGGATACCTGCCGATTGCCGATCGGCGCAAGGATATTCCCTATGGCGAGCGTGAACGTGATTTCCAGGCTTATCGTCGCGGCCGATATGTCGAGTTCAACCTGGTGTTTGACCGCGGCACGCTGTTCGGACTGCAGTCGGGCGGGCGCACCGAGTCCATCCTGATGTCGCTGCCGCCGGTGGTGAAGTGGCGTTACGACTGGAAGCCGCAACCGGGCAGTGCGGAGGAAAAACTCTACAGCGAATTCCTTGTGGCGAAGGAATGGGTCTGAACCGGTAGACGCACCCAGGCACGGGGCTCAACTGACAAAAAGGGGGCGGCCCCTTTGCAAAGCCCCGCAGGCCTAAGCCGCGACATCCATATCAGCCGCTGCGCGGTAATGCTTTTGCGCCATATCCGGACGCTCAAGCCGCTCAGCCAGCCGCGCAAGCGCCACATGCGCCGGCCTGTTCGGCTGCTGTGCGAGACTTGCCTCCAGGTAGCTTTGCGCCTTGCCCCAAAGCTCAAGATGCACGCACAAGCGCCCGAGCGTCAGCAACAAGCCGCCATCTCGCGGGTGGCCCTGCACCCAATGCTCGGCCTGCTGCAACTGTTCCTGTGCGTCGGCCCCGGGGCATTCACCGTAGAGCACGACGGCTTCCGCATTCCACTCGTGCTCCAGCGCGTCGCGCAGGATGTCATGCGCGATCTTGCCGCCGCCAAGGCGCATGAACAGGCGCGCGGCCGCGCCGGCGACGCGATGATCCCGCCGCTCTGCCACATCGATGCCGCGCCAGTGCCGTGCCAGATTGGCCGCGTCCAGTCCCTTCGCGCGCAAGCCCTCGACGACGGCGTTGAGTCGCAACTGGCGCAGCCACTCGCCAGGCGCGGCATCGCGCTTTTCCAGCACCGTCGCGAGGCGCACCACTTCATCCCAGTTGCCCGCACCCTGCTCGGCGCGCAACAGCATCAACTGACTTGCAATGCCCCGATGCCCGCCCTCGTGCAACTGATGCAACACGGCGCGGGCCTCCTTATGACGGCGCGCATCGAGCAGCAGCTCAGCCTCAGTGCTCAGGCGTGCCTGGCGCAGGTCGGCGCTTTCTTCGGCACGCGAAAGCCACACGTTGCACTCGGCGCCATCGCGCATGCGGTGAGCCGCCCTCGCCGCCACCAATGCCGCGAGCGCGGGCACACTGTTCATCTCATGCGCCTTGGCGGCAAGCTTGCGCGCGCGACCCCAGCGGCCCTCGAACAAGGCCTGTACCGCGCCGGCAAAGGCCTCACGTCCGGTGGTCTCACGCCGCCTCGCACGGAAGGCCTTTACATGCGCCGGCAGGCGCAGGGTATGGGAGACCAGCCGTACAATCCAGTAGCCCAGAACAAAACCGGCCAGCAGCGAAAGCACAACCAGCGCGAGCGAGACCTCGACCCGCCACGGCGGCGCCACAACCAGCACATAACCGTCGCCGTAGCGGGTGACAAGAGACAGCCCGACCGCCAGCGAAAACACCGCCAGCAACCAGATCAATCCCCTCATCGCGGTGCTTTGTCGCGCGATGCCTCGCGCGAAGCCTTGAAGTTGCGAACCGCGGCAAGACTGTCGGCAACGTTGGGCGGCTCAACGCTGACCCCGGCTGCGGCGAGCTGCTTGAGCGTGACAAGCGCATTCGAGACCGGCTTGGCCTGCGTATCGAAATGGCGCGCAATCCACTCGGTCGCCATGCGGATGTCCTGACGGTAACCGGTCTGGTCGCGCTGCAACAGCGCAAGCCTGGCGTTGAGCAGGCGCAGCTTGAGGTTCTCACGCAGGAAAAACGCCTGGTCCGGCGCCAGCAGCACCGCCTCCGGCCGGTTGCTGTTCTGCACCCTTATCAACTGGCGGAACTCGTCCCATGCCTGGCGACCGAGTTCGCGCCAGAAGCCCGGTTGCGCCGCAGGGGACGCCGGTTTGTCGGCCTGCGGCCGGCCTTCGAACGCCAACGGCCAGGTATCGGTGCCGCCAATGAGCTGTTCTATCCTCAAGGACAAACCGGTCAGGTCGAGATTGGGCGCGGACTTGAGCCGGTCGATGTCGCGCGTCAGTACCTTGCGCAACGAAATGAACTGCGGACGATCCGATCGCGCGAGCCGCGCATCGGCGCTTTGCAGCGCCACAAGGGCGACAGAAACGTTGCCGGCCAGTTGCAACTGCTGCGCGGCGATGGCGAGGATTTGCTCGATTTCGGCCAGCACCCAGTCATCGCGTCCGCGTGACAACTCCTGGTACAAGGCCTCGAGGGCGAGTTGCTGGTTCTGTGATTCCTGCAGCCTCGCTTCGAGCAGCGTCAGCCTCGTCTGGGCCTCGCCCACGGCGTCGCGCGCCTGTTTCGCCACCAGACGGCTTTCCTGGCTGCCCGCATCGCTTTCACGCAGGCGCTTGGCCAGTTCCTGCGACAAGCCGTCAACCTGATTGCGCGTGTCCCACCACTGCCAGGCAAAAAATACCATGGCAATGAACACCAACATACCCAGCGGCGTTGTCAGCGCGTTCAGGCGCAAGCGTTCTGGCAGGCTGCGCCCGGTGAGGGACTTTTCTGCAGGTGCAGGTGCAGTCGTGTCGTCCATATCGGTCAAGGCGTTGTCACCAAAGCACGATCACTTCGCGAGCCGGGTCGCTTTGGCAAAAAAACTCTGTATCCCATCGACAAGGCCCTTGTCACCGGCCGCCGTGAGCTGGGCCTTGAGCGCACCGCGCCATTGCGCGCGCTCGATGATGCGCGGGTGCGGCGCAAACAGCGGCGTCACAGCAAGCAGTTCGCGTCCGGGCTCCCCGAGCATTTCGACCAGGTTGTCGACCGCCTCGCTGCTGGTGACGGTAATGGCGTCAAGCTTGCCGTCACGAAACATCGCGACTACCGGGGCGCCGTCCGCGGCCGGTTTGGTGCGCTCGTAGCACTCGGCCAGTGTCACTTCGGCGCCACGCCGCTTCAACTCCGCGGCCAGCAACTCACGCCCGCCACCGCCGCGAAATATCAGCACGTTGCGGTAGGTGAGAAAGGTCATCTTTGCCAGCTTGTCAAGCAGCCCCTCGCTGTCGAACCGCGTGGCCGGCACAATTACGTTCTTGATGCCCGCAGCAGCCAGCGCGCTTACGCCGCCCGGTCCGACGGCCGCAACCTTGAGCTGCTCCGGCCACGGCGCGGCCGCCGTTGCATAGCGCAAGCCGTATTCCACCGCTGTGGGGCTGATGAAAATGGCCAGATCAAAGCGCGACAAGTCGCGCATCGTCGCCTCAAGGGCCTCCGGCTGGGCCGGCGCGCAAATTTCAAGCGCCGGAAACAGCACCGGTTCGCCCCCTCCTTCACGCAGCAAGCGCATCAGCACACCCGCCTGCTCGAGCGGCCGCGTCACAAGTACACGACGGCCGTTAAGGGTTCTCATGACAGGGCGGCAAGAATGCGACCGGCTCCGCGCGAAAGAAGCATTTCGGCAAGCGCCGAGCCCAGGTGCTCAGGGTCGAGCATCGGGCCATCCAGATTGGCGCGTACCACGGCGCTGGCATCGGGCGCCGCCACCAGACCGCGCAACCTGAGCTGTCTGCCGTCACATTCGGCGTAAGCGGCCAGCGGCAACTGGCAACTGCCGCCAAGCGCCCGGCTGACGGCGCGTTCGGCACGGACGCAGGCCGCTGTTTGAGCATGGTTGAGCGGTGCCAGCCAGTCGATCCACTCCGGACGATCCGCGCGATATTCGATGGCAAGAGCGCCCTGCCCGGCCGCCGGCAGGCAGTCTGTGGTGTCCAGAATGCTGCGAATGCGTGCGGCCAACCCGAGCCGCACCAGCCCCGCCGTCGCGAGAATGGCGGCCTGCACCTCACCCCGGTCTATTTTTGCCAGGCGCGTATCGATATTGCCGCGCAGCGGCGAGATCACCAGATGCGCAAAGCGTTCGCGCAATTGCGCCTCCCGGCGCAGGCTGGATGTACCCAGCACGGCACCGACGGGTAGCGCCGCCAGGTTGGCATAGTCGTTCGAGACAAAGCAATCGCGCGGGTCTTCGCGCTCGGCGATCGCGGCGAGGGCGAAGCCCTCCGGCAACTCCATCGGAACATCCTTTGCCGAATGCACCGCGATGTCGGCACGGCCATCGGCAAGAGCAGTCTCGAGCTCTTTCACGAACAAGCCCTTGCCGCCAACCTTGGACAGCGAACGATCGAGGATTTCATCGCCGCGCGTGCTCATTGAGAAAATTGAGACATCGCATTGCGGGTATAATTTTTTCAGCCGGTCGCGCACGTACTCGGACTGCCACAGGGCGAGCCGGCTCTCGCGCGAGGCGATGACGATGCGCTCCGGAGGGTTGCCTGGATTGCCGGAAAGACCGGATTGAGTCGCGTAACTGGGGTTACTGGGGTGACTGGGATTCAAGATTTAAAGGTAGCTTGAGTTGACACGTTTAATCGCCCTTATTCTAGCACTCGCCATGACGGTGCCCGTCGGAATCTGGGCGGGATCCGCCAGTGCAGCTCCGGGGGCCGGATTCCTGCCTTTGGCGCATGATTTTCGCGCTGATGCCAAAGAAGCCGCTGCGAGCCGGCGTCCTTTGCTGGTGTTGTTCAGCCAGGCAGGCTGCCAGTGGTGCGAACGCGTGCGCCGGGAGTTTCTGCTGCCCATGCAGGGCAACCAGGAATACCAGGCCAGGGTGATTTTTCGCCAGGTCGATATCGACCAGCCGACGCCGCTGACCGGCTTTGACGGTGCAGCCACCTCGCACCTCGCCTTCGCCGGCAAAATGAAGGTCAGGCTTTTTCCGACCGTGATGCTGCTCGGTCAGGATGGGCGGGTTCTGGTCGAGCCGCTGGTGGGCTTTGGCATCGCCGATTTCTACGGCGCATATCTTGACGAGCGCATCGACAGGGCAGCCGCAAACCTTGCCCGCAGCACCGCCCCGGCGGTACCGCATGCCCGCTAGCCGCGACAAGGACCTTCCGCTCAAGGAGGACATCCGTCTGCTCGGCCGCATGCTCGGCGACACCCTGCGCACGCAGGAAGGCGAGAAAATGTACCAGGTGGTCGAGACCATACGCCAGCATGCGGTACGTTTTCGCCGCGATCGCGAAGAGTCGGTGCGCAAGGAACTGGAATCCATGCTCAACCGGCTCGGGCGGGAACCGACCATCTCGGTGGTGCGCGCGTTCAGCTATTTTTCCCATCTCGCCAACATTGCTGAAGACCTGCACCACAACCGCCGCCGCCGCGCGCACCGCATGGCCGGATCGGCGCCGCAGGAGGGCAGTCTTGCCCTCGCCTTCTCGCGCTTAAAGCAGGCTGGCGTCGATACGGCCACGATCAGGGACACCATAGCCAAGGCGCTGGTCAGCCCGGTGCTCACCGCCCATCCCACCGAAGTACAGCGAAAAAGCATTCTCGACTGCGAACTTGAGATCGCGCGCCTGATGGGCGAGCGCGACCGCTTGTCGCCGACCCCGGAGGAGCAGGCCGAGAACGAGGCGGCACTGCGTCGCCTGGTGCTGACGCTGTGGCAGACGCGCATGCTGCGACTGGTGAAACTGTCGGTCAACGACGAGGTTGACAATGCCCTCGCCTACTATCGCCAGACGTTTCTGGGGGAAGTACCGCGCCTGTACTGCGACCTCGAGGATCTACTCGCGCGGGAGTTCCCCGAAAAACACGCGCCGGCGCTGCCGGCTTTTTTCCGCCTCGGCAGCTGGATCGGCGGTGACCGCGACGGCAATCCCTTTGTCGACCATCAGGTACTCGCTTATACCCTGCGCGCGCAATCGACGGTGGCGATGGCGCACTATCTGGGCGAGGTGCATGCACTTGGCGCCGAATTGCCGCTGTCGCTGGGCATGGTGAAGGTCAGCGACGACCTCGCCAGGCTGGCCGACTCCGCCCGCGACGAATCCCCCTTTCGCAGCGACGAACCCTACCGGCGGGCGCTGGTCGGCATCTATGCGCGGCTCGCCGCAACCACGCTAGCGCTCAACAAACGCGATGCCGAACGCCATCCCGCCGCGCCGGCGACCCCCTACGCCGACGCCGGTGAATTCCTGCACGACCTTGACACCATAGACGCCTCGCTGGTTGCGCACGGTTCGGCCGCGCTCGCACGCGGGCGCCTGCGCCGCCTGCGCCATGCGGCGCAGGCATTTGGCTTTACTCTTGCGCCGCTCGACCTGCGCCAGAATTCGGACGTGCATGAACGGGTCATCGCCGAACTGTTCCTGCGCAGTTCGGGCGTTGACGAGTACAGCGGGCTCGATGAAGTCGGGCGCCAGCACAAGCTGCTGGCCGAACTGGCGACACCGCGGCCGCTGATGTCGCCCTTCATCAGCTATTCACCCGAAACAAACGGCGAGATGGCCATTTTGCGCACGGCCCACGACATTCATTCGCGTTACGGCAGGCAGGCCTTGCCTGCCACCATCATCTCCAAGGCTACCGCGCCCAGTGACATCCTCGAAGTCGCCGTGTTGCTCAAGGAGGCCGGGCTGTTGCGCGCCGGCGCCGAGCCCTCGGCGGCGATGCAGATCGTGCCGCTGTTTGAAACCATTGACGACCTGCGCGGTTGCCATGTCACCATGGAAAGGCTGTTTGCGCTGCCGGGCATGATGCGGTTGGTGCACGACAGCTGGAGTGGCGTGCAGGAGGTCATGCTCGGCTATTCAGACAGCAACAAGGACGGCGGCTTTCTGACATCGAGTTGGGAGCTCTACAACGCCGAGGTAAAGCTGCAACGGCTGTTCAGCCACTACGGCATCGGCCTGCGTCTGTTCCACGGCCGCGGCGGCACCGTGGGGCGCGGTGGCGGCCCCAGCTACGAGGCGATCCTCGCCCAGCCGCCGGGCAGCGTGAACGGACAGATCCGCATTACCGAGCAGGGCGAGGTCATCGCCAGCAAGTACGCCAACCCGGAGATCGGCCGGCGCAACCTGGAAACCATCGTCGCCGCGACACTGGAAGCCACCTTGCTCGAAACCGAAAACGACGGGGAAAGCGAGGCCTTTCGCGCGATCATGGACACGCTGTCTGCCCGCGCCTACGCCGCGTATCGCGGTCTTGTCTACGAGACGCCGGGTTTCGTCACCTATTTCCGCCAGGCGACACCGATCGGCGAAATCTCAGAACTCAAGATCGGCAGCCGCCCGGCTGCGCGCAAGAAAACCGACCGCATAGAAGACTTGCGCGCCATACCCTGGGTCTTCAGCTGGGCGCAGTGCCGGCTTCTGCTGCCCGGCTGGTATGGCGTGGGCAGCGCGATAGCCGCCTACCTGAAGAGCGAACCGAAACAGGGTCTCGCGCGTCTGCGCCGCATGCACCGCCGCTGGCCGCTGTTTCGATCGCTACTGTCGAACGTTGAAATGGTGCTGGCGAAAACCGACCTCGGCATCGCCTCACGCTACGCCGAGATGGTGGAGGACGCCGCCCTGCGCGAGCGCGTCTTCAGCCGCATCCGCGAGGAATGGGATCTCACCCACACCGCGCTGCTTGCGATCACCGGGCAGAAGCAATTGCTCGAGTCCAACCCGCCTCTGGCGCGTTCGATAAAGAACCGCATCCCCTACCTCGATCCGCTCAACCACCTGCAGGTGGAGTTACTACGGCGCCACCGCTCGGGCTCCAGCGACGAGCGCGTACTGCGCGGCATTCACATGGCCATCAACGGCATCGCCGCAGGACTGCGCAACAGCGGCTGACCCGCGACGACCGCGGCACACTACTCTTCGTGGGCGTAAGCAAAGTCGTCCGTCGGTGCACCGATGCGGGCGCCGAAACCGCCATTCGACCCGATCGGAAGGAACTCCTCGGCGCGATCCATCAGATCGGCTCCGACACCCTGCGCTGCTGCGATGATGGCGGCCCGCACCTCGGCTGCCAGGCTGCGGTCATCCTGCTTTGCCAATACCACTATCTCATCGAGTTGTGTCATGTCCTGGTACTCCTTTTCCACAAAGGGCCGTCCGGGGAACAAATTTGCACCGGCCGCGCGCTAAAGCGCGACTGCTTGCGCATTGCAAATGTTATTCAAGCGCTGTTACCGAGGCATTACAGAGGGAATAAATTGTTTTAAATCATATGTTTCCGGAGCATTTCCAAAGCTCAGAAGCAGCATTAGACAGTGCCACTAAATGACTCAGAATGAAGGTGAAGTCAAATTGCATGCGACACGCTCTGGCAAAGCTGGCCGCGTCGCGGGAAACCGCGACAGCCATCGCGCAGGCAGGCCATGTGTGCCGCCGGCAATATGCTGGAAATGCCCGCCAGTCGTGGCTTTCCAGCGACCTATCCACCAATGAGTTACTTCGCCAGCGCTTTCAGGACCGGCCATTGGCGGCGGCTTATGATGAGCTTTTCCTCGCTACCCTCGAGCAGCACCGCCCAGCCCGCCTCGACCTCATCTTCGGCGACGCGCTCAAAGCCGCGTACCGCCGCCCTGGCGACAAGGCAGTTGCGGTGAATGCGCACAAACTGTTCGCCGAACTCCTGCTCCAGATGTGCCAGCGACTCCTCGATCAGATGCTCGCGTTGCGCCGTCCTCAGCGTCACATACTTGAGTTCGGCCTTGAGGTAGAGGATGTCGCTCACCGGCAGCAGCAGAATGCGTCCGCGCTCGGACACGGACAGATGGCGGCGCGGGTGCGGGTCTATGCTCGCCAGCAACTCGCGGCTGGGCGGCGTGTCGCCTCGCGCCTTTGCCACCTTGGCCAGCGTTGCAGCGAGCCGCGTTGCACGGACCGGTTTGAGCAGGTAATCGAGTGCGTTGACCTCGAAGGCCTGCACCGCGTACTGGTCGTGCGCCGTGACAAACACAATCGCCGGCGGCGACGGCAGATTGAGGGCGTGGCGTGCGAACTCCATGCCGCTCATCTGCGGCATGTCGATATCCACCAGCACCAGGTCCGCGGCGTCGCGCGAGAGCGCCGCAAGCCCTTCAAGTCCGTTTGCGCACGCACCGACGATGGTGTGCGGACATTCTTCGGCGCAGTCGGCCAGCAGTTCGCCCATGCGCTCGCGCGCAGGCGCCTCGTCATCGATAATCAGGATGCGCAGTGGTGCGCTCATCGGGCGGCGTTCATTTGCGGTAGGGCATGGTGATGCGGATTTCGAACTGCGCACCGACCGGCTTTGCCTCGAGCTTCGCCTCGACATCAAACTGCAGCATCAGGCGCTCGCGAATGTTGGCAAGGGCCATGCGGTTACCGGCGCGGTGCTGATGGTCCGGGTGGTAAGGGTTGGACAGCATCAGGCTGAGTCTGTCGCCGTCGCGTGCGATGGCAATGCGCACCACGCCGGGCGCAAGGCCGGGCTCTATGCCGTGGTACACCGCGTTCTCCACCAAGGGCTGCAACAACATCGGCGGGATCAGGGCGTCACTCGGCATCTGCTCGAGTTGCCAATCAACGCAAAGGCGCTCGCCCAGGCGCAGTTGCTCGAGCGACAGATAACGCCGAGTGAGGTCGATTTCGTCCTTCAGGCTGGTCAGCGAACGGTTGTCAGCCATCAATACCCGGTACAGGTCGGCGAGGTCCTCAAGCGCGCCCTCGGCGCGCTTCGGATCCTTGCGTATCAGTGACAGCACGGCGTTCAGGCTGTTGAACAGGAAATGCGGGCGAATCCGCGCCTGCAAGACCTGCAGTCGCGACTCGGCGAGCGCCGGCGAAAACGCCCGCGCCCGCAACTGAAAGTAGGCGCGCAGGAACAGTGTCATCACCACGCTGAATGCCCAGGCCCGTACGAGGCCCGCAATACCGGCATCCTCGCCAAGCGCCGCGGCGATTTCGTACATTGCGAGGTTGAGCATGAACTCGACAGTGAGCACGATGCCCAGCGCCGCCAGCACATGCACCCGCGACAGCAATGGTTGCGCCAGGTACAGCACGACCAGGGTTCCGACCAGCACCGGCTCGACGTAGGCCGCGCTTTCAAGCAGCAACGCAAGGAAGCGCCCCGGCGTGTCCGCCTTGATCACGGCGACCGCGAGCATGGCCGCATTCACCCACAGCAGCGCGCGCGTCATGACCCCGAGGTTGCGAAAATCCGGGAACGTATCCACGGCTGTGCCGGCATCCCGTATCAGCCCCTTTTGCGTGACGTCAGACATCAAACCAGCGCGCCCCGAAATGCCCGCAGGCAGGCAGGGCGGGGCCCGGCTGCACGCTGCCGGGGGGATATTCCTTTATACTTGTCACGTCATTTCGAACCGCTTTATGCATCATTTGACGCCGGTAAATGTCCAGAAAATTCCGAGCGTTGCACGATTATTCTACTGATTTTTTCAACTGGTATCGCACTTAAACATGGTTGCTTCATCGAAAACCTCCGGCGGCGGCAACAGCGCCGTCGCAGACGCTGCGGGCACCTGGTCCGGACGCTTTGCCGAACCGGTTTCCGAGCGCGTGAAACGCTACACGGCATCGGTCATGTTCGACCAGCGCCTGGCCGAGTTTGATATCCAGGGCTCGCTCGCCCATGCCCGCATGCTGCAGGCGAAGGGCATCATCAACGCGGCCGACCTTGAGGCCATCGAGCGCGGCATGCAGCAGATCCTTACCGAGATCCGCGCCGGCGGTTTTGCCTGGTCGCTCGATGCCGAGGACGTGCACCTCAATATCGAAAAACGGCTTACCGCGATTGTCGGGGACGCCGGCAAGCGCCTGCACACCGGTCGGTCGCGCAACGACCAGGTCGCCACCGACGTGCGCCTGTGGCTGCGCGCGCAGATCGACGAATTGCAACTGTTACTGAAAAGCGTGCAAGCCGCACTGCTCACCCAGGCCGAGAACAATGCCGCGACCATCATGCCCGGCTTCACGCACCTGCAGGTGGCGCAACCGGTGACCTTCGGCCATCACCTGATGGCCTATTACGAAATGCTGGCGCGCGATCGTGCGCGCCTCGCCGACTGCCGCGGCCGCGTCAACCGCCTGCCGCTTGGCGCCGCCGCACTGGCCGGAACATCGTTTCCGATCGACCGCGAACGCGTCGCGAGGGAACTTGGCTTCGAGGGTTTATGCGCCAACTCGCTTGACGCCGTTTCGGACCGCGATTTCGCCATCGAGTTTTGCGCCTGCGCTTCGCTGCTCATGCTGCACCTGTCCCGGTTGTGCGAGGAACTTATCCTGTGGGTGAGTCCGCGCTACGGCTTTATCCGCCTGCCGGACCGCTTTTGTACCGGTTCGTCGATCATGCCGCAGAAGAAAAATCCCGACGTGCCCGAACTCGCCCGCGGCAAGACGGCGCGGGTCGTCGGCCACCTGATGGCGCTGATCACACTGATGAAAGGCCAGCCGCTCGCCTACAACAAGGACAACCAGGAGGACAAGGAGCCCTTGTTCGACACCGTCGATACCCTCGCCGACACGCTGGCCATTTTTGCCGAGCTCATCGCCGGCATCGAGGCGGTCCCGGAAGCAATGCGCCGCGCGGCACTCGAGGGATATGCCACCGCGACCGACCTTGCCGACTACCTGGTCAAAAAAGGCCTGCCCTTCCGCGACGCCCACGAGGCGGTGGCGCAGGCGGTGCGCGCCGCCGAACAAAAAGGCTGCGACCTTGCGGCGCTGCCAATAGCCGAACTGCGGGCCTTCTCCCCGCTCGTCGCCGATGACGTCTATGGCGTGCTGTCTTTGGAGGGGTCGGTCGCCAGCCGCAATCACCCCGGTGGCACGGCGCCGGCACAGGTACTGGCCGCGATTTTGCGTGCCCGGCGGGATCTTGCGGCGTAAATGGACCGGATCGGCAAATATCCGGTTGTAAGCAAACTGGGGGAGGGCGCGACCAGCGAGGTCTATCTTTGCCACGATCCCTTTACCGATCGCGAAGTCGCCGTGAAAGTGGTGTTTGAAGACCGGCTGATGGACGGAGGCGACCAGGGCAAATTGACTAAGAAGCTGTTCATCACCGAAGCGTCGCTCGCAGGCAAGCTGCAACACCCGCACATCGTGCAGATCTACGACGCGGTCAGCGACTCGACCATGAGTTATATCGTCATGGAATACGTCTCGGGCGGCACGCTGGAGCGCTTTTGCGAAATGGACGGCCTGCTGCCCATAGACAAGGTGGTGGAAATCATTTTCAAGTGCTCGCGCGCCCTCGATTTTGCGCACAAGCTGGGCGTCACCCATCGCGACATCAAGCCGGCCAACATCCTGCTTTCGGGTGAGACCGACATCAAGATTTCCGATTTTGGCGCGGCACTGATGGCCTCCGGCGATCAGACGCAGATTTCGGGCATAGGCTCGCCGGCCTACATGTCACCGCAGCAGATCAAGGAACATCCGCTCAACCAGCAAACCGACATTTACTCGCTGGGCGTGGTGATGTACCAGTTGCTGACCGGGACGCTGCCCTTCCAGGCATCGAACAATTTTTCGATGATGTACCAGATCACAAACGTCGAGCCGCTGCTGCCCTCTTCCTACCGCAAGGAGATTCCGCTCGCCCTGGACAAGATTGTCAGGACGGCGATGCAAAAAGACCTCGAACGACGCTACCAGAACTGGGACGAGTTTTCCTACGACCTGGCCGAGGCGTTTCGCAGCGAGCGTCTGTCGGACCGCACCCAGGAATTTGCCGACAGTGAAAAATTCAACACGCTGCGCAACATGGATTTTTTCAACGAGTTCAGCGACGCCGAGTTGTGGGAGGTGTTGCGCATCAGCACCTGGGAGAACGCGCCGTCCGGCAAGATGCTGATGCAAGACGGTGACGATGGTGAGTTTTTCTGCATTCTCGCCGCAGGCGAGGTGAAGGTCACCAAGCGCAAGAAGCTGCTCAACATACTCGCCCCGGGCGAGTGCTTTGGCGAAATGGCCTATCTGTCAAAGCAGGGCAACCAGCGCTCGGCAGATGTGACGACGATGAGCGACTCGCGCATCATCACCATTCGCACCGAAGACCTGGAACGCGCCTCGGATCCCTGCCGCCACCGCTTTGACCGCGCCTTCATGTCCAACCTGGTCGAGCGACTTACCCTCGCCAACACGCGGCTGACCGCGGTCTGAGCCCGCGGTTTCCTGGTCCCCGCCCCAGATACGGGGCTCAGCCCTGCAGCAGTTTTTGCAGTTCGCCCGACTGGTACATCTCTTTCATGATGTCCGAGCCACCGACGAATTCGCCTTTGACGTAGAGCTGGGGAATGGTCGGCCAGCTGGCGTATTCCTTGATGCCCTGGCGGATTTCCGGCTCTTCGAGCACATTCACCGTGAACAGACCCTGCACGCCGCTTGCCTTGAGCATCTGGATGGCGTTGGCGGAAAAACCGCATTGCGGAAACTGCGGCGTACCCTTCATGTACAAGACCACCGCGTGACCTGAAACCTGTTCCTTGATCGTTTGTTGCGCATCCATAGTCAGCTCCCGCTATACCTGAGTAAAGTTGTCGGGAATTTTACCGCTCTAACGACGCTCAGTCAATGCATCCGCCCGCGACACGCATCCGCCGGTGACGCGCGGCAATCCGGCCAGATCGGGCCACGTCTGCACGCTGCACAAGCCCGCCCGGTGAAACAGGTCCCGGCAGGCGGGCCCCTGGTCGAAACCATGCTCGAGCAGCAGCCATCCCCCGGCAAGCAGATATTGCGGCGCCTGCGCGACGATATGGCCAAGGTCGGACAAGCCATCGGGACCCGAAGCCAGGGCGCCACGCGGTTCATGCGGCAAATCCCCCCGCGCAAGATGAGGGTCGGTCTCGGCGATATAGGGCGGGTTGCCCGCAATGAGATCGAACTTGCACCGGCCCTCGCCTGCCAGCGCGCTGAACCAGTGGCTGCGGACAAACGACACTTGTACGCCATGGCAGCGCGCGTTTTCGCGTGCCACGGCCAGCGCTGGTTCCGATATGTCAACGGCGGTAACCGACGCGCGCGGGCGCTCGTGAGCCAGGGCCACGGCCACCACACCGCTACCGGTGCCCAGATCGAGCACCCCGGCCGCGGCCGCGGCGGGCAGGCGCTCCAGCGCAAGCGCCACCAGCAACTCCGTTTCCGCCCTTGGAATGAGCACAGCCGGTGTGATCTTGAAACGCAACCCCCAGAACTCGCGTTCGCCCAATATGTATGCAAGCGGCTCGCCGGAACGGCGCCGTGCAAAAAGGGCCTCAAGCCGCACACACTGGTCTGCCGCAAGCACGCGCTCCGGGTGGGCGATCTGGGCCACCCGATCCATGCCCGTAAGCCGTGCCAGCAGGCTCTGCGCCTCATGCCGCGGCAAGCCGCTCGCCGCCAGCAGTTGCCCGACATTCGGCATATCAGGCGTCCCGTTCAGGCGCTTTGCGACAGTACCGCGAGCTGCTCGGCCTGGTGCTCCGAGGCGAGCGCGCCGGTGAGTTCCGCCAGATCGCCATCCATGATGTTGTCGATCTTGTACAGGGTCAGGTTGATGCGATGGTCGGTAACGCGGCCCTGCGGAAAATTGTAGGTGCGGATGCGCTCCGAGCGGTCGCCCGAGCCGACCAGGGACTTGCGCGTCGCCGCCTCCCTCGCCTGCCGCGCCCGCGTCTGCGCGTCCTTGATCCGCGCCGCCAGCACCGCCATCGCGCGCGCCTTGTTCTTGTGCTGCGAGCGGTCGTCCTGGCACTCGACCACGATGCCGGTGGGCAGGTGGGTGATGCGCACCGCGCTGTCGGTCTTGTTGATGTGCTGGCCGCCGGCACCGGAGGCGCGGAAGGTGTCGATTTTCAGTTCCGACGGGTTGATCACGACGTCGCTGATCTCGTCGGCTTCGGGCATCACCGCCACGGTGCAGGCCGAGGTATGGATGCGCCCTTGCGTTTCCGTTTCGGGCACACGCTGAACGCGATGCCCCCCCGACTCGAACTTGAGCCTGGCGTAAGCCCCCGTGCCGACGATGCGCGCGATCACCTCTTTGTAGCCGCCGATTTCCGAATGGCTCTCGGACATGATCTCGACCTGCCAGTGATTGCGCTCGGCAAAGCGCAGGTACATGCGGAACAGCTCGCCGGCGAACAACGCCGATTCGTCACCGCCGGTGCCGGCGCGGATTTCGAGAAAAGTGTTGCGCTCGTCGTCCGGGTCCCTCGGCAGCAGCGCCTTTTCGAGATCCACCTCGACCAAAGCCATGCGCTCACGCGCAGCCTTCAACTCCTCCTCACCAAATTCCTTCATGTCCGGGTCGCGCAGCATATCCCCGGCGGCGCGCGCATCGCGGTCGGCGTCGGTGAACAGCCGGTACAAATCGACCACGGGCGTGATTTCGGCGTGTTCCTGGTTGAGTTTGCGATAAAGGTCGAGGTCGCGCGTCGCGTCCTCCGAGGAAAGCAACCGGTCGAGCTCCGCGAGCCGCTGGGTCAGGCGCTCCAGCTTTACCGCAATGCTGGGCTTCATCTAACGAATCTGGAAGATCTTGGCGATGAACTGTTGCAACTGTGAGCGGTCTTCACCTCCGGCCTCATGCAGCGCCTGGGTCGGGCCGTGCAGCAGCTTGTTGGTGAGGCCTTGTGAAAAGGATTCCAGCACGGCACGCGGATCGTCACCGCGACCAAGCGCACGAAACGCCCGCTCAAGCTCCTGGCGCCGCGTATCCTCGCCCTTTTCACGCAGGGCCTTTATCACCGGCACCGCCTCGCGCGCGTTCATCCAGTGCAAAAAGGAACCCACCTGCGACTCGATGATCGCCTCCGCCTGCGCCACCGCACCGCTGCGGGCATCGATTCCGTCCTTGACGATCGCCGCGAGGTCATCGACCGTATACAAAAAAATATCGTCAAGGCTCGCCACTTCGGGCTCAATGTCGCGCGGAACGGCGAGATCCACCATGAACACCGGGCGGTAACGGCGCGCCTTGATGACGCGTTCCATCAAACCCTTGCCGAGGATGGGCAGCGTGCTGGCGGTGCAGGAGACGACGATGTCGTAATCGGCCAGATGCTCGGGCAGATCGCGCAGCAGGATGGCCTGGCCGTTGAAACGATGCGCCAGTTGCTGCGCCCGCTCGAGCGTGCGGTTGGCCACGGTAATGGCGCGCGGATTGTGCGAGGCGAAGTGCGTCGCGCACAACTCGATCATTTCACCGGCGCCGACAAACAGGACTTTCTGATCGGAGATACTGGGGAAAATGCGCCCCGCGAGCTTCACCGCAGCAGCCGCCATTGAAACCACGTTGGCGCCTATGCCGGTGTTGGTGCGCACCTCCTTGGCCACGGCAAAGGTGCGTTGAAACAGCTTGTGCAGCAGCGTTCCCAGGGTTCCGGCCTGCGACGCAGTCTGCACCGCGTCCTTCAGTTGACCGAGGATCTGCGGCTCCCCGACAACCATGGAATCGAGTCCGGAAGCCACGCGGAAAGCGTGGCGGACGGCCTCACGCTCTGGCAGCGTGTAAACAAAGGGCTTGAGCTGCTGCGCCGGCATGTGGTGATAAGCGGCCAGCCAGTCGAGCGCCTGCAGGGGCTCCCCGGTCACGCAATACAGTTCGGTGCGGTTGCAGGTTGAAAGGATGGCCGCTTCGCTCACTGGCCCGCCGCGCACCAGTTGCGATAGTGCAGGCTGCAGGTTTTCGGCGGCGAACACCACCTTCTCGCGCACGGCGAGCGGGGCTGTGGTGTGGTTCAGTCCGAGGGTGAGCAGTTGCATGGCACGCGGGATTATAGCCGAAGGGGGCATTTCCCCCGGCAACCGGACAGGCCGTGCGGCCGCGGCACGCATTGGAGGGAATGACCAGGGCACACTCACATTCCGCCTGGAAACCCGCGTTGATACTGGGTTTCAGACGATGCGAATTTCCGAGTTACCGCAAAAGTTACCCCCGCTTGGCGTTCAGACGGGGCCGCCGCCAAGCATCTCATTCTTGAAAGCGTCCGCTTGGGAGAGCATGCCGTTTGAAATTCGCTCCCACAGAATCCGGGGGAAGTCTGTTGCAAGGCGCTTTTCCACCGCTCGGAGCGATGGCGGGACACTTTCGATCAACGCCTGCATCTTGTCCCTTACAGTCGGTACGCCGCTCTTGTCGGCCAGCTCGCGATAGTGGCGAGCGCAAATTTCCCTCAGCCTGTAATGCATATTCTTGGCACGCAAGCCCATCGCCAGCCGCGCTTTCTGCGGCGAAAGCGAACTGGTGCCGTGACCGATGACGGGCCAAGCCGAGAGCACGTCGTAGAGAGGTGTCAGGCGATAGCTGTCACCTGCGTTGAGGAACACGGAAAAGTTTTTCGCGTGTCCATCTGTCGCAGCAAGCAGCCAGAAGGCGAGTTGCACCAACAGGAATTGCTCGCGGTCCGCGTTGGGCGAGGCGCTACCAGAGAGCAGTTTCAACGCGTCTTCTATTCCAGGTCCGCCGTCGGATTCGTATTTTTTGTCAGGCGGTATCGCAAGCGCCTGGCAAAAATCTTCCTGGGGCAGCCTCGCGATCCATCGCTCGTCCATCCACTGGCGGTCAAAGCGCTCGACGACGAGCACCTTCTGCGTGCCAAAGACCGCAATTTCGGTTTTCGCCACTGCAAAGCCAAGCTCGCGAAGAATTTGCGCGCAGAGCCATTCATTCTCGACCGACTCCGACATGTCGAGCTGCAGTCCTCCCCCGACAACGCCGAGCGGCAACTTCAATATATGAGTCGTCGGGGTTGCTCCCCTTGGGCGGAACCACTTTCCGTGCCGGCACAGGAGGGCCGTCTTTTCCTGGGCGCCCGCTATCGAGATGCGAAATTCCTCAGTATCCTCGTTCATGCCCGGCAATGGTTCAGCGGTGACGCTGCGCAGAAGACGCTCGACCTCGGCATCGTTGACCGGCACGCCATCAACCCGGTCGAATCCTTCTGGGGCAGTCTCCGGCGGCAGCAGTTGAACGGCGCCTACGCAATCGCGCCCGATGGCAGTCAACAGTTCAAACGCTTCGGTACCGCGGGTGCGAAAGCGCGCGCTGAGCCGGCGGCGGATGTTGTCGTTTTCAGGCAGCAGATTCTCGAAGTAGCTCGAAACGGATGCGCCGCTAATCTCGCGAGACGGGCCGATAGGGAGTGACAGCGAAAGCGAGCGCCGCCGCGGGGAATGCAGCCAGGTTTCCTCATAGGTCAGGCGATGACCACCCGTGCGGGTCCGCGACCACACCCCGACCGGTTCGCCGTTCATCCAGACGTTGAGCTCTGTACTCACCAAGAGCCTTTCGGCGTCGTGTCCGGCTTGGATGCCTCGTCAGGCCGCGAATCACGCAGCACGATATGTGTGTCCAAGGCGGTGAGCAGCTTGAACAGTTGCGCGACACTCACAACCGAGGGGTCCCGCTCGATTTCAGCAATGCGAACCTGTCCTATGCCCAGCAACTTGCCAAGCTGCGTCTGGGTCAGACCCTTGGTCTTGCGCAACGCGCGCAACTGTTGCCTGATTTGGTCTGGGAAACGGATCGGGTAGTCCATTGGAGAATGATATCGCCTTTAGACGATAATGTAAACAAATCGCTTTAAAACGATTATTATATCGTTTAAAACATATATATCCATACTATCGCATTATGGCGATAATATCGTGCAGTGCCTACTCAGCCAGAAATTTCAAGTACCACAAAGCCAAGATCGGCCAAGATCGGCCCCGATTTGACCCGGCACACCCGCTATGACAACCTGGCTCAGCGCTTTGCCTCGTTCATCGCCTTGGTTGCTGCCTTCGTTTGATTAAATTGAATGTCAAAAGAGCCTCGATACAGCGTTTGCTTGCAATGTGCTGGCACGCAAGCCCCAAAGCAAAAAAGCCCAGGTCGGAGAGCTGGGCTAAGTGATTAACGCTAAAAGCTAAATATGGTGGCCAGGGACGGAATTGAACCGCCGACACGCGGATTTTCAGTCCGCTGCTCTACCAACTGAGCTACCTGGCCGTCTTTGGAATAGGCCTCCCCGGACGGGGAGACGCGCAAAGGAGGCCGAATTATACGGGAAAGCCCCAATACAGCCAAGACTGGCTGAAGCGGGCCGAAGGTCCCGCGCCGGGAGAACCGCCTAACGCCGCTGCCGGTCGAGCAGGCGTTGCGAGTCTGCCGCTTCAATCAGGTCATTGACTGTTCGAGGGGCTTGCATAGCGGCGTGATGCAGCAACACCTGCAGCAATTGCGCAGTCGCCAGCGCGTCGGCAAATGCGTGGTGGCGGCTGATGTTGACAATGCCGAAGTCATGCAACCAGTCATCGAGCCCCTTGCGGTGATGGTTCCGCCCAAACCCAGCCTGCGCCTCGAGCAGTGACGGGGCAAGCCAGGCAAGGTCCAGCCACGACCTGCGAAAACGCTCACCCAGATAGCGCCGCATCGCCCTGTCTATCATGATCTCGTCAAACGGCGAGTGAAAACCCACCAGCGGCGATTTGCCGGCGTATTCGAGAAATTGCAGCAATACCTCACGCGGATCAGAGGCGCCGGTTTGCACGCTCCCGCCTATGCCGTGCACCAGAATATTGTCATCGCTACTGACCCTGTCCTGACGCAACACTGCGTAAAAGCTGTCAGCCAGCACAATGCCCGAATCGAACACGGCAGCGGCACCGATGGCGATGAGCCTGTCATGGTGCACGTCGAGTCCACTGGATTCGACATCGACAACGACGTAGCGTGGGTGCAGCCGCGCTGAGGCGAGGTCCGGTTCTTCAAGGCGGCGCCATGCTTCGAGCCGCCGGGTCTGCGCCGGCGACAGTTGCACGCTGCGGCCGAACAGCCGCCCGATCAGACTCATAACCGGAAGTCGAGCGCAAGCCGCGTTTGCAACTTTCGCGCCTGTAGAAAGGATTCCTTCAGGATGCGCCGGTCCAGTTCGTTGAGCGTATCCGGATCAATGCGATTGGGGTTGGCGCCGCTGTCCGCGCCCGCATGCTGATGGCGCAGGCGCAGCAGCAGGATAAAGTGATAGGCATCCACCATGGCCTCGAGTTCGGCTGCGGGCAGGTGCACCTTCGCGGCTGACAGGCGCAGGCGCATCGCGGTATTCGTCTGCGCGAGGCCGCTGGCAAGCGCATAAATCCTCGCCACGTCGACAAACAGCCGCGCACCCTGCGTCTTGAGGTCTATGGTGGGGGGCTCACCCGCCGCGCCCGACGTGGCAAAGCCGCTGAAAAATCCCAAGGGCGGTCGCGACTCCAGCGCATTCACCGCCATCGCCCGCAAAAAGCGCTGGTTGTCAGTGACCTGCGCGGACAGGTGCGAGCGCAATCCGAATGCCAGCGATTCGTCGCCCCAGAGAGCGCGGAAATCGTAAAATATGCTCGATTGGAGCAAGGCCCTGGGCAGTGGATCGCGTATCCAGTCGGCGAATTTTTCGCGCCATTCTCCGGCGCTGAGACACCACAATGGGTTACCGGCCATGATGCCCCCCTTGCATAAAGGGAAACCGCATTGGTCCAGTGCCTGGTTCACCGCCTGCGCAAAGGGCAGCAGACGCGCCCGGGCCTCTGCCACCGGCAGGGTCGTGGAAAAAATGATGCCGTTGTCCTGGTCGGTGGCGAGCGTCTGTTCCAGCCGCCCTTCGCTGCCCAAGGCAATCCAGCACAACTGCAATCCGGCGAGGTCATGCCGCTTCGACTCGAGATCGAGGACGCGGCAGGTGAGCCTGTCATTGAGGGTCGCAACGATGCGCGCAAGATGCTCCGCACCCATGCCTTGGGCGATCATGTTGCGCGCAAGCTTGCGGACATCCGCCGCAGCCCGGACCAGATCGTGTACGCCGCTTGCGGCGCCAATCGAATGAATGATGTCGCGCATGCTGGTGCGCTGCAGCGCAAACAGCGCGCGCTCCGACACCACGCCGAGCAATCCGGTTTCATCGGCGATCAGCACGTGGCGTATCCCCATCTCCGCCATCAGCACCGCAGCCTCCGCTGCGCTGGCCGTCGGCGGAAGACTTCTCGGGGACGCCGTCATGAAATCCGCGACCGGGCGTTGCACATCCAGACCTCCGGCCACGGCGTGCCTGAAAAGGTCGCGCTCGGTGAAAATGCCCAGTGCGTGACCGCCCTCGTCAATGATGACGATCGACCCGACATTGCCCCGCCACATCGTCTCCAGGGCGCTGCGCAGGCTGTCAGCAGGCTTGCAGACTACCGGCGGCCCGCCTGTGAGTTCGCGCAGCGCCGTGTTGAGCGGTTGCCGTCCCGCCGACTGCTGCGCATACAAGGCCTGCAACTGGTCGCGCGATTGCTGCAACAAGACACTCGCGCGGCTGTTGCAAAACGCCTGGAAGGGCTGGCTGCGACGGGCCAGCTCCTCGATCGTTGCGGCATCCACCTCGTAGCAAAACGCGTCCTCGATCGCCGTATAGACGTGCCGTGGGGGCCGCGCACCAATGACGGCGGTGAGCGGGAAGCATTCCCCTTCCGCGTACTCCAGGGTGGCTGATCCGGGCATACTGTCATCGAGCGGCGCACTGCCGACGAGGCCTTTCTGGACGATATAAAGCCGCCGCGCGACACCGTGCTGGGGACCGATGATGTACTTGCCCCTGGCAAAATAACAAAGTCGCAGCCTTTCGGTGAGAAACACCAGTGCCGGCAGGTCCATACGGTCGAAGGGCGCATGGCGGCGCAGGCCTTCAATCATTGCATCCAGAGCAACCTGCGGCATTCCGGTCATATCCGCCCTTTCGTTCGGGTCAAAAACGCGCCAGCTCATCGCCCGCACGGGCGCGCACGCAACTGCTTGAGCGAACCCAAATCAGACGGCATCCGGCCTTGCAATCGTCGCGTCAATTATAAATAATGGGGCGATTCCGGTCTGCGCAGCGACCTGCTTTCGCGCGCGGCCCGCCTCAAACCGCGCCCGCCCGGGCGCCACAACCGGCCTTCACATGAATGAACGTCTGCATCCCTGGCTTCACTACAATTTCGGGCAGTTGCTTTCGGTGTTCAGGCGTCACGGACAAGCCATTGCTGCATACCAGCGCGCCATCGCGCTCGACCCAGGTTACGCCGCTGCATGGCGCTGCATCGGATTCCTTCGGGCGGAGGGCAAAAATCACGGTCCCGCGCTCGATGCCCTGAACGAAGCCCTGCGGCTTGAGCCCGGCGATGACACAACGCGTTTCAACATCGGCTTCATCCTGCATGAGCTGAAACGCTACCCCGAAGCCATCACCGAGTTCGAGACGGTGCTCAGGACATCCCCCAAACACGACCGCGCCTGGTATGGCCTCGGTCTTTGCCGCCTGCAAAGCGGAGAACCTGAAAACGCCGCAGTCGCCCTAAAGGAAGCGACGCAATTGCAGCATTTCAACCCGCATGCCGGCTATCACCTCGCGCTCGTCTATCACCAGCTCGGAAGGGACGACGACGCAATGGCTGAATATCAGCGCATTCTTTCCTTCGATCCAAAATGCGCGGCGTTGATCCGCAAGGATACAGGCATCGCCTGAGGCCCCGCGGCCGGCGATCGCGGCTGCAGACTCTTCCGGGCGAGCCTGCCGCACCAGAGGGGCCGGCCTTAACGGTTGCTCTTGCGCTCTATCATCGCCTGGCATTCGTCCAGCGATGCGGCACACAAGTCCGGCAGGACGAAAAAGAACAACATCAACCAAATCCAGAAAATAATCAGAAAGGCGACATAGGCCATGTGGTGGTCGACGACAATGCGCGGCGAAACCAGGCGCGCAACCCGCAGCAACGGCCGCGTCAGAACCTCGAATATCTGGTAGAAAATATTCTGTTGGCGCTTCTGACCTGCAAGCAAATACAGCAGACCACGACCGAGCAGGAAAAATCCGGACAGTTCGAGCAAGGCTTTCACGATCAAGGCGACGCCAAAGGCACTCATTCTCTCTCCGGAAAAACAAAGCCCGGCAGAGCCGGGCTTTGTTGGCGTAACAACGATATTACGTCGCCTGCGTATTGATATCGCCCTTCAGATGCGGGTAACGGACATGGTCCACCAGTTCCTGCACATCCTTTGACGGCGCTGGAGTGAGCAGGCTGACGATGATGATCACCGCGATACCAACCGGCACCCCGAACAATCCGGCCGAAATCGGCTGGATGTCCCACCAGATGGCATCGGCGATCGGGCGTGTCACCCCGAAGATGCTGCGCAACCAGGGCTGGGTCTGCGTCATATAGAAGAAAGTCGTACCCAGGCCGGCAACCATGCCCAGGCAGGCTCCCCACTTGTTGGCCCGCCGCCAGAAAATGCCGAGCACCAGTGCCGGGAAAAACGCCGCCGCCGCAAACGAGAAAGCCGCGCTCACCAGGAACAGGATATCGGCAGGCTTTTGTGCCGCAACAGCCGCCGCAGCCAGCGCCACAACCAGCAACATGATTTTCGACAAGGTGACTCGACGTGCTGTCGAGGCGGTGGGGTCGATCATCTTGTAGTAGAGGTCGTGCGACAGCGCGTTGGCGATCGTCAGCAGCAAGCCATCCGCCGTGGACAGGGCCGCGGCCAGACCGCCCGCCGCCACCAGTCCTGATACGACATAGGGCAGACCGGCGATCTCAGGTGTGGCCAGCACGACGATATCGCCTCCAATGGCGATTTCCGCCAACTGCACGATCCCGTCCTTGTTGACGTCAAGCACCGCAAGCAGCGATGGATCCACTTTCTGCCATGCCGCCACCCACGCCGGTAGTTTCGCAAACTCCGATCCCACCAACAGCGTATAGACGTCAAACTTGACCAGCACCGCCAGCGCCGGGGCGGTGAAGTACAGCAGGAAGATGAAGAACAGCGACCATGTCACCGATTCGCGCGCCTGCTTCACCGACGGCGTCGTGTAATAGCGCATCAGGATGTGCGGCAACGCCGCAGTTCCCACCATCAGACAGAAAATCAGCGCGAGGAAGTTCTTTCTGGAAATGTCCCGCGCCTTTTCGTCCGCGCCCGGGAACGCCTCGGCATGCCGCAACGGCGGTCTTGACCGCGCGACCAGCCCCGCTTCCCTTGTCCACGCCGCCTTGGCCTCATCCGTGCTCTTGGGGAACCTGTCCACCGCATCCTGCGCAAGCTTTAACTGGTCGGCCGGCGCATTGGCGGTTTTCGCATCCTCAAGCACCTTCGCTACCTTGGCCTTTTCATCGTCATAGGATTTGGGCAGGCCCTTGAGTTTCTCGCTGCCGGCCTTGGCGCGCTCGGCAAATATGCCGCGCACTTCCTTTTCCTTCGGGTCGTCGATGAGTTGCTTCTCGCGCTCGGTCACCTTCTCCAGCACCTTGCCATAGACAAGTTGCGGGATGGGGAAGCCGGTGTGCTTCACCGACAGCCAGACCACCGGAATCGCATAAGCGACGATCAGCACGATGTATTGCGCCACCTGGGTCCAGGTCACAGCGCGCATGCCGCCGAGGAAAGAACAGACCAGAATACCGCTTAGCCCGAGGAAAATACCCAGTTCGAACGACACGCCAACCAGACGCGTAGTGATCAGGCCGACGCCGTAGATCTGCGCTACGACGTAGGTGAACGAGCACAGGATCGCGGCAAAAATGCCTATCGAGCGCGCGAGGTGGCCGCCGTAACGCGCACCAAGAAAGTCAGGAATCGTAAACTGCCCGAACTTGCGCAGGTAGGGCGCGAGGAACAAAGCCACAAGGCAGTAACCGCCGGTCCAGCCCATGATAAAGGCGAGTCCGCCGTAGCCGGTCAGGTAAAGTGTTCCTGCCATGCCGATGAACGATGCTGCGCTCATCCAGTCCGCGCCGGTCGCCATGCCGTTGAACACGGCGGGCACCCTCCGACCAGCCACATAAAACTCGGCCGCATCCGCGGTTCGGCTCATTATGCCGATTCCAGCGTACAAGGCCACCGTGACAAACAAGAATATGTAGCCGATCCAGGCTCGGGGGAGCCCCATCTGTTCTGCAATCGCAAGAATAATTACGAAAGCCAGAAAGCCGCCGGTGTACCAGCCATAGGTTTTCTTGAGAAACGACTTGAATTCGCTCTGGGTCTGGGTTGCCATGATCAGTCCTCCTCGCCTTCTGCCACACCAAATTCCTGGTCCAGATTGTTCATGTAACGCGCGTAGAACCAGATGATGACGACATAAACTACCAGCGCACCCTGTCCGCCCATCCAGAAGGCGAACGGCCAGCCGAAGAAGTTGAAGGAAAGGTCGCGGGCGAGATAGCCGACGACGTAGGTGACGATTGCCCAGATTGCGAGCAGAACCAGCGTGATGGTAACGTTCTTGCGCCAGTACTCGTGATGCTTCGCGGTGAGTTCCATGAATCCTCCTTTGGCTGAAACGCTTTGTATGTTTTGTACGTATGCGACAACTCTGGCGGTTGCCTTTTTGCAGTAGTGTAACGTTATCGTCGCCAGCTTACACCAGACTTACGCGCGAGCATTCTGCGGACCGGTTGCATATTGCGTCGCAACATCGGAATAGCTGCGCGGCGCCTCGAACCGCCATCAAATCAGGTCGAGCGCACCGGCAAAGCCGCCGATCAGCGTCAGCGCAACGGACAGCGCGAGACAGACTATGGCCACATACTCTGCGGCATCCCCCTTCTTCACCGCCAGCACCAGCACCAATCCGGTACTCATGCCGTAGAGGGCCGGGCCGACGGCAAGAATCGTCGCCGGAACCAGCACAGGGACCAGCAGCAGCACGCCGGCAAGCAGCAGGGGCGTGGCGGCATAGGTGGCCACCAGCAGCGAACGCGACCAGTCCCTCGCGACACGATACATTGGCGCGACCACCCAGATCGACACCGCAACAAGCAACACACCCAGAATAACGCCGCTGAAAGTTACCGCGCCGATGTGCAGAACACGCAGGGGCGACAGCGCCACTGCCTGCTCACCGCGCGCGCCAAACAAGCCGAACGCGGCAAGCCCGGCCATCCAGCAAAGGGCCGGTACACAGGCAAGCAGCAGCAAATACCCCGCCAAAGTCCCCGCAGTAACGGGTGTCGCGGCAATGACACCCCATTCCCGCGACGGATGGCGCAGCAGTCGCAAGGCCCTTGCGGCAGCCCCGGTCACGGCCGATGACAAAGCATGCAAGCGCGCAGTACCTCGTCAGCCAGGCAGGAATCTGGCGAGAATGAAGGCACTGCGCTCGGCCACGCGCTCGGCCTTTTTTACGCCGGCAAGCCCGCGCACGATCTGCTCCGCCCGCTCACTCGCCTTGATGAATTCTTCACGCGTAGCGGAATTTTCGAGGGGACCGGTAAAACTGTCGGCGTCGGGGCCGAGATATTCATGCATCAGGCGGCACAACCCGGACACCGCCTCGGCGTAGCCCTCTTGTCGCTGCGCCGAGGCGCGCGCCGCCGCCGCGCCCTGGGGTGTCAGGCCTGCATCGCCGCTTGGCGCCAGCGCTGCGACGAAACCCTGCTCGACAAGCGCCCCAAGGCTCGCCGCCATTTCGTCCATTCCGCCCAGGCGTGCCAGCACGTCACCCACGGTTTTCTGGCCATCGACCAGGATCAACAGCGTACGCAGCTTTTGCGGCAAGCCGCTCGCTCGGGTCCTGACCTCGTCAACGCCTTTCGCCGTCTTCGCCAATACCTGCATTGCATCCATCAGCCCCTCCTCCGAAAAGCATGACCGCTGCCTCGCGTTGGGCGTACCGTATTTGCGGCAGTTCGAAAACAATCATGCCACAGCAAGGTCCGCCGACGCGCCGGCGCATCATGCCGCACGCGCTTTACCGCCGCGCAACTGCTGCGGCCGGGCGCGGCTGCGCGGAAAAATCAACCGTACCAGGGTGCCATGATCGTGCGCATTGGCATGAAGCTGCACACTGGCGTGATGCACCTCGGCAATACCACGCACGATCGCCAGGCCGAGGCCCGAGCCTTCCGCCTCCGTGCCAAGGACACGATAAAAGCGCTCGAATACCAATTCACGCTCGGCCGCCTCGATGCCGATGCCATTGTCCTCGACCTCAAGCAACACCTGATCCGCCACTCTGATGCGCGCGGTTACACGCCCCCCTGCGGGCGTGTAACGGATGGCGTTGTCAATGAGATTGCTGACCAGTTCATGCAGCAACACCGCGTTGCCTTCGATCCAGGCACGTTCCTGCGCCTGCTCAAAGCCCAGGTCGATGCGCTTTGCCATCGCCTGGTCCACCCATTCGTGGGTTGTTTCCCGCAACAACTTGTCGAGATCCAGCCTTACCATGGCCGGCGCATCGCTGTCGGCGCGCGCCAGCGCCAGCAACTGGCTGATCAGCCTTGACGCGCGATCGGCCCCGGCGGCGATCTGCCGCAGGGAATGCTGCAAGCCGACCTGATCGCGCTGGCGCAGCGCAAGTTCCGCCTGGGTCTTGAGCCCCGCCACCGGCGTGCGCATCTGGTGGGCCGCGTCCGACACAAAGCGCTCCTGCACCTTGAAACTGGTACGCAGGCGTTCCATCACCTCATTGATCGCCCGTATCAGCGGACGCACTTCCTCCGGCGCATCGGCCTCGGGTATCGGCGACAAATCCTGCGGCTTGCGATCGAGTATCGACTGGCGCAATTCGGTCAGCGGTTCGATGCCTTTTCCCAGACCAAACCACACCAACATCAGCGCAAGCGGCACGATGATGAATTGCGCCGTCAGCACGCCCCCGATGATCTGGCTGGCGAGCATGGTGCGCTTTTCGTCGGTCTCGGCGACCTGCACCAGCACCGCCCCGGTCAGCCCCGATATCTGCGCGAACATGTAGGCGACGCGAACCTCCCGGTTGTGCAAAAAATCACCACGAAAATAAACGCGCTGGGGTTCGATCTCCGGCATGAACTCCACCGATGGCAGGCCGCGCTCCCCCTCCAGCACTTCGTTCCTCAAACCACGCACCTGGTAGCTTTTTTCAGCGATTTCGCCGGACACCAGAATCGCCCGGGCGGCGGCATAAAGGTTGACGTTCACCGTCCCGTCGTAATAACTGAGTTGGCGCGACAGCGCCACAACGCTGTCCTTGAGTTCGCGGTCGTAGGCGGTGTTGGCGATGGACGTCGCGAGGGCGTATTCGAGGGCCATGCTGATCGGCCATAACATCAGCAATGGCGCCAGCATCCAGTCCAGTATCTCGCCGAACAGCGAAGGGTGGCGATGGTGCTTGTCCTGCGAAAAAAAACGCAATGGCACGATAGGTCCTAATGTCGCAGCGCCGCCGACCAGCGGCCGCTGCGGGGCCGGGGCCAAGTATTGCTAGGCGCCGGCCGGTTTCTCAAGACAGTAACCGAGGCCGCGCAAGGTGAGTATCTTGATCCCGCCCGACTCGATTTTTTTGCGCAGGCGGTGAATGTAGACCTCGATGGCGTTGGTGCTGACCTCCTCACCCCATTCGCACAAATGATCGACCAACTGCTCTTTGCTGACCATGCGCCCGACGCGCTGCAGCAGTATCTCGAGCAGGGCGAGTTCCCGCGCCGACAACTCAAGCACGACCTCGCCAACCTTGGCGACCTTGCCGACCTGGTCGTAGGAAAGCGGACCGTGCTGCAGCAATGTCGATCCGCCGGCCTGGCCGCGGCGCGTCAGCGCGCGCACCCGCGCCTCAAGCTCCTGCAGCGCAAACGGCTTGGCGAGGTAGTCGTCGGCGCCAAGGTCGAGCCCGCGCACCCGGTCGGCGATGCCCTCTAGCGCGGTAAGGATCAGCACCGGCAGCTTGGAGCCGCGCGCGCGCAGGCGACGCAGCACTTCCAGGCCGGTGAGCCTGGGCAGCCCCAGGTCGAGGATGATCAGGTCGAACTGTCCCGCCGACAGCGCGCGGTCGGCCTCGGCACCGTCCTTGACGCCGTCCACGGCATAGCCGGCCTGACGCAATGAGCGCATCAAGCCGTCTGCCAGAATCGAATCGTCTTCAGCGATCAGAAGGCGCATGATCTTTCCCCCGCCGGTCCCGGCGCCCCGGAAACGGGCGCAGGTAGATGATTATTGTTATGCCGACCAGACTTTCAAGACAACAGTGTAACAAGAGCAGGCCTGCAAACAAAAAACCCGGCCAAAGCCGGGTTTTTTGTTTGCAGCTGCCGGATTGGTCGGCGCTTGCGTCCGTTCGAATCCGGCCAGCCATTCCCGCGGCAAAGCCGCGGGGAATGGCGGGACTTACATGTCCATACCGCCCATGCCGCCCATACCGCCCATGCCACCCATGCCACCACCCATGCCACCCATTCCGCCACCGGAAGCCGCCTTGTCTTCGACAAGTTCAGCCACCGCGCAGTCGGTAGTCAGCAGCAGACCGGCGATCGACGCCGCGTTTTGCAGCGCGGTGCGGGTCACCTTGGTCGGATCAACCACGCCCATTTCAACCAGGTCGCCGTAGGTGTCGGTCGCGGCGTTGAAGCCGTAGCTGCCCTTGCCTTCGACAACCTTGTTGACGACCACGCTCGGCTCGGCACCGGCGTTGGAAACGATGGCGCGCAACGGCTCCTCCAGCGAACGCTGGACGATCTTGATGCCGGCTTGCTGGTCTTCGTTGTCACCCTTGAGCTTGTCGATGGCCGAACGGGCGCGCAGCAGAGCCACGCCACCACCGGCAACAATGCCCTCTTCAACGGCGGCACGGGTTGCGTGCAGCGCGTCTTCGACACGGGCCTTCTTCTCTTTCATCTCGATTTCGGTGGCGGCGCCAACCTTGATCAGCGCAACACCGCCGGCGAGTTTCGCCACGCGCTCCTGCAGCTTTTCACGGTCGTAGTCGCTCGTCGCCTCGTCGATCTGCACGCGGATGTTCTTGACGCGCGCTTCGATGGTCTTGGCTTCGCCGGCGCCGTCGATGACGGTGGTCTCTTCCTTGCCGACTTCGATGCGCTTGGCCTGGCCGAGATCCTTGAGGGTGATTTTTTCCAGCGTCAGGCCGACTTCCTCGGCGATCACCTGGCCACCGGTCAGGATGGCGATGTCCTCGAGCATGGCCTTGCGGCGGTCACCGAAACCGGGGGCCTTGACGGCGCAGGTCTTGAGGATGCCACGCAGGTTGTTGACAACCAGGGTTGCCAGGGCCTCGCCCTCGACGTCCTCGGCGATGATCAGCAGCGGACGGCCGGCCTTGGCCACTTGCTCCAGGATCGGCAGCAGGTCGCGGATGTTGGAGATCTTCTTGTCGTGCAGCAGCACGAAAGGATTGTCCAGCACGGCGATCTGCTTGTCCGGGGTGTTGATGAAGTAGGGCGACAGGTAACCGCGGTCGAACTGCATGCCTTCGACGACTTCGAGCTCGCTTTGCAGGCCCTTGCCGTCTTCAACCGTGATGACGCCTTCCTTGCCGACCTTGTCCATCGCGTCGGCGATGATCTTGCCCACTTCGGCGTCGGCGTTGGCCGAGATCGAACCGACTTGCGCGATTTCCTTGCTGGTGGTGCAGGGCTTGGAGATCTTTTTCAGCTCTTCGACGACGGCGATGACCGCCTTGTCGATGCCGCGCTTGATGTCCATCGGGTTCATGCCGGCGGCAACGAACTTCATGCCTTCGCGCACGATGGCCTGGGCCAGAACGGTTGCCGTCGTGGTGCCGTCACCGGCCACGTCCGAGGTCTTGGAAGCAACTTCCTTGACCATCTGCGCGCCCATGTTCTGGAACTTGTCCTTGAGTTCGATTTCCTTGGCAACCGACACACCGTCCTTGGTGATGGTCGGGGCGCCAAAAGAGCGCTCCAGAACAACGTTACGGCCCTTGGGGCCGAGGGTCACCTTGACCGCGTTGGCGAGGATGTTGACACCCTCGAGCATTTTGGTGCGTGCATCTTCATGAAAACGTACGTCTTTAGCAGCCATGTTTAGCTCCTGTAATGATTGGGGTTACTGCAATGTTGAGCCGAAAGCGCTGTATCAAGCGACTTTCTTGGCAGCCGTGGCGGCGCCTTCGAGAACGCCCATGATGTCTTCCTCGCGCATCACGAGGAGCTCTTCGCCGTCGACTTTGACGGTCTGGCCGGAGTACTTGCCGAACAGCACACGGTCGCCGACCTTGAGGTCAACGGCGTGTTGCTTGCCAGCGTCATCACGCTTGCCCGGGCCCACGGCCAGGACTTCGCCCTGATCGGGCTTTTCACCGGCGCTGTCGGGGATTACGATACCGCTGGCGGTTTTGCGCTCTTCTTCGAGACGCTTGACGATGACACGGTCGTGCAAGGGACGGATTTTCATGAGAAATTCTCCTCTATCCTAGGTTGGTTAGTAGTCACAAACAGGAAGTTTATAACCGGGAAGCCTGGGGGGTTTACGTGCTGGTTCGCTGCTAGCACTCACCCCATGCGAGTGCTAATTATATAGACGAAGCCACCCGAATTCAAGAGTCCGGTCAAAAGATAGGGACCATCCCGGCGCAGCATCCCACCGCCGTTGCCGCCCGCATTTGGCCGCATTTGGCCGCAGGCGTCCGCGACGGGGGGCGGGCTGGCATACTTTGCAGCCATGTTCCAACGCCAACTAAAATGTCGTCGCGCCCCCGCCATGCTGCGGCCCGGTTCCGTCCTGCTTGCCACCGCGCTGCTTGTCGCCGCGTTGCTTGTCGCCGCGTTGCTTGTCGCCGACCGGGCGCACGCCGCCGACCCGCTGCCGCGGGCGGTGCAACAGGCCTTGCTCGCCGCCGGCATCCCCGCCGCCAATGTGGCGCTGCTGGTGCAGGAGCCGGGCCGTCCACGCCCCGCGCTCGCCCACAACGCCGACGCGCTGATGAACCCGGCCTCGACCATGAAGCTCCTTACCAGCTTTGCCGCGCTCGAACTCCTCGGGCCGACTTACGCCTGGAAAACCGAATTTTTTGCCGCCGCCCCGGTGCGCGGCGGCGTGCTCGAAGGCGACCTCGTCATCAAGGGCTACGGCGACCCGAAAATGACCATAGAACACTTCTGGCTTGCCTTGCGCAAGCTGCGCGCCCTCGGCGTGCGCGACGTCCGCGGCGACCTGGTGCTGGACCGAAGCTGGTTCGAGGCCGGCGAAACCGACGCGACGCGTTTCGACAACGAACCGTTGCGGCCTTACAACGTCGCCCCCGACGCGCTGCTGGTCAATTTCAAGTCGGTGCGTTTCCAGTTCGTGCCCAACCTCGCCAGCCGCACTGTCAGTGTCGCCTACGAACCGCAGATGGCGCAGCTCGAGGTGGCGCCGCAAGTGCGCCTGACCGAAGGCGACTGCGGCGACTGGCGCGCCGGGCTCAAGGCCGACTTTCGCGGCAGCGGCACGTCCATGCGCGCGGGCTTCAGCGGCACTTATCCGGCCGGTTGCGGCGAAAAAACCTGGAATGTCAGCCTGTTCAGCCATCCCGATTATGTGTACGGTGTGTTCCGGCAGTTGTGGCAGGAGGCCGGCGGCAGCCTCAAGGGCGGCGTGCGCGACGGCGGCGTGCCGCCGGGCGCGCAATTGTTGTTCGCGACGGAATCGCCGTCGCTTTCCGAAGTGGTGCGCGACATCAACAAGTTCAGCAACAACGTCATGGCACGGCAGCTCTTTCTGACGCTGTCGGCGCAAACCCTGAAGCCGCCCGGGCGCAACGACCGCTCCTTCGAGGTGGTGCAATCGTGGCTGGCGCAGCGCGCGCTGGCGCTGCCCGGCCTGGTCATGGACAACGGCTCGGGCCTGTCGCGTACCGAACGCATCAGCGCCGCCGGCATGGCGCGCGTACTCGAGGCCGCCTTTTACAGCGCCGTCATGCCCGAATTCATCGCCTCGCTGCCGCTGGTGGCCTTTGACGGCACGATGCGGCGCCGCCTCAAGACCGACGGCGTCGCCGGCCGCGCGCATATCAAGACCGGGTCGCTCAACGACGTGCGCAGCATCGCCGGCTATGTGCTCGACCAGAACGGCCGCCGCCAGATGGTGGTGTTTTTCATCAACCACGCCAATGCGAGCAAGGGTCAGGCCGCCCAGGACGCGCTGCTCAAATGGATTTATGAGGGCGCCGCCGTACCATGAGCGCAGGCGTGGTTGTTGACGACGCCGCCGTGGCCGACCTTGATGCCATCGCCGGCCTGTTGCACGCCCTGTTCACGCAGGAGGCGGAGTTCACACCGGACCGCGAAAAACAACTGCGCGCCCTCGGCCTGTTCATGGCCGATCCGGCCGTCGGCCGCCTGTTCGTGGCAAGGGAAAATGGCGCGCTCATTGGCATGGCCAGCCTCCAGTTCGAAGTCAGCACCGCACTGGGCGGCCGCGCCGCCTGGGTCGAGGATGTCATCGTCACCGAGGCGCACCGCGGCCGCGGCGTGGGCACATTGCTGTTTGCGCACCTGATCGCCTCGGCGCAACGCGAAGGGCTGGTGCGACTGAGCCTGCTCACCGACCACGACAACCATGTGGCGCAGGGCTTTTACGCGAAAATGGGCTTTGCCACCTCGCCCATGATTACGATGCGACTGGTACTCGATAGCGCCACCACCAGGCGCGGTGGACCCGGCTAGGCCCTAGCCGCCAAAAACAATGGGCTTGCGCTTTTGCAGCGTCAGCCAGCCGCGCAGCACCCGGTAAAAGACCCAGATGCCCACCACCGCGCTCAAGCCGATGGCGACCGGAATGCCGATGAAGGTCATCCATAACAGCGCGATGATGCACAACCACATCAGCGTGAACCAGAAGGTGCGGATCTGCCAGCGAAAATGCGATTCGACAAAGCTGCCGCGCGCATCGCTGCGCTTGATGTAGTTGAGAATCACCGCGAGGATCGACGGCCAGCCGGTGATAAAGGCGCTGACGATGGTGACCGGCGTGAGCAGACCGCTCAGCACCGACACGGCGTGCAGGCCGTAGATCACATGCGTCCAGGCGACGAGCCCGTCATCAGCCGCCGGCAGCAGCGCCACTGCCTGCGATTCGGCCATTTTTTGCTCTTCCATTGTCAACTCCAATCTCGATGCGCTGTCGCAGGCACACACAGCAACAACCACAACCGCAACCACAACCACAACCACAGCGTCTGCCCGCCGTATATGCGGTCGCTTGGCCCAATCTGCAAGAGCCGCTACAAACCGAGTCCCTGCCACATGGCATCGACGCGCTTTTTCACCGCCTCATCCATCGCGATCGGCGTGCCCCAGGCGCGCGTCGTCTCGCCCGGCCACTTGTTGGTCGCGTCTATACCCATTTTTGATCCGAGCCCCGCCACCGGGCTGGCGAAGTCGAGGTAATCGATCGGCGTGTTCTCGGCGATCAGGGTATCGCGCGCCGCATCGACGCGCGTCGTCAGCGCCCACACCACTTCCTTCCAGTCGCGGATATTGACATCGTCATCGACGACGATGATGAGCTTGGTGTACATGAACTGGCGCAAAAAACTCCAGATGCCGAACATCACGCGCTTGGCGTGACCCGGATACTGCTTTTTCATGCTGACCAACGCCAGCCGGTAGGAACAGCCTTCGGGCGGCAGGTAAAAATCGGTGATTTCCGGAAACTGCTTTTGCAGCAAGGGCACGAACACCTCGTTCAGCGCCACGCCAAGCACCGCCGGCTCGTCCGGCGGTTTGCCGGTGTAGGTGGAGTGATAAATCGGGTCGCGCCGCATGCTGATGCGATCAACGGTGAACACCGGAAAACGCTCCTGCTCGTTGTAGTAACCGGTGTGGTCGCCAAACGGCCCTTCGAGCGCCTCTTCACCCGGCTGGAGGTGGCCTTCAAGCACGATCTCCGCCGTTGCCGGCACTTGCAAATCGTTGCCGATGCACTTGATCAATTCGGTCTTGGCCCCGCGCAGCAGTCCGGCGAACTGGTATTCGGACAGCGTGTCGGGCACCGGCGTCACCGCACCCAGTATGGTGGCCGGATCGGCGCCCAGCGCCACCGCAAGCGGAAACGGTTTGCCGGGAAAGGCCATGCAGTGGTCGCGATAATCGAGTGCGCCGCCGCGATGCGCCAGCCAGCGCATGATCAGCTTGTTCGGCGCAATCACCTGCTGGCGGTAAATGCCCAGATTCTGCCGCGCTTTGGATGCGGGCAAGCCCTGGGGGCCGCGCGTCACCGTAAGGCCCCAGGTGATCAGCGGTCCGGCGTCACCCGGCCAGCAGGTCTGTATCGGCAGGCGCGACAAATCGACGTCCTTACCCTCCCAGACAATGTCCTGGCAGGGCGCCGACGACAGCACTTTGGGGGCCATGTGCATGACCTTGCGACCGATGGGAATCCAGCGCTCGAGGGCATCGCGAAAGCCCTTGGGCGGCTCCGGTTCCTTCAAAAAGGCCAGCAGCTTGCCGATGTCGCGCAGCGATTCAACCGAATCGGCGCCCATGCCGAGCGCAACGCGGCGCGGCGTGCCGAACAGGTTGCCCAGCACCGGCATGCTGTGCCCGCTGACATTCTCAAACAGGATGGCCGGTCCGCCGGCCTTGAGCACGCGGTCGCAAATCTCGGTCATTTCGAGTTGCGGCGACACCACGGCGACAACGCGCTTGAGTTCGCCCTGGGCTTCGAGTTGTGAAATGAAATCGCGCAGGTCGTGGTAGTTCACGGGAAGTGTTCCGGGTCAGGGCGGGAAAAGGATCGCTTAACGGGAATGGTAGCACCGGCGGCGGCCCCGCATCGGCGCAAGGCCGGCACCACGAACACTACGAATAGTGACAATTCTGTCACCTTAATCGTCTGGTAATGCCCGACTGGCGTGCATTTTATATTTTAAATGTTGTGAATTACACACTCACACCACCATCGGATTGACGCCGCCGTCCATGGTCAGGATCACGCCGGTGACATAGCTGGCGCGCGCCGAGGCAAGGAACAGCGTGACATCGGCGACCTCGTCGGGCCTGGCGTAACGCCCGAGCGGAATGCGCGCTTCGCTCGCCTTGAGCAATTCGTCGGTCGGCTTGCCGGTCATTTTCGATTGCGCCTCGAGTGCACCCTGCACGCGGCCGGTAATGGTCGAGCCCGGGTTGATGGCGTTGACGCGTATGCCCTTGCTGCCCCAGGTTGCCGCCAGCCCCGCCGACAGGTTCATCAGCGAGGCATTGGCGGCACTGCCGGGCAGGTGGATCGGATTGGGCACCTTGCCGCCCGTCCCGGCGATGTTGACGATGTTGCCGCGGCGGCGCGCGATCATGCCCTCGAGCACCGCCTGCATGGCATGTACATACGTAAAGTATTTTGCGTCCATCGCCGCATGAAACGCCGCGGCGGTCAGTTCGGCCGGCGCGGTGCGCACCGCGGCACCGGCCGAGTTGACCAGTACATCGACCGGTCCGAGCGCCGCCTCGACCGCAGCCACCATCGGCGCGGCCGACGCCGGATCGACCAGGTCCGCTGCATGCGTAAACACCGTGTAGCCCTCGGCCGCGAGCGCCGCCCCGGCCTCGGCCAGTGTGCCTGCGTTGCGGCCGACAATCGCCACCTTCGCACCCTCGGCGGCAAAGCCGCGCGCACAGGCGAAACCTATACCCTTGCTGCCGCCGGTGATCAATACCACCTTGCCGGTCAAATTCAGATCCATTTCCGGCTTTCATCGTTGTAAAGATTCAGACGCATTTTCTGCTTTCGTCGTCGTTCAGATTCAAATCCATTTTCTGCTTTCGTCGTCGTTCAGATTCAAATCCATTTTCTGCTTTCGTAGTTAAGTACGATGCCGGCAAACACCGCCGCACCCAGCCAGTTGTTATGCAAAAACGCCTTGAAGCAGCCGTCGCGGTCACGGCTGCGTATCAGCGTGTAGTGATAGAGCGCCATGCCCGCGGCAACCACCAGCCCGGCGTAATAGAAAAGGTTGAAGTGCAGCCACCAGCCGACCCAGGTCAGGACGGCCAGCATCGCGGCATAACAGAACATCACCGCCGCGACATCCCAGCGTCCGAAAGTCAGTGCCGAGGTGCGAATGCCGATCTTGACGTCGTCATCGCGGTCCACCATGGCGTACTCGGTGTCGTAGGCGATGGCCCACAGGATGTTGGCGGCGAGCAGCACCCACGCAAACCAGTGCACGCTCTTGTGGTGCGCCGCAAAGGCCATCGGTATGCCGAAGCCAAAGGCAATGCCAAGATAGGCCTGCGGCATCGCAAAAAAGCGCTTGAAGTACGGATACGACATGGCAACGAACAAGGCCGCCACCGACAACGCGATGGTCTGCCAGTTGAGGAACAACACCAGCGAAAAAGCCAGCAGCGCGAGGAACAGGGCGAGCAACAACGCCTCCTTGCGCGTTACCGTACCGGCGGGCAGAGGCCGGCCGCTGGTGCGTTTGACATGACGGTCAAACTCGACATCGACGCTGTCGTTCCAGACGCAGCCGGCAGAGCGCATAAGCAGCGTGCCGACGCAGAAAATCACCACCACCGTCCAGTCCGGCCGGCCCTTGGCGGCGATCCACACCGCCCACAGCGTGGGCCACAGCAGCAACAGCGTACCGATGGGCTTGTCCAGCCGCATCAGGCGCTCGTATTCAGTCAGGCGTTGCTTGATATCCATTTTTTCAGATCTTGAAAAGCATTCCCCACGAAGGGCACAGAGGAAACCGCTAAAAACTACGGCCGATCATCACGCTGCGATCTGTGTGCTCTCCGTGGTGAAAGCTTTTGACATTTGGCGCTGCAATGTTGCGAATTCTAGCCTGATACGCCTTCAAGCCTTGAGGTAGTCATGGCGGCCGCCGAGCCAGCGCTCGAGGTGCCGCGCTGCGCGCTCCGGGTGTTTTTCCAGCAGCCGGTCCGCCACCTCGCGCGCCGCGGCGAGTAATTCGCCGTCGGTGTCGAGGTCGGCAAAGCGCAGCAGCGGCACGCCGCTCTGGCGCGCGCCCAGCACCTCGCCCGGCCCGCGCAACTCTAGGTCGCGCTGGGCGATGACAAAGCCGTCGCTACTCTCGAAAATGACCTTGAGCCGCGAGCGCGCGCCCTCGGACAGCGGGCTCTGGTAGAGCAGAATGCAGGCGCTCTCGTGCGCACCGCGACCGACGCGGCCGCGCAACTGGTGCAGTTGCGACAGGCCGAAGCGTTCGGCGTGCTCGATCACCATCAGCGAGGCGTTGGGCACATCGACGCCGACCTCGATCACCGTGGTCGCCACCAGGAGATGCACCGTGCCGGCGACGAACCCGGCCATCACCGCCGCCTTCTCCGCCGGCGGCATGCGCCCGTGCACCAGTCCGACCTGCAAGCCTGGCAGCTCTGCGGCAAGCGCGATGTGGGTGTCCATGGCCGTCTGCAATTGCAGGGTCTCCGACTCTTCGATCAGCGGACAGACCCAGTAGGCCTGGCGTCCGGCCTCGCAGGCGGTGCGCACCCGCGAGAGCACCTCGTCGCGCCGCGCTCCGGCGATAAGCTTGGTGAGCACCGGCCGGCGCCCGGGCGGCAATTCATCGATCACCGAAACATCCAGATCGGCGTAGTAACTCATGGCGAGCGTGCGCGGGATGGGTGTGGCGCTCATCATCAACTGGTGCGGCCACAGGCCGTCTGAGGTGCTGCGGCCTTTTTTGCGCAAGGCGAGGCGCTGCGCGACGCCAAAGCGGTGTTGCTCATCGACGATGGCAAGGCCGAGGCGATCGAAGGCGACATGATCCTGGAACAGGGCATGGGTGCCCACGGCAACAGCGGTCTCGCCCGAAGAGATGGCCGCGGCCGCGGCATCGCGCTCCTTTTTTTTCAGGCTGCCGGTGAGCCATGTCACCGCCACGCCGAGCGGCGCCAGCCATTCGGCGAATTTGCGGTAATGCTGCTCGGCGAGGATCTCGGTCGGCGCCATCACCGCCGCCTGCCAGCCCGATTCCACCGCACGCAGCGCCGCCAGCGCCGCCACCACCGTCTTGCCGCTGCCGACATCGCCCTGCAGCAGGCGGTTCATCGGGTGCGGTTCGGCAAGGTCGCGCGCGATCTCGTCCCAGCAGCGCAACTGCGCCGCGGTCAGCCTGAACGGCAATCCCGATTGCAGTCCGCCGGTGAGCCTTCCGGGCAGCGCCAGTCGCGGCGCACTGCGCGCGCGCCGCTCGCGATAATGCAGGCGCATCGACAATTGCTGCGCCAGCAGCTCGTCGAATTTCATGCGCCGCCAGGCGCGGTGATTGCGTGCCGCGAGGACCTCGGGTGCCATACCCGGCTGCGGGTGATGCAACAGCCGGATCGCCTCGGCGAACGCCGGCAGGTCGAGCGCGCCGATCATCTGCGGCGGCAGCGAATCACCCATGTCGCTGCGCGCCAGCTCATCGACGATCAATTTGCGCAGCGTGTACTGGCCGAGCCCGGCGGTGGTCGGATACACCGGCGTCAGCGCCTCGGGCAGCGCGCCGCCCGCGCGCACCACACTAAAACGCGGATGAATCATCTCGCTCCCCGAAAAACCGCTGCGCGCCTCGCCAAAGGCGCGCACCCGCGCACCCGGCGCCAGCACTTTTTGCTGACTGGGATAAAAATTCATGAAGCGCAGAACCATCTCGCCGCTCGAATCGGCGATTCTCGCGATCAACTGCCGGCGCGGCCGGTAGGCGACGGTGCAGTCAATGACATTGCCCTCGATCTGCACCGGCACGCCCTCAACGACCTCCGATATCGCGGTAAGCCGGGTCTCGTCCTCGAAACGCAGCGGCAGGTGCAACACCAGGTCGTGGCTGCGGCTGAGGCCCAGCTTGACCAGCTTTTGCACGATGGCGGGGCTGTGATGCGGGAAGCGCTGCGCCAGATCGGCGGCTGCAGCTTCGGCCGAAGCCGCCCGCGCCGCAGTGACCGCCGCCCTTGCCCCGCCCGACGCCGGCTTCGCACGCTTTTTTGCCGTCACCACCGCGGCATTGATCCGGTTGGTGGCGTTGCCGTATCACCGCCACGGCGCGCACCCCGCCCGGCGGACGGCGCGTGCGCGATATCGGCCCCGGTCTGGGCGCTGGCAGGGTGATCAGTCATGATGAGGGCGTCGGTGAAGGTGTCGGCGGGAACATTGCGGTGGATTTGAGGTGTCGCGCCAGGCCCTATACTGCCTGCTGCCTGCGCGCACCCCGGACATCTTAAATGAGCTCCCCCCTCCCTGCCATTGTTCAAAATCTGCTCAAACTGTGCGGCACGGCGCGGGACGGCAGCCTGTTGCGATTTTCACTTGGCAACGAATACCTGAAACTCGGCGATGCGGCCGGCGCCGCGACGCACCTGCGCGAAGCCGTGGCAAGAGATGCCGGCTATTCCGCCGCCTGGAAACTGCTCGGCCGGGCACTTGCCGAGACGGGCGATAAACACGGTGCACTTGCTGCGTATCGCTCGGGCACCGCCGCCGCGGAACAAAAGGGCGACAAGCAGGCGGGCAAGGAGATGGCCGTATTCGCGCGGCGTCTGGCCAAGGAGCTGGGCGAGCAAGACTGAGGTACGCCCAGGCGCTGCGCCACTTCATGCTCAAAAAAACCGCGCGCCCGGTATCAGAGAAGTGACAAAACCCCGCCATCGCGATTTATCATTCACTCCTTCACTCCTTCACCCCCCCCCACACCATGCCCGAAATCAATCTGCCCGACGTCCTCGCCGAAGTCACCGCCGCCTTCGCACGTTACGAAAAAGCCCTGATCACCAACGATGTCGCGGTGCTCGATGAATTGTTCTGGGATTCGCCGCTGACGCTGCGCTACGGCGCCACGGAGAATCTTTACGGCTATGCCCAGATCAAGGCCTTTCGCGGTGCGCGCCTCTCGTCCGACCTGCCGCGCACCACGCGCAACACCGTCATCACCAGCTACGGCCGCGATTTCGCCACCGCCAACACCGAATTTTTGCGCGACAGCATGAACGGCAAGGTCGGACGGCAGTCACAGACCTGGGTCAGGACAACAGCGGGCTGGCGTGTCGTGGCGGCGCATGTCAGTGTGGCCGCCATCACCTGACCCGCAGACCGCCTGAACTCCGGGCACGTCGCGCCCCGCGGGTTTCAGGCGGCGCGAAAGCGCTCCAGCACGTAGATGAAGCGGTCGCCGGGACTCGCCGCACGAAGGATGGAGCGATTCATGATGTGCTCGGCAATCTCGATGCGTGCCGGGCTGCGCAGGGCCGGCACATACCATTCGCGTTCTTCGCGCTGCAGGGCGCCGCTGAAAGCGTCTTTGGGGCCGAGCATGAAGCTGCGATGCAGTACCAACGCCCGCCAGGTCTTGTCCGCGGCGCGCACGTCCTGCCATCCTTCGACGCGAACATCCAGGCTGATGGCGGTGCTGTAGCCGTTGGCGTCGGTGCGCGACAAGGACTGCCGCCAGGCCTTTCCCGCCGAAAGCGGAAAATCGAAAATGCGCAGCGGCGCACTGAAACGGCCCTTGACCGGCCCGTCTTCGCTCAGCGTCCCCGACAATTCGATGCCGGGCGCTGCGAACAGCGCGTCGTCGAGCACTGCGCCGGCCTCATTGCGCGTCACCACGCGAAAGCCGCTGCCGTCGGCTGATTCGACCGTGCGCGTCAGCACACCGCGCGGCACGCCGTTATAGCCGTCGGTGCGACGAAAAGTCCATGCATCGCCCTCGCGCCATTGCGGCGCCGGCACCGCGGTGCTGTCCGCGATGTCGAATCCGCTGCGTGCGGTGCCGGCGGCACAGCCCGACAGCAGCAGTGCACCGCCGGCACCGATAAACGCCCGTCTTTTCATCGTCAGCCCTCCGCAACTGATATGGTCAGCGCTTGGACAACGCGACGCACCGATTGGTGCGATCTTATTGGTGCGATGTGATTGGTGCGATCTGATTGGTGCGATCTGCCGCCACCGCGCCGCTACTCGGGCTCGATGCCGGCCGCGCGCACGATTGCCGCATAGCTCTTTATTTGTGCACTGACGTACTTCTTGAAATCGGCCGGCGAATCGCCCACCGGCACCAGGCCGAGGGCGATGATCTTGGCCACGACCGCCGGATCGGCGAATGCCACCTGCACGCCGCGGTGGATCTTCTCGACCACCTCCAGCGGGGTGTTGGCCGGCGCAAACATGCCAAACCAGCCGCCGTCGTTGACAAACTCGGGCATGCCCGCCTCGGCCGTGGTCGGCACATCAGGCAGGGCGTCGGCACGTTTTGTCCCGGTGTAGGCAAGGGCGCGCAGTTTGCCCGCCTTGATCTGGTTGACGACGTTCGGTGGCGAGGCGAACATCGCCTGCACCTCGCCGCCGAGCAGCGCGGCAGTGGCCGGCCCGCCGCCCTTGTAGGGGATGTGCAGCAATTTGGTTTTGGCAAGCGCGTTGTATTGCTCGCCTGCCAGGTGAAGGGTGTTGCCGACGCCGGGTGAACTGAATGCGATACGGCTGTCGGGCTTGCGCGCGAGCGCGGTGAACTCCTGCAGCGTTTTCGCCGGTACTGCGGGATTGACAGTGACGAACAGGCCGCCATTGAGCACCAGGTTGGTCACCGGCAGCAGGTCTTTTTCGGTGTCGTAGGGCAGCTTCTTGTACATGCTCGGAGCGGACACCAGGCCGGATGAGTACACCAGGAAGGTGTAACCGTCCGGCGCCGACTTGGCGACGATATCGGTGCCGAGGATGCCGTTGGCACCGGGTTTGTTCTCGACGATGAACGGCTGCCCCATCTGGGTGGTCAGGTGCGCCGCGATGAGGCGCGCAATGACATCGGGGCCGCCCGCGCCGGCGGCGACGACGATGCGCACCGGACGGTTGGGATAGGACTGGGCGAACGACGCACCAGCGGCGCCCAGCATGGCGACGGCGGCGACGGTCGGCAAAAATCGACTAAAAAGACTGTGAAACACGGTACTCCTCCTCGGTAAACCGGCGTGGACCGCCGGTTGATCGTTTTGATACGGGACACACCCGCACGGCGACATGGTGCACCGGCGGCGTCGCCATTGCAATGGCGACCAGCGGACGCCGGGATTTGCGCCGGCAGCGGCGGGCATGGCTGCGGCGGCGGCAATCGCGGCCGCAGCGCAAAAGTTTGACCGGCGTCAAATGCACTCGTGGCGGACGGCAGATACTACGATCTCTCAGGAGATCAAACATGCCCTATCCAGTCCCCGGTTTCGCAGCCGTTGCCACCCTTGTCCTTGCCATCGCGTCATCGTCCCTTGCCGGCGACGCCGCTGCCGCCGACGCGGCACGCGGCAAGGCCTTGTACGAGACGCGCTGCAACGCCTGCCACAATACGAGCGTGCACCAGTCGGCTGCGCGCAAGGCGGTGAATTTCGGGGAAATCCGCGCGCAGGTAGCGCGCTGGAGCGGCCAGTTGGGCACCAGTTGGGATGCCGGCGATATCGACGACATCAGCGTCTTCCTCAATGACTTGTACTACCGCCTGCCCTGTCCTCCGGCGGCCTGTGCGGCCAAGATCGGCTTGCGCTGACAGGCGCAAGATCGGCGCCCGGCCCCTCAGGGCGGCGGTTCGTTGAAGACCATCCAGAACATGCCCAGTTTGTGCACGGCCTCGACAAATTGCTTGAAGTCCACGGGCTTGACGACATAGGCGTTGACGCCGAGCTTGTAGCTGCGCACCAGGTCGCTTTGTTCGCGCGACGACGTGAGCACCACCACCGGAATCGTGTTCAGATTTTCATCGGCGCGGATTTGCCGCAGCACTTCCAAACCGTCGACCTTGGGCATTTTCAGATCGAGCATCACCAGTGCAGGGTTCTGCGCCTCGCGCCCCGCCCAGGCACCGCGGCAATGCAAAAAATCGAGGGCCTCGCTGCCATCGTGTACGACGTCGATCGGGTTGGAAAAGCCGCAAGTCGCCAGCGCCGACAAGGTCAGCTCGATGTCATTGTCGCTGTCATCAACCAGCAGGATTCGCCTTGCGCTCATGCTCTTCTCCGTGTTGCCTGTTACCGTCGCCTGTTGTTGCCGATCGCAATCCGTGGCCGGTTCTTACCCGTCGCACGCCGCCATTGCGACGACTGGCGCTTCAGGCGCGGGGTAGCGTGACGTAAAACACCGCTCCTCGCCCCAGTTCCGCTTCGACGCGCACCCGCCCGCCGTGGCGCTCGACTATACGCTTGACTGTGGCGAGGCCGATACCGGTGCCCGCAAACTCGTCGTCGCGATGCAGGCGCTGGAACACCCCGAACAGCTTGTCCACATACTGCATGTCAAAACCGGCACCGTTGTCGCGCACGCAGACGCAGACCTGCCCGGCGCCGGCGTCGATCCGCTCGACATCGATGCGTGCCTCGGCGCGCTGGTTGGTGAACTTGACCGCATTGCTCAGCAGGTTGATGAATACCTGGCGCAGCAGCGTATAGTCGCCGAACACCGTTGGCAGGTCGGCGATATGCCAGTCGATGTTGCGGCCGGCTGCATCGGCCATGCACTCTTCCTGCGCCTCGCGCACCAGTACGGCGAGATCGACCGGCCGCCCGTGCAATTTGGCACGGCCGGCGCGCGACAAGGCCAGCAGTCCGTCGATCAACAAGCCCATCTTGACCGCCGACCGTATGATGGTATCGAGGTAACGCCGCGTCGTCTCGTCACTCTCGGCCAGGCGCTCTGCGGCCATGCGCGCAAAGCCGTCCATATGCCGCAGCGGCGCGCGCAGGTCGTGGGACACGGTGTAACCGAAAGTTTCCAGTTCCTTGTTGGCGGCTTCAAGCTCCGCCGTGCGATCGGCAACACGACGCTCGAGAGTGGCGTTGAGGCGGCGAACTTCGTCTTCGGTGCGCAGCTTTTCGGTCACGTCGACGGCCAGCACCAGGCGCGCGCGGCGACCGGCGAACCGCAACCCGTCGGACTCGACCTGCACGTCTATCAGTTCGCCGTTTTTCTTGATATGGCGCGAAAGCGAACTGTGACGTTCTGGCTGATCAAGGTCTTTGATGCGCGCGATCAGAGACGCGGCATCCTCCGCCGGCCGCAGGTCGGTGAGGCGCATGGCAAGGAATGCCTCGCGCGAATAGCCATAACTGGCGACCGCGACATTGTTGACGGCGACGATCTGCAATGTCTCGCAATCGTAGACCCACATCGGCTGCGGATTGGCATCGAACAGCATGCGGTAGCGCCGTTCGTTGTCGGCCAGTTCGGTCTGCGCGCGCAAGCTGTCAGTGATGTCGGAAAAAATAGCGATCAGCACCGGCTCATCGGTACCACCAAATTCGGTAACGACAGCGGAGAATTGCATTTGACGAATTTCGCCATCCTTGCGGCGAAGCGACCCACCAAAGTCACGCGCCACGCCGTGCACCTGCAAGTGCTCCACCAGCCGGGCGCGGTCCGCCTGCTCCACCCACATCCCCAGTTGCTGCGCCGTGCGACCGATGATCTCGCCGCGCGTGTATCCGAACAATTCGGCGTAGCGATCGTTGACGTCCAGGAACACGCCGCTTCGAATGCTGGCGATGGACTTGGCGGCCGGACTGATATGAAAAGCCTTGGAAAAACGCTCCTCGCTCGATCGCAGCGCCATGGTCAGCACGGCCCGGCGGCGCAATTCGCGCGTCACAATCCAGCCGAGCCAGCCGATGAATAGCATGAAGGCAAACGATACCAGGCCGAAAGTCCAGGCGCGGCCGCGCCATTTGGCCAGCACCTCGTCGCGGCCAAGCCCGACCAGCACCACCAACGGCCGCCCGGCGACGGCGCGATAGCTGACTACTCGCGCCACGCCGTCAACCGTGCTGGTGGTGTGATAGGTGCCGACCTCTGCGCGCGGCAATTCGCTGGCCATTAGCGGCACCGAGCGAAAATCCTTGCCCAGCGCGCCCTCGACCAGCGGCGCACGCGCCAGCATGATGCCATCGCGCCGGAACAACGCTACCGCCCCGGCGGCCCCGACCTTGATCGATTGATAAAAGCGCTGCAGGTATTGCGGTTCAAGCGCGGCGACCACCACGCCGGCGAAACTGCCGTCCGGCGCGGCAATACGCTGGCTGACGCTGATGAACCATGCGCCGTTGGTGCGGCTGAGGATGGGCACGCCCACATAAAGACCGCGGTCGGAGTTGTCTCGATGCACGCGAAAATATTCGCGATCGGAAAAATTGAAACTGCTAACCGGAAAGCTGTTGGTGTCATGGACCATACGGCCTTGTGCATCGACGATATATAAGGCACGGACAAAGGGCAGGTTGCGCAAATCCTCGCGCATCAACTCATGAATGCGCAAATCGCGCTGCGGCAGGCTTGCCGGCAGGAAGCGCAAGGCCTGCGCCACCGAGCTCAGCGTGAGATCGAGGGTGTTGAACTGTCCTGTCGTCTGCTCATCAATGACCTGCGCCAGATTTTGCGTTGTCCGCTCCGCATCGGCAATCAGGTCCTTGCGGTCAGCCCACAGGGTATAGACGAGGTTGAGCACGATCACCGCGAGAACCGCCGTTGCGGCGGCCGCGATCGTCCATGTAAGCCGGCGGTCTTCGGCAAGCGCGGCTGGCGCGGCCGGCGCACCGACGCCGCGCCGTGAAATGAACAAGTAGAGCAGCCAGGCGGTGATGCAGACAAAAAACCAGCCCTTCCAGGTCTGCATCAGCGACAGGGTCGCGCCATCCGGCGACAGAAAGCCGAGCACCCGGTCGGAGGCGAGAATCCAGCTCGTCGCAAATACCGCATAGGCGATGCTCACCTGCAGCGCAAGACGCCGCTTCGGTTGCGGTGGTTGCTGCTGGTTGGGCCGGTCCGGCTCGGTCATCACTGTCAATCTCCCTGGGCACGAGCACTGCTACGCGAGGGGGCCGGTCAGGACGGACTGACACACCTCCCCTTTACATAGCATAAGCCCTCCCCACCCCCGCTCATCGGCGAAAAAGCGCGGCTTTTAGCCCGCGATTCAATCCCCCGGGCAGAGCACGGATCAGGCCGGCTTAAACGTGGCGGCCAGCGCTTCCACCGCCTTGACGCAGCAGTCCATCGGCACGCGCACGATACCGGCGCCAATCTGGCCGATGCCGGCCTGCTTGTGGGCGATGCCGGTGGTCACCACCGGACGGATGCCGGTATCGACGACCTTGCGCACGTCGATACCGGAGGGCGCAGCTTCGAATTCCAGCGTCGGCAGCGACAAGGACGGATTGCGCGTCCAGGTGATGTGGTACATCTCGCGCGAGTAAGCCATGGCTTGCGCCACGGTGCCGCCAACCAGTTGCACCAGCGCCGGCGATGCCGCGAGCGACTGCCCGCCATAGCCCGCCGTTTCGCAAATTGCCGAATCGCCCAGGTCCGGGTTGGCGTCTTCTTGCTTGAAGCCGGGGAAAAACAGGCCTTGCGGCGTGTCGGATGCCGCCTCGAACCACTGCTTGCCGAGCCCGCTGACGCGAATGGCCGTTGTCACACCGTTGCGCGCAATGGCGGTCACGATGGACGAGTGCTCGACGCCGTGGGTCGCGTCCATGATGGCCTTACTCGCCACCATCGACAGGTTCAAAAAAAACTGCGAGGTGCGCGCGATGAAGTCGAGCACCTCGCGCGCCTGCGCGCGCTCGATGGCGGCGCTGCCGGCAAGCGCGCCGCCGATGGCCATGTGGAACAAGGCGGTGGCGGCGGCGTTGCGGCTGTGCACCTCGTCGCCCATCAGGAGCGCCTGCGCCTGAATGGACTTGAGGTCTATACCGCCGTCGATTTCTTTCACCGCGGCCTTCAAGGCCGGCGCCAGCACGCGCTCCATCCATTTCAACCGGTCGATGACTTCATGGCTGTAGGCGCCAAAGCGCAACACCTTGCCTATGCCTTCGGAGAAATTGGTGTAGGCCATATTGCCGCGATTGGCGTTCTTCACCACGAACACCGGCTGCGACGGCGAAATAGTGCCCGACATCGGGCCGACGGCGGCGAGGTCGTGGTTTTGCATGAACTCGACTTCGCCGGCGGCGAGCTGCGCCCTGGCCTGGGTATCGTCCTTCGCCCAGCCCTCGTAGATCATTGCCCCGATCAGCGTGCCCTGCATCGGGCTGCACATCCTGTCCCAGGCAACCGGCGCGCCGGCGTGAGTCAGCACGCGCCGCCCCTTGGCCCACAACTGCGGCCAGATTTCGTCGGCGCGCAAGGCGACATCAACCAGCAGCGGCTGCGCCGCCAGCATGCGCGCGCTCGCCTCGGCATTGGCACGATCGATTTGCGAACCCATGCAGTCCGGATCACCGGCATCGCCGGCCAGTTGCGCCAGCGTCCAGGCAAGTTGCGGGTCGCCGTTGCCGGCCGGCCGCCAGTCGAGTTGTTGCGCGGCGACGCCGGCCTCGGTCACGCTGCGCGTAAAGGTATCGATGCCGACGTTGAGCACGGTGAGATCGCGATCGAGTAGCGCTTTGGCGATGGTCTGGGTCATGGTGTCAAATCCTGTGCAGGCTGCGCGAAGCGGCTGGAAACCGCGAAATGACCATCGATAATGGGCAACCGGCTGGAAAGCCCCGCCTGGCGGGGCTTTCCAGCCAATGGCAGGACCCCGGCGCCGATGAAAAACCCGGTCAGCATGTCCCAGCCGGAGGAGTGGCCGATTGCCGTGAGCGAAGCCGCGGCGGCGACAAGCGCGGCATCATCGCCACCATCACTACGTGCACTGGCCGCAGCGGCAAGATCGTGCAGCGGCGCATACGCCGCGCCGCGCGCCAGATCGCCGAACAGCGCGGCACTGATGGTGTTGCTGCGCGCTGTCGCGGCGCGTGTCAGGTTTTTTGCCACAGCGTCCCACGCCGCATCAAGGCCGCAAAGCCGGCGCGCAAACAGGCAGGCGCCCACCAGATCGTCGCCGGACGGCGTGAGTCCGGGACCAAGCCCGAGCAGGGGCAGCGCTGCTGCTTCAAATGCAGCGGCATCGTCGGCGCGCACCGCTTGGCCAAGCGCACGTACCCTGGCCAGTGCCGGCGCCAGCGGAAAACGCAACTCCCCTGCAAAGAGCAGCACGCCAAACCCCGCGGCAGCGCCGATACCGGCGATGCCACGGCCGATGCGCTCACAGGCTGCCGCCAGTTGCGCCGGTGCAATTCGCGGCAAGGGCGCGCACCGCCACACCTCTCCACCCCCCAGCGAAACCAGTAACCGGCTGGAAACGCCCGCCTGGCGCGGATCTTCAAGCAGTATGCGGCGCGGATGCCAGACCCCTCCGGCGCCGCCCAACCAAACAATTTGCGTACCGGCGAGCCAATAGGGCGAGTCCGGGAACGCCGGCAGGGGGCGCAGCACACCGCCCGAGCGCGCAAGCGCGTCATGGGCGAGTTCGCCCGCTGCGCGCACTTGCAATACCCCGGCGACGGCGGCGTTCATGGCGTGATGGTGGTGCCCGAGCGCCCTTCGAGCGCATCGAAGGCGTGCTCGAGCGAGGTAATGACGACCTTGCCCGCCGGTTCGCGCTCAAGATAAGTCAGCGCGGCGTCTATTTTCGGCCCCATGCTGCCGGGCGGGAACTGGCCCCCGGCGAGATGGCGCTTCGCCTCGGCCACGCTCATATGCGTTAGCTCGCGCTGCGTCGGCTTGCCAAAGTCGAGCGCAACACGCTCCACGCCGGTGAGCATGATCAGCGCGCCGGCGCCAAGTTCTGCGGCCAGCATGGCGCTGGTGAGGTCCTTGTCGATCACCGCCGGCACGCCCTTGAAGCGGCCTTCGGCCGTGCGCACCACCGGTATGCCGCCACCGCCGCAGGTGATCGGAATCACACCGGCGTTGAGCAGGGCCAGCACCGTCGGCAGATCAAGAATGCGCAACGGCCGCGGCGAGGGTACGACGCGGCGCCAGCCGCGGCCCGAATCCTCGACAAAATCCCAGCCGGTCTCGCTGCCGATGTCCTTTGCCTGCTGCTCGGTGAAGAAGCGCCCCACCGGCTTGGTCGGATGGGTGAACGCCGGATCCTTGAGGTCAACCTCGACCTCGGTGATGACCGCCGACACCGTGGCCGACACCCCCTCGTCGTGCAGCACATTGGAGAGGCTCTGCTGCAGCATGTAGCCGAGTCCGCCCTGCGAGTGCGACACGCACACATCCATCGGCATGGGTGGGATCTCGCGCGCGGTCTGCGCCATGCGGTAAAGAATATTGCCCACCACCGGACCGTTGCCGTGCGTGAGTATCAGCTTGTAGCCGGCGCGGATGATCGATACGAAATGCTTGCACACGCCGGCCATCAGTTCGAGCTGCTCCTCGGCGGTGCCCTTGATGGTGGGTGGATAGGCGGCGTTACCACCCAACGCGACGACAACGCGACGTTCCGGGACAGACATGCGATTAAGCCTTGATGCCTGCGACCAACGCAGCGGCAAGGCGCGCGGCAGCCACGCTAGATTGCGCCACCAGCGCACCGGATGCCAGCAGCGCCTTGTCCTGCGCCCTCAACGGCTGCGGATCATCGTCGGTGCCGCAGGCGAAAGCGACGATGGCCAGTTCGCGCCCGGCCCTGGCGGCGATGGCTTTGGCTTCGCGAATCGCCGGCGCCAGCGCACCCGCAGGATCGGCATGGGCGCCATAGCCGAGCACGACATCGAGCACGATCACCGCCACTTCCGGATCGGCTGCCTCCTTCAACAGGCGCTCGATGCGCGCGCCCTGGTCGATCATCGGGTGCGGGCGGCCGACGGTGAATTCATCATCACCAAGATCGATGGCGCTGTGCTCGCGGCTCGATTGCTTCGGATTTTCCAGCGCGTCGGCCTTGTCCACCGGCACGTTCGACCAGGTGTGCAGGCCGAGCGGTTTCCAGATGAGCTGCGCCTCGGTGCAAAAGGTGCCGCCCGAATAAAGCGCGCGCAACCAGCGTTGGCCTTGTGCGAATTTGACCGTCGGCACCTTCGCCGCCTCCTCCGCGATGGCCGGCTTGCCGGTGGCCAGCGCCACCGCCTGCGCGGCGCATTCGAACAGCGTTGCCACCGTGTGCACATTGGCCGCGCCGCCTTTTGCGTCCGAGCCGAGGAACAGCACCACCGCCGGCTTGCCGACGGCGGCGAGGCGCTTGAGCACTTTTTCAGTCACCGCCGCAGCCGGCGGCTTGGACACGATGGCGATGACCTTTGTCACCTCGTCGGCGGCGAGCACATCTATCGCCTGCAGCATGGTAATGCCGCCTATGGCCTCATACACGTCGCGACCTCCGGTTCCTATCGCCTGAGACACGCCCGAACCGAGACGGTGGATTTGCGTCGTCACTTCCTGCAGGCCGGTGCCCGAGGCGGCGACAAGACCGATGGGGCCGCTACGCACGACGTTGGCAAAGCCGAGCGGCACGCCATTGACGATGGCTGTGCCGCAATCGGGCCCCATCACCAGCAGGCCTTTGCGCGCGGCCACCTGCTTGATCGCCTGCTCCTGCGCAAGGGGCACGTTATCGCTGAACATGAACACATGCATGCCCAGGCGCAGCGCCTTCAGCGCCTCGGCCGCGGCGTAGGGGCCGGGCACCGAAATCTGCGCGAGCCCTGATTTGACACCACCGGAATCGGCACCCACCGCCATGGCGAGCGAACGCGGCTGCAATTGGGCGACATCGGTGGCGCCAACCCCGGTGGACCCGCCGGCAAGCAGGTGTTCGATCTCGGCCAGCGCGCCGGCCAACGCCGCGTCATCGGCCTCGACCAGCAGCATCACGTCATTGGGGCCGGCGCCTGAAACACCGGCGTCGAGCAAGCCGGCTTCGGCGAGGATGTCCTTGTTGGCGGCGGTGCCCATCAACAGCGTGGCGCGCCTGACACCTTCGCGCGCCTGAACCGTCTCGGCAATGCGCATCAGCGCAACCGAGTCCTTGTACAGATTGGGTTTGGTGATGGAGCGGATGGTCACGACAGGCTTTCACGTTCAGCCGCATGGAACCGCGGCGCGGTGTTTTTATGAGCAAGTATTTTACCGCGCAACGCCGGCCCTCGCCGTTGCAGCAAAACCGGCTGCCGACAAACATGTCCGGCGCAAAATTTTCGTGATTTAATCGCGCGTACCTGCCCAAACGACAAGACCACTGTCGTGCACATTACGCACATCACCCGAATGATCAGTTCGCAGCTTCCAACTGCCACGCCGGCGGGAACGAAGGTGCCGGTAATACGACCATTCAACCACCAGGAATGCAGCACGCATGATCAAAACCGAATCCCTGCTGCTCGCGCAAGACGGCGCGCTGCGCTTTGACGCCTACCTCGCCGAGCCCGCAGCCGGCGCCGGAAAAAAACCGTCCGTCCTGATTCTGTCGGAAATGTTCGGGCTCAACGGCCCGATGCGTGAACTCGCCGATCTGTTCGCCAGTCGCGGCCATGCCGCCATGGTGCCCAATGTATTCTGGCGCTCGGAAACGACGACCGGGCTGGCCTACGCGGGCCCTGAGCGCCAGGTGGCAATCGAACGCCTGAAAACCCTGGATTTCACGCAGATCCCGCTGGATTTGCGCGCCGCCGTGACACACCTGCGCGGCCTTCCGGCATGCTCGGGCAAGGTCGCCGCCATCGGCTTTTGCGCCGGCGGCACGCTCGCCTATCTGGCTGCGGCGCATAGCGGCGTTGATGCCGCGGTGTCGTTTTATGCGCTGGGCATCGGCGCGCACCTCGCCGACCTGCCGCTGGTACGCTGCCCGGTGCAACTGCATTACGGGTCACGCGACCCGCATGTGCCTATGACCGAGATCAATCCGGTGCTGAACGCCACGCGCGAGCACGCGACGATACAGTGCTATCTCTACGACGCCGGCCATTCCTTTTTCAACAAGGTGCGGCCGACTTACGACGCGGATGCCGCGCGCCTGTCCGAAGAGCGCATCAACGCCTTGCTCGCCAGTCTTTGAAAGGTGTCGATCAGCGCCGTCGAGTCCACGACGGCGCCGATGTTATTGCGCACCGTGGCCAGCGTGCCTTCATGTCCGGCACGGCTGTTGCTGCCGACGCAGTCCTCGGCGACGACGATGTTGTAACCGAGAAAAAAACCTTCGCGCAGCGTTGAATCGACGCAGACATTGGTGGCAACGCCGGTCATGACCAGCGTCCTCACGCCGCGGGCGCGCAGTTCGCGATCGAGGCTGGTGTTGCAGAAGCCGCTGAAATGGTGCTTGTCGATGACTGCATCACCGGCCGCGGGCCGCAGTTCGTAAAAATCCGCGCCCCAGCTGCCTTCCATGCAACAGCCCTCGGTGACGCGCTTGGCAATGTGCGCGCCGGTGAGATATTTGAAGTCGTACACGGAGCGCAGCCACACCACCGCGACGCCGGCGCTGCGTGCGGCGGCAACGAGGCACCGGATGGCCGCGGCGATGGCGGGGATGGCGCTGACGTCGTAGCCGCGCTCGCGCTGCAGGTAGCCGCCTTCGGCGCAAAAATCGTTTTGCATGTCAACGACGACCAGCGCCGTGTGCGGCGGGTGCAGTTGCTCATCGAGGGTGCGCAGAACCGCCTCTGCGCCAGGTGTTGCTTCACCCATCACACCGGTTGCTTCACCCGTCACACCGGTTGCTCCACCCGTCACACCGGTTGCTCCACCCGTCACACCGGTTGCTCCACCCGTCACACCGGTTGCTCCACCCGTCACGCCGGTTGCTTTTCGCGTCACGCCGGCTTTTTCTTGAAATCATCCGGCGCCGGCATCACCGTGCCGCAGTGCTTGCAGGTGCGGTGTTCCTCGGATGTAAAAAAGCGCTCGTAGGCGCGCGACACCGGGTCGAGCCGGTAATCGGCGACGACGAAGGTCTCTTCGTGCAGAAACTTGTCGCAGGCGGGGCAGAACCAGTGAAAGCGGTCGATCTCGCCGGGGCGGCGCATGCGCTCGATGATGAACTGGAATGACTCCGGGCCGAAGCGCGGCGAATGCGGCACGAGAGGCGGCTGGTAAAGGCAGGAACCCTCGGGCACATGGGCGATTTTTTCCTTGCCCTCGGGGGTGCGGTAAAGCAGCTTGAGATCCCCCTTCAACGCGTACTGCACTTCATGGCTGTTGTTGATGTGGAACTCGCTGCGATATTCACGGCCGCGCGCGACAAAGGCGAGTGACTCCGGCTCCTGCCAGACGGCGAAAGTGCGTTTCCCTGTGTCAGTCAGGTAACGCATGATGTTGGCGAAGTCGATGTTGGGCATATCCAGCACGGTAACGCTGCACACCGGATGATCGGGCAACACCACCGGTACAGCATCGGACTTGGGTGCGGAGGGCATGACTGAGGACATGAAAAACTCCGGAAATTAAGGCCACCCGGCAGGACAAATTGCACCAGGATGTGGAAGAAAATCATGCGCCCCAGGACAGGTACAGTCAAGGCCGCGCATCAAAATTGAAAACCCAATTGAACGAAGATGACTCGAATATGCGCGAGCCGGCCACCCGATTTGCAAGTGATTACAGCAGTGTGTGCTCATCGTGTTCTTTTCGAGCAAGGACTACCCAAGCACTTTGCGTCGTGTGGTGGTGCGGGACGAGAAATCTGGCAAGCGCGTTACGTTCCTGACCAACAACTTTGCCCTGAAGCCCGAGCTGTGTTGACGCCGGCCCCGAATTGACCGCCAGTGCCGGTTGAAAGCTGACCAGGAACAACGGACTGCTTAGCCAGGACTGGCGGCCTTCCGCGAACGGCTATGGTGGTCAATTCCGGATCGGCGGATTGTGGACAAAGTGATCAATTCAAGGGCGGCGGCAACAGCGGGGCTTCGCTGGGCGAAGGGCCGTTCGACGGCACCCTGGTGAAATGCCCGCTGCACGGTTTCCGCGTCGACGTCT
>ENA-ORBV01000070-ORBV01000070.1-microbial-mat-metagenome-genome-assembly--contig:-NODE-70-length-185127-cov-19.888695_pt1 | contig 185127 bp, 150 predicted proteins | sample MGYA00237777_ERZ505514 | MGnify/ENA primary metagenome ERZ505514 (study PRJEB26160, sample SAMN06269048) | microbial mat metagenome | isolation source: Oligotrophic lake microbial mat | place...
CCGTTTCATCTTCGAGAGTCTCCAAAGCCCGACCGGGGCTCATCGGAACTCTCATAAGGACTGGCTCAGAAATCGGGCAGCAGGTCACACCTATCAAGGCGATCCCGTGACTATGACGGCGACCTTCACAACGATGAAGAGCGGCTTCAACTTCGCGCAGTACAACACCGTCGAGGTGCCAAGCAAGAACATCACCGTGATGATCCACAACTTTGACTTCGTCGCCAAAAACTAACTCCGACTGAGTAACCGACGGCGCTCACAGAGCGCCCGTAACGCGTCCTTCCCCAGTTCTATCGACCGTCAGCTCGCGCCATGACTGCAGCGCAAGCCGCAACAGCAACACCCCTGCGAGGAGCGGAATGGTGCGGAACACAACTTCAGCACCGACCGTGAACGCTTTCGGTCCGACCACGGATCCGAACCAGCTTGCAATGTTGTCGACGTAGTAGCGCGCGTACATCAGAAAGAGGAGCGGCGCGATCCAAACGCCAGCGCGCGACAACCGGCGCGCCGAGTCGCCCAAGACGGCTCCGCCGGCGAGTAGAAACACTCCCGAGATGACGAATACAAGCGTGAAGAACGTCCCCGCGATCGGCTGCGCCGCACCAAACGAGTCGTGCCAGATCCGGTAGGGCAACCAGGCGAAAGAGAGGAGCGCGAGGATGCATCCCGCCGCGCGAGCACGCGACGGTGCCGCAGCGTCGGTGAACTGCTGCTTCCCCTGCGGCAGCTTTCGCATGAAGGGCAGCACCGCGAGACACACGACGCCAAAAATTGCATCTATGAGCATCGTGCGCGGATAGCCCCACGCCTCGACTGCGATGCCCTGCCAGGTGGCGCTGTACGCGATCACAATATTCATCAGCGCCATGTACGCGGTGAACTGCGTCGCAGCGACAGCTGGATTCGTCACATCCATAAAAATGGCCGAGCGCGTGCCGTACATCAATCCATTGATCATTGAATAGACGAGCGACGCGATCCACAGCGCCGTGACGAGCGCGGCCGGAACTACCGGACGATTCGGATCGGTGATGCTGACCGGCATGATCCAGCCGTAGTGCGTCAGCATGTTCATCAAGTACAGGACAGGCAGGCCCATCAATGCGATGTACACAAACAGCGTCTTGCGCCGGCCGAAGCGATCGGAGAGAAATCCGCCGAGTACACAGCAGATCGCCGATACGATCGCCGACCACAGATTGAGCCACGCGACTTGGTCGTCGGTCAGACCGAGTTCGACTGCAAGGTTCGACTGGAGCGTCAGCCCAAGGCACATCGCGCCAATGGGCAGGAGTGCGAAGAAGACGCCACTAAAAGCTCCGCGCGTTCCGAGGAACGACCGAAATGAGCTCACCGCGAACTCGTGCATCTCGCGCCCAGCCGAGCGCAGTCGTGAGCCGACGACTGCCTGACGCGCTGGTGCCGCCGGCTCCTTCATCGGTAAGACAATCACCATCGTCACCAGAAGGATCGCGCCCGCGACAAAGTAGAACGTCGATTGAAAGCCGAAGTACGGCACGAGAAACAACACGCCGCTCCCACCGATCATGATGCCGATGTTCGCTCCAGCGAACATCACTCCGTTCGCGATGCCGCGTTCGTTTTCGAGCAATGTATTGCACGCGAGCGCGTCGATCGCGACGTCTTGCGCTGCGCCGAACGTGTTGTGAACGAGCAGAACGGCGGTGAACAGCCACAACTGATCGGGAAGGCGCAAGAGCACCGTCGACAACAGTGTGAGCGCCATCAGAACTTGCGTGATCAAGATCCAGCCTCGGCGCCGCCCGAGCCGCTCTGAACCGAACACGTCGATGATTGGCCCGAACGCCCACTTGAACGCCCAAGGGAGATAGAACGACCCGACGAACGCGCCGATCTCGGCGGGGCCGACGTCTTGGCGACGAAGTTGCGTAGCGACCGCAACGCCAGCGAAACCGAGCGGAATCCCTTCGGTCACGTAGAGACAGAAGAACGCAGCGAGCCTTCCGTTCTTCGTCGCGAGCAAGTTTGGCAAGGGCATGACGGCGGAGGCTGGCCGGAACCGGCGGTCGTGTCAAGCCGAGGAGGTCCGCGCGATCGACGCCACCGTCAGGTCGTCTCCCAACGGACCGTCCGCATGCTTCTGTACCGCAGCGACAAGCGCGCTCACGTCATCAGCGGGCGTCGACGAGCTCGCGATGATTGATAGTGCCGCCGAGAGCCCGAACATCACTCCGAGAACGTTCCCTTGCTCAATCACCCCGTCGCTAAACATGACGACACGGCCCGCCGGACTGAGATCGAAGTGCTCACTCGCGTACGTTTCACCATGCGAGATGCCAAGCGCCATCCCACCCCTTTCGGGGTCGATCACCTTGGGCGGCTGCGCCGGTTCGACCACGCAGCACAATCCATGTCCGGCGTCAACGATTTCTACCCTCGCCATCGCTGAATCGATAATGCCCGCGACCAGCGTGACGAACACGTTGGATTCGGTGCGCTCAACGAGGTAATTGTTGATCGCTGCCACTGCGGTACCTAACTCTTCACCGCGAAGGAGCATCGCTCGCAGTGATGACTGCGTCGCGGCCATGAGCACAGCGGCACCAACGCCTTTCCCGGCGACATCTCCTAGGAAAAATGCGGTGCGCTTACCTTGAAGCGGCACAAGCTCGAAGAGGTCGCCTGCTGCGCCGCGACCAGCAAGCGACTCAAATGCGTACCGAACGCCAGGGACACTACCGTGCCGCGCTGGCATGAGAAGCTCCTGCGCGCGTCGCGCTGCGGCGAGATCGAGCTCCATGCGCAGACGCTTGGCTTCCGTCTCCGTTCGACGGAGGCGCTCGACCGCGAGCCCTCCGATCTGCGCAATGGCCTGACAAAACGCAGCCGAGTCGTCCTCGATGGGTTGTTCGCCTTCGCGTGTGTCGACGTAGAGGAGTGCGTCTGCGATATCTCCAACCATGATGGGCGCGCAGAGCGCCGTGCGGATGTTGAGATCGATGATCGATTGCGCTGATTGAAAATCGGCAGCGCTACCGAGCTGCACCGTGGTGCCAAGCGCTGCCGCAGCGAGCAGCGAACGACTCAAACCGACGCCCGTGTCGCCCGACGATGGACCGAGCACCTCGTAGTCGTCGATCCCGACCTGCCGCAGCACGACCGCCCGTTGGCAACCTGTACCAGCGACGACACCACCTACTAACGCCTCGGCGATAGCTGCGAAGGTCGGCGCGTTGCTGAGCCGACGGCTCGCGTCGAGGAGCGCCGTCAACCGCAATTGTGCGAGGTCACGGATGCGCGGTGCGCCAAGATGACTCACTATGCCGCCGCTCGCGGCGGGTCCGTCGGGGCTCGTGACGATGATCGTCGGTCGGTGTGTGTCCTGCGCCCGGCATGCCCACTGGCCAAAGCGGATGTGATCACCGGCGATGAGCGGAACCTGCTCGCCCTTCGGCAGCGGATTTCCGTTCACGCTCGTTCCGTGCCGACTGCCAGCGTCGGCCAAGTACCAGACGCCGTTCACGGCTCGCACAGTCGCGTGACGACGCGATACGGTCTGCTCGGTGATGCTCCAATCCGCCTCGGTCGACCGCCCAACGACGAAACCACGGGTGCCCGTCAATGCCAGCGGCTCGATCAGCGCGCCACCATCGCCGCGGCTCAGGGGCTGCAGAAACAGATCAGGCGGCGGCCGAGTCGTGTCCATGAACGACGCAGCGTAGCGGCCAGCTAACACAATCGCGCGGCATACCGAAGCGCCGGTTCAAGTTGGCGTTTCAGAACTCTCCGAGCAGAATCGCGAGGTCCTCCGCGCCAACCGTTCCGTCGCCGTCGAGGTCGGCCGCACCTGCACCACCCCAAGCGCCGAGAAGGATCGCAAGATCGGCAGCGTCGACGACGCCGTCGTCGTTCAGATCACCGAGGACCGTGCCCACGCAGTCGTAGCTCGTCACGTTGAAGTCGTCGACACCTGCTTCGACCACAGACTCCGCGCCGAGATCACGCGCTCGCCAGCGAAGTCGCATCGTCGCGGTCGGAACCACGAAGTTCGAAACCTTGAATGATTTGAATACCCAAGCGACGTTGTTCTTATTGACGTTTTCGAGAAGCGTCCACGTCGCACCGCCATCGTTCGAGATCTCGACCGGCATCGAGTCGGTATTCGGCGTCGGGCCAGTGTCGTCGGAGTACCAGCGCCAGTAGCTCACAAACGTTGTGTCGCCTTCGAGGCCGCTGAAAAGAGGCGACAGCAACGTCGTCTCGCCGCCGTCCACGTCCGCCTCATCGAGCGCGCCACCCAACGGTCCTTGTCCGGTGATGTAGCACTGGGTCCCCACCGCCGAGTGATCGTTCTCCGGCTGCGCCGCCGTGCCATTCGGATTCACGCGCACCCACTGCCCCGATGTCGCTGTATCGCTGGCGACTCCTGCCTGCCAGCCGGGGACAGACGTTTCGAAATCGTCGTTCAGGGTCGTCGTGACCGCGAATGCCGAAACTGCGGCGAAGAACGACGCGGGTGCATTCACCGGCTCGCTGATCGTGAGGTTACTCGTCGTTTTCGCCTGCACATAGAACTGCACCGTTCCAGGGCACAGCGCGGCAGGAATCGCCACCTCGTACTGGTTCGGCGCGATCTGGGACATCGCGGTCGAGGAGAACGCACCGGAAGTGCCGCTCCGCCAACGGAATGTGCCGGTGCCGGGCGACGGTGCACCCGCAAGCGGCTCGACGTTGACATTGAGCGTCGTCGTGCCGTCCGGATCAACCGCCGTGGGAATACCGGCAGGGAAGGTGAACTTGATGAGTTGGAGCGCTGGCGCGGGCAGTCCGTGCTGCGCGAACGCGTCGGCGATCGTGAAGTAGTCGGGCGTGCCGTCGGCGATGTTCGCGTTGTCGTCGTTGAGCGTAAGGAAATCGATCGTGATGTCGGCGCCAATCGTTGTAATCGGCCCATGCAGCGGAACGCTATTCACGACGATCGATGAAAGTCGATCGCGGTAGTCGTCGGGGTATTGCGCTGCCCAGTTCAGTCTCAGGTCCCACACGCAACCCGAGAGGAGTTGGCCGCACGCATGAATCGCACTACCGCAGGTCGAGCATCCACTCACTAGGAACTGACACGAATTGTTCGCGTCGCGCAGGCCAGCGGCGCAGTCGTTCTGGAATCCTTGCGCGAGCAGCGACTCGTCGGTGACTAACACAGCCATGCAGTCGGCCATACCTTCGCCGTAGGCACCTTGCCCACTTCCGCCGGATTGCACCACATGGTGGCCAAACTCATGGTGCACAACAGTCGAGAACGCGGTGTTTGAACAACCACCGCCAGCCTTGTAGAAGTTGATGGACGACCCGTTGTAGAACGCGTTGCACGTCTGCTGAAGATTACTGTTGATCGTGAATGCCGATGTTCCCGACTGGCCCGAGATCACGGGATAACTCGGGTTCTGTGCCAACACAAGATCGCGAATGATGTTCGCGTGCACATACGCATTGACCTGCGCCCGCACCAGCGCGTCGGTGTTCGGCGCATTGTGCACGAAGTCAACCGGGCCACCCGCAAGTGGCATCGTGACGTTCGCTACACCGCTTGCGTCGACGAGCTTGAAATAGAGGCCACCAATCTGCGAACTTGCGGACGACGTCGCCGCATCAACGCCGGTCGCGACGAAGTTTCCATTGCTGTCTGCGTACGCCGTGACTGCACCGAGCGTCACCTTCGCGTAGGGGAGCGGTTCAGCCAATTCCTCGCCGCAGAAGTCTGCGCCCGAACCTTGCGTCGCCAATCCGTTCACACTGCCGCTCACGTCGACCGAGCACACCTGATCTTCCTGAAAAAGGATGCGCCCGGTCTCGGCGTCGACGATGTAGAGAAACCGCTTGTAGCTCGCGGGCTGGAACACGAGGCCACCTTCAGCGACGACCTTGTACGCAAGTCGAGGCGCTTCAGGTTGATCGTCGACGCCAGCCCAGATGACTTGTTCGGCACCTTCGAGCGTCGGCTGCTGGCGAAACTGATTGCCGATAGCGCGAAGCAATTTTGCTTGATCGATGGAACGCGGTCCGCGCGCGGAACCAATCGGACCGCCCTTGAAGTTCGACGCGAACGCGCCAAGGTCCTTGATCGACGACGACGCCAGCACGGCGGGAAAGCCCGCTTCGTTCCGCACGAGCACGCGTAGGTCTGCACGAAACACCGGGACACCGTCCAAATACTGCGAATAGGCGACGAGTGTGAACTTGTAGCTGTTCGTGAGCGTGTCGTAGACGAGCGGAAGCACGCGACTTCCGTCGGCAAACGGTCCGATAGGCGCAAGCGCCGTTGGGAGGACGCCGAACATCGCGGCGTTCGCGTGTACGAATGCATCGGCACTATCGATCGGCGTCGCGGCGTGCGAGAACGCATTGCCATAGACGCGCGTGATGGCACCGGCGCGAAGGTTGACGAACGTCTCAGAGTGCGCGGCGCGAAATGCGTCGATCGCGGTTTGCACCGCAGCTCTTGGTTGCAACTCGACCAGAGCGGGGCTCGACTCAGCGATCGCGCCAGCGATCGATGCGCCAGCGGGAAGCAAGAGCCCCGTCGCCGCGAGCGCAAGCGCTGCGAAACGTGACGGCGTCCGAAGACGAAGCGACTGGAAGAACATCGGCATAACGCGCATGACCTCGGTGAGTGACTCGACAAGGGAGGCTCGGAGACACGCCGACCATCGTCCCGGCGTGGGCAGGGTCGACCGGCGATCTTCCATTCTTACGGCACCGGAGCCAATCGCAAGGGAACTTTGGCGAGACGGACGAAATCGATGCGCGTGTGCACATGCCCCATGCTTAGCTGTCCCCCACCCCCAAGCTGCGCCGTCCCGCAGTATGCCGGGCCGAAAAACACACGCTTACCCCCCGATTACGTCTGCAGCACACCGGTCCTGTAGTCGGCGTTCATCGGCACCGTCGCTGCCATACGCAGCGCTGCGATCAACTCGTCGCGCGTCGCTTCAGGATCGATCATGCGATCAAGCCAACCCCGCGCCGCCCCGTAAAGAATGTCCTGCTGCTCGCTGTAGCTCGCGGTGATCGCTGCGAGGAGCTCCTGGCGCATCACTTCATCTATCTTCTCGCCCTTCCGCTCGCGGGCCGCGAGGTCGATTTGTAGAAGCACATTCGCCGCCTGCGCTGCCCCCATCACCGAGCACTTTGCACCAGGCCACGCAAGCGTTAGGAACGGGTCGAACGCGCGGCCACACATCGCGTAGTTGCCCGCGCCATAGCTGGAATTCAGCAGCACGGCGATTTTGGGAACGACGCAGTTACTCATTGCGTTCACCATCTTCGCTCCGGCGCGGATGATGCCCCCCTGCTCGCTGTCGCGTCCGACCATGAAGCCAGTCGTGTCGTGAAGAAAAATGATTGGGATGCGCTTCTGATTGCAGTCCATGATGAAGCGCGCCGCCTTGTCGGCGGAGTCGTCGTAGATGACGCTCGGCATGTTCATTGCGGTGTTAGGTCCCGCCTTACCGCCTGGCATTTTCCTCTGCGTGATCTTCTTCTGATTCGCGACGATTCCGCAGGGCCAGCCGCCGATCCGCGTGTAGCCGCAGATCAACGAACGACCGAACTCGCTGCGGTACTCGTCGAACGTGCCGTCGTCGACCACGCACTCCAGTAACTCGACCATGTCGTACTGCTGACCGGCCTCACCGCGGAAGATCTGGTAGACCTCGCTCGCCGGTCGTTTCGCGGGCTTCGCTTCGAAAGGTGGCCGCTGCGCTGGATGTGTCGCGCGGTTGGCGCTGAACACACTTCGAAGGCGCTGGAGACACGCGGGGTCGTCCTTCTCGCGAAAGTCGATGGTGCCGGAGACTTCAGCGTGCATCTTGGCGCCGCCTAAGTCCTCGCTCTCGACCTCTTGGCCTATTGCCGCCTTCACGAGGGCGGGGCCAGCGAGGTAGAGCCCACTGCCTTCGGTCATCAAAAGCGTGTCGCAGAGAACCGGCAGGTAGCCGCCGCCAGCAACGCAATTCCCCATGATCGCGGCGATCTGCGGAATGCCCTGCGCGCTGATCACCGCGTTGTTCCGGAAGATGCGACCGAAATCGTCCGTGTCAGGGAAGACATCTTCTTGGAGCGGCAGAAACACGCCGGCGCTATCGACGAGGTAGAGGAGCGGCATCCGCGCCCGCTCGGCGACCATCTGCGCCCGAATGATCTTCTTGCAGGTCATCGGGAAGAAAGCACCCGCTTTCACAGTTGCGTCGTTGGCGATGATCATCGCGAGGCGACCATCGACCTCTCCGACGGTCGTAACCACCCCCGCCGAGGCTGCTCCGCCGTACTCGAGGTACATCTGCCACGCCGCGTAGAGCCCGATTTCGAAGAGCGCCGACCCAGGGTCAACCAGTCGGGCGATTCGCTCGCGGGCGGTCAAACGGCCGTGCCGGTGCTGTCGCTCGATCCCTCCCGCCCCGCCGCCCTGCTCGATCTTTTCGGAAGTCACCCGAAGGGCGGCGACGGCAGCGCGGAGTCCAGAGGCTGGGGGAGCGGTAGTCATGGCGGGGCCGCAGAATAGCCCCGGCGGCGGTCAGAGGCACGCATACGGACCGATTGGGCGCCCGAGGAGCCGAACACGGTGAGGCGTTGCGACGTCTGGCGGCGTCGTTTAGGATGGGCGATTCTTCATTACCGCGGAAAAGCGAACACGTGAGCGTCGCCGCCGACAGTTTGTATCGGGGCAGCGCCACAACGGACCAGACCATGACCATTGCTCCAGCCAAGAAGACCAGCGTCATCGAAGCCAACCGGCGTCACGAGAAGGATGTCGGTAGTCCCGAGATTCAGGTCGCGATCATCACCGAGCGCATCAGCGCTCTGACCGGCCACTTTCGGGCTAACAAGAAGGATCACGCTTCGCGGCGCGGCCTCCTTCTGATGGTCGGACGGCGGAATCGACTCCTGAAGTACCTCGCGGCCAGTGACCGTGAGCGCTACCAAGACCTCATCAAGAAGCTCGGTCTCCGCAAGTAAAAGAGCCCGCTCACTTCGGTAGCTCCTGGGTCCATGAGCAGTTCGCTCGCTCGGGTGCAACCTTTCTCTCGCGGCCGCGCTTGGCGGCAACGGGCGCTTGCCAGACCGAGTCCTTCGTAGGACTCGCTGTCGTTCGCCCGCTGCCGCACGAATGAAGAAGGCGCCGCCGTACCGTGCCCGCGATCTCTCGCGCGGCACGCCACGCATCGTGCCAGCGGCCCGCCCTTCGCCCGCCCTTCAAGAGGGAAGCGTGACGAGGCCGGTGGCAGAAGGAAGTAGACATGCCAGTAACTGTTGTTGAAAAGATGGTTGGGGGCCGCATGATGCGGCTAGAGACCGGTCGAGTTGCACGACTCGCATCAGGTGCCGTGATGGCGACCTACGGCGAAACCGTTGTCCTCGCGACTGCCGTTCGCGCCGCACCGCGCGCGGGAATTGATTTCTTCCCGCTGACGTGCGACTACCGCGAGAAGACCGGCGCCGTCGGTAAGTTCCCGGGCGGTTTCAAGAAGCGCGAAGGCCAGCCTTCCGAGAAGGAAGTGCTCACGATGCGGATGATGGATCGTCCGATCCGACCGCTCTTCCCCGAAGGATTCATTGACGAGATCCAGCTTCAAGCTTGGGTCATGAGCCACGATCTTCAGAACGACTCAGACGTGCTCGCGTGTACCGCCGCGTCGGCCGCGCTTTCGATCACCGACGCTCCCTACCTCGGACCGGTGGCCACCGTGCGCGTCGGCCGCATCTACACCGAAAAGGGCTCGCAGTTCGTCGTCAATCCGACGCAGTCACAGCTCGAGTACTCCGACCTCGACCTCGTGATGTCCGGCCACAAGGACGGCATCAATATGATCGAAGTCGGCGCTGCCGAAGTCGACGAGAAGACGATGGTCGAAGCGATCCGCTTCGGCTACGAGCAAGGCTGCAAGCCAATTCTTGAGATGATCGACGAACTTCGTCGCAACAGCGGCGCCCCGCCAGTCAAGATGGGCGAGCCCGTCGTGCCGAGCGCCGAAGTCATGAAGCTCGTGAAAGAGAAGGCGTACGACCGCCTTGTCGCGGCCCGCAAGATCAACGGCAAGCGCGCCCGCAACGATGCGGTTGACGCCTTGAAGGCCGAGATCCTGCACGACCACTTCTCGATTCCTGAAGGCATTCCGTACAGCGAGCACATGAAGGCGGACAAGCGGCATCGCGAGGCGAAAGACGCGTTCCGCATTCTTGAGAAGAAGGTCACGCACTACCTAGTGTCCGAGCACGGCATCCGAGCCGATGGCCGTGCGCTGCGTCTCATTCGCCCGCTCGACATGTCCGTTTCGCTGTTTCCGCGCACGCACGGCTCAGCGTTCTTTCAGCGCGGCGAGACGCAGTCGCTCGTCACCTGCACGCTCGGAACGATCAAGAACGAGCAGATCGTCGATGGCCTGCTGCCGGAGTACGCCAAGAAGTTCTACCTGCACTACAACTTCCCGCCGTTCTGCACGGGTGAAGCGGGACGCATCGCTGGCCCCGGTCGTCGCGAGATCGGTCACGGCGCGCTGGCAGAACGTTCGCTGCTCGGCATTCTGCCGTCAAGCGAAGAGTTCCCGTACACGGTGCGTCTCGTCAGCGACATCACTGAGTCAAACGGCAGCTCATCGATGGCATCGGTCTGCGGCGGCTGCTTGGCGCTGATGGACGCAGGCGTTCCCATCAAGAACACCTGCGCTGGCATCTCGGTCGGTCGCTTCACTGATGCGTCCGGCAAGGTCACGCACGTCACCGACATCATCGGCGAGGAAGATTTCTTCGGCGAGATGGACTTCAAGGTGTCCGGCACGCGCGAAGGCATCACTGGCATCCAACTCGACCTCAAGGCACGCGGGCTCGGCATCGACGAGATTGCCCAGATTTTCGAGCAGGCTAAGGAAGGTCGACTCTTCCTCATCGGCGAGATGGAGAAGGTCATCGCCAAGCCGCGCGAAGACATCTCGAAGCTCGCGCCGCGCATCATCCAAGTCAAGATTGACCCAGAGAAGATCGGCAAGCTCATCGGACCCGGCGGCAAGACGATCCGTGGAATCCAGGAGCGCACCGGGGCGCAGATCGACGTCGAGGAAGATGGAACCGTCTTCATCGCCTGCGCCGATGCGGAGAAGGCGGCTCAGGCCCGAGCCGAAGTCGAGGCACTTGGTGCCGAGATCAAGGTTGGCGCGGTGTTCGAGGGTCGCGTCGTGTCGGTCAAGGACTTCGGCGCGTTCGTCGAACTCGTCCCGGGCACTGACGGCATGTGCCACGTCAGCGAACTCGCTGCAGGCTACGTGAAGAGCGTGGGCGACGTTGTGAAGGTCGGCGATGTCATCAAGGTGAAGGTGATTAGCGTCGACGAGAACGGTCGCATCAAGCTTTCGCGCAAGGCACTGCTCGCGGAGACCGCTCCGGCCCCAGCGCCAGCATCGGTCTGATCGCTCAGCTCTCATTGCTAAAGATTCGAAGGGCCGGCGGCGACGCCGGCCCTTTTTCGTGCGCCCGGGGCGTAGATCTTCGGTCCTTCCCAACAAGCTGGCACAGACTGCTTGCCGCTTGACGCCTGACGACGCACAATGCTGCCCGCGAGACGCTGGCGCGCAGGCCGCTGATCGGGCGGTTTGATTGGGCGGCAGCAAATCGCGAAATATCGTGAGGTGCGGCATGGGCGATCCAGAAGTGGCTGAGGGAATCGTTGCGTTAAGCGCAGCGGGTATCACGTCGACCATCGTGGAGGTCGAGGGGAGCGTGAAGTGGTTCGATCCTCGGAAAGGGTTCGGCTTCGTCGTCGGCCCCGCCGGGCAGGATGTGTTCGTACACTTCAGCGTCATTGCCCAAAGCGAGGGCTTTCGCACGTTGAAGGACGGTGAACGCGTTCTCTACTCGGCGAACGTTGGCGCGAAGGGCTGGTCGGCGACGAGCGTTCGTGCGCTCGCTCGCGAAACGAAGTCCGCGATTCAGGTGTAGGCGCTTCTGTTTCCGGGGCAGTCCACGACCCACGTACGGAATCCTGACGGCGAGGCATGGCACGCGGTGGAGTTCGATTCGCCCCAATGGCGACTTCTCACGGGCCTCTTCGTCGGATTCGGCGTCGGTGCGTCGGCTGCCGCGCTAGCGCTGCGCGCACGCCTCGCGTCACGCGAACGCCGCACGCTTGAGGCGGAGCGACGTGCGCAACAGGCAGAGCGGCTCGCCGAACTCGGATCGATGACCAGCGGACTCGCGCACGAGATCAAGAACCCGCTCTCAACGGTCGTGCTGAATGCGCAGCTCGTCAGCGAGGAGATTGCCGACAGCGAGTTGCCCGATGACGCCAAACAGCGCATCGCTCGGCGCGTCGAAGCGCTAGGGCGCGAAGCGAATCGTCTCCGAGACATCCTCACCGACTTCCTGCGTTTCGCTGGCAGGATGAAACTCGATCCAGTCGAGCACGACGTCCGCGCGGTCGTGGACGAACTGGTTGACTTCTTCCTACCGCAAGCAGAGCGCGAGGGAGTCATTCAGCGCGTCGAGCTTCCGAGCGAGCCGATCGTTGCAAAACTCGACGTCGGTCTGCTCAAGCAGGCCCTGCTCAACCTGCTGATCAACGCCGTGCAAGCGATGGGTTCGCAGCCGCCCGACCGACCGCGCGAACTCATGCTTCGCGTTGAACGAGTCGCCGCCTCCAACGGAAGCAACAACGGCGGCGAGGTTCGCATTCACGTCATCGATACGGGTCCGGGGATTGAATCCGCACGCCACGAGGCGATCTTCCGGCCGTACATGACGAGCAAGCCCGGAGGAACCGGACTGGGACTCGCGACAACACGACGCATCGTCGAGGAACATGGCGGCCGCATTCAGCTCTGGAGCGAACCGGGGAAGGGCAGCGATTTTACGATCTGTTTGCCGGCGGCCGCGGCGGCCGTCGTCGCGCCGTGAGTTTCGCGCGGAGGGCGATGGAACGCATTACTCCAACCAGTCCTTCTTCCGCAGCCGCTCCGGCACGTAGGTTTCCGTCACGTACGAGATGTCCTTCGTGATGAGGGACTCGACCTCCATTTTGAAGCCGTTCTTCAACAGGCGCTCGATCTCGCGTTGCCAGCCCTTATGGCTCTCGAACCATGGGTACGCAGCGATCTCGTTCGCTCGCTTGATGTCGGTGTCATTCAGTTCGATCTGGACATCGTCAGAGAGCTCGCACTCGTCGTAATCCTTTGCTCGAATGCCGATGAACTTCGCGTCAGGAATTGCGAGGCGCTCGCTCTCGAACGCAAGCGAGATCGACCCCTGCTTGATGACGCTAAAGATGTAATGCCCCCACGGATCGCAGTCGAGCAGACAATAGACCGGGAGCTTCAATTCTTCATGCAGTCGTCGAAGCAATCGACGCACGCCGCGCGGTGGCTGACCGCCGCCTTCAGTGAGAATGCAGTTGTGCTTCTCCCAGAATCGATCCTCGTTAAAGCGACTCCACACGGTGTTCTTCTCGACGTGCAGAATGAACTTCGCTTCGCACTTCTTGAACTGAATCACGTCGGGCTCGACGATGCTCGGGATCGCATAACCGCCTGACCCCATGCGACGACAGTCGATCTCATCACCCGAATCGATCAGCGTGATGTTGCCAACGATCGAGCCTGCCTTCTTCGCAAAGATGTGGAGCTCTTCGCGCAACGAACTGAGCGAAACTTCCAGATCCTCCAAGATGCCATCGGATTCGTCTTGATCAGCGAATGTCTTTTCCTTCGTGCCCGAAACGGTGTGCAAGCCCTTATAGAACATGCCGCGGAGACTCAGCGTTTTTTCCGCACCGATGAGGTCTTTGATGCTGCTGGAATGGAGCAGCGTCTGCATGAACGATTTCGCTTGATTGAGGTTGAAGAGCTGGCGCTCCTGCGCTGCCGCGCCCATCTCAAGAATGCGCCGTTTCTTATTCCAGATCGTGTTTGACTTCGCGCGAGTCGGGATCGACACGCTTGGCTCGTTGCCGCTGAGCGCCCGCGTGGCCACGCGATCGGCAAGCTCGACGATTTTTGTGCGGGTCCGCGCGTCGCGTTCTTTGACCTGCGCGCTCGACGCGCGCTGGCCCGTCTTCGCTGCGGAACCGTCTGCCGCTGATTTCTGCTTCTTCGCCATGTCCGTATTTCCGTCGACAACGAGGCCGCGTTCACATCAGTCAAAAGAGTCCGGGTTGGTCTGAGCCGCGCGGCGTCTTCCTCGTAGGCGGCTTCGCCGCCACGGTAGGATCAATCGGCGCCGCTCGTTCGGTGCCAGTCGCCATCGCGGTTGGAACCACGATGACGCCTTCCTGTTCGAGCGGCTCGTCGTCCTTCACAATCTTGCCATCCTCGTCGAGTACCTGGTCCGCGACGGCCGTGCGCGCTCGCGCTTGAACTAACAATGCGTCGTACACCTTCTTCGCGTCTGTGCCGTTGATGGCGTTGAGCGCCTTCGCGATCTCGCCGATGTATCGCTCGAAGACATCGCGACGTTCGCCCTCGCGGCGCATTTGCGTGCGCTTGCGGAGATACGTCCCCAGCTTCCGTCCACACTCCATGAGCGCGAGCTTCATCTCCTTGCGAATCTCGTCGTAGTCAGCGATCGCTTCTTTGCTCTCACTCGTAAAGGGCACCCACACGCTCGCCATGTGGATCATGATCACGAGCGGACCGATCGGGAGGCTTCCCCGCGGCTGCGACAGGTTGTAGTTCTTCCAACCCGTCTCAACGACCGCCTTGAAGCTGGAGCACGCGCTCTGTTGAAAAAGGAGCGGCACTCGATTCGCGAATCGAATCACCCGCGCTGTTTCGTCGCCAGGCAATTCGCCCCCGAATGCGATCGCGGCTTCGATCTGGAACGGGCGGCCACGATAGACGGCGGCTTCTCGCGAACTCGCGGCGTAGAACTCAGCCCGCACGCCCTTGAGCATGCCCGCAAGCAACTGACGAACCCCGATCGGTGCGAGACAGTCGGTCGGCGGCGGCGGCAGCTTCGCCGATTCAAACTCCTTGAACAGTGCCTCAGCCATCCGCGGCTCGACGTCGCCCGCCTTGGTACGGCCGGTCGCCCCAATCGCCTTGCACATGCTGGCTGCTGTGCTAGCTGAGATGCGGCAAAATCCGTCTTGGAGGAACTGGAAGAGCGAGCCGTTCTTCTGGCTGCTGTCGTACTCCTTGAGCATCTGCAGCAAGATTCCCAGTTCGATGCCCTTCGGGTGCGGTTGGATTTCCTTGGTTTCGGGCGGAAGTTCCGCGACCGCGCGCGGGAAGATCGTCACACCATTCGACTCTGTGGTGACGGACGGGCCGGAAGCGGCCGCTGCGACGCCGGCGCTCACCGCAAGTGTCTGACCATCGTCGTCTTCGGCACCGCTCTCGCGGGATGGTGGGACGAAGACGAAACGCGCGTGAGGATTCGCGATCGCTGTCAGCTCGAGAAACTCATCGACGCTGCCTCGACCTTTTTGATAGCGCCCCTCCAGCTCGATCGAAACGCTGGTGCCAGTCGGAAAGCTCTTGGCGTCGAGGAAGCTCCCTTCCGCCGCGAGCGACCTCGCACCCGGACTGGCGGCGCGGAGCCGCGCCGGCGGGAAGTCCTTGGTTTCCTCGTCGAATGTGACTTCGGCGCGGTTCGTCTTCGTATTCATCGCCAGCTCGATGTGATGCGCTGGCTGATTCGGTTTCGGCTTCGTGTGAATGAGCATCGAGCGGCCGGTGGTAATGAGGCCGTACATACCCGCGGCAGAGATGCCGATCCCCTGCTGCCCCCGCGACATCTTGAGCCGGTGGAATTTCGAGCCGTAGAGCAACCGACCAAAGATGTTCTCGACCTGTTTCCGAACGATTCCCGGGCCGTTGTCGACCACGGTCACTCGGTAACGCGATGACTTCGCGGTCGCGGGACGATCGGGTTGCAGATCCTCGATCACGATGGCGAGATCGGGCAGAATCGCCGCCTCTTCGCACGCGTCGAGCGAGTTGTCGACGGCCTCCTTCACGGTCGTCAACAGCGCTTTTCTCGGGTTGTCGAACCCCAAGAGGTGGCGGTTCTTCGCGAAGAACTCAGAAACTGAGATGTCCCGCTGTTTGGACGCCATCTCCTCAGCGGTTGATCCCCGCGAGGAGCTCTTGGGTCGTTTCGTCACGGTGCTGGGATCGGCAGGCGCAGTCACGGTCGGCATCGGGCGGTTCAGGAGTTGGGGTAGATGGACGCGACGAACGCCAGACGGGTCGGCACGGACCGACCTTTGAGGTGACGACGCGACGAATCGAGAACACTACACGATCGACCGTTCCGCTCGAATCAACCGAAGATTTCTCGCTCGACGATCGCGCGCCAGTTACACGGTTCGCTTCCCGATTCTGCTACAGTCTTCGCCCCTCTTCGACGACTGCAACGGAGCATTACAGCCATGGAAACGACACTCATCATCCTCAAGCCCGACGCCGTGCAGCGCGGTCTCACCGGTCGCATCATCAGTCGCTTCGAGGAGAAGGGTCTCCAGATCGTCGGCACCAAGCTGATGCGAATTTCGCCCGAACTCGCCGCAACGCACTACAAGGACCACAACGGCAAGCCGTTCTACAACGGCCTCGTTCGGTTCATGACCAGCTCGCCAGTGCTCGTGATGGCGGTGCGCGGACTCGGCGCGATCGCGGTCGCTCGAAAGATGATGGGAGCTACGTTTGGATCGAAGGCCGAACCGGGGTCCATCCGCGGTGACTTCGGGGTCTCGAACTCGTTCAACTTGATTCACGGGTCAGACAGCCCCGAAGCGGCCGCTCGCGAATTGTCACTCTTCTTCCGACCGGAGGAGGTCCTCGACTTCCCCCGCCCCGGCGATGCCTGGGTGTACGACACCGCCGGCGGCAAGGCCGAGTAAGGCCGAGCGAAAAACGTCCACAAACCCGCGAACGCGACGGACCATCGTCGCGTTCGCGGTCGTTTTGCGCTGAGAGACTTGCCGCGAACGGGCGATCTCTCCCCAAACACAATACGAACAAAACAAACTTTGCTGCGATCCTCGGCAGGTTTCGCTCGTATAGACCTCGTCTGTTTTGACGCGGGAAAGTCGTCAAATCGGACATCTCGAACGACTCGGCCCGCGGTCGCTCAAGGATATGGAAGGGATGTTGAGCACGCGCGATTCGTGAGTCGAAGGGCGAATCGGGGCTCTCGTCTTGAACGAATGTCCGCACGACGAGCACCTTCCAATCTTGAGCCAGTCGCCGGTCCGACGCCTCACAAACACGAGAGAACAAGATTGCGGGTACGTCAGGCCTCGCGGGAACATTTGACCTTTCGTTGCGTTCAATCTGCGTTCGACCCGCGATGAGGGTGCCTAGAGCAACGTAGTGCTCATAGGGGTAGACGCTGGCGTTCGGAGAGTTTGACGATTTTCAGGCACGTACGAGGTTGCGTGCAAAGAAATGACGTTTCGGCGGAACAACTACCGACGCCGAATCGCTCGCTCGTGTCACACGAACCGATCTCGATCAAACCTGTAGCGACCATCAGCGAGTTACCGCTGGCATAGTTGGGCATCAAAGCTCGCGAGAGCCAGAGAGATTTCACGGACCGCCGGGCAATCGAACAAATAGTGCAGCTCCACGCCAATCAAGACGCCAATCAACGGACGAACGGCAATAACTATCCGAGCAAGCAGTCGGTAGTCCTCACTGACGGGGACAACAACCATGATTCAACCTAATAAGCCATCTTCGAAGTCGATCGTCAAGGCTATCTCGCCTTCGGTGCCTCCGATGGTCGCTCGGAACAGCCCTCTTGATCTCGTGCGCAAGCGTCACCGGCTTGGAGTTCGATCGCGAGCGGGTGCGAGCGTTGATCGCGTCGGACTTACTGCGGACGACGAGCAGCTCCTCCGCGAGATCCTCGCAGAGCCTATGGACTACATGGACAACTCTGAGTTCGGTAAGCCCGACGCTGAACACTTGATCTATCGGGACCTGCCAGAGATTGCCCGGCCCGATATCTCTTGGTATCGCCCACTCATGGACGACGCGACCCGGATCGGCGACCGAAGCCGCGAAAAACCGCGGGCCCGCGGGCAGGGTTCGATCCTGCTGACCGGCGCGCAAGAGCGCATCTTGTTCCTGAAGTACAACTTCGCGCGGTTTAGCGTTCGCCAGATCCAAACCCAGCTTGGAAGCGGGCTTCCGACGATCGCGCTAGCACGCGAGATCTTGCGTTGGTACCGCGTAGCAAAAAACTATCGTGAGCAGATTGCCGAAACAAACCTCGCGCTGGTGCTCGCCATGGCAAAGCGGACGCGGATGAGCGAAGTGGATTTCGCCGACATGGTCAGTGAAGGCAACATGGCGTTGATGCGTTCCGTCGACAAGTTCGACTGTGCACGCGGCTTCAAGTTCTCCACGTATGCGTGTCGCGCGATCCTGAAAGCATTTAGTCGACAGGGTGTCAAGTTTAGTAAATACCGGCAGCGGTTTCCGACGGATTTCGATTCGACGATCGAGAGATCGAACCACCTCGAAACGCTGCGTGCGACGCACGAGCGGGAGTCCGCCGAGGAAGTGAAGCACATCGTTCTCACGAATCGCGCAGAGCTCAGCGAGGTCGAACGGACGGTCATCAACCACCGGTTCGCCCTCGTGGGTAAGCCTACGCCGACACCTCTTACGCTGGAGCAGGTTGGCCAGATCATCGGTGTGACGAAGGAACGAGTGCGCCAGATTCAGAACAAGGCGCTTGAAAAGATCCGAATTGCGCTCGAGTCAAACCACCCCGCAATGACGGGACTCGCGGACAGCCGCAGGCAGCCCGCGCCACGCCCAATGATGATCCCAAGCACAAATTGATCACGAAGCCGCACGTGGGGTTCACCGAGCACCCGGTCTCCCTGACCAACGCGCCCCGTCCTTTCCTCGAGGACGGGGCGTTTCATTTGGCGGCGATTCTGGCCGGAACTGGGGCGAGATGCGTTGAGCAGTCCGACGCGATATCGCCAGAAGTACACTCCGCCCTCAGCGAACTCCGGTGCGCGCCGGTGGACCCGCCTCCGATCGCTTCACTCTCTTGGCCATAGGACTCATGCGATGGTGAACAAAGTGGTTTCGTCCGCTGCCGCAGCACTTCGCGGGATCGTCCGGGACGGCATGACAGTCGCCGTTGGCGGATTCGGACTCTGCGGCATTCCCGAGCAGTTGATTCTCGCGCTTCGCGACAGCGGTGTGCGCGGGCTCACAGTGGTGAGCAATAACGCCGGTGTAGACGACTGGGGCTTAGGTCTGCTCCTTCGAACGAGACAGGTCAAGAAGATGATCTCGAGCTATGTTGGAGAGAACGCGGAGTTCGAGCGTCAGTACATGTCGGGGGAACTAGAACTTGAGTTCAACCCTCAAGGCACGTTGGCGGAACGGATGCGCGCTGGCGGTGCGGGAATTCCCGCGTTCTTCACCCCGGCAGGAGTCGGAACGGTGGTCGCCGAGGGGAAGGAGATCCGTGAGTTCGACGGGCGCTCCTATGTCATGGAGAAGGGCATCGTCGCCGACCTCTCGCTCGTAAGGGCATGGCGAGCGGACCCATCGGGCAACCTCGTCTACCGCAAGACCGCGCGAAACTTCAACCCTATGGTCGCCGCCTGTGGGCGAATCACGGTCGCGGAGGTCGAGGAGATCACAACGCTGGGAAGTCTCGACCCGGACGGCATCCACACGCCCGGGATCTACGTGCAGCGAGTCATCCAGAGCCAGGCGGAGAAGCGAATCGAGCAGCGCACGGTGAGCAGCCGGGCCTGATTATTGGACGCCCCCGACTGCTTCGAGGTCGTCATTCACTCGAGACCTCCGACAGCCGATGCTCAAACCGGGTGAGACTTCGGGAATCATGCCCCGCCTCGTCAGAGCGACCCAATAGAGCGGAGTCAGAGGCGTTCAGTAGCTTCAATGGACGATTCGCGACGGCGCGGTCGTTCTTCGATGCGTTTCACGGGACAATGCGACTTGCACTGCCAGTTGAAGTACCTACGGAGTTTCTTTCATGACACTTAGTATTCGATCAACCCGCTCGCTCCGCCGACTCATCGTCGCCTCGACCTTGGCGCTTGCGTGCCTCGCACCGATTGCTCCCGCGCATGCTCAGTTCGGTGGCCGCGCCGGATTCGACGACGCGTTCCGCCCAGATTTTCTCGCGCGCGATGTCGTTCTCTTTGTCGAAACACTCGGCTTGGAGGATTGGCAGCGGCCGATCGTCGAGAACCTCCTCGACGACTACAAAATCGCATTTGAGGCAGGTGTAGAAGACGTTCGCGTGCGGATGAACTCCATCAAGGACGACATCGCGAAGGCAAACCCCGATCAGGTGCTGAAACAGATCATGGCACCGATCGACGACTGGTCGAAGAAGAAGATCGTGCTTCGAGGCGAGTTCCTCGACAACGTCAAGAGCCAGCTCTCTGAACAACAGCAAGAGCGATGGAACAAGCTCGATCGGGCGTTGCGCCGTGAAAAGACGCTCGAGCAGGGCGAGATCCAAGGTGAGTCCGTCGATTTGCTGCTCGTCATCAAAGAGTTGCAGCTCTCGCCGCAGATGAACGAGGAACTCCTCGTCCCGATTGAGGAGTTCGAGATACGCTTAGACGAATCGCTCGTCAATCGAACGCGTCGGATGGAAGCGCAGAAGCAGAAGGTCCAAGATGCGATGCAGGCGAACGACCCACAAGCTGGTCTCGCCGCCATGGAAGCGATCATGGAAGCCCGTGTAGCGGTACGCACAGCGCAGGACGCTGGGCGAGACTCCCTCAACGACATGATCCGTAGGGCGGCCGGCCAAGAGTCAGCCGCAGAGTTCCAACGACTCGCGCTTGAGCGTGCCTATCCGAAGGTGTATCGCGCGGATCCGATTCTGCCGCTCTTCGAGAGCGTGCTGAGCATTACGGCGCTCACTGACGAGCAAAAGTCTGCGCTCACGAGTCTCGAAGCGCAATACAAGGTCGAGATCATCGACGTCAACAAGAAACTTGCAGACGCGTTCCGTCGCGAAGAACCAAAAGAACCGCGGCGCAGGGTTGAGATGATGCAGGCGCGGCAAGGTGCCGATCCGGCCGTCGCTCGCACCGCCCGGGCACCTGAGCCTGAGTCGCTCAGCCTCGCTCGGAAGGAACGTGAGGACTTCTACGATCGCTATCGCAAGGCCATCATGGATCTTCTCACCGAGGATCAGCGAAAAGAGATGCCGACTTTTGGCAAGGGACGCAGCGACATCCCATCGCCGCGACGGGAAGCCGGAGCAACGAACGCGGTTGATCCGCGACGAAACGCACCGGGCGGGGCTCGCGCGCCACTCATGGCTTCGCCTCCGCGGGGAGGACAATCCAAAGACAAGTCGGCCCGCGACGATCGCCCCGATCGGCTGAAGAGTTCGCCAGCATCGCCGGGACGAGGATCACCCCCCGCGGGTGGAGCCCCGGGCGGCGCGAGGTCAGTGGACTGATGATCGAGCAACGATGACCGGCCGCGAGGATCGATCTTCTAACAACCGAGAGCAGCAACGTGATCATGCCTTCCGAGCCCGCGCGTCAGCCCCTGCCGACCAACTTGACACCCGCTGGTACTTCCAACGGTGTGCCAAAGCCGGTCGACGTGCGCGAACGTTGCCGGCTCCTTGGTATCGAGTGGATTGAGAAGGCTCCTCCGGCGCAGGCGGAAGCGGTGGGCTTGGTTGACGCCGACATTGCCGTGCGGCTGCGGATTGTGCCGCTGCGTATCGAGCGAAACCGCCTTGTCGTAGCGATGCTCGACCCACTCGATATCGCGAGTGTCGACGAGTTGGGCACGCTCGTGGGCAAGCCGATCACGCGCGTTGGGCTCGAGCCAGCGGCGTTTGCCGACCTGATGCGCGAGCAGTACGGCACGACGGCCGCGCGTATGGCTGAGAGCTTGGCCGGAAATTCCGACGCGGGCTCGGGCGACCTTGAGCACAACCTCGACGCGATCGACGCAGACGACGTTCACCGGATGGCGGAGCAGCCAACCCTCATCAACTTGGTGAATCTGCTGCTTCTTGAGGCGATCCAGAGCCGCACGTCAGACGTCCACATCGAACCGTTTGAACGTGAGTTGAAGGTCAAGTACCGCATCGACGGCGTGCTCGTCGAGCAGCCGCCACCGCCGAAGCACCTTCAAGCTGCCCTCATCGGCCGCATCAAGATCATGGCGGGGATGAACATCGCTGAGCGGTACATCCCACAAGACGGCCACATCACGCTTCGCTTCGAGAATCGCAAAGTCGACATTCGAACCTCGACCGTTCCGACGCTCTACGGAGAGTCGGTCGTCATGCGAATCTTGGACAAGAGCAGCCTGCCCCTCGACCTCGTGAGTCTAGGTATGGCAGAGCGACACCGAAACATCATCGATCGGATGATCTCGAAGCCGCACGGGCTCGTACTCGTCACCGGCCCGACTGGTTCAGGCAAGACGACCACGCTCTACGCGGCCCTGTCAAAGCTCTACGATCCGCGCAAGAAGATCATCACCATCGAGGATCCCGTCGAATACGAACTCGCTGGGATCAACCAGATCCCGGTCAATCCGAAGCGCGGGCTCACGTTTGCGACAGGGCTTCGCTCGATTCTGCGACAAGATCCCGACATCATCTTCGTCGGCGAAATCCGCGATGCTGAGACCGTCGACATCGCGATCCGCTCCGCGCTCACCGGCCACCTCATCTTCTCCACGCTCCACACGAACGACGCGATCTCGTCGATTGGCCGCATGATCGACATGGGAGCCGAGCCGTACCTCGTCGCCAGCGTGCTCGAAGGTCTCTTGGCTCAGCGCCTCGGCCGGCGCATCTGCAAGGTGTGCGCTGAAAAGGTGCCACTTCCCGAGGACACCGATCACCGCCTGATGCCGCGCGAGCGCGCGATGCTCGGAGGGTTCCAGACGCGCGGAGCAGGCTGTGAAAAGTGCAAGGGTGCTGGTTTCCGCGGACGGCTTGGCTTCTTCGAACTCGTCCGCATTTCGGGCCAGCTCCGCGCCGGTATCAGTTCAGGCAAGAGCGTCATGGAGCTGCGTAAGCTCGTTGAGGCCGACTTTATGACCATGCGAGACGATGGCATGTTGAAGGCCGCCGAAGGGATGACGACTCCCGACGAAGTACTGCGCGCAACCCAAGATGTGGAAGATGCAATCATCGTTTGATCCATCAGGGGCATGACGCTCCCCGCTCGTTCGTTGACGGTGACCTCCCATGCCTTCTTTTCGATACCAAGCCTTCGACGCCAGTGGCTCCCTAATTACGGGGACGATTGTCGCGTTCGATCGGCCGATGGCGGTTCGACAGCTTCAGGATCGTGGCGAGACGCCGATCTCGCTCGAGGTTGGCGCAGCCGACGATTCGAACGAGGCGGCCTCAACCAGTTCTGCTGCGGCCCGCTCGTCTGTTCGCGCTCAGGCGGGCGGCCTGCGCGCGCGGGGCGGACGACCGACGATCAGTCGCGCGGATCTCGCGACGCTCATTCGCGAACTTGCCACCGCACTTGAGGCTGGCGTCCCCCTCTTGCCCTCCCTTCGCACGGTCCGCAGGCAGGCGGCCGGCGAGAAGCTCGGCACGATTCTCGATTTCCTTATCGAGCGGATCGAAGCGGGACAGCCACTGCACGTGGCCGCGAAAGAGTACGGCCCTCCATTTGACGACATGGTCGTCGGCATGACGAAAGCGGCTGACGCGACCGGGCGCATGTCTGAAGTGCTCCATCAGCTCTCCGACTTGCTCGAGCGCCAGGTGGAGTTACGGCGAGAACTCGTTGGCGCGACCGTCTATCCACTCGTGGTCGCGTGTCTCATCGCTGGCTCCATCATCGTGCTCATCACGTTCGTACTTCCGCGCATCATGGCGCCAATCGTCGCGGCTGGCCGCACGCTGCCGATCCCAACGCAGATCCTTCTCGGCTTCGCGCAATTCGTTGGTTCGTGGTGGTGGGCGATCGTCGCGGCGTCCATTGCCGGCGTCATCCTCTGGCGGAAGTGGATTGCGCTGTACCCCAACCGAATGCGCTTTGATGGACTCCTCCTTCGAGCGCCGCTCTTTGGAAAGCTCCTCCGTGATGTCGCGGTGGCTCGGTTCACCCGCACGCTCGGCACGCTCGTCGCCGCTGGCATCCCGATTCTCACCGCTCTTCGAATTGTTCGCGACACGCTCGGCAATACCGTGTTAATGAACGCGATCGATGAAGTGCAAGAGAAGGTCACGACCGGCCAATCGCTTGCAGATCCGCTTGAGAAGTGCGGGCACTTTCCGCCGCTCCTCATTCAGATCGTGAACATCGGTGAGCGATCGGGTCGGCTCGAAACCATGTTGTTGCACGCTGCGGGCGCGTTCGACCGTCAGGTGAACACCTCGCTCAAGATCTTCTCAAAGGCACTTCCGCCCGTACTCATCGTCATCATGGCGGTGATTGCGGCGTTCGTACTTCTCGCAATTCTCCTCCCGCTCCTTGAGATGCAGTCCGCTGTGGGTGGCTAACCACTCACGCATTTTCGAAAGGCGATCAATGCTCATCCATTCCGTCCAACCGATCCGGTCCATCCGGTCCAATCGGCCGCTGAGGCAACCGACTAGGCACGTCGGCGGTCGTGTACGCCGCGGCTTCAGCCTTTTGGAAGTCGTGGTCGCCGTCACGATCGTGGCGATCCTCGCGGCGGTCGTCGCGCCAAAGTTCCTCTCGTTCATCGGAAACGCGAAGACGAATCGTGCGAAGGCCGAGACCACTCAACTCGCGCAAGTCATCAAGCTCTACCTGACGACGAACGGCCTCACGATCCCTCCTGACGGCTTCTCGCTCGTGTGGCTGACCGAAGGCGCTGGCGCTCCGCTGGAGAGTAAGAAGGACCTCATCGATCCTTGGGGCCGGGACTACCTTCTCATCATGCCGGGAACAGAGGGCCGTGACTTCGACATTCGCTCGCTCGGGCGCGACGGTGTCGAGGGTGGAGCGGGCGAAGATTTGGACATCACCCACGGCATGAAGTGAATCGTCGACCCGCGATGGCAATCTCCCGACCAATCACGAGCGCACTCCGCGCCGCGTCGACTCCCTCAGGAGCCTCGCGGCGCGGTTTTACGTTGGTTGAGGCGATCGTCGTCATCGCAATTCTCGCGGTCATTGCAGCATTCATCGCACCGAAGTTCACGACGGTTCGCCAGACCGAGGCCCGCCTCGCCGTGGATGAAGTTGCGGACCTCATGCGGATGTGGGCGTACCGGAACTCCGTGATGAGTCAGCAGGTCGGAATTTGGCGAAGTCCGGAAACGGGCGTCCTTAGACTCATGATTCGCGACATCGATGCCCGGCGTCCCGACGATGGCCCGATCTGGCAAGAAGATCGCCTCAGCATGCCGGTAACCCTGCCCGCTCAGGCAGAACTGACCGAGGTCTACATCGATGGAGAGTCGCGGAATCTGGGAGACTGGTTCGTCCAGTCGAACGCCGACGGCTCGCGTCCGCGGCTAGAGCTGGCGATCAAGACGGGAACTTCTGTGATTCGACTGCTTGTTGAGCCATACTCGAACTCGATCGTGCGTTCGGACGATCGCTCCGGTGGTTTGGCTCGACACCCGGTAGACCTCGACTCCGAGGGCGAAGACAGAGTGAGTTGGTGACCGAACTTCCCATGTTCCACCCCATGCAAATAGCCCTGCGACCGTCGGCGATGGCGAAATACCGTCGGCGTGGCGCATTTGCACTGATCGAAGTCCTGATCGGCGGCATCCTGCTCGCAATTGGGCTCACGGCAGTCCTCGTCATCGCATCCCGAGCCCTCGACATGCAGCGGCGCGGCGAACGCGACGTGATCGCAGCGAGTCTTCTCGACGAGGCGCTGTCCAACGTGCTGTCAGATGGGCCCGCGGATTTTGTCGAGCTACGGCCGCTGGCTGGAACGTGCGACGCTCCGTTCAGCGAGTTTGAGTACGAGATCGAAGTTGAGGATGGATCGCCTGGCGTCCCCTATCGAATTATCGCCCACATCCGCCACCGGAACGGTCAAGAGTGGTCATGCGAGACCTACATCGCGCCGAAGCTCGGGGACGAGCCAAATCCGATTCGTGAGCCCGAAGAACCTATCGACCGTGAAGCTCGCTACCAAGAAGAAGAGGATCGCATCAATGGGAACTCGAACGACACCCCGAGAACACGGTAAGCAGCGATGCCAGTCGCGATGCCAGTCGCGATGCCAGTCAGCTTCAGCTGGGCGCCGTGGTTTCACCCTCATCGAGCTCATCGTCGCGGGCGTCATCTCGATCATCGTCATCGGCGCCCTGACCCTTTCCATGACCCAACTCGCTCGCTCGAGAGCGGCGACGCAGAAGAGACTAGAGGCGCACCTCCGAGCGGCCGCCGCCCTCGACGCGGTCCGTCGCGATATCGCAAGCACTCTGCGTTCGGACGACCTCTTCCAGACGCGGTTCCTCATCGTCGACAAGACCCAGTCGAGCCGCATCGGCGACATCGCCCGCGATGAGCTGCTCGTGTTTTCATCGCGGCTCTCTGCGGTGCGGCCGAACAAGTATCAGGGCGAAGGCGAGGAATACGAGACACAGTTCCGCGTGGCAGACGACGAGTTGGGAGCAGCACTTTGGCAGCGCCGCGACCCGGTGCCCGATCGAACGCCCGATGGCGGTGGCGTCGTCACACCGATCGTCGACGGGGTGGTCGCTCTCAATCTTGAAGCCTCTGACGGTGAGACTTGGTTCCCCGACTGGGATTCCGATATCTACGGCCTGCCTTGGGCCGTTCGCGCAACGGTGACCACCGTGGGCCAAGCTGACGGAGAAGATCCGTACGCAGATCTCCGCAACGTCGTGTCACTGCGGGCCACGATCGCGCTCGACCGGATCGTTCCGCCGAAGACCGAAGAGGAAGCCGCGGAAGACAAAGCACAAAGCGCCGCCGACGACGCTGAAGAAGCCCTGAACAACGGCGGAGTCCTCCCTGGCGAAGTACCGGACGGGGGTCCGCGCCCGGGCGGTGGTGGGCCGGGATCTGGTGGACCGGGATCTGGTGGACCGGGCGCTGGCGGACCGGGTGGCGGCGGTCCGGGTGGCGGCGGACAGGTCGGCGGAGGCGGGATGGGCGGTCGTGGCGGCGGACCCAACGGCTTCGGCAGTCGCGGCTCGCGCGGTGGCGCAGCGCGAACGCGCGGCGGTCCGTCGAGTCCGGGCGGGGGCACGCAATGAGCATGACTACTCTGCCGCGAACTGAGGTCTCTGAGCGACGCCGCGAACTTCACCGAGCCTTTCGCCAAGCTGGGGTTCGCGTTCGGCGCGGCTCCGTCATAGTGATCGTCATCTGGTCGATCGCCATCGCTGCGGTCCTCGTTGCGGCCACCCAAGTTGTCGCCTTTCGGCAGGCGACGATGGGACGCGAATCGATCGCGCGGGTGCAGGCTCGCTGGGCGGCGCGAGCGGGCATCGAAGAGGCGATCGCGATTCTTGAGTATCACACGGACAAACCGACAGCGGACGATGTCATGGCGGTCTACAGCGATCTCGAAGCAGCTGCGGACGGTGAGTTGTCGACGGGCTCATTCTCGATCCGCCACTGCGAGGATGGAATCGAAAAGCGCGGTCCTCAGGACGAGAACGCCAAGGTCAACTTGACTTCCATCGATCGCGCATCGCTGCTCAACCTCGACCGGATGTCGTTTGATGTCGCCGATTCGATTCTCGACTGGCGTGACGCCGACGACGAGGTGCAAGGGCTCGGTGCCGAACGCGATTACTACATGAATCGGAACATGCCTTACGAGCCGAGGAACGGTCCGTTCCGCTCGATCACCGAGCTGGAACTGGTCGCGGGTGCATGGCCGGAATACGTCCGTGGCGAAGATGCAAATCTCAATGGACGCCTTGATCCGAATGAGAACGATGGATCAGCGAGTCCGCCGGATGACAACGCCGACGGCCTGCTCAACGGCGGCTGGTCGTCGTTTCTCACTGCACTGACCACCGGCAGCAGAGTCGCAGCGTCAGGCGAAGAGAAACTTTACCTGCGCGACGCCAGCGTCGACGAGATCAAGGCTCGCGTGGGTGTCGACGATGCCCAAGGCAAGGCTCTCCAGCAGTACGCTGTTCAACCCAACGCACGACTCGAAACGCTTCTTATCACTGATCTCGCGACTGTAGCGAGTAGCAGCGGTGGAAAGGCGAGCGGAAACAGCGCTGGAGCTGGGGGCAATTCTGGAGGCAAGAAGAGCGGAAGATCGTCAAGCGGGAGCGGAGGCGCGAGTGGCAGTAAGTCCGCTGGGGCCGCAGGCAGCGCCAACGCGGTGAAGGCACTCGATACCAACCAGCTTCGACTTCTCTTTGCCGAGACGACGCTTGATGATCCGAAGAAGCCGAGTGCTGGCAAAACCAACATCAACACCGCTTCAGTTGAGGTGATTCGGCGCGTTCTCGGAATCGATTCCTACGCGGCCGAGGGCATCATCGCGCTTCGCTCCAGCAAGGTCGGAGGAATCACCTCGATCGTCGACTTGCTAGGGGCCTCGAAGATCACACCGCAAGTCTTGGCCGGCGCTGCGTCGCGCATGGACGTGACCAGCCAAGTGTTCACGATCACGAGTCGGGGACGCAGCGACGCGACCGGACTTGAGGTCGAAATCACAGCAGTCGTTGACCGTTCGACGCTTCCTGCTCGCATTTTGGAGTATCGCGAGCAGTAAGGCGTTACAACCTTCCATTCATTGTCACCGCCAGTTTCGATCTGGAAACTGGCTCTCGTTAGGGCGCCAGCGAACCGCTGAGCCCTTGGTTTGAGGGAAACGCGTGAACTCACGAGGCCGGCAAGTAGAACTCATTGACGACCGCTGTTTGGCGATTCTTGTGCCCCATCGCACAACGACTCGACCGGCGTGGCGGGCGATTGTGCTTCGGCATGAATCCGAGAAGTTCTCGGTGATTGCTGAGCGCGACGTGCCAACGGGAGATGAGGGGTTTGCCGCTTGGCTCGCGCCGCTCAAGCCGAGCAAGCTGCTCGTGGTCCTTCCGCCCTCAGCGACGGTGTGCCGGCTCTGCACCCTGCCGCCTACCCAAGGCGAGCAACTGACATCCGCCCTGAGGCTTCAGGCCGAAACCGCCCTGCTCGGCAGTGTCAGCACTCACCGCGTCGGCATGTGCGCGCTGCCCGGTGCGATCGGAGGGACTGGAGGTCCTTCTGGGCCGGGAAGCATGGGAGGCGGTCGGCAGGGCGTGATTGTGTCGTGGCCCGTATCCGCGACCGTCGCCGAGATTCCCGACGCTCCGGCGCATTGCGATGTGCGCTACGTCCCGGTCGTCGCGTCCTTGCTCGGACTGCTCGGCGGGGAATCCCCGACAACGCCGCTCATTCGTGCGGATCGCGAAGACGGCACGATCATCTTCATCATCGGCACAGCTTCCGGACTACTACTTCGGTCGACGCTGGAAGACGCCTCCGACTTGGCGCAGTGGCGCGAGGGAATCCAGCGGGCAGCTGCCGAGACGCTGCTCGCCGCCGATCGCGGCGCCGACGAGATTCGTTCGCTTCAGGCCGAGATCGCTCCCCAACTCGATCGAGCAACGGACGGATCGTTCATCGTTCTTCCAGCGAGTGTCGCGACTGCGTTTTCGCGTTACCTGCCTGGAGGAAGGACCGGTGACATATCGAAAGACGCCGATCGAACGATTGCACTTGGGGCAGCGCTCGCGGCCACTGGTCCGCTCGCAGGTCTCACCAGCATGCGCGGCACGCTGCCTGTGCCGCCGCCGCATCCGCTTGAGAGAGTGTCGCGCTGGCTCGCGGTCCCTCGGAACATGCTGGCCGTCCTCTTCGTCGCGATGCTGGTCTTCCTCTTCGGACCGCTCGGCTTCTCAGGGCTCCGCTACGGCATCTTGAGTTGGAAACTTCCTGACGTTGAAAAGGTCGCCGCGCTCAATCGAGAGACCCAACAGAGCGTGCTCGTGTATCGCCAGCTTCAACAAGAGGCATGGCCGATGACGAAGCTGTTAGGCGACCTCTCGAATAGTCTGCCCGAGGGAATTGAGATCGAGATGGTGCAGCTCGCGCACGGTGATGGCGTCACGCTCAAGGGCGTCGCGAAGCCGTTTACAGAAAAGGCGGCCGATGGGAAGGCGTCGCAGGAACTGAGCGCGCAAGACCAACTGACGCGGATGGAGACCATGCTGCGAGCGACGCGCATTTTCACGAACGCGCAGTACAAGTGGGGCGATCGCGATAGTCGGGGTTACGTCGACTTCTCCCTCAACTGCGATGTCTCACAGCCGACGCGCGTCGTCGCGTGGGATAAGAAGCAGGACTTTGCCCAAACGACGCTTCGCGAGCGGAAGTATCCCAATCTGCACGAGATTGAGAAGGGCAATCAAGCCGGAGCGAGTGACGCGGGTCGGACCGTCGCGACAGCGCCAGACGAGAACTCCAGTGCAACGGAGGCGACTGAACCCCGATCCGTGCCTAGCGCTTCGTCCCGCGCTGCGGTTGAGCCACCCGCCACCGCAACTCCCGATGCTGAGTCGACGGAGAAGCCGGAGACGATTGCGTCTGCCGACGGCGCCGCTTCGATGCCCTCGCGTGGCATCGGCCGCACCAAGCACGAGGGCGACAATCCAGCGGATGGCTCTCCCGGCAAGGGTGGCGATCCGTCGAAGCCAGCGCAACCGAGCGCTGGCCCGGCGGTCGAAGTTCCCGGTCCGTTCTCCGATGAAGAAATCAAGGCGCTCACGAAGGGGGAAGCGCAGACGCTTCTCGGAGAGATCTCGCGAGCACGACAACTCCCGACGCTCGATGAGGACACGAAGAAGCGCCTCCGCGAGGACTTTCAACGCGTACTCGCTCGGGCAAAGGTGGCAACGTGAGCAACCTCTCAACAGCGATGGTCACCCCCGCTGAAGCAACGAGCCCCGGCCGGAACCCGCGAGCCAATTCGCCCGCGAAAGCAAGTAGCAGCGCGAACGCAGGCCTTGTCGGCCGGCTCTTGGCGATGCGCCCGATTTTGCGATGGTGCATCATCGTGGCAATCCTGCTCGGTATCTACTCCTTCGCCGACGAGTATCCGTGGCAGACCGCGCGCTCGTTCGACGTCAAGAGCGACCGGTTGGAACGCGTCTTGGAAGACGCGAACTCACGGGTTGCCGCCATCGAAGGCAGCGAAGAAATCAAGGCGGCCGTTGGCACCTTTGGAGCAATTCGTATCCCCCGCGAAGAGCGGGATGGAACGCTCGCACTTTCGAAGAGTATCGATCGTGTCATGAAGGACTCGAAGGTGAAGTACAGCCTCGACGTGCGCAGCGCTGGCAAGTTTCCCTCCGGAGCACTGCCCGGCATTGCGGCCACTGGTGAACGTATCGAGAAGGTTGTGGGAGAGATGAAGTTCGACGCGACGCAGGATGTGACCGCGATGATCTTGCAGAGCCTTGAGGCCAGTCCGGACATCGAGTCTGTTAGTCGCGTTAAGCTCTCCAAGCCAACATCGTCGCCGGAGAAGAAGGTGAACGTGCAACTCACCGTCGAAGCGTGGGTGCGCGTGCCCGAGAGTGCGCGGAGGTGACCTGAGGTTGAGCGTGAACGGAATGAACAAGATGAATGGAACGAACAGTTGGATGCGACTTCCTGCCGGTTTCCACCTCGGCGCGCCGATGCTCATCGCGGCGGGCGTCGGCGTGGTCGCGCTCGGTGCAACGATTCCATCGATCTGGCCCGCGTTGAAGGCGATTACTGCGTCCGGCGCAGACGCTGACGCGAGCGACCCGCTAAAGCCGTACCTCGACCAACACGATCAGCTCGCGAGCGTTAGTCAAAAGCGATTTGAAGGTCGCACGCCGTTCTATCCGCCGCCCGCGCCGAAGCCGCCGGTTCCACCTCCGCCGCCGAAGCCGGTGGACGAGAAGCCGCCACCGCCACCGCCGCTGTCACCCGCGCCGGCGGAGTACGACGGACCGAAGGTCACCGGTATGTTGGGCGATATCGTCTTCTTCGACACGAGCAAGGTGAAGGTCGGCGAGAAGTACCAGACCGTTGAGGTCTTGGCGGCTGACAGCCCCTACCGAATCAAGGTGCGCTATACCAAGGCCGGGCACGAACCCGGCGAGTATTCGATCAGCGCTTGGGATTCAACTCGCGGGTTTGATCTTGCCGCAGCGAATCTGTTTCCGAAGACGGGCACGGGATTCAAAGCAGTGGATCCGAAGGCCGATGTCAAGGGTGAACCTAAGGGCGGAGACCCGAGCAAGAGCGGTGACGGCGGCGCAAATTCGAAAGCAGATCCGAACTCCGATCGAAAAGGCGAGGCTGCTCACGCTGCTGGAGCCCGTCCGCGCGGTGCCCATGAACCGAGCGCGCCGCAGGCGAAGTCAGCGGCCGATCGGAAGCCAGCGCCCGCTGCGGGCCAAGCGCCAGCGCAACCGGCCGAACCGGCCACTGCTGGGCCGGAACAGCCAGCAGGCGCAGCGCCCCCACCTCAAACACAACCCGCAAATCAGCCCGCGAAGCCTGAGTCCGCAAGCGCCAACGCTAACACCAACGGGATCGAGCCGATCCCGGTGGAGCAACTCCCGGCCGAGCAGACTCCCGAAGTGATTGCCTCGATGAGCAAGCAGGTTGCCCAGTCAGCGCTGCAGGAAATCAACGCGGCCCTCGCGAATCAGAACGTCGATGCGCATAGTCGCGCCCGCCTCGAGCACGAAGCGCAACTCATCTCTGCACGCCTTCGCAAGGACCGCTGAGCGCACGGGCGCGACGTTGAAGAGCAGGAACAGCGGGGTGAGTTTTCCGCGCGCGATCTATCGCTCGGAGCAGAAGCGTTATTCATTCTCGCTTGGAGCACCTTCGGTTAGGACACCTTCGCTAAGAACACTGAGGGATTCTTACTTCTCACATCCGAACGCCGATGAAGCAATTCGTTTCGACGTTCGCTCGTTGACGAGCGCTCAAGTACAGTTCCGCTCTCCTGTTCAGAGGCGTCCCGCATACTCGTGGACGTCGACGAAATGGGTCGCACCGCGTTCAGCGCTCGGCGCTAGCGGAGCAGTCGCGGATCAATCCCGGAGAACTGATCGTGTCTCGTTCCCGATCCACCCCCCGGTCCCTCTTGCGTCACTCCTCGACGCTCACAACATTCGGAATTCTCGCGGCGCTCGCCGCGCAGTCCTCGCTCGGCACACCTCGGCAAGATCCTCCAGTCGCGCCTCCCCCGCCGGAAGGCCGCCCGACCGCAGCACCAGCGCCGACACCGACGGAACCAGTGAACCCGGCGCGCACCGTCGACCCGGCGGCGAAACCTCAAGCGGTGCCTGAAGCTGCGGCCTCAGAGGCGGACGCGAAGCCCGCGATAGGCGCGGACGACAAGGCTGCTGCGAACGCGGCTGCGGATGGAGCTGCGAACGCGGCTGGCATCGGAGCGGGGAACGTCGCGAAGAAGCAGCGCGGGGACATGACGAAAGACCCGCGCGCGACACGCTTGGACCCGCAAGGAATGGTGAAGCTCTCGTTCAAGAACGAGAAGATCGAAGGGTTCATCCCGTACATCCAAGAGTGGACCGGGAAAGCCGTGATGGTGAAGTCGGCGGCAATCTCCGCCGCGTCGATCACGCTGGTCTACGACAAAGAGCTCTCAAAGAACGACGCGCTTGATCTCGTCTTCACGGCGTTCAAGATCAACGACATCGCAGTCGTTGAGTCGTCGGATCTCATCATCATCGCCTCGATGACTGACCTCCCAAAGCTCACGCCGGGTCAAGTCCTTGCGGCTGAGATCAATCCGCTCGACCTCGACGCCGAAGGCATCTCTGTGACGAAGATCTTTCGAATGAAGCACGCGAAAGCGGCGGACATCGCGGAGCGCCTCCAAGACGCGATCCCCGAGAACGCGAAGCTCACCGTCGATGTGAACTCGAATCAGATCGTTCTCGAAGGCGACATCGGCCTCGCACAGAAGATACAACTTTTGGTGCAGAATCTGGACGTGCCCGGCTATCTGCCCGTCCACACCGAGACCTTCCGTATTCGGTTCCAAGACGCGAGCATCGTCGCCGACAGCATTCGCGACCTGTTCGAGGGCTATAGCCCGTCGGGTGGTGGCGGGGGAAACCGACAAGCGCGACAACAGCCGCGTGCGGCTGGCGGACGTCAGCAGCAACCCGGTGGCCAGCAGCCAGGGCAACAGCAGACGGCGGGAACCGCCGAACCGCTTGTCGTTTCAGTGCTCCCCGCGCTGAACTCGCTCACTGTACGAGCTGAGCCGCTCGTCATGGATGAGATCCGAAAGCTCATCCGAGACGCGTGGGACTTGCCGGTGAACTCGGACGGTTCACCCTTCCGCACCTACGACTTGAAATACACCGATCCGATCAGGATTCGCGACACCCTGCAAGCCCTGCTCGAGACCGGTGGCGGCCAAACACGTTCCGGCGGCCGTGCCGCCGCGGGTGGGCGGAACGCATTCCAAGGTGGTGCCGCTGGCGGGCAGACTGGTGCCGACGCGGCTGTCGCAAACGTCTTCCGGTTCGAGGCGTATCCCGACTCGAAGCGCCTCATCGTGATCAGCAAGACGCCCGACAACTTCAAGTGGCTCGACGAAATCGTCGTTGCTCTCGATCAGCCACTCGACACCTCGCTCCCTCGCAACGTGCCGCTCAAGTACGCGAGCGCCTTCGAGATCGCGGACATCCTCAACATCCTGCTCGCGCAGTCCGGTTCGGGTGGCGCTGGGCTCGTGCGGCCTGACGAAGGTCTCTCTGGCATCGACTTTGAAACTGCTGGTGGTGGCGGAGCGAGCGCTGGCACCGGCGGCGGGACGAGCGGCGCGAGCAATACAGGCGGCGGCGGCGCGGGTGGCGGCACCAGCTATCCGTGGCAGAGCGGTCGCGGCGCTGCGAGCGCAAACGCCGAGCAGTCCGAGCCCAGCGGCATCGTCGGCAAGGTGCGCATTCTCCCGAACGCAGGACAGAACTCACTACTCGTTCTCGCGCCGCCAGAGGCCGAGGAAGCGGTCATCAGGATCATCGAGGACCTCGATCGGCCGGGGCGTCAAGTGATGATCACCGCGGTCCTCGCTGAAGTCTCGCTAGGCGACGGATTCTCGTGGGGCCTGCGCGTAGGCAGCAATCTGACCCCGCTCAACGGTGGTGACAACTCGATTTCCGGTTCTGCCTCGCTCGACCTCTCGAAAGGCAACGGCACCGGTGGTGGCGGCGCGAACTTTGCGTCGCCTTGGTTCGACGTCTCGCTCCTGAACGTCGGCACCGAGGTCGGGTTCCTGCTTCAGGCACTCCAGCAGACAAACAACGTTCGCATTCTCCAAGAGCCGCGAGTGTTCACCAGCGACAACGCCGAAGCGAAGTTCTTCGCCGGCCAAGACATCACATTCCAAACGGGCCAGACGACCGGTGGCAACACCGGCGGCGGAACGACAAGTTCGTTCCAGCAGCAGGCTGTCGGTATTGGCTTGAACGTTCGACCGCGCATCACCCGCGACCGAAACGTCTTCATGGAACTCGAGATCCTGCTCTCGAACCTCAATCTCTCAGTTCCCGAGTTCAACAACAACCCCGTGGTCGATCGTCGCCAAACGAATACGAAGGTGACAGTCAAGAACGGGCAGACGATCGTCCTCTCCGGCATCCGGCGCGAGGAAGAGACGAGCATCAGGCGGGCTCTGCCATTCCTCGGCGAGATTCCCGGGCTCGACGCGATCTTCGCGTCGACGGAAAAGAAGAAGACGATCGCCGAACTCGTGATCTTTGTGACACCGATCGTGGTGGAGAATCCCGAAGAGAACTACACGAACTTCAATCTGACCGAGATGAAGCGGCTCGACGCGGTCGGACAACCCCTCGACGAATTGAACAAGAAGGGCGGCGGAAAGTTCTTCTACGACCGAATGCGCGAGCTCGATACAGAGAGGCGTCCGCTCGCCCAACCCGCGCCGGAAGTGCCACCGCCTGGATGACGTCGGCCGCTGCATGCTGTCACGCTTGACGAGAGGGAGCGGCACGATGTCTTGGAGCACTATTACCGCCTTCGCGACGACCATGTGCGTCGCGGTGGCCTGTACGACCGTCGAGACTCGAACGAGTGGAAACCTCGTACTGCCCGACGCGCGCGCGTCGTTGCCTGCGCGGAGTAGCGCGAGTCAGACGAGCGTCATCGTGAAGTCGCTCGGCGCTGTGCCGTACGACGGCTTTACGCTGCCCGTCGTCTCGCCAGACGGCCGGTTTGTCGCAGTCCAGACCGGAGTCGCCCCAACGTGGCCAACGCTCCTAGGCACGCGGTCCGGCGGCCCCCCGCGGGCCTCGGGCATTGAAGTGTGGTCCCTCGATGATCGCGGAGCGCGGAAGTCATTCCAAACGCAGAAGGGCTATGTCTTGGGTCGTTCCGCCGACGCGGAAGGGTTCCTCATAGAGGCACCGCAAGCGGACGGCTCACGTCGCATTGGTCGCGTGCGGTGGCCCGCCGGAAGCGTCGACGCCACGATGGAGCCCGATCCGGAGGCCCCGCGTGATGGTCTGCCTGAGTGGATCGTGAGCGACGCGCGCGTCAATATCTCTCCAGCCCTCGGCCCGGGCGGCGCGATGGCATGGTGCGCCCGGGATGTCGACGCGACTGACTTCGTACTCGTCGTTCGGAAGGGCGAGAGCGCCTACGAGGTCCCAGCGGATGAGGCTCAATCGTGGATGCTCCCGACCTTTGCCGACGACGGTTCGCTGTTCGCACTCCGCGTACGGGATGGCGTGACGGAGCTCGTCCACGCCGAGACCGACGACTTCGACACGTTCGAGCAGTCGATTGCGGTGGAGCGACTGTCGCTTCGCGCGGATGCCCAACGTGCTTGGCAGGCGCTCGCACCGCAGGATGCTCTGTCGGCCGTGACGCCAGGGGAGATTCCGCGACTACTCCTACTCGATCCCGATCTCGGTCGAATGGCGATCTGGGATCCTCGCGAGCGCGGGTTGCGGCCAATGAGCGAGGGGTCTTTCGCTGCGTGCGTCGGAACAGACGGACTCACGCTGCTCGCTGACTCAGACGGCGTCATCGCCGCCCCTCCCTCTTCACGCGGGGCGAACCCGGCGGCTCCAAACGCGAACCAGCGATCCACAATTTTGGGAACGGATGGCCCGCGCATCTACGACCGCGGGGCAGTGCCTCGGCGGGTCGCTGGGCAGCCGGGGACGTGGATTCTGCTCGTTCCCGACAATCGAAGAATCGGCATCGTCCGACTGACGCTCGTGACCCCGACACGTACCGCGAGTTAGTGGAACTGCCGGGAGTTGGGACTTGAGACTGGGGATTGAAGACTCGGCTCCGCGACTCGCGTCCGGGACCGATCCCTATTTTTTTCCCGGATCCTTCTTCGTCGGGCCGGGCTCGTCGGCGGCGGCATCGTCGCCTGTTTCTTTGTCCTCATCCTCGTCTTCTTCGTCGTCCTCGAATTCGTCTTCCTCTTCTTCAGCGTCCTCTTCTTCCTCGTCTTCTTCTTCTTCCTCCTCCTCTTCCTCCTCTTCTTCCTCTTCTTCTTCCTCTTCCTCCTCCTCTTCTTCCTCTTCCTCGTCCTCGTCCTCGTCTTCGTCCTCATCCTCGTCCTCGTCGTCGTCGTCGTCGTCCTCGTCGTCGTCCTCGTCCTCATCAGCGTCCGCGTCGTCATCCTCGCCGTAGACGAAATCGTCGTCCTCATCCTCGTCGCCCGAGCTCGTCAGAATTGCGACCGAAGGTTCATCGAGCGCAGCGATCGGCTCGAGCAACATCGTGGTTCCGTGCGACTCACACGCTCCCGAGAGCGAGGTCACCGCCGAAACGAGGCGCGACGAAAATCCGCGCAGCGAAAACGCTACTCGCAACGAGTCCTCAGCGGACACGAGCAGGGAGCGCGATGCGGAAACGGCAGGCAGAACGATCGAGCATGTCATGGCGTTTCGTTCGTAGAGTCAGAGCTAGTCGGAGGCGAGATGACGCGCTTGCGGTCTGAGCGAGAGTTCAGCGCTGGGTCCGGCGCGGGTACTCGGCCGGAAGTGGGTCGCACTTTATCGCGGGCACACCCGGATTGTGCAAGTCACCGGTTTCGAGAAGTCACGAAAGCCGCGAGACTTCCCTTACCTCAATCCGGAGGTCGTACCTAATTTGGAGTGACCGCCGGGCCCCGAGGTTCGACAGGGAGCGGCACGGCGATCGTCTGGGTCTGGGTGGAGAAGAACAGCACCCCGTCGGTCGCGCCAATTCGCTCACACCGCTGCCCGCTCAGCCGAACTTGCAGCGCCGGACCCATCACGCGACAGCCGTCGCGCATGGAGAGGCGGTAGACGAGGTAAGGAAACTCGGTGCGCATCCCGCCCGAAAGCGGATACGGCACCTGCCGACCGCCAGCGCCGCGCACGGCAATGAAGCCGTCCTCGATGGGCAGGAAGAACAGATAGGTCCCTTCATCGAAGATCGCGTCGTCGCCAAGTAACGCGCCGTCACGATCAAACGCCACCAAACGATCGTCGAATTGCACCACTGCACCGTCGCGAAGCCGACCAATCCCGTGTAGCCCGCTGCCATTCCCCTGAGAGCGGCTCGGAAGCTGGAATCGCTCGTCGGCGATCTGACCGTCGCGGATCGACATCGCAGTAAGGACATCGCTGCGGTCGTACGCGACGATCCAAGTGCCGACGCGAGAGGCTCCTACGGTATCGCGCGCCGCCGCTGCCTCGCTCCGCCAGAGTTCGGGCGCCTCGATGATGTCCGTGGCATCCGTGGGTGCGTCAAACGCCGCGAGCGCATCCAACGCAACGATCCCTCGACCGCTTCCGACCAGCAGTTCGCCCGTTGGCACTACCCGCAACCACCGAACGTCGTCAGACACATCGAGTTGGTTGCGAGAGAGCAACTCGCCCGTCGCGGGATCGAGGCTCACGACGACGGGTGGCGCATCGTCATCTTGACCCTCTCCGCGGCCGCCGAGTGCGACCACGAGGTCGGACACGGAAGCGCCATAGACCTGACCGAGAAGCCCCTTCGCTGTCCACGCCGGTTTCGAGATATCGCCCAGATCAAAGCCCACAGCATCACCATTGCGACGGACGATCACGAGCTTGCGCCCGACGATGAAGGGCATCATTTCGCTTGGATCGAAGTGTTCGCCATCTGGCATCATCTGCAACACCGGCCGACCCGCTGCGAGCGCGGCCTCAGGTGGCAACACGGTTGACAGTGACGGCGTCGAACGAACGATCGACCCGTCAGTCAGCGAGAACACCGATGCGACGTGCTCGCCAGCCGTCACTTCTTCCCAAAGGAGCATTCCGTCGCCGATCTCGCCCCCGACGAGCAGCACGACTGGGTCGCGATCTTCAATGCCAGCGGTCCATCGCGGCTTCAGCGAAGTCTTGTCGAGAAGGACCAAATCGTGCTCGATCGCCATGAGGACGCCGTCGATCTGTTTCGAAGCCTCTGCGTTCGCGACCATGCGCACGACTCGCCCCGGGATCTCGATCGCTTCACCCGGCGTTGACCCGAGAGCGACTAACCAATCACGCGACTGTGCTCGTTCGGCGAGCGATCCCCCGCTCTCCGTCACCGTGGCGGGGAATCGACCCACGATGAGATCAGCGAAATCCGTGGCGTACTGCGTCCATCCTTGGGCGCCAGCGAGTTCAAGCGTCGCGTTCAGGAGTGCTCCAGCGGATTGCTCGCCATCGGCCGACGCGCGGAGCGCCCGCTGAAGCACAGCGAGTGCCGCCGCGGGTCGCCCACTCTTCTCGAGGACTCCTGCGAGACGCAGCGCCGCGTCGCGCGCGGCCACGGTACCGCTCCCTTCCAACAAGACGGCTCGAAGCTGCTCAATGTTGTCCCCAGCGGCGACAAGGCGCTCGCGCGCCGCCGCGTTCCGTGCCGAGAACGCGGCCGGGGAACTTCGCGCGATGGACGCGAGTCGCTCGGCGGCCAGCGCCCTTGCGGGCCGGAGCGTCCACGCGCCATCTTCGACAGTCACGGCCGCGAGCGATGGCTCAGACAGCACGCGGGCGAGCGAACGCATCGCATCTTCCGGGCGACCTCGCCGCTCAAGCCACGCCGCCTCCGCCAGGATGTGGCGAACGCGCTGCGACGAGGTGCTAGCGACCTCACCCAAGATCGCGACGATCTCCGCGCCTGACTCAGGGCCGACTTGGGCCGCAGCGCCCGCCTCGTCTAGCTTGAGAATTCGAAGGAGGCGTTCCACCAACTCGCCACGGGCGGATTGCGTCGTCGCCGCGTTGGAACCGGACCCCTCTCCGGCGCGAGCGAGTGCATCGCGAGCCGCACGCGCCGCCTCAGTGCATAGGTCCATGCGCTTCGTGCGCAGGCCGAGATCGAGTAGCGCGAGTGCGCCCTCAGGATCGCTGGGAAGGTCGGCGATGCGCTGACGCATGACGCGCTCAGCGCTCGCGGTTGGCATCAATGCGACCAGTGCAGCATTCTGCCCAAGGAAGAGCTGCGGCCAAACGAGGAGCGGATTCGCTGGCCCCTCTGCCTCGACGCGCTCTTTCACGAGACCGGAGTCCCGAGAGACGAGCAACACGTCACGCAATCCAGGCACCACGAGCAGACCGCCAGCGAGTTGTACTCGACCTCGAATTCCTGACCTGTTCACAACTCCTTCGCGCGTCGCGAACAGCGCTTCGTTCGCCTTCGAGAGGGTCCACAGTGAGCGAGTCGCGGCGTCGGGATCGATCGCATGGACGTCGGCACCGACCGCAAAGATGCGCGGCGCTCGTTCGTTCGCGCCGTCATCAGCAAGCAGGTAACGCGGTGTGCCCCACGCGGACGATGGCCCAGTTGGGAACGACCGAACACGTCGCCCGGTTGACTTCTCGAACTGCACCACCTCCGTCTGGTCGGGCGAGATCGCGAACAGCGCATCGCCGACGAGCGCTGGCCCGCTCATCTCCCACGGCTCGCTGGGGTATCGCATCTCGCGCATCGGGACGAGAAATCGCTGGATCCAGCGCACATGCCCATCGGTCGCATCAACGCTCGCGACGGCCCCGACGCTTGTCGCGATCCACACTGCTCCATCTGCGAGCACCGGACGCGAGGCGGGACGCGCCGAGATCCGCGGCATGCCGCCAGACGAGCAGACATACGTCGACCAACGCAGCGCGCCCGACGTGAGATCAAACGCCAAGAGATATTCGACCGTCTCAAGTTGCGGCGTCAGTTTGCGAGCGAGCACGTACGCAGTGCCGCCACCGATCGCTGGCTCCCCGCTGGGTGAGAGACCGTCGAACGGATCGGCGCCGAGAGGTCCACCCGGCACTCGCGGCGTTGCCGGGAGCAGCTCTATCGGCGTCTGCCACCGGATCGCGCCGGTGTTGAGGTCGAGACACACCACCGACGCAAGACCATTCCGGTCGTTGGTGACCACCGCACCGCTATACGCGATGACGGCGCCTTCTCCTGCCGCGACACACGCAAGTTCCTCGCCGCCAAACCCACCGCGATCGACATCCGCGACACCAATGGTGGTCGACCAGATCACCCGGTGACTCAGTCGGTCTAGCGCAATCACGGTTGTCCCGTCGGAGACGATCACGATGTCACCGACGGCAATCGGTGTTGTCGCGAGCATTGAGCCGTCGTAGCGAGCTCGCTCGAACTGGCGCGGAATAACACGAGACTCAAGATCCGCGAGGAATGGATTCTGATTGCCTTGAACGACTCGCAGATTCGCACCAAGTCCGATCGCCGAGCCGCCCATACCCAAGCCCCCCGTACCGACATTGAGGAAGGTGCGGGCGAACGCTGTGCCGGGTAGCGCCACCGACCAAATCGGCTGCCACCCCATCCCCGACGCTTCGTCTGTTGCGGGTCCGCTCGGCAAATTCAGCTCGTCCGGCGCCTCGCCCACACCTAACACCGTCATGATTGAAGGGACGCTTGCGGGCTCGACGAGCGCGATGCGCGCGAGCGCGTCGGCGGCGTCGTGCGCCTCGTTCGCCGTCATGCTCGCGAGACGCGCCAACGCCTCATCGCGTCCTGTCGTTCGGCGCAAAAGAGCAGCCGAAGCGCCGCGCAAAAACCAATAGGCGCTTGAGTCGGCACCGTCCGTCAGATCGGGGTGTCCTTCGAGGCGTTCGAGGCGCGCCAAGACGCGATCGAACTTCGCCGCGTGGAACTCGCGCTCTGCGAGCCGTAAGTGTGCCTGGAGCCCGGCTGTCGTGAGCCCGCGAGTACGTGCCACGTTCTCAAGCTCGGCGTCGAGGGTGGCTCCTTTCAGCAGCCGCGCCGCTTCCGGTCCTTCGAGCAGGCGGTATCGCTCCAGTGAAGTCGGGCGCTCGCGCAGGAATCGCTCGACCCGCTCCAGAACGCTTTCAAATCGGTCGGCCGCTGGGTCGTCGGAGGGCACCACGCGGTCCGCGAAGCCGTCGAGCAGCCGCTGACAAAGGCGAGCCGCTTCGGCAGGATTGTCCCGGGCTTGATCGAGCGCCTGCTGGAAGAGTTGCCACGCAACCGGCGAATCGGCGACCGTGACAGTCGCCGACTCTTGCCGCATCACCGGCGCTGCAAAACCAATTTGCGCCCCGACCTGAGCGACGCACATCCCAACTGCCGCTGAACCGGCGAGCCACGCCCACAGCAGCGCAACGAACGGCGCGGCAGTGAGCACGACGGACGATTGGCGATTGGTGCGCATCGAAGGTGCCTCAGCGCCTGATCGTACGGGGTTCCCGCAGGTTCGCGGCGGATTGCAGCGCGGAGTACATTCCGGCGATGCTTCCCGCACGCCGATTGACTTTGCCAAGCACGCTCATTGCGATTGCGATCACCTCGGGCTGCACGCACCCGAGCGTCGCGGTGCGATCGGCAACCGTCGAGCGTTCGACCGCCGACGCTGTCCAAGTTGGAGTCGAACTGGAACTGACTAACCCGGCCTCCGATCCGATGCGGTTGCTCGAATGGGAGTACACCTACACGACCGGCTCCGCGAGCTATCGCGGCAGATGGAGCGCGTTGGCAACGCTCCCTCCCGACGGCCTGCCCGCTGTTCACCGAATCCCTTGTGTTGTGCCAGCGAGCGCGTTCGATGCGAACAGCCCGTGGACGCTCTCTGGCCAACTCACGTTTCGCTCGCCGAGCCGCGTAGCGGAAGCGCTCTACGAGGTAGGTCTCATCCAGCCGTCCGCGAGTTTCTCGGGCGGTGGGGCGTCGACGCAGGGAGCGAACGGACTGACCGTCCGATAGTGGCGACGCCGCGAGGTTCTCGCCACATCCCGTCTACAGAGTCTGCGCCGCGAAGGCACTCCGCATCAAACGCGCGTCATATCGAGCCGATCTCAGCAGCTGAGACGCGGTGCCTCCGCGCCCACATCGCCGCTTGTCGGGGTCCGATCGCATGCAGCTCAACGACATCCTAAAGAAGGCGCACGACAACGACGCCTCCGACATTCACCTCGCCGCGAATCACGTGCCCATGATGCGCGTGCATACGGTGATGACGCCCATGGACTTTCCGGTGCTCACACCGGAGACCATGAAGCAGTTCCTCGAACACATGACGAGTCCGGGCCAGCGCGAGACATTCGCGAAGGCACTCGATCTCGACTTCTCCTATGAGATTGCTGGCTTCAAGCGCTACCGCGTCAACGCGCACCAGCAGCGTGGGCAGACCGCGTTCGCGTTGCGCGCCATTCGAACAAAGGTGCCGCCTCTCGCGTCGCTCAACCTCCCAGAGATCATTACGCGGCTCACGTATTTACCGCGCGGCTTGGTCCTCGTGACTGGCGACACCGGCTCGGGTAAATCGACCACGCTCGCCGCGATGATTCAATCGATGAACGAGCGGTACCGCAAGCACATCATCACCCTTGAGGACCCGGTCGAATACACGTTCCAATCGAACAAGTGCCTCCTGGAGCAGCGTGAACTCGGCGCCGACATGCCGACGTTCTCAAGCGGTCTCAAGCACGCGCTGCGTCAAGACCCCGACATCATTCTCGTTGGCGAAATGCGCGACCTCGAGACGACCGCACTCGCGATCTCCGCTGCGGAAACCGGACACCTTGTGCTCTCCACCCTGCACACCGTGAACGCATCGCAGACGGTCGAACGAATCATCGACATGTACCCACATGGTCAGCAGAACCAGATTCGCTCGATGCTTGCGAACACGCTCCAAGCAGTGATCTCGCAAACCCTCTTCCGCCGCATCGATAAAGCGGGAATGGTGCCCGCGATCGAGGTGATGCTCTGCACTCCCGCGGTGCGCAACATCATTCGCGAAGCCCGCACCTTCGAGATTCCCAACGTCATCGAGACGAGCCGGCAGATGGGCATGAACAGCCTCGACAACGCCATCGCCGAGCTCTACTTCAATGGCATGATCGGTCGGGAAGATGCGATTGCGCAGGCCGCGTATCCAGACAAGCTTGATCGACAACTCGCAGCATGACGCCTGAAGAAGATCTCACATGCCCCACTATCGCTATCAGGCAAGGCAACCCTCCGGCCAAGTGACGGCTGGTACCGTCGCGGCGGAGACTGCGGCAAGCGCTGCGTCGATCATCCGAGCGCAAGGCAATCACGTTATCCAGCTTGTGCCAGTGCAAGCGGTGTCGTCGCAGCTATCAGGCATACTCGCGAAGCTCAACTACACGTCGGGTCCGTCGCAACGCGACATTCTCGATTTTACGACACAGCTCGCGGTGATGATCCGCGCCGGCATTTCGATTCGCGCCGCGCTCGAAGGAATCAGCGAGCAGGTCCAGAACACGAAATTCCGCAAGACTCTGCTCACCATCCGAAGTGACGTCGAAAGCGGCAAGCAGTTCAGCGAAGCGATCGGCAAGTATCCGAAGCTCTTCGGCCCACTCTACGTCAACATGGTGAAGGCGTCGGAGATGTCCGGCAACTTCGCGCGCATGCTCGATCGCATTGCGACCTATCTCGGCCAGGAGATCGAGACGCGCAAGATGGTGATCGGTGCCAGCATCTATCCCGGCATCATCGCGGCGATGGCGATATCCGTCACGGTATTCCTGCTCACGTTCGTACTTCCGAAGTTCGCAGGCGTATTCAAGGGCAAGGAGCACATCCTCCCGATGCCGACGAAGTTCCTCATGGGACTCTCGTCGTTCATGGTCGAGTGGTGGTGGCTCATCCTGATCGCTGGTGTCTCGACGATCACGGGTTTCCTGCTGTTCATCCGAACGGAGCTCGGATCGTTCTGGTGGGATCGTTTCAAGATCACCATGCCACTGATTAGCCGGATGTTCAAAGCGCTCTATATCAGCCGCTCGCTTCACACGATGGGCGAGTTGCTGAACGCGGGTGTCCCGATGCTCGACACCATCGCCATTACCGGCGACATCTCGGGCAATCAACTCTTCCGCCGCCTTTGGCGCGGCGTCTACGCGGCGGTGAAGCAAGGCAAGAAGGTCCAGTCACAGTTGCAGAAGAGCCCGCTCCTTCCCCGCTCGGTCGTTCAAATGATTTCGGCGGGTGAAGAGTCAGGAAAACTCGGCGAAGTACTCGACGAAATTTCGACGTATTACAGCAAGCTCCTGCGCGACGCGATCAAGGCCGTCACGAGCATGATCGAACCGATCATGATTGTCGCGATGGGTTCGGTCGTCGGCTTCATTGCGATGGCAATCATCCTTCCGATTTTCAAGATGTCGAACCTAGTGTCCGGTCACTGAGCGATCGCTTCCGGGGAACTGCTGGAGGAAGCGACATGAACAACGGTGTACGAGGAGTATCGCGACGCAGGCACGTGGGGAGAAGAACCACAGCCCGCGGATTCACGCTCATCGAGACGGCGCTCGCGACCGTCATCATTGGTGTCGGCGTGCTCGCGATGATTAGTGCGCAGCAGGCGTTCCACCAGAAGAACATGTGGTCAACGAACGCGAGCATCGCGATGCGGCTCGGCAACGAGATCCGCGAGATGACGCTCAATCTCCCGCGCTTCGACCCCGTGGTTGGGAAATCGCATTGGGGTCCGGAAGAGAATGAGGACAGCCTCGCTGACTACGACGACCTCGACGACTTCGATGGCGAGGACGGCAACGGCACTGTGTTCTCGGCAGCCCTCGGAAACGGACCGGTGAACGCCCGACGCGAGAGCATCTCGAACATGGATGGCTGGTCGCAGACGGTGACGGTCGAAAGCGTCGATCCGATGTCGATCACGGAGCCCGCCGATACCAACCAGCTCGACGCACATGTGTCGGAGTGGGTCCGCGTGGAGGTCATCGTGCATTACCAAAGCGTGACCGACGAGTCGCCTGTCGAGATGACGCGCGTCTCGTGGATTTCACGGAAATGATGCGGAAAACCTGATGCAGTGGCAGTCGATTCGACGTCGGAGGCGAGGGAGGGATTGATCATGGTCAGTATCCGCAGCATTCGGAACGTGCATCAACGCACCCGACGCGGCGTCGCGTCGGTGCTCGCAATGATGTTCCTCGTTATTTTCGGTTCGCTCGGAGTCGCGATGGCGATCGTCGCGCAGGGCAACTTGCGCACCGCAGACAGCTCCATCAAGGTCTCGCGGGCGATGAGCGCTGCAGAAACCGGGCTGGTGTTCGCATCGAAACGGCTCGCGAAGGAAGCACAGCGCTTCGTCATCGACAAGGGTGTCGTCGATGGGACGTTCGGACACAAACTCTGGCTCGCGAACTGGGACGCGGGATCTGACGGGGACGTGCAGATACTCCCGCCAACAGGCTTCACTGAAAGCTCACCTGCTGACGGCTTGGGCAAGGCCGTCGTCAACGCGCACGCGGCAGACGAAGGCACTCTCAACGTCGAGCCGGGCGACTCCGCGCTCCCTGCCATGGACGCGGACGGGACGATTGAGGCGCGAGCGATGAAGGTGATCGCCGCTGACACGCGAGTGTGGTTCCGCCTGAAGTATGAGCTTGTCGAGAATCAACCAGTCGTGCGCGTCACGAGTGTTGGCGCTGACGGCGACATTCGTCGCACGCTTCAGATGGACTTCAAGATCAACAAGCGCATTGAGTATGCAGTCATCAGTCCAAACCGTCTCATGATCGGCAAGAACGTGCTCATCGACGGTCCGCTCGGCACGCGCTACGGCACCAACGCCGGTGAGCTGAATGCTGGTAACGGCAATCCTCTGGTCATGCGCAGCGACTTCTATTACCTCGCCGACGAGCTCGATACCAAACTCGACACACTCTACGCAGCGGTCAAAGAATTCGACACCGACGGCGACGCGCGGCTTCGCCCTGCGAACGCCACGGAGGCGCAAGGTATCTCGGGAAACTCCGAGCTCATCGACGTGGACGGCAACGAGTATGTCGACGACTTCGATCTCTTCCTCGGACGATACGACTCGAACGCTGACAAGCGGGTCGTGTACGACGAAAATAAGGCACTCGCTGCGGGCCAAGGAAGTCTCAGCGGTGAGTTTGTTGACGTCGACGATCAGCTCGCGCGACTCATTGATCAATGGCAGCCCGACCGCAATTCGGACGGTGCCGTCGATGGTCGAGACACACAGCTCGGTTACAACGACGGTGTGCTCGACCAGCACGATCACTACGCGAAGCAGCACGGCCGACTCGCATTTGGCGTGACGAAGAGTGAGTGGGAAATCGCGAAGGGCGACAGCTACCAAACTGTTGTGCAAGGCCCGATCTCGTGTGATATCGACGACGCTCCCGTGAGCTTTGGCGTCCCCGACGATGTTCTCCGACTCGTGACGACCTCGATGTTCGCGTCAAGCGCAACGTGGTTCGCAGCTCAAGCCTCGAACGGCACTGCGTTCGCTGCCCAAGTCACCTCGGGTCTTGGTAGCGGCGGAACGTACACCGCACCGAGCGCAGCGACTTGGGAGCCGGTTCCCTTCGGTTCGCCCGCCGCGTACGACTGGTATCAGCGTCCGGTCTACGCGAACATGACCTTCACGAACGTAAAGATCCCAAAGGGAACGAACGCGTTGTTCGTCAACTGCACATTCGTCGGCGTCACTTATGTCGCGATCGAGTCCGGCTGTACGGACGTGAACTGGAACTACGCGGGCAGCTTAAAGAAGACGACCTTGGGCGGCGGCTCGGTTGTCTACTCGCCGAAATTCCCCGGGCTCACCGCGACGCTCGGCGGTGTGCCGGTCACTGACACCAAGGTGCATTCGAATTCAATCCGCTTCGACGGTTGCACGTTCCTTGGTTCAGTCTCCGCCGACACGCCGGGAGAATTCACGCATTGGCGTAACAAGGTACAGATGTCTGGGAACACCCGCTTCTACCTCGATCCGAACGATCCTGATCTCGCAGCACAGACCGACGGCGCTCAACTCAAAACGCTGTTGAACACCCTCTCTGCCGCCGACCGCGAAATGATGGCGCGGAGTCAGCTCATGATGCCCGGCTGGTCGATCGACGTCGGCAACTTCGCGAATGACCAAGCAGCGGATCCGGAGGACACGCCCAAAGTCAACCTCCGAGGGACGATCATCGCGGGCGTTCTCGACGTGCGCGGAACAGCCGACGTGTTCGGCACGTTGCTGATGACGTTCCGCCCAGTGAACGGACAGGGGCCGTTGTTCTATGACGGCCAGGCCGACATGTTCAACACGACGATCGGCTATTTCGGATCGCTCGACGGCGACGGCGAAGGCGCGATGCCTGGTGACACGACCTTCCAAGGATTCGGTGAGATCACGCTGCGCTATAACTCAAACGCATTACTCCCCGATGGAATCCCGTGGCCGATTTCGATGGAGGCTCAGCCCCACACCTACGTCGAAGGAGGACCAATCTCATGACTCAATTACGAACGATCCGCACTCGTCTGCGTGCTCGCCGCGGCTTCAACCTTGTTGAGCTCTTGATGGCGCTTGCCATTTCGGCCGCGCTACTTTCAGCGACGATGGTCGCACTCAACGCGTGCTTCATCTCGTATCAGGCGACAACCGAAGAAGCGTCGACGCATACGGTCGCGCGACTGGTGATGCACCGCGTTCTCACGCTCGTGCGCACTGGTACGAGTTTCGGACCACTTCCCGAGGACGCGCTCGACAACTTAACGAGCGGAGACGAAATCCAGTTCACGAATACCCAGCAGCAGGCCGTCGTGATCTCATTCGACTCGACACAGGGCGCGATTCTCATGTCCGTCGATGGCGCCGCTGCCCGCATCATTCTTCGAGGCGTGCAGCGCACACTTGCGCCCGACGGTGCTGAAGTCTCCGCGTTCACGATGGAGTGGGACCAAGGTACGCGACTCTATCGAGTCACCCTCGACGTCACCGTTGTTGGCGACGACAGCCTCACGACCAAGCTCGACGAGGGTCTGGTCAAGCCGATTCGACTAGTTGCGAGCGCAATGCCTCGGTCTGAAACGTGGTGACGCGACAGGTCGGGCATCGCCGCTCGCGCCGCCTCAAGACGCGCCTCGTTCGGCGTTGCTCCTCTCTTGACGACGACTCCCTCGCGTGCCACACTCGCGCGAGAGGAGTTCGCGTCGAAAGATTCACAGCACGATTCTCGTTTCGCCAGAGGCCGCATGCTCAAGACCGCTTTGAAAACAGGTGTAACGATCACCCTCACCGCGTGTCTAGCTCTCGGCTGCGCGTCGTCGGGGCAGCGAACTGCGTCGACCCCTCCGTCGCCAGCAGTAGTGGGCGCATTCGACGAGCTCAAGTCACTCCAAGGCGAATGGCAGAAGACTGGCGAAAACAGCGATAACGGAAAGCCAACCGTCGCGAGCGTCTTCCGCGTGACCTCCGGCGGATCTGCCGTCCGCGAGGTCATGTTCCCTGGCGGCCGGTACGAGATGACTAACATGTATCACCTCGATGGCGACACACTGATGGCAACTCACTACTGCGCCGCGGGAAATCAGCCTCGCATGCGCTGTGAGCCCGTGACGGAGCATGGTGTATACGTCTTCAAGTTCAGCGACATCACCAACCTCCCAACGCCCGAAACTGAGCACATGGCCGACCTCACGCTGACAGTGATCGATCACGACCACATCACGCAGGCTTGGCAGAGTTACAAAGCGGGCGTCAAAACTGAACACGCCTTCTTCGCGTTGACGCGAATGCGATGAAGTGACCGCGGGCTGCGACCAGATGCTGCTGCGGGCCGGATCGAGCGTTACGCTGTGCCTTCTCGCCGTCGCGCCTGAACTTGAAGGGGTGTTCGGACGAGTATTCAACCGTGAGCGGACGAGCCCGCCCCGCGTTCAACACCGTAAGAGTGCACCTCGATGTCTCGTCTCAGCAGTTCTCTCCAGCAAGTCGTCAACGCCGCCGTCGAAGCCCAGCGTTCCGGTCGCTTCAACGAGGCGGCGAAGCTCTTCGAGCAGGCGCTCAAGTCCGAGCCGAACAATCATCAGTGGTTGGCCTCACTGGGAACGTGCCAGACGTGTACCAACCGCATTCCCGAAGGGCGTCGAAACATCGAGCGCGCTCTGCGAATCGCGCCGCGCGACCCTCGCTATATGCGGGCGCTCGCGTACACCTGGAAGAGAGAAGGAAAGTTTCGCGAGGCGCTCGATTGCTTCGACAAGGCGCTACAACTCGCACCGGGCGATCCGGCGTATGTCGCGCCCAAGGCTGAGGTCTATCACATGATGGGCGACTATGAGAAGGCGATGAAAACGCTTCAGCCAGCGCTCACCTCCTCGCCCGGTCACGCTGACATCGTTGGCATCTTTGCCGTGCTCGCGCGCCCACTCAAGAGGCAGGCTGAGGCGATCCCGCTCGTTGAGCGTCTGTTAGGTCGCACCGACCTCACGGTCGCATGCCGGATCAAGAACTCATTCGAACTCGGATCGCTCTACGACAGCGTTGGGCAATACGAAAAGGCGTTTGCGTGGTATCAGCGCGGCAACAAGCTCAAAGCGGATCGCTGGAATCACGCTCAGCACTCGAATCTCGTCAGCCAAGTCATTGCCACGTGGTCGCCTGACACGATCCGCACCCTGCCGCGCGCGAAGGTCGATGGGTCGCGATTCGTCTTCATCGTTGGAATGCCCCGATCAGGCACATCCCTCGTCGAACAGATCATCGCGACGGCACCCTCGGTGTACGGTGCCGGTGAGTTGAACGAACTACTGCGCGCTGCCTGGGAAATTCAGGGTGGCCCCGGAATGGGCATTCCGATGGTCTGGGCGCTCGATCGACTCCAAGGTCAGGATCGCGTCGATAGCTACGCCCGCGCGTATGTCGACGCTGTCGCCAAGCTCGCTGGTCCTGGATACACCACGGTCACCGATAAGCAGCCGGTGAACTTTCTCAACCTTGGACTCATCCAAACTCTTTTGCCCGGCGCGAAGGTGATTCACTGCCGCCGCGAGGCGATGGACTCCTGCCTCTCCTGCTATTTCCAGCTCTTCGTAGGAGGCCTTCCCTTCGCCGGCGATCTGACCGACTGTGGCAAGTTCTATCGCGACTACGAGCGCATCATGGCCTACTGGAAGAGCGTGCTCGAACTACCGATTCTCGATGTTCAGTACGAGAGTCTTGTCGCTGATCAAGAAGGCATGACCCGCCGCATTCTGGAATTCCTCGGGCTCGAGTTCAGCGACGCGGCGCTCAAGTTCCACGAGAGCCTACGACCCACGCTCACCGCGAGCAGCCAGCAGGTTCGCGAGCCGATATACAAGCGATCCATCGCGCGTTGGAAGCACTACGAATCACACATTGAGCAGCTGCGGCTCGCGCTCGGAGAATACGCGCCCAACGCTAGCGCCGAGTAGGACGTCCATCGACCGTACCGGTCAGAACTCACCGTGACGATGTCGTGCGATGTTGCGCTGCGCTTCGAGCGTGATCACCATCAGGCGCGCGTGCGTGCCCAAGGCGTCCGGATGCTCCGAAGGCAGTCCTTCAATCGATCTCTGCAGGTAGCGACCGTCGGATTGCATGTCCCAGCCTTGGCGACGGTCGTTCAGACAGAGTTGCAAGATGGCCCACAGTCGCTCGCGCTCACGTCGGCCCTGGATCGGCGTCGCCGCTTCAACGCGCACATTCAGATTGCGATACATCCAATCGGCGCTGCCGATGTAGAAGTCGCCCGCCAGCGGATCGACTTGGCCCGCTGAGAACCAGAAGATGCGGCTGTGTTCGAGGAACCGTCCGATGATCGAACAGACGCGAATGTTCTCACTGAGGCCGGGTACGCCGGGACGCACACAACAGAATCCGCGCACGATGAGATCTATCTTCACCCCTGCTTGGGATGCACGGTAGAGCGCGTCAGTGACGCTGCGATCCTCGACCTGATTCATCTTCGCGATGATGCGCCCTTGCTTCCCCTGCTGTTGCACCGCGACTTCGCGGTCAATGAGTTCAATGAATCGCTTCTTCATCGTGACGGGCGCAACGAGCAGCCGCTGATAGTCTTTCTGGCGGCTCCGACCCGTCATGTAGTTGAACAAGTTCACGATGTCGTCGGTGATCGCGGCGTCACAGGTAAAGAGGCCGACGTCTTCGTAGACGCGAGCAGTCTTTTGGTTGTAGTTTCCTGTTCCGACGTGGGCGTAACAACGAATCGCGCTGCCCTCTTGCCGGACCACGAGCGCGACTTTCGAGTGAGTCTTCAACCCAACGACGCCGTACGCGACGTGCACGCCGGCATCTTCAAGCTTTCTCGCCCAGACGATGTTCCTCGCTTCGTCAAATCGCGCGCGAAGTTCGACGAGCACCGCGACCTGTTTGCCTGACTCTGCCGCGCGAATGAGGCTCGGAATGAACGGACTATCGCCTGAGGTGCGATAGAGCGCCTGCTTGATCGCGAGCACCTTCGGGTCCGACGCGGCCTGCTCAATGAACCGACACACCGTTGCATCGAAGCTCTCGTACGGATGGTGGACGAGGAGATCACCTTCGCGGAGCACACTAAAGATGTCGCTGTCGTCCGCTTCGATGCGCGGCGGGATCTGCGGCGTCCACTTGCTGAAGCGAAGCTCGGGCACGTCAAGGTCAGCGATCTCATTCAGAACCGCGTAATCGATCAAACCTTCGGTCTCGTAACGATCTTCTTCCTCGATATCGAGTTCGTCTTCAAGAAACCGCAGAAGACGCGGATTCGCGCCGCGCGCGAGCTCAAGCCGCACGACGCGGGCAAATCGCCGCTCGCGGAGCTGCTGCTGAATCTGCTCCAGCAAATCCTCAGCGTCTTCATTGTCGCGCTCGACATCGGCGTTGCGCGTCACTCGAAACGGCAAGACCTTCACGATCTCCATGCCGGGGAACAAGTCAGCAAGGTTGTGTTCGATGATCTCTTGGAGCGGCACGAATCGCTTCGTTCCAGCGAACCGAAAGAGACGGTTGCCCATCTCGGGCACCTTCACGCGAGCAAAGAGCTGCTCACTCTCACCCGGCCGCCGGAGCATGACACCGAGCGACACACTCATGTTGGAGATGAACGGGAAGCGGTGGCCCGGATCCACCGCGAGCGGAGTTAGGATCGGAAAGATGTTTCGCCGGTACCAGTTCTCCGCCTCGGACTGCTCGCTGGGCTTGAGTTCCTCCCACGCGAGGAAATCAATCCCCGCGTCGCGCAACTGCGGCTGAATCTCGCTTCGAAAGCAGTGTGCAACTTCGTGCACGAGCGATTCCACGTTCGCCCTAATTGCCGCCAGCTGCTGCGCCGGCGTGAGGGGTTCCCATGGCGGACTTCCAACTCCCGCGTCGAGTTGGCGCCGCAAACCACCGACGCGCTTCATAAAAAACTCGTCGAGATTGCTCGCAAAGATCGACAGGAAGCGCACCCGCTCGAGCAGCGGAAGCCGCGCGTCCTTCGCCTGCGCCAAGACGCGCCGATTGAACTCCAACCACTGGATGTCGCGATTCAGGAACCGCGAGAAGTCAGCCGGCGTCTCTGACGTCGACTCCAAGCCCGGGGTCGATTGCGTTCCTGGGTTCGCTGGGGGCGTGGTCGTTGGGTGCTCGGTGGCGCGGTCGGTCATTGGATCCAATCTCAAAGGGTCAGACAGCGGTGGCCCGATACACGGCGGCGCAGCCCGCAGCTTCGGTCACTCGGACGCTTTCGACCCGAAGGCCGCGAGGGTTCAGCGAGAACATTCGACCGAGTTCGATCGCGATGTGCTCGGCGATCCGTTCCGCAGTTGGGTTGATGCGATCAAATGGCGGCGTCATGTTGAGATCGCTATCGCGAAACGGCGCGATGATCTGCGCCAGCCAGCGCTCGACGAGGTGAAAATCGCAGAGAAGTCCATCGCGGTCGAGGGATGGACCTGCAATCGTCGCTCGCACCCGAAAATTGTGGCCGTGGACGCGCTCTCGCTCGCCAGCGATCTCGATCGCGTGGGCAGCGGAAAACTCTGTCTCCAGTTCAAGAGCGAACATGAAGGGACGATTATAGGGACGAGCGTCGATTGATTTGCTCGCCGCATCAAGATTGAACCCGCCGATATCGTGCGTCGCTCGGTCACCAAACCCCAGTCTTCCCTTTCCTACGGAGCAGGTCTGTCATGTCGAGCCCGAACACCGATGCACCGCTCATGCTCTCCGTCAGCGGCGCTCGCGGAATCGTCGGAAAGACGATGACCCCTGCCGTCGCCGCTGAGTTCGCGGCCGCGTTTGCCGCGCTCGTCGCCGAGGGAACGAAAGGCCGACGTCCACGCCTCGTCGTCGGTCGCGACGGTCGACAAGGCGGCGCGTGTCTCGCGCTTGCGGTTCAAGGTGGACTCGCCGCGGTTGGCTGCGATGTGATTGATCTCGGCGTGACCATGACGCCAACCGTCGGAGTCATGATTCGCGAGTTGAAGGCAGACGGAGGAATGGCGGTCACCGCCAGCCACAATCCGATCGAGTGGAACGGTCTGAAGTGCCTCGATGGCGACGGACTCGCGCCGCCAAAGCCCGTCGCGGACGAAATCGTCGCGCGATTCAAATCAAAGCGCATCGCTTACACGTCGTCGCTCGATGTGGGCACGATCGAGACCAACACCTCGTCGAACGAAACGCACATCGCGAAGGTACTGGCGTATGTCGATGTCGAGCGGATCCGCGCCGCGCGTTTTCACGTCGTCCTTGATTCCGTGAACGCTTCCGGATGTGTGCCGGGCCGCGCGCTCCTCGAACGCCTCGGCTGTCGTGTCACGCATCTCTTCGGTGAACCGACGGGCATCTTCGGACACGTGCCCGAACCGATCGAGCAGAACCTCGTCGCGCTCGCGAGTGGTGTGCGCACCACGGCTGGCGCGTCGTGCGGATTCGCCCAAGACCCGGATGCTGACCGCCTCGCCATCGTCGATGAGCGCGGCCGTTTCATCGGCGAGGAATACACGCTGGTATTGGCGGCGCTACGTGTGCTCGCACGGCGCGGACCAACTGCGCCGAAGGCAACACTTGCGACAAACCTCTCGACCAGTCGCATGATCGATGACGTGGCCGCGCGATTCGGCGCAACGGTGCTGCGCACCGCTGTGGGCGAAGCGAACGTCGTCGCGGCGCTCAAGCCAGCGAAAGGACTACTTGGCGGCGAAGGCAACGGCGGCGTCATCGTGCCTGAGATCTGCTGGGTGCGCGACTCGTTGAGCGCGATGGCCATTGTGTTAGAACTCCTCGCGACCGAGGAACGACCACTCTCGGAGATCGTCGATTCGCTGCCACGCTACGCCATGGTGAAGACGAAGCTCGATCTCGCGGGCATCGGTGGCTTGGCTGCTGTTGGTCCGGCACTAGAACGAACAAAATCGGCGTTCGCCAGCGAGAGAATCAACGCTACCGACGGCGTGCGCATCGACTTCGCCGACGGCTGGGTACACCTCCGCGCGAGCAACACCGAACCGATCGTGCGCATCATTGCCGAGGCGCCGACGAAGGCTCGCGCCGATGAACTGATCGCTCGCTGTGCCAAGGCGGCGGGGCTGGCGGGGTGAGCGGCGGCAGGTGAGGGTGCGAAAGCGGCGCCGACGCGCGAAGCGGTGTCCGATCCCAGCCGATTCGTCCCCCGTGGGTGTTCACTCACGGAACGCGTGTCGCAAACCGCGCCACCACGTTTCCCAAAAGGACATCCGCAGTCTCCCCGGACCGAGGTGTCACGAGCTAACGGGTGACCGAAAAGGACTTTTGTCGGTCGATCTGAAGCACCCACAGAGATTGCTCTTCCGGCCACCACCACCTCGGCCAATGCTACCGGCCGGAGGACTCGACTGGTCCGGAGTGAGGGCCGTCGTCATCGAGGAGATTGAAGACACCCACGAGCAATCGTGGGGAACGATGGGGAACGGTGTAGAACAGAGCGGCTGCAGCGAGAACTCGAACGAATGTCCCAGCGACGAGCAACGCACGAATACGAAGCCGACTATGCGGTACCGCCGGGAGGGACTCTCAGTGAGACGCTCGACTCGATTGGAATGACACAGGCCGAAGTGGTGCGACGGACTGAGCTGACAACGAAACACATTAGTCAGATCATCACCGGAGACGCCGCGATCTCGCCCGAAGTTTCCCGGCGACTCGAGCTCGCACTCGGCGTTCCCGGTCATTTCTGGGCAGCCCTCGAGGCGAACTACCAGACGCAGAAGGCGCGACTCGAGGAGCGAGGAAGGCTGAAGTCCAAGATCTCTTGGCTAGATTCTTTTCCGGTGAGAGAGTTGAAGGCGCGGGGAATCTTGCGCGCTACAGCCGAGAAGGTGCTGCTCGTCGAACAACTTCTCGGCTTCTTCGGCGTGAGCTCGATCGACGCATGGCGCCGCGAATGCGAGAGTCCGCTCGCAGTGTTCCGACGATCGAGAACGCCAGCCGCATGGGAAGGCGCGATCGCCACGTGGCTACGCCTCGGCGAGATTCAGGCCCGCGCTCTGCAAACGGAGCCGTTCAATGCCGCCAAGTTTCGATCGGCGCTGCAGCAGGCCAGATCGCTCACACAGGCGTCACCTGAAACACTCGTAGGCAAACTTCGTGCGCTTGGCGCGTCGGCTGGCGTTGCCGTGGTTTTCGTGCGCGAAATCCCCGGCGCGCCCGTCCGCGGCGCCACACGATGGCTCGCGCCAGCCAAAGCCATGATCGCGCTCAGCCTGCGATACAAGAGCAACGATCAGTTCCGGTTCTCCTTCTTCCACGAGTGCGGTCACCTTCTCAAGCACTCAAAGACTGGCAGATTTGTCGACGTGCCGGGCAGCGATGGCGCGGATGATCGCGAGGCCGAAGCTGATACTTGGGCCGCTGATTTCCTGATCCCACCTGCCGACGCTGCGCGATTGCGGGAACTCAAGTCTCGCAACGCTGTGCGCGCATTCGCCAAGGAAGTAGGCGTGCATCCAGGCATCGTCATCGGGCGCATGCAACATGACGGACACTTGATTCACGCGATGATGAACGATCTGAAGGTGAAGTTCGAGTGGGCATCGCTCGCCAAGCGCTCGGCTTGATCGTGCTGGTGCTGCTCCGCGCCTTGCTCGCCGGATGGAATCGTGCCATGAGCGGGCAGGGCTTCGAGCAGCGTCCGCGGCAGTTCGTTGAATCTGAACGGCCCGAGCCAAGACTTCAACGTCGCCGCTTTGCTCGATGGATCTCCTTTTCCAAGCAACGCGACCACGGTGGCTAACTCACAACCGCCGTGAAGAACACGAAGATTCGTTTCGCAACGCTGCAAGATCTCCGCATCACCGAACTCTAATCGGTCGCCGACGAGACCGAGCGTCCAGACCACGAACCTCCGGATCGATGCCGTGTGGTGGTCAAAGTTGAGTCGGTGGTTCTGAATGCCTCGGATATCGCCATCGAGTGCGAAGCTCGCCACTGAAGACTTCGGGCGCGAACAGCGCAAACCACGCGACCAGTGGTGCGCGAAGGTATTGGACCTCGGTGATCGTTCGATTGAAGTCGACTTCAAACGCCGCCAGTTCGCGCGTGAGCAGGACGGCTACCCGATCTATGTCGATCGCCGGAAGGGGCATTGGCCGAAGGTCATGGGTCGCATCCCTGCAATCGGTGTAATTGTTGTTAGTTCCATTTCGGGTCGGCGGGGGACGCGACCTATTCATCTCCTTGACGATGCGACCAATGGCGAGTGCGGGGACCAGCAGCCTGTGCGGGACGGAGTCGAACCATCACATCGCGCTCACTCTCTCGGCGATTTCGCGTCGCTGCCATTCTTCGGAATCGCCTCGACGGCGTCGTTGACCGCATCGCGCGCCTTGCCGACGTTGCCTTCCTTCAGTTGCCGTTTCGCTTCTTCGATCAACGAGAGCGCGTCGCGGCCCCCGCGCGCCGAGCGCGCTACGTCAAGCACAGTGGTAGCGTGCGCACGAAGCGCTGCGTCTTCCTCTGGTGGCAAATGCGCCACGTCGATTCGCTTGAGGAGCGATTCGAGCGTCGCGATTGCATCTTCGTAACGCTCCATTCGAAGTTGAATGACTGCAACTAACTCGACCGACTTCAGGGCACCACTCACATCGCTCGCATCAAGGTCGCGGAGTTCGAGCGCTCGACGCGCGTGGGTCAGCGCCGCTCCGTGATCACGGAGCCCGCTCGAGAGCAGATGCGCCCAGCCATGTCGCAACGTCGATTCACGAGCTGCGTCGTCACTGGCCGCAGTAATCAGGCGCTCGATCCGTGGCGCCGCCTCGCGCACCTGCAGCGCCTCGGCCGGGGCCAAGGTGCCGCGGCCCTCGGGATCGAGTTCAGGATTCATCGTTCCGAGCATCTGCACCATGACATCGAACGACAATTGGTAACGCGAACGATCTTCAGCACCGCGCCAGAGCGCGGCAAACGTGGTTGTCGATAGGACGAGCGTGAGCGCGCTCGCGACAATGCTGGCTGCTGCCCAGCGATGCCGGCGAAGCGTGCGGCGCACGAGGTACGAGAGATCCTCAGGACGTGCATGCACTGGGTCACCATCACGTAGCGCCGCGAGATCGTCGCGCAGCTCGACTGCCGACCGATAGCGCCGTTCAGGCTCGTACGCCAGCGCCTTCCGCAGCACCGCGTCCAAATCGCGGGCCACCGCGCGCGAGCCGGTCTCGCACAGATGACTGGGAAGCTCGGGCAGCGCCTCGTCGCGCACGGCGCTCGCGAGTTCAGTGACCCGCCCACGTCCGGGAAATGGAAGGGCGCCGCACAGCACTTGATACGCGATCGCGCCGAGCGCGAAGAGATCAGCGCGGAGATCAACGTCCGCTGGCGACCCGAGGATCTGCTCCGGCGCCGCGTAGCCAGCCGAACCAACGAATCCCGTCGTCAGAGTCGAATCACCGGTGCCGTCGTCTAGCTTGGCGATGCCAAAGTCGAGCACGCGCGGGCGCCCGTCGGCGTCGACGAGAATGTTTGACGGCTTGAGGTCCCGATGAATCACGCCGCGCAGATGGGCATGGTGCACCGCGTCGCACACCGCAATCAAGACGCCCAAAACCTCGGTTGAGAGGCGCTCGCCCTTCTCGCCGCGCTTGCCTTCGCACCAGCGATCGAGCGGCTTCCCATCGATGAATTCCATCGCGATGCCACGCCCACCGCCAGCGATATCAAACGCTTCGTAAAGCGTCACAATCCCCGGGTGCCGAAGGCCTGCGACGATCTCTATCTCTCGGTCGAATCGCCGCCGGTGGTGAAAGCTCGCGAGCGCACCTTCGCGGAGCATCTTGAGCGCCACCGTTCGACAGGTGCGTTCATCGATCGCTCGATACACCACTCCCTGCCCGCCGCGTCCGATTTCTGCAACGAGTCGATAGTCGCCCAGCGACCCACCAACCGTCGGCAGTAGATGAGGCTCGGGTGAAACAACAGCCGAGCGAAACTCAGCGATCAGCGCGTTGTCCGATTCGAGCTGCGCGACGCGAGCGCGGCACGTGTCGCAGCGCGCGACGTGCGTCATGATCGCTAGACCCACCGACGTGCCGGCAGCAAATGCGTCAAGTGCTTCGTCATCCGGGCAAACCATTCCGATCGCACTCACCGCCATGAACCGCCTCCGCGCGCGAGCGCCGAAGTCATCCCCCACATGGTCCCCACGCACCGAGCAGAATGCCCAGGTCGGACCCACTGATAACACCATCTTCATCGAGATCACCGGTACCGCTTCCGCCCCAATTCCCGAGCAGGATTGCGAGATCGGCCGCATCAACCTGACCGTCGTGCGTGAAGTCCGGCGGACACCCACTCACCTGCTGCTCGATGAGTTCAATCAGCGCGATCGCCGACTTGAAGAGCGTCGTGAGCTGCACTTTCGCCGCATCAAGCTCGTTGCTGGTGACGTCCTGATCGGCGATCAGCGTCGCGGTTGTCGACGCCGCCGCATCGAGTATTGGCAGCGAGTTCGTGAGTTTGTTGACGACGCGCTTGACATCGAACTGCACGCATTCATCACCTTCACTGTCGCCGGTTTCAAGGAGTTGCTTCTTGGTCTCTTCCAGTAGGCCGCGAGCGGCACTGTTCTGCACGAAGATCTGCTGCGCGAGCATCTGAATTGCACTCTGCGGACTCGCTGGCAACGACGCAGTTTTCGACTTGGCGCGGCGAAGTTCGGCCGCCGCAGCGTCGAGCTTGAAGCTTGCTCGCTGGCAACTGCTGAAGCCGCTGGGACCGCCGAGCAACGCGAAACCCTGCGAGTAGAGTTTGTCCGGATCGAGACCTGCGGCCTGCGCGAGCTGGCTCGACGCGTCCAGCGCGTACGGCGCGAAGCCTGGCTGCGGGAATCCGTTTGAGCGATAGACGAAGGGATGACCATCACTGTCGAGGAACGGCAGCGCCTCGCCGGTCGCATTCGTGAGCCAGACAATCGCCGATGGCACATTCGGATTCGCGTTCGTTGCGTACGCGGTGACGTAGTAATCGCCCGTTGGAAGGACGAGTGGCGGATCGAATCGAGCGACGAGATCCTCGTTGCGCGGCACCGAATCGACGAGTTCGTTCGGTTGCGGGAACGGTAACGCGATCGAAGCGATTTGATCACCCGATTCCGGTCGCTCACTTCCGCTGCGCGTCCAGAGAATGATGTTCAGCGTCTCGTTGGCAACGAAGGGCGGCGCACAGTCGTCGCCGCCAGGCGCGCAGGCAGCGACACAATCGGCGACTCCGACAGAGCCTCCAAGGGCGCAGCCGCTGATGTGCAACTCACTCACGCTCCACGTGGTGCCAAGTCCACTGTCGCCGGGAAGCGAGAACGGTTGCGCAAACCACGCGAGTGGAGCGCCGGGTGCTAGGCGTCCCGTCGCAAAACCCATATCGGACAGCGAGAACGCGCCAGCTCCGGCAGCGTCGTACAGCGCCGGCGCTGTCGGTCCCGTACTAAAGAGTGGTACATCAAATCGCACACGCAACGTGCCTGTTCCCGAGCCAGGCATTTGCCCGGGCAGACTCGAAGCGGCTCCCGCAACTTGGATGAGATAGACGGCCCCCGCCTTCGTCGTCCGCAGCGTGATCGTCTCGTCGCCATCGGTGCGGGCGTTGCCGCACTGAAGCAGGAACTCCGCGAGTTGGTCAGGATCGAACGCGGTGTTTGCGCCAACGTCGTAGAGCGCGACGATCGGATCGAATGCTGCGTCACTCACCGAGGCCGTGAGTTGCCCGATTCCCGGTGCCATGACGCAGTACCAGATGTCCTTCCCGTAGTCGCAGTCGGTCGGCGGTCCGTCGGTTGTGGCATTCGAAGTATCGAAGGCGACCGACGAAAATGGCGCGAGTTCAAGGCAGTACGGTGCACAGTCATTCGCAACACCGCTCTCGACGCCAGCGCACGAGTAGCTGGCACCGGTACACGCAGGACTCACGCTCGCCTCGTCGACGCACATCACGTCCCATTCGACCGCGCAGCAAAACGGATCGAACGCGCAGATTGTTAGGCAGCAATCAGTGTCTGTACATCCCGGCGATCCAACCGTCAGGCAATCGTGTCGGCTCGGCGGACAAGTGGCGCACGTGTTCTGAGAGACGACGAGCGAGCCGCAACCGCGCGACGAATAGCCGCCCAACCGAATGCGGTAGGCCACGCCAGGCATCGCGCTGAACGTGAGTTCTGAACCGAGGTCACAGCCCGGGGCGTCATCATTGCAAGCGACGAGCGTGAGCTGACCGCAGGCCCCGGTGTACACCGCGAGCCGCGTGTCGAAGTCGACGACTCCGCACGTCGACACGCAGACGGTGCCCGGCACAGTTGCGACGTACGAGAACCAGATGTCCGCGATGAACGGCGAATCCGGCGTTCCGTCGCACGTCGGCGGCAGCTCCGGTCCATCCGTGGTGGCACCGATCGTGCAGAAGGGCGTCACTGCCCCCGCGATCGCGGTGGCTTGTCCGCAGTCATCGTTCGGTGGCACGGCCCAGAGCCCGCCAGCGACAGCGAGAGAACCGGCTACAGCAAGACCAACGCGCACGAACTTGCCGTGCGTCTCGGACTTCGTCATGACGTCGATCTCCCGTTCCGGATCGCGTCGAAGCCGGAAACGCCTCCCGGGAAACCACGCGCGCATTCCGAAGCTTGTCGCAGTATCGGGGACGCCGAGAACGACAGCAAGAGAATTGCGCGATCGGGATAAAACCGCACGGGGCATCGCAGAACGATGCGTCCAGAGGCCGCCGATCTAGCACCTCATTCGCAGAAATCGAACGTCCGCCGCAACTGGGCGGACACCTGACCGATTACTCCGCCTTGCGTGGCTTGAAGATCCGGAAAAGCCTCGTCAGCGGGTCGTAGAACTCGTCGACGACACGCTCCTTCAGCGGAATGATCGCGTTATCGGTGATCGTGATGTGCTCGGGGCAGACCTTGGTACAGCACTTCGTGATGTTGCAGTAACCGAGGCCGCCTTCATCTTTGAGCTGCCCAAGACGATTCTCGGTGTCGAGCGGGTGCATCTCCAGCGCCGCCGTGTAGACGAAGTGCCGCGGACCGGCGAATTCTGGATGTTTGTGGTGCTCGCGCAGGACGTGGCAGACGTCTTGGCAGAGGAAACACTCAATGCACTTTCGGAACTCCTGCACACGATCGACGTCCGATTGCTGCATGCGCCACGAGCCGTCCGGCGCGTCGGGCTTCCGCGGCTTGAACGGCTTGATCGCCTTCTTCACGCGGTAGTTCCAAGAGACGTCGGTCACCAAGTCGCGCACCAGCGGAAACGAGCGCATCGGCTCGACCGTCACCTTTTGGGTGAGATCGAGCTGATCGAGACGCGTCATGCACATGAGCCGCGGCTTGCCGTTGATTTCGGCTGAGCACGATCCGCACTTGCCCGCTTTGCAATTCCAGCGGCACGCGAGATCCGGAGCTTGTTCGGCTTGGATCTGATGGACGACGTCGAGCACGACCATGCCTTCGGAGGCTTCGGACACGTAGTCGGTGAAGCTTCCCTGTTCGCCCGCACCGCGCCAGATTCGGAATGTCGCTTTTTCCATGGGTCAGCCCATCTCCTTCACGACGGCCTGAAGGTCGTCACGCATCGCCTGCATCGGCTCGCGCCGTAACTGCATCGACCCGTCAGCACCGCGCCACGTGACGATGTTGAACGTTCCGCACTCAGCCTTCTTCTCGGGGAAGTCGTCGCGGAACTGCGCCCCGCGGCTTTCCTTACGGTCAAGCGCCGAGCGCGTGATGGCCTCGGACACGAGGAGCAAGTTCGGCAGGTCGATGCAGGTGTGCCAGCCCGGGTTGTACTCGCGGTGGCTGTCGATGCCCGCCTTCGCCGCCCGCGCGTTGAGCGTCTTGAGAACTTCAAGCGCCTTCGCCATCTCTGACTCGACTCGGACGATGCCAACGAGGTCTTGCATCATGTCTTGGAGGTCGCGCTGAATGGCGTACGGATTCTCGCCTGAGGCACCTCGATCGAACGGCGCCAATGCCCGCTGCTGCGCGTCCTCGATCTGCTGCGGGTTCGGCTTCACGGCGCCGTTCGACTTCGCGAACTTCGCGGCGTATTCACCAGCGATTTTGCCGAACACGACGAGATCGGAGAGTGAGTTACCGCCAAGTCGATTCGCGCCGTGCAACCCGGCGGCCGCTTCGCCTGCGGCGAACAAGCCGGGCACCGAAGACATCTGCGTGTCGCCATCGACGCGAATGCCGCCCATGACATAGTGCGTCGTCGGGCCGACTTCCATCGGCTCCTTCGTGATGTCGACGTTCGCCAGTTGCTTGAACTGGTGATACATGCTCGGAAGCTTCTTCTGAATGTGCGCTTCGGCGTTCGGCATCTTCTCTTTGATCCAAGCGATGTCGAGATAGACGCCACCATGCGGCGAGCCGCGCCCTGCCTTCACCTCGCGGTTGATGCAGCGCGCGACGTGATCGCGCGTGAGCAGCTCCGGCGGACGATTCGCATTCTTGTCGCCGGTGACATAGCGCCAGCCTTCTTCGATGTCCTTCGCCGTCTGCTTCTTGTAGAGTTCGGGCACGTCGTTAAACATGAACCGCTCACCGTTCTTGTTCAAGAGTCGGCCACCTTCGCCGCGCACACCTTCGGTTACGAGGATGCCGCGGACGCTCGGCGGCCACACCATTCCAGTCGGATGGAACTGCACGAATTCCATGTCCATGAGTTCAGCACCGGCGCGATACGCGAGTGCTTGCCCGTCGCCGGTGTACTCCCACGAATTGCTTGAGATGCGGAAGGCGCGACCAATGCCACCGGTCGCCATGATGATCGACTTCGCCTTCCAAATGCGGAATCGACCGCGTTCGCGGTCGTATCCGATCGCGCCAGCGACGCGACCGCCCTCCATGAGGAGCTCGACGATCGTCATCTCCATGAACACTTCGATGCCCTGATGGATCCCGTGATCCTGAAGCGTTCGAATCATTTCGAGGCCGGTGCGATCACCGACATGCGCGAGGCGCGGGTAGCGGTGCCCACCGAAGTTCCGCTGCAGAATGCGCCCGTCCTTCGTGCGATCAAAGACAGCGCCCCACGACTCCAATTCGCGCACGCGATCGGGCGCCTGTTTCGCGTGGAGCTCGACCATGCGCCAGTTGTTGAGGTACTGGCCGCCGCGCATAGTGTCGGCGTAGTGCACCTTCCAGTTGTCGCGGTCGTCCACGTTGCCCATCGCCGCAGCCATTCCACCCTCGGCCATGACGGTGTGCGCCTTGCCGAGCAGCGACTTGCAAACCATTCCGACGGACACGCCAGCAGCCGACGCTTCGATCGCCGCGCGAAGTCCTGCTCCGCCAGCGCCGATCACGAGGACGTCGTGTTCATGTTCAATGCAGTTCGTCATATACCGCTTCTCGTCTCGCTCTCAGAAAATCCGGAAATCCGACCACGTTCCAGTGGCGCAGAGCCGCACGTAGACATCGGTGAACCCGACCCAAACGAGGCTCATCCACGCGTACACCATGTGTTTCTTGTTGATGCAAGTCACACAGTCGTAGGCGACTTTGCGTATCGGGTGACCCGAAAGTCGATCGAACATCCCTCCGACGAGATGACGCATCGAGTGGCAACTAAACGTGTATCCGCCCAGCAGAATCACGTTGAGCGTCATCACCAACGACCCGACGCCGATTCCGAAATGGGAGGTGCCGTCCGGACTCAGGAAGAAGTACGACTTCACCGCGTCATAGGCGAGGAAGAAGATGAAGAAGACCGCGACGTACAGGAAGTAGCGGTGAATGTTCTGGAGGAGCAGCGGCCACTTCGCCTCACCGCGGTACTTCGTCCCGCGAAACGACGGTTCGCCAACGGCACAGCTCAACGGATCGGCCCAGAACGCCTTGTAGTACGCCCCGCGGTAGTAATAGCAGGTGAAGCGGAATCCGCCCGGCGCCCAGAGGATGAGAAAGGCCGGTGAGAACGCGAGGAAACTCGGCCACGGAAACCAGTCGGGCTTCGGGCCGAAGATCGAGTGCGGCGAGGTTCCGAAGATCTCGGGTGAATAGAACGGCGAGAGGTACTGGGCTCCGCCACCCTCGAAGAAGTAGTTCTTGCCTTGGAATGCAGCCCACGTCGAGTAGACGACGAAGGCGCTAAGCATCAGAAAAACGACGAGCGGCTGGATCCACCATGCGTCCGTCCGCGAGGTCCCACCAAGAGACCGGAACTGCGGGAGAGGGATGTTGACGCTGGCTTGGGCCTTGGCGTCGGCACTAGAGACTGAACGAGACATCGAGATCCTCCGCCCCGCATAACGCGCAACCGAGGGCGCGCCTCGCGCCGTTCGCGTCTGTGCGGGAGGGCCGCACGCGGGATCGAAATTGTAGTGCGAGCCCGCTGACGTTGCCCTGCTCTCGACTGTTTCCTCCGCTGATCACACGTCCTTTCCGCTGATGCGGACCGAGTAGCTTGTGCGATCGAGCCTCCTGCGAGCGCGTCTCGTGCATGAGCATTACACTCCACGACGTGATCCGGAACCCCGCCCGCGCGATGCTCATGGTCCTCCTTGTTGCGGTGTCCGCATCCGGGCTTGGTGGCTGCGCCGCCGTTCGCTCGGATCCCGAGAAAGCGACCCGTCAGTATCCGTTCTGGCTGGTTCAAGGCGAGACAATTGACGCGCAGGTGATCACCGACGGAGCGTCGATCGTCATCGTGAATGCAACGACGCGCGAGTTCACGAACGCCGACGTCTGGCTGAACCAGCGCTATCTGCAACACGTCGAGTCGCTCGCGCCGGGCGAAAATCTGCGGCTTTCGATGGAGGACTTCTGGGACGTGCGCGGCGAGGGGCCGAATCCCGGAGGCATCTTCCGTTACTACAAGCCGACACCAGTCCGACTCGTTCAGTTGCAGATTGACGAGACGATGCCGCTCGTCGGGCTCAAGGCCGTGCTGACGACCCAAGAGATCCAGTAGCGACACGTACGTACACGAGTGTTAGTGAGCGCGGGTGTAGCCCTGGTCTCGTCGAACCGTGACACGCCGCCCCATGAGCGTCGCGCCGCGAAGCGCCATGATCACGCGCTCGACATCTTCTTCGGGCAACTCGACGAGCGAGAATCCGTCGGCGATCTCGATTGCGCCGATGCCACGCGGATTGATGCCAGCCTCGTTCGCGATTGCTCCGACGATGTCCGCTGGACGCACGTTCGCTTTCCGCCCTGCAGCGATGTAGATGCGCGCCATGCCACGGTCGTCACGACCCTGACCACCACTCGCGCCAGCTCTGGTTCCGCCGCCCGAACCGCTTGAACCCGGACCTTTCCAGGGACCGCGCGCTGCTGGTCCACTGCCGCGCTTGTCACCCGCCCACGGCGCCTTCGATTCCGGGCGCGCGAAGCTCGCGATCACGGGAATGTGGGTCTCGTCCTCGTTCCCAACAGCACCAGCCGTCGCTTCGTGCGCCAACCGCACGGCCGCCGCCGCAATCTGCATGGGATCGAACTCGGCAGCGAGGGTTTCCACGACCACAGTGAAACCGTCGAGCCCGCCGGCGAGCAGCGCTTCACGCACTGCAGCGCGCGTCATGTCGAGACGTCGAGCCTTCACGTCAAGCGGCGTGGGAACGGTCGAAACCTCGACCTTCTGTTTCGTCGCGTACTCGATGTTTCGGAGCAAACGGTGTTCGCGCGGCTCGGCGAGGGTGATCGCCACACCTTCGCGACCGGCGCGTCCAGTGCGCCCGATGCGGTGTATATACGCTTCGGGCGACGCCGGAACATCGAAGTTGACGACGTGGGAAATGTGCTCGATATCAAGGCCGCGGGCAGCGACATCGGTCGCGACCAGCAGATCGACGAGGCTGCCTCGCGCCTTCTTCATCACGCGATCGCGTTCGCTCTGCGACATACCGCCGTGCAGTGCTTCCACGCGGTAGCCGCGTCCAACCAAGCGCTCGGCTAATTCGTCGACCTCGATGCGCGTGCGGCAGAAGATCAGCGCCAGTGTGGGTGATTCGAGATCGAGGACGCGACCGAGCGCTGCGACCTTATGAGCACGCGGCACGATGTACGCCGTTTGGCGCACATTCGGCATGCTGCCCTTGGTCCCCTTGTCGCGCGGAATGAGCACGCGCGTCGGATCGCGAAGATGGCGCTCCGCGATCGCCGCGATGCGCGGCGGGAGCGTGGCGGAAAACAGTGCGGTCTGACGCTCGGGCGGTGTCGACTCGAGAATCAGTTCAATGTCCTCTGCGAAGCCCATGTCGAGCATCTCGTCCGCTTCGTCAAGCGCGACGACCGTGAGCCCGCTGAGATCGAGCGTCTCTCGACGAAGATGGTCGAGCGCGCGCCCCGGCGTGGCGATGACAACGTGAACACCGCGCCGTAGCGCGCTAATCTGTCGATTGAACTCCTGTCCACCGTAGATCGGCACCACGGAGATGCCCAGAGCGCGACCATATCGGTGGAACGCGTCAGCAACTTGCACCGCGAGTTCGCGCGTTGGCACGAGTACTAACACGGACGGTTTCGACGGAACCGCCTTCGTGCGTCCGATGCGCTGGAGGAACGGCAAGGCGAAGGCAGCTGTCTTTCCGGTACCGGTCGCTGCCTGTCCGAGAAGGTCGCGACCTGCCAAGAGCGGAGGAATCGCTGCCCGTTGGATCGGCGTGGGCTCCTCGTAACCAAGCGTGGTCAGCTCCGCGAGCAGCTCCGGTCCGATCCCTAACTGGGCAAATCCCAGGTCCGCGACCTTTTCGGCGACTTTCTTCTCCAAGCGTTTTTCCTCGGCCCTTCTCGTGAGATGCACTCAGCGAACCGCGACCGGGTCGCAGGCTTGTCGCCGAAGGGTGCCGAGTGTACGCGAGCGGCGCGTAACGGCGTTATGTCGGTGCCGCGAGAAGCGGGCAAACGACTATCAGCGTTTCGCCTTCGAGATACGATCCACCTGCTCCAGATAGCGAGCGATATCCTCGCGCGGCTTCAGCTCCTGGGCACGGCGCAACAGTGGGAGAGCATCCGCGTAACGCCCCATACCAACCAAGATCTGGGCGTGGCGGATCTTGGCATTGACCTCGAAGGCTTCGACACTCGCGGCGCGTTCGTAATAGAAAATCGCACGATCCGGCTCGCTCTGCCGAGCATAGTGCTGAGCGAGGAGCATCAGCGCCTCACCGTCGAGTGGATCCAGCGTGACGATCTCTTCGAGCACACCCGCCGTTTCCTTACTGCTTGAACCGTCGGCCATGCTGAGTCGCGCTTCCAGCTTCAGGAGCTTTCGGCGGTCGCTCTCTTCCATCTCCGCTGCCCATGTCTCTCGGATGTGCGACGCAAGCTGGCGCGCCTGCCCGGTCGCGCCACGCGCCGCGAGCGCCTCGGCCGATCGGAGTGGGCGTGCGAGCGGCTGCTTCGTATTCACATCGATCGCCCGGCGATACGCTCGCTGAGCCAGATCCAACAGATTCTCACTGAGATAGATATCGCCCAGCGTGTGCAGAGAGTCGACCGTCGACTTCTCGAGTAGGTCGATGGTTTCGAGGTTCTGCGCTGCTCGGAGCGGCTGCTTCATTCCGAGATAGGTATTGGCCTGCAACAGCCACAGATCTGCCTTCTCGGGATAACGCTCGATCAGCCCATCGAGAAGAGTTGCTGCGTCTTCATACTTCTGCTGCTTGAACGCACATCGCGTTAGACCGAAGCGCCACTCGGTGTTGTCGGGTTGGAGCAAGAGTGCATTGCGGTAGGCGGCCTCCGCGGCCTGGTAGTCCTGCTTCGACGCATACGAAAACGCTAGGAGGCCGTATGAATAGCCGTCACCGCCGCCAAGTTCGATCATCTTCGTAAATGCGCTGATCGCGTCGTCGTACTTCCCATCCCGCGCGTAGATCAGCCCGAGGTTACGGTACGCCCGCCGGAAGCTGGGAAACTTCGCAACGGCTTTCTTGTAATTGTCGAGCGCCTCGGCAAACTTCTCTTGCTGAAATTGAATGCTCGCGAGCGTGAAGTCGAGGATCGCTGAGCTCTCGGGTTTCAACTGAGCCTGGAGCGCGGTTTCGGCTTCGGGCAGGTCTTTCGTTTCCGCCATCAGCGGTCGTATCTTCTCCAGCAGCTTGACCTCTTCTGGTGTGACGCGCGGCTCGACCTCGGCGTTGACGCCGTAGCCCGCGATGAACTCGCGCTGGAAGACTGGATCGTTCCACACTGCGCTTGGCTCGCCGCCATCAGCGCGGCAGACGTCAACTACGCTCGTGCACGTCGTGATGGCAACCAGCATCGCCGTGAATCCTGCGCCGCGACGTGCGCGAAAGCGGGAGGACGTTCGAAGGTCAAAGTTCATGCTCGTCTTCATGTGCTTGCTCTCAGCTCGGTTGGAATCGGATTGGGATACGCATCTTGCACGGCACGCGCTGCCCGCCTCGAACTCCGGCCTCAAACTTCCACTTCTTCACAGCGTCGAGCGCCGGCTTCTCGAACGCCGGGTGTGTCGACTTCTCAACTCGTAGGTTTACAACCTTGCCGCTCGGGTCCACGATGAACGCCACCGAGACGACCCCCTCTACCTTCTTGCCGCGCATCTCACTCGGATACTGCGCCGCCGCTTGAAAAATCACGCGCGGCTTCTGGTCGATCTCGGCAAGGCTGAACGCTTTGTCGAGCGACTCATCCATGCCGCCAGCTTTCCCGGTGCCGCCGATCCGCCCGCCGCTCGCCAAGGTAGTCATCGCCTGGCCAAATTCACCGCCGTCACCAGTTTGTCCCCGAAGCGCCGCTTCAATGTCGGTCAGGCTGACGGCTTCGAGCGCGGGTGCACCGATGGCATCAGGCGTCTCGAGATTTCGAATGATCTCGGAGGCGTCTGGCGGCGCCTCTTCTTCTGTCTTGATCTCCTCAGGCTTCTCCGGAGTGAGTTCCTTCGGCTTCTCCGGTTCCTTGAGATCGTCCGCGCTCAGGAGCTCCACCTGTTGAATCGTGGGTTGGTCCTTCTTCAGACTGCTGAAGATCAGCCCCCCGAAGAGGAGGAAGCCAGCGTGGAACAAGAACGCGAGCAAGACACCTAAGACGAGTCCGAGTTTCATTTCTTCTCCGTGTTGATGCCAACTTTAGCGATGCCAATCTTGCGAACCTCGTCGAGCACGGCGATGACATTCTTGAAGTTGGCGCCAGCGTCGCTATTGATGATGACCTTCGGATCTTTTGACGATGCCTTCAGCGTCTGTAGTTTCATGGGAAGCTGTGCCAGCGTGATCTTCTCCTTGTTGTAGAAGACATCACCCTTGGTCGTGACGCTGAGCGTGACCGCCTTCTCCATCTCCTGCTGGTCGCCGAGCGACGCCGCGCTGTTGGCAGTTGGCAACGCTACTTGCACACCTTGGTTCTTCGTCATGGAGAGAGACACCATGATGAAGGTCGCGAGCAAGAAAAAGATAATGTCGATCAGCGGGATGATCTCGATCCGTGCTTTTCTACGACTTCCGCTGCTGGATCCACGGTGCATGCTCGCTCCTTAGGATGTCATCTCGGCAAAGAGGCGCGTATCGTGGCGCCCTGGCGCGACTGGCGCGACCGTCGTCTCCGAAGGTCGCACGAGCAACTCCAATTGGGTGCTGGCGGATTCAATCTCGTGCCGTGCGTCGTCCATACGGGCATTCAAGAAGTTGAACGGAAGTAACGCAGTAATAGCAATACCAAGGCCGAACGCGGTAGCGATCAGGGCCTCGGCGATGCCGCCAGTAATGGCACCCGGTGAATTGAGATCGCCGCCGATCAATGAGAACGAGGCCATCATGCCGGTGACCGTGCCTAAGAGCCCAAGCAGTGGCGCGAGCGTGATCACTGTGTCGAGAATTGCGACGCCGCGGGAGAACCGCTTCAGCTCCTGAGCCTGGGCATACAGAATCGCACTCTCAAGCGACTGTTCACGATGACCCATGGCGTATCCGAGGGCTCGCACGACAAAGAACTTCGATGTCTTGCCGATCCGAATCGCCTCTTGGTTGTCGCCCGCGCGCACTGCTATGAAGAAGCGGTCGAGCGCCTTCGGGTCACGCCGCAATCGCTCACGGGCAAGAAAGAGGAGCCGCTCCAAGACCGTGCCTAGCGCCAGGATCGACGAGAGCAGCAGCGGCCACATGATCGGACCACCCTTCTCAAAGATATGGATAAGGTTCGTCTTCTGAACCAGCGCCTTCAGCGCACCTCCGCGCGATGGATCGAGTGGCAAGAGCCCCTCGCCGGTAGACATCAATGACGCGATGCCTGCTTGCATCGCCCCCTCAAGCGGGCGAATCAGCGGCTTCGTCGATCCAGACTGAGGAATCACAAGACCTGTCGCTCCGCCGTTCTTTCCTTGGAACAGCGCAACCGGACCGAGGAGAGCGAACTGCCCTTCTGTGACCATGCCCTGTAGGTCGACGCCGACACCCGGGAACTGCATCCCGCCGATCGCATCGAACAACCGCTTGACGGAAATGTCTGCAAACGCCAGTTGCCGGGTGAACTTTTCCGACATAGGCAAGGTTGTGTTTTCCGTTGCCTGCTTCGCGGTCTCGATCGCCGCGCCGAGATACTGCATCTCACTTACATTGATCTTGGAATCAAATGTCCGCGCGTACTCATCGAGCAGGTTGCCGATGTAGGCGAGCTCATCTTGGCGCGCCTTCATCTCCGCCTTGATCGTCGGCAGTTCGAGGTTGCCGACATCCACCAGGCGCGTAACTTTTTCATGGTCACGCCGAAGCTGGACCAGCTTCTCCTCGAGCGCCGTGAGCTCCGTGGCGAGCGGCAACTTCTCGCTGGCGATCTGCTCGCGCAGTGAGCTGAGCTCCTTCATGCTCTTCGCAAGCTCCTGCCCTGCTGAATTTGAAAGCTGGCGCTTCGTTTCACTCGCCGCGCGCGGCGCAGGCGCGGGCACAGTCACTGGCGCCGCGACGGGAACAACCGGTTCCTGCACGGCCGGAGGCGGGGATTCGGGCGGGGACGAATTCTGTGCCGTCGCATGAGACGTCACGATGAGAGCGCTCGCAACACAAACGACGAGCGATGCGAGCGTGCAAGTTCGAGAGATCAATGTTGTCATTGGAGTTTGACCGGAAGCGCCACGAAGGCTGGGGTATGTTTTCCTTGCAGAATGTCCAGCGCCATGAGCAGGTCACCAGCAACGGCCTTGGATGGTTCCCACTTCCATCCATCTGCGGTGGGGCGTCCGATGCCCGCCTCACCGCCCGAGCTCACGTAGTAGCCCTGCGCGAGGCCGACATAGATCGCTTGCACCTCCGCAGGTTTTCCGCCAGCGAGTTCGTGAACTTCATAACTCACGGTGATCTCATTGTTGGCCTTGTTGACCTCGTTCAGAATGCCCAAGACGTTTTGATATCGCTCTGCGGCGGAGACAGAAGTCTTTGTGGGGTCCTCGGGAATCCGCTGCGCAAGAGGCTGAAGCTTGAGCTGAATGGGTTCGGGAAGCGTCTTGAACAGGCGGCGTACCTCGCCTTCCAAGCCAAGGACGCTCGTCGTGAGTTGTGCTCCCATCGCCTTGAGTTGGTCGTTGTCCGCGAGGAGTAGATCGCGCTTCTTGCTCGCGTCTCCGACAATTTTCTCAGCATCTTTGATCTTGTCTGCCAGCGAGGAGCTTTCGCTCTTCAACAGCTCAAGACGTCCGAGCAGGATTTCTTGACCCTGCTGCCAGTCTTTTCTCTCCTTCGCGATGATCTGCTCGGTCTCGATCCACTTCCCTAAAGTGAGTCGAGTCTCTTCCAATGAGGGCGGGGCCGCAGCCTCGCTCAGCGAAGTGCTGTCTGGTGTCGTCCAGGCAATGGCACCGAGTACGAGAAGGCAGGCGCCCGTACGGCCCGCCAGTCGCAGCGCCCTTGGCGCGGAAGTGCTATTCGTAGTGTTCATGGTGTTTGGCTCCTCGCGCGACTTGGCCGGCGACTTGGGTGGTGAGCACTGTTGACTCAGAACGTGAACTGCGCGCTGATGCCAACAGAAAAATCAATGCCTGCGGTGTAGGAGGTATTTAAGACGTCGCCTGAAATGTAGTCCGAGCGATACACCGTCTGAATCGCCGGGTTCGAAAGATTCTTCGCTTGAAACTGCAGTTTGAAATATTGCCCGAGCTTCTGCGAAATTGTGAGATTGAGTGTGCCATACGAAGTGGAGAAAATGTTCGGCACAAAGTTCCCGTCCGAGGCACCAGCACCAGCAACAAGCGTGTCACCTACAATGGTATAAAACAGACCTACCTGTGTTCCGGTGAGTTCGGATTCATAGGTGATGTAAAGGTTATAGAGATTCTCTGGCGTTCCGGTCAACGGCCTGGTCGACATCGGTGCCTGGATACTGAGCTGATTGAAGAGTGCAATCTCATCGTCCGGGAGCGTCACTTGCGATTTGATCCACGTCGCATTCGCTCCGACGGATAGCCCCTTGAGATCCTCCCAGAAGCGACCGAGATCTTGTCGCAACTCGAGCTCAAGTCCGGTCAGCATGCCCGTCGGATAATTCACCGGCGTCGTGAACGTAAAGCCTGCGACGCGTTGGACGTATTCGATCGGTCCACTGATGTTCTTGTGAAAACCTGATACCGAAATGAGTGCGCCGTCGTACGGCGCGTAGTCAAGGCGCAGGTCGAAGTTGCGAAGCGCGCTCATCTGGAGCCCTGGGTTACCAATGAAGATTGGGCCCCCGAGGAACTCTTGCTGAATGATCGGCGTGAGCTCTTTGAACGTCTGACGAGCAATGGTCTCGCTGAACGCAGCCCTGACCGTGACCTTCTCAATCGGTGTCAGCACGAGTCCGATCGACGGGAGAACGTCGTTCTGGCTGTAACTGACGTCTGCGTCACCAGGATTCAGCTTCACCGGCGAGATGGCGCCTGGCGGAAACCATGTCGCATCTTGCTCCGCAAAGTTCTCGATACTAATGCTGGTCGACTCCACTCGAGCCCCGCCGATGATCTTCAGATAAGAAGTCAGCGGCAGATCCAGCATGGCGTACCACGCGGAGATCTTCTGGTCGCCGTTGTAGTCAACGTCGACGAACGGCGGTCCATCGGTGATCGGGTGGTTCTCACCGGGGAAGACTTCGCTCCACGACTGGTCGAAGCCACCCTGAAACGAACTGTTGTCACTGAAGTTGCTGTACGTATCTTGATTGAACGTACGGGTCAGGCGATCATCGAAGTAGCCGAACTTGAGGTATCCTTTGTCGCCGGTCCACTGCTCAAATGGGAACTTAAGATTCAGCGCGAATTGCTGATTGTCCTCTTCGATTGCCTTGTAGATGCGCTGGAAGTTACCAAGCGTGAAATTGGCGGCAGGCTTGAATGGCAGCCAGAGCGGCGGCGCAGTGAACGGAGGAATGAATGGCGGCGCGCCGGGGCTGAACGACTCGGGCAGCCAGATCGCTCCGAATTGGCGCTTGTCTGGTTGATCCAGACTCGCTGAATTCAGCGAGGCCACCCAGTCAAACTGCGGCGCGGCGAAAGAAAACAGGCCATCGACTCCGCCGCCATCGATGGGAAGAGTGTGCTTGCCGTTGAAAATGACCGACGAGACGGTGCGCTCTTCGTACTCAAGCGTTTCCGTACGGATGTACGGAGCTGCGGTGAGATTCGCTGGCGTATTACCAACTCCCGCCGGATCGTTGGGATCGTAGCCGGGGAAGTAGTATTCTTTGCCACGCGTATCTTGCGCGAGTGTCGCAGTGTCGTCGGCGCTGCGCGTGAACAGATAGGTTAAACCGACTTTATTATTTTCGGTTTCAAGGGCGAGCGTTCCGAGTCCGCCCCACTGAACCGACTCTGTCCCCTGAGTGACGTCGAAGAGTCTGGTCTTAAAGTCGCCGTCGGTAGGAGTGCCTTGAATCGTCTCTGGAGTGAGTCCGGCGCCGGGCTCTGTGACCCAGAGGGAGTTATTGATACCGTTGTTGAAGTACGAGCTGTCGCGCTCATAGAAGAAGCTGGCGAAACCACCGAGCGTGATCCCGTCAGCAAGTTCGCCTTTGGTCCCTCCGGCGAGCGACCACTTCGAGTCAATGGGTGCGCTGTCCGTCGAGACGCCAGCCGCACCGTCCCAGTTTGTTCCGACCGTCTGCGGGTTGCGTTCGCTGTTTGGCTTTCCCCAGAAGTTCAATCCGCCGCCCGCGTAAGTCAGGAAGTCATTGCGGCCGACCACTTGGGAGTTCGAGCCGACCTGGCTCTTGAACTGAAACGTTGTCTCGTCCGGGAGTCCCTTGAGGACGACGTTCACCGCGCCACCCGAGGCGTCGCCCTGCTGGTCGGGCGTGAAGGTCTTACTCACCTGCACGCTGTCGATCACCGCGGCCGGAAACTGGTCGAGTTGGACGGCTCGCTTGTCCTCGTCCGCCGTCGGCAAGCGCACACCGTTCAACTGAGACGTGACGTAGCGATCGGGGAGTCCGCGAATCACCGCGTACTTGCCGTCTTGGACCGATGCGCCCGCGATCAGGTTCAGCGCTGCTCCCGCGTCGCTCGCGCCAGCGAGGCGCATGAGATCAGCGCCAATCGAGTCCATCAAGGCGGGACTCTCAAGACGCAGTTGAAGCAGTTCAGATTCACCACCCGCGATCTGAACGTCCTGGACGACGAACTCCTCCATCTCGGTGAACTCGCCCGACAGCGAAATGTCCGCGTCAGTGAGTTGACCAGCGACCACGGTGATGTCGGCTTTCACTTGACGTGCGTAACCGTCCTTCGAGAAGATGAGTGTGTACTTCCCGGCCGGAACCCGACTGAAGACGAAGTTGCCTTCCGGGGTTGCGACAGCGCGGGCGCCGGTTTCAACAATTGCCACTTGCGCTGCGGCAAGCGGCACGTCGAAGTCCTTGTCGTAAACCACTCCGCGAATCGAGCCGCCTTGTTCGGTGCCCGCGGTACCCGACTGTCCAACTGGTGCCAGCGCTAACCAAGAGTAAGACACTAAACCTCGGTCCGACACCGTCGCGCCAACACTCCCGCTCTGAAACGCGAAAGCATTCGCGCTCCACAACAGCGCGATCCCATGCACGCTCCAGATTCCGGCTGCGTACGACGGGCACGGAGACCGATTCACCATGGGGAACCGAGTCCTCCGCTCAACTCGTGAAGTCGCGACCGCATGGTCGAGTCCAATTGGACATCGCCCAGCGCCATCGAGATGCACGTCGCACTCAGATCCTCGGCGCGGGGCCGTGAATTCGGGTTGACGATCGCCTCCTCAATGGCCCGCCTGTAGGTCGCGAGTGAGGCGACCGAGTCCCCTGCGTCTTGGTACGCCTCTGCGATCGCGCGGAGGCACCCAGCCCGATAGATGTCGACGATCTTCGATCGGTCAGCGTCATAGGAAGCAAGCAGAGCGTTTAGAGCGGCACGAGCGTCAACGCGCTCTCCCGCCCGTGCTCGAAGCCCAGCGAGGCGAGCCTTCAGAACGATGCCATCTTCCTTGATCCACTCCGTGGTCCCGACGATCGCCGACGCGTCATTCACGAGGCGGAGCGCGCTCGCTTGGTCTTGATGTCGCAGCGCGGCTTGCGCGAGCGACTGCAATAACTCGACGCGCACCAAGAGTGGCAGTTTGTCCCACGAGCTTTTGATCGTCGTCTCGACCAGCGTGCGGCGTGCTGTCGAGTCGTAGAAGCGATCGTGGAGCTCCGTGCACGCTTCCAACTTATCTCGAATGAGGTCGAAGTTTCCCGATGCAACCACCGCCGTAACTTCACCGAGCTGCGCGTCGAACTCGCGCTCGTTGCCGACCATGGCTCGCGCTCGATCAACCTTGCCCCTCTCAGAGGCGGCCACGCGGGACTCGACCTCTGCGGCTTCGCGCGTGTCGCCTAACACCGCGTGAGTCTTCGCGATACCAATGAGAATGCGGGCTCGTCGCCATTCCGTCGCGCCGTCTGCGACACCACCGGCCATGCCTGCAAAGCGTCGTGCTGACTCGGGCTGCTCGAGCCTCGCAAAGTACAGTGCGAGATCCGCGTAGGCGGTTCCGCGCCGCCAATCCTCGATTGCGTCGGCGTAGCGAGCTGCTCGCGCTGGCTGGTCAAGCTGAACGCAGGCCCGGACGACCGCCTCTTGGGCCCGCGACCGATCTTTGACGTGAGGCTTGGTCGGTATCGCGGACGCCGTCTGAAAGGCAAGCTCCAGTAGTTCCTCGCGGACCTCTGAGAGCGACGGTTTGACTGCCGAATTCTGCGCGACGCTTCTCGCGTCGACCGCCGGTACCGCGGCTGGTACTGCCCCACCGTCAGCGCTCAACGCAGACGCGATGAACCCGAAACAGAACCAGGTGATCGCTACGGTGCAGAGTTGTCGCGAGCGAGTCTTCATTCTGATGACCTAAGCGATTGCGAGAAAAAAAAGAACGTCTGGTGGCAGACTCGATCCTCTGCCACCAGACGTCTCCTGACTCACAGCGAACAAGCAAAATCAAGACAGGTCAGCGCTAGTCAGCACGAGTCAGCACGGGCCCCAAGCACCGAGGAGCACCGCGAGGTCTTGACCGCCAACTCCGCCGTTCATGTTGAAGTCAGCCGAGCAGCCCACGCATGGGGTGCCCCACTGGCCAAGCAGAATTGCGAGGTCAGCCGCGTCAACGGTGCCGTCGTCGTTGAGATCAGCGATGCACGGAGTCTCGACCACGCAGCCACCTGGCGGCGCGACGTTGTACCCAAACGCATCTGCTGCGGTCCAGCCACAGAGCCAGTTCTCGTTCGCGGCGAATGCACCGCGGTACGACGCGGGAGTGAAGAAGCCATCATTGGGCGCGGATCCGATGCTCACGAGCGCGGCGTTCGCCGGTCGTGGGTCAATCGAGATCACAGGAAGCATGGTCAGTCCGCCCTTCACCACTGCGGGTCCGCGGGTGATGGCCACAACAGGCGAGTCCACGTCGGCGAAACCGGGGGTGAGCACGTTGTTGTTCATCGGCGCGAACACCATGCGAAGATTCGCTTCGGTGTAGGCCGCGGGAGCCAGATTGCGGAACATCACGCTATCTGTGATCTGTGCGAGATTGCCCGAGGACTGCGCGGTGTAGAAGAGACTCGGATTTCTCGGCGGGTTTACGGTCGATGTCGCCGAGAACGCGGTCGTCCAAGTCGCAGCCCATGAGAGCGTGCCATTGAATCCGTATCCCTGCGACAGCTCACCGTCAGAGTTATCGAAACTCACCAAGCGGTCGCCGAGATCCATGAAGATGCAGTTGTTGTACTGCATGCGAGCGCAGTCGCGCCACGCGGTACCGTGGTCGCCTGCGCCAGGCGCGGGCTGTCCAATCACCGAAAAGTTGTAGACCGCGGACGTCGTCACCGGCTGCGCGTCCGAGTTCTGTGCGCCGTCTGTCTCGAACATATTGTCGCCAACGCCTGAGCCCTGAGCGGCGTTGACGCTGTATCCCTGCACCAACAAGCCAAACTGGGCTTTTCCACGCCATCCTTGATCGACGTCAAAGCTGTCGTCACCGATGTTCCAGATATTGACGTACTTCAGATTGACAGTACCGCCCCAGATCTCGATCCCGTCGTCGACGTTGTTCATGATGTCGATGTGATCGATCTCCGTCGCGCGACCGATGCCGCCGAGCGAGAGGCCGTTGAGCTCGTTGCCGAGCCCGAGGACCTTGCCGCCGTAGCGGAGCGAGAGGAACGTGACGCTGCCACTGTCATCGTCGTCGTCGCCGCCACCAAAGAGCGTGTTTGGGTCGCCAACGAAGTCGGGGACGAGTCCTTCCATCGGCGACACGTTGGCCGCGTTGAAGGTCGCAGTGTTGCCTGCCACGAACGAGTTCGACTGATACGCCTTGCCCATGATCGTGAGGTTGCCCCACTCGTTGGCTGCTTCGCGCCAGACGCCGGTCTTCGGATCACCTGCGGTCCACGTCGCAACGTCTGCCTTGGAAGTCATGATGACTGGCGACGCTTGGGTGCCGTTCACGAAGATCTTGGCGCCGCGGGTCACCGCAAGGCTGCCGCCGAGATTCGTGGTGCTGGCAATGATGGTTCCTGGCTCGATCGTGAGCGTCGCACCAGGAAGGACATAGATCTGCTTCTGAAGGTTGTACGTATTGTTTGCAGTCCAAGTCGTGGAGACGGCGATATTGGTCGTCACCAAGATCTCGGCGGCATTCGCCGAGTTCACCGATCCAACCGCGATGAGGGAGGCGCTGGCGAGTGCCAGAACGCTTGATGCTCGCAATCCAGTCTTAGGCTTTCCAGTCATTAGGACCTTTCTTTCTCTAGTCTCGAGGGAACAGGACAACTCCGACGCACACGACATGGGGATACCGGACTCGTCCGAGTGAACGGAAGCGAGGCTCGGCCAACGATGCCGTCTGCATTCAGAACGCGGAATGCAGGCGATATCGTTGACCCGCGGAAACACTACTGCTCGACTGTGCGCGTCTCGTGAAGCCCGTCTTATGTCTCTAGCTTGGATTCTGTGAAGACTGTGCCTAGACGGAGAGTTCACCGTCTTGCGAGTGGGACAGTAAGGGCCGTTTGTTGGCGTTTGGTGAACGAATGAGTCAAACCTCGTTTGTTCTGCGCGTACATTTGAATGTTCGCTGCGGTCGACGGAGTGGCTGGTCGATGATCGCGTTCCAGCCCGTGGCGACCCGTGCCAACCCCCGGGTGGGGGGGATCTGGAGTCCACATGAACGGAATGATCGTCGGACTCTTCGCAGGTGCAGTTGGCGTCGGGTACTTCATGTACGGCAAGCGCGAGCAGAAGATCTCAGCGCTCGTCTCGGGCGCACTCCTCTGCATCTACCCGTACTTCTTGTCCAACATCTTTGCGCTTATCGCGATCGGCGTCGGCCTCGTCATCTTGCCATTCGTCGTCGAGTTCTAGTGTCGTGGCTCAGTGCGCAGCCCCAACGACAAACGACGCGAGCAGCAGTACTAGCACAGCGCCGGTCATCGCGACGTAGATCCAATCGCGATCAGCGGCGAACGCGATGATGGAGAGAACGACGCGCACGACGGGTGTGAGGACGAGCACAATGATGCCGAGCGTGATGATCGCTCGACCGCGGAGCGAAAGTAGTTCCGCAACGAGGTCGCTGATCGTGTGCGGGAAGAACGACCCGGGCGCGGTGAGTCGACGAAACGCCTCTGGATCCGTCAGGTATCCGGGGTTGTGGATGCTGCTCACCACAAAGCCGATGGCGATCAGGGTCACACTCGCGAAGACGCCAAGTCGTAGCCATCCCGCGATGACCCGCTCGACGCGCGAGCCACGCTCCCTGAGTTTGTCGGTCGTCGCCTCCTTGATCATTGCGAGATCCCCTTTCGCATCATCTCTAGCGCGACGATCCAGAGAACCACGGTGAACGCGAGTTTGAGGTGTTTCGCCGCCACGCGGCGCATGAGCACCGCTCCGAGCGCAGCACCCGCGAGCGCACCGAGCGTGACGGGGGCGGCGATGAACGGATCAATATCGCCACGTGAGAAGTAAACGCCAGCGCTGGCCGCCGCGGTGACGCCGATCATCAGGTTGCTCGTTGCCGTCGCCGCCTTGATTGGAATGCCCATCGCGAGGTTCATTGCCGGGACCTTCAACACTCCACCACCGATACCGAGCAGTCCGCTCAATACGCCTGCGACGATGCTGATGACGAATCCGAAACGACTGCGTCCGACGCGATACGGCATAGCTGGCGCGCCGTACCCGCTCGGTAGCGCGCCGTGAAGCCGGAGGGCATCGGCGAGTCGATCGGACGGTGCCACGACGTTCGCATCACTCTTCCGCCACATGGTTGCCGCAGAGAACAGCAGCAAGAGCCCAAACAGCACGTAGAGCCACTGAGGTGCGATCAGCCCCGCTAGGAACGCGCCGCCGAGCGCGCCGACCGTCGTGCCCAACTCAAGGAACATCGCGACGCGAAGATTCGGAACGCTCTCGCGCACATATCGAGCTGCCGCGCCGCTGGAAGTCGCTATCACCGAAACGATCGATGCGCCAATCGCATAGCGGATATCGATACCTAACAGCAGCGTGAGCGCTGGTACGACGATGATGCCGCCGCCAAGCCCGAGCATCGAGCCGAGCAAGCCAGCGAACGTCGAGAGTGCTAGAGCTGCAAAGAAGAAGAGCGCAAGCGTCACGGCGTCGCGAAAGGTACCGGATCACGCGACGCGCGGTTCGGTCGTCTTCACCGCCCGAGCCGAGCTCGCTTCGCATCCCATTCCGCGATCTCGCGCTTGTTCGTCGTATTCAAGGGCTGTCCGGTACGCAATGCTTCAATTTCGAGCGACGTCAAGTGCATCGCGTTCAACCGGTAGTCCTCGAACGCTTCGCAGGCGATGGGGCAAATCGGCTGGATGAGCCGGTACATCGCCCTCGCGTAGTCTTGAATCTCGAGCTGCGCGTGCGGATCCATCCGCAGCGACAGGAAGTGGAGAATATTGTGCAGGTCGCACTTCCAATACCACTCGGTGTAGACGCTCACAGGCAGCGCGGCGCGAGCGAGTTCGCGGGCGACGCCTTCCTCGGTGAAGCTGAGGTACTTCGCATACATCGACTCCGCCTCGTCGAGCAACTTCAAAAAGTCCTCTGCCGTTCCGACGTCGACCGGCGCGTCGCCGCCTTGGCGATTCGACTTGCTCTGAGCGCGAATGTTGTCGACGCTCGGGCGGTAGAAACGATCGGGCACGATGGAATAGCGGGCGGAATATTCGTTGACGTTCGCGGTGCGATGTCGGATCCACTGTCGCGCGACGAAGATCGGCATTGCAACGTGGAACTTGAACTCAACCATCTCGAAGGGCGTCGAGTGACGATGCCGCATGAGATAGCGCACAAGTCCGCGGTCCTCGCTCACTTGCTTGGTGCCAGCGCCATAGCTCACGCGCGCCGACTGCACGATCGCAAAATCGGCAGTCTTGCCTTCGGGTACGAGGCGGGGCATCGCGTCGAGGAGCGCGAGGAAGCCGTGCTCGTGCACTTTGATTTCACAGCGAGCGGCACCTTGCATGACGTCGACGAGCGGCGAGTCTGGCGCGATATGGCGGATTGGTTGCGCGTCGGAGGAGAGGGCTGACGGCGAGGCGAGTTCGTTCGGCGACATGGCGGGGGCATTGTCTGCGCCCGCGAACCGGCTGCACGGGTACAACCGCGGTTTATTCTTGATCGGCTTCTCCCACGCACAGCCGCAACCAACCGCGTCAGCCTTCGGTGCGCTCGAACCGCCGAAGTCGAGCAACACACCGCTCCATCGCGTCCGATTCTTCGTTCAGTCGTTGCCCCTCGCGTCGCTTCTGTGCCGAAATGCATCGAGCCAGCGGTTCACTTCGCCTTCAGTGCCCTTGAGCGTCGGCAGTTCGTTCGGCGTCAGGAGCGGCGGCATCGATCCGTCATCACCCCAGACGACAAGTACCGCGCGAAAGCAATCGGCCAGTGGCGCCGGGTCACCGCTTCCGAGCGCATCAGCTCGCTTCGTCGGCCAGACGCCAGCACCAGCAGATCTCGGCATCGTTGCGATCGAGTCCGGCCCGCTTCCGAACGCGAATAGCTCGTCGTCAGAGAGTGGGAAGCGGCCGTTCTCCGATGCGTAGGCGAGCGTAGCCCACGCGACGGTGCGGATGCAGCGATCGGTGTCGGTTGCGGTGCGGCGCACGCTATCGATGATCGTCCAACCCCACACAAACGTCGCGATCGACGCGACGGCGAACACGATGACGAAGACGCGCGCAAAAACACGGCTCTTCAGTTCGCGCGGGCCGGGCTCGCGGGTTCGAGTTTCAGAACTCGGTTCTGTTCGCTCATTCACGGTCGTGTTCCTCCCTGTCGCTGCGCCGAGGCGTTGAGTTGGAGACGCCGTTTCGTGCGCCGCGGATCTGCCTCGGGCACTGCCGACAGAAGCGCTCGCGTGTACTCGTGCTGCGGCCGTTCAATCACATCATCGCGCGTTCCTTCTTCAACGATCTTGCCGTTGAACATCACGGCGATGCGATCACAGACGTGATGGATCACCGCCATGTCGTGCGAGATGAATAGGTATGCAAGCCCGAATTCATCTTGAAGATCGGAGAGCAAGTTCAGAATCTGCGATTGGATTGACACATCTAGCGCCGACGTTGGTTCGTCGCAGACGATCATGCGCGGCTCAAGTGCGAGTGCGCGAGCGATGCCGATACGTTGGCGCTGGCCACCCGAAAACTCATGGGGATACCGATCAGCCGCAGCGCGCCAGAGTCCGCACCGTTCAAGGAGTGCCCCGACGCGCTCGCGCAGTTCGTCACCCGACGACATGCCGTGCACCTCAAGCGGTTCACCCACGATTCGACCGACGCGCATGCGCGGGTTGAGCGAACCACCTGGGTCCTGAAAGATGATCTGCATCTGCCGACGCAGCTGACGCATACTCGCGGCGCCTTGCGCGAACACGTCCTTGCCGTCGAAGAACACGTCGCCCGCAGTGGCTGGTAGCAAGCGAAGGATCGTGCGACCAACCGTCGTCTTGCCACAGCCCGACTCGCCTACCAATCCGAGCGTCTCGCCTTTCTTGAGGTGAAACGACACTCCATCCACCGCTTTGACGTAGCCCGTGACGCGCTGGAGCACACCTCTCCGGATCGGGAAGTGTGTCTCCAGCGCGACCACGTCAAGCAGCGGGCGCTCGAGGAGTTCGTTCTGTGCGGCACGAGCGGCTGAAACCATCGAGAGGATGCTACAGGAATGAGATCAGCGAAGTGGCAGGAAGACTCGCTGCGGCTCGCCCTTCGGCGGCACGACAGTGATTGGGATCTGTAGGAACTGCTTCTCCACCGGACCACCGCCGCGCGAGCCTCGCAGTTTCTGACCGTAACTCACAACGCGAGCGTACAACTCGTCTTCACTTCCAATGGGCTGCTCAAGAACGTCGACGATAATTGAGCCGACCGGCACTATCTTCGCAAGTTCGGAGCCGTCGCGAACGCTCTCAACAAGCACTCCGCGACGATAAGGCACATCGAGCTCACGACAACGCTGTTCCGTTGCGGTCGCGAGATTCTGAAATCCAAGTTGCTTGAGCGCAGCGGTGAGCAGCGGCGCTCGATCGCTCGTCTCAAACTCACCGAGCGTCACCTTGATGGACTCATTCTTCGCGATGCCCGACGCGAGATCCGGACGCCAGACGTCGAGCGCGATTTCGGTACCCGGTCGCCTCGAGGACACGATTGCACGCACTTGCGAATCGCTCGTCACCTTGCGTCCGTCGATCGCGAGGAGCACATCGCCAACGCGGAGACCTGCGGTCGCCGCTGGCGATTTAGGTTCGACGCGGACGACGACTGCGCCTTCGCCTTTGAAGTGATTCGAGACAAAGTTGAGCGTGGGATCGGCGAGCGTGGCGAGATCTCGCTCGTCCGGCGGAACCACTAGGACGCCGAGCAAGCCCTTTTTCACGTCCCCAGTCTCAATGAGTTGGTTCACAACGTTTTCGATCATCGACATGGGAATCGCAAGACCGATGCCAGCGAACTGGCCCTGTCCGACGCTGTTACCGCGGCCAGTCGCGATCGCGGTGTTCATGCCAACAACCTTGCCATAGACATCCGTGAGCGGACCGCCAGAGTTACCCGGGTTGATCGCCGCGTCCACTTGGATGAAATTCTGATAATCGAGGTCGTCGAGCCCAGCGGTACGTCCGAGTCCAGACACGATGCCCGCGGACATCGAGAAGCGGAAGTCGAACGGTGAGCCGAACGCGAACACCATGTCGCCCTGCTGCAAGGTGTCGCTATCACCGCGCTGCGCCATATGAAGATCACCCGGGGCGATCTTGACGACGGCGATGTCAGTGCGAATGTCACGCCCGATGATCTCCGCCTCACGCAGCTCGCCGTTATAGAGCTGCACTTCCATGCGGTCGGCGCCGTCGACAACGTGCGCGTTGGTGACGATGTGACCTTGGTCGTCCCAAATCCAGCCGGAACCGCTCGACACGAAGGCCTGACTCATCGCGCGGCGACGCACCGTGCCCGAGGTAGAGACGTGCACCACGCTCGGCTCGACCGCCTTCGCGATATCGCGCTGAACCGCGTTGATCTCCGCGAGCAGGTTGCCTGGCGCGATCAGTCGGTTCGACGCTTGAACAACGTCGACCGTTGTCTGAGCGTTGACGAATTGCCGTACAGCGAGCGGCGCCGCGAAGAGCGCTGCCGCTGCTGCTGTGAGGACGACGAGACCGGGACCGTAGCTCATGGCTCCGCGCATAGATGTCCTACTTCCTCTGATTTGGCTGGCGGGGGGGTTTCCGCGCCAAACCGCAACTCCGTACGAGTTTGAACTGGGGCTTCCCAAACAATGCGAACGTCGGTTCGCAATCGCTGATTTCCTATTGTCGAACGAACGAACTTCGCGACAGAGGCACCGTCCGTTCGCCGCATTTTTCTGTTGGATGCCGACTCTTGATCGTTCCGTCTGAGTCGCGATCCCTCCGTCACCCTTCGTGTTGATTCCCGTGGCGTGACGCCTGCCGGAGAGAACGACGAATCTCCGCCAGGGCTGCGAGTTCCAAGTCGCTCATGACATAGGGATGTTCCCCGAGCTGTCCAGTGCGAACGCGGTCTTTCCAAGCACCCGCGACCGACAGGAGGTGACGCCCCATATTCAGGAGCGGTCGCGCGAAGCCGGGCTGCCAGTCCGTCAGTCCCAAGAGGTCTTGGGTCACGACGACCTGCCCGTGGCACGCTGGCCCCGCCCCGCATCCGATCACAGGCAGGCGGGAGCGCTCGACGATCATCTCGGTGACCTCCTGCGGCGCTGCCTCGATGAGCAACATGACCGCGCCAGCGTCTTCCATCGCAGTTGCGTCATCGAGCAGGAGTCGCGCGGTCTCGGCGGTTTTGCCAGCCGCGTAGTAGCCGCCGTGGAGCCGCGCGTGCTGAGGTCGCGAACCAATGTGTGCCACCACGGGGATCCCAGCCCGCGCCATGCGCGTGACCAGCGGCGCGAACGAACGATCGACTTCCAGCTTGACGCAGTCGGCTGTGCCCTCAGTCAGGAACCGACCGGCATTGCGAACGCCTTCGGCATCATCAGCCTGATAGCTGAGGAACGGCATGTCGCCCATCACGAGGCACTTCGGTGCACCGCGCTTCACGCCCGCGGTGATCGCGATCATGAAATCGAGCGGCGCGTGCAGGGTCGCGGGAAACCCCAAGATCATTTCCGCAGCGGTGTCGCCAACGAGGAGTACCGGCAGGCCTGCCTTTTCAAACCATCGCGCGGTTGTCGCGTCGTAACAGGTGAGGCACGCAAACTTCGAGCCGTCGCGAGCCCAGCGCTGAATCGTGCGAATCGTCACCGGCGCGGTGAGCCCTTCCGATACAACGTCGTCGGTCGCGTGTTCACTCATATCGTGCTCAGGTCAATCCTCGTGGTGAGACGACTAGAACGGCCGCCTCATGGGATTCATCAGGATATTGTCGCGCCCGGCGACGATGAGATCGGCGATCTCGATTGCTTCTGCAAAAGAAGCCCGCGCCGCCTGGACGTCTTGACTCGTTGAGAGCACCTGCCCCTGCTCCAAGTGCTCCTGCGTGGGGACGGCGTCCCCCGCGACCAGCACGGTCGCGTGGTTCAGCGGAAGCAGCAGGCCCGCCATTCCCGCGGTCACACCGCTCAGCGGGAAGAGGTCAACCCCCTTCTCAATCTGGTCGGACGCAGCCTTGCACCGCTCGACGATCTCTATCTCTTGCACGAGCAGCTGGGCGAGGTCGGCGTCGCCAGCGTCCCGGGCTTCTTCGAACTTACCTAGGAGTGGAACCCCTACTGCTTCGCGTTCGGCACTCGACACCAACCACTCCGCCTTCGGAAACGCGGCGATCCCACGTCGATGCAGCGGATGCAAACACGTCAAAAACACGTGCGTGATTTGTTCGGGTTTCACGTTCGCCCGCTCTGCGAGCCGAGGCAGAAGAATCTGCGCTGGCAACGACGGATCGACCAAGATGCGCGCCTTCCCCGCGACGATCAGCGTTGTGGTCGCGTGAGCGGGGCGCACTTCACCGCGCTCACCCCAGAGTGGATGCGCTGCGAGCGCGCCGATCGAGATGACTCGGAAACTACTCAACGAGTTGGTCCAGGGCCAGTCGCCCAAGTTGGTTGTGCGGATCGTCGCGCTTACGACGGAGGGCGTCGATCACAATCGGGGGCACAAGCGTGTTGAGCTTGTCGAGCGAGCCGCCCAGCGCCGCGATCTGCTGAATCAAGCTTGATGATGCGTATGCGAACGCCTCGCCGGTCACGATGAAGACCGTCTCGATGCCAGCGACCTGCCGGTTCGTGATCGCGAGCTGGCATTCGGACGCGAGATCGCTGACGTTTCGAATGCCACGGATGATGACAGACGCGTTCACTTCCTGAGCAAAGTCGACAGTGAGGCCCGCGTAGGTTTCAACTCGGACGCCAGCTCCTTCCGGCGCGTGGCGGACGAGCTCCTCGACCAAGTGGCGAGCGAGATCCGTGCGCTCCTCGAAGGAAAAGAGCGCCGTCTTGTTGGGGTTGCGACCGATCGCCAAGATCACCTCGTCGAAGAGCCTGCGACTTCGCGCGAGGACGTCGAGATGTCCGTAGGTGATCGGGTCGAACGATCCGGTGTAGATCGCGAGATGATGATGGTCCGGAGCCGTGAGGGCCGGGCGCGGGGGAGTCGGTTGCGACACGGCGCGATTGTAAGCGGCGCAGGCCGCACAGACGGACCCGCCGAGCGGTGCAGGCCGCGCACTCGGATCTATAGCAGCGCTCGATCACGACCAATCGCTTGCTTCCGAGCGGATGGATCGGATCTTTCACGAGTACCAAGTCACGATCCGCGTCCGATCTGCGGGCGACTCGCCCGCGGTTCCCACCTCGCGGTTCCCCAGAAGTGCGGAGGCAGACCGAACGCGACGGATTGCGTTTGGCCGCACAGGCGACGGCACACTCCGTCGCTTACATCCCGACGGGCTCTCGCTCAGCTCCGTCATGCAGCTTGATAGACCCCACCTCAGGGGACGACGACCCTGGATCGGCCCCGCATCGGATTGCCTCCCCGATCGGGGCCTCTTTATGCGCTGTCGCGAAGCAGCTCTGTCGCTCTTTCGACACACTCACCTGAACCGGTCAAACCCAGCCGCACGCAGGATCGTCCGGAAGTTTTCTCCGAAGACGAAGTTCTCCTTCGGCAAATCCATGCCCTGCATGTTCTGGTCGAGGTGACTGAACATCAACTCGATGCGGCCGATGTCGACCCAGGTTGCTGTTTGATGATCGAAGCGACTCACGACTCCGACAGTCGACGCGCCCAGAGCGTCCATCCGCTCAATTCGTGCGTCGTACCGAATCGTCTCTCCTGGACCGACATCGGCTTCGATCGTCGCGTTTTGCACCTTCGCAAGCACGACCTTCTCGCGAAAGTCATTCACGCTTCCGACAAGAATCCCGGCTGTTTGCGCCATCCCTTCGAGAATGAGTGAATTCGGCATCAACGCCTGTGCCGGAAGGTCTCCCTCCACGGGGAAGTGGTCGTGGAGATGCTCCTCGGCAAGCGAAACATTCTTGACCGCGACCATTCGCGCCTTCGGCTCGAAGGCGATGATCGCATCAATCCACATCCATCGCATTGTTAGCTTGCCTATGCCTTGAGCTTGCGCTCGACGAAGTCGACGAGGCTCTTCACCGTGAAGATCTCGGAAAGCTTGGACACGTCCGGATTGCCCTCAAAAGTGCTGAGGTCGACATGCGGCATGCGCTCTTTCAGCATCGCGAGGGCTTTTGCTGTCACTCGGCCGTTGTTCACCAAGCTCGGATCCGTCATCAGGTTCTCTGGGAAGAGTTCACCTTGCTGGATCTTGAACGGCCGGTCGGGCGTCGAAAACTTCTTCTCGAGCCGAAAGACGATGTCAAGGAAGTCGATTGACTCGGCCCCGAGGTCGCCGGTGAGCGTCGCATCAAGCGTCACCTTGCCTGCATCGACGCCGAGGGCGTCCTCAAGTACCACTTGGACGTCGCTGATGATCTCGTCTCTCGACTTCATGGTTCCGGCAGGCATCCGCAGGTATCTCCAGTGAAACGGCTCGCAGTTTCCGAGCGCGGGAGTTTCCCCGGGCAGGTCCTGCGGAGCAAGAAGGGCGACCGAGGTCGCAGAGTAAGCGCTAAACGCGGGCTCCGCCGCGTGCCCCCGCCCCCCGTTTCCCGATAGAGGGCCCAATGGAGGTCCCATATAGACGGGCTCGATCACTGGCATCATGAGGCAGAAGACGAGACCGGAGGCGGGTCGCGACGAATCGGTCGCATGGTAAAGCGGCCCGCGACAGCGGAGTCTGGGACGTTCGATGGCAACCGCCGCACGACCGTACCCGTTCCCCTGAAGCTCACCGAGCCGTCCGGAAGTTCCTTCTCTACCGTCACTTCGACCCGAAGCGCTTCGCCGGGCCGGACGAAAGATCCGTACCGCAGGGCACGAACGCTTCCAAGGACGTAGCGCCGTTTTCCCTGCGCCTCGAGCACTTCACGCGCCGCTTGCGCCATGGCTTCGACCATGAAGACGCCGGGGAGGACTGGGAAACCGGGAAAGTGATCTTGGAGGTACTCCTCGGCACTGCTCACGTTTTTCAGCGCAACCACCCGGTTGGGTTCGCGCTCCAAGACGGTGTCGATGAGTCGAAAGTGCACGCGGGAAGAGTAACAGGGGCGACGTCAGGAGTATCCCGCCCGAGCCGCCCGCACTTTTCCAAGTCGCGTCATGACCGGCGTCATGATGTCTCTTCTTGAAGCGCCTCCCGCGCCATTCGACTCAGGTACACGCTCGCTGCAATCGTCGCGAAGAGTCCAAGTCCAGCGCCAAACCACTCCAACGCGCTCAACCCGCCACCGCCAGTTGTGATCGCTCGTCCGCCAATCACCCCGAGGTAGGTGTAGAGACAAATCCCGGGCAACATCGTCAGCCAACTCGCGAGCAAGTGGGGCAAGAACGGCAGATCTGTGAGTCCATACACGTAGCTTCCGAGCGAGAACGGAATCGCCGGCGAGAGCCGCAGCAGCACGACAATCCTCCAGCCGCCGCGCGTCACCGCGCGTTGAAAGACGCGGACCGCTGGGTTTCGTGACGCCCAAGCCCGCACGCGCTTACGAGCAAGATGTTTTGCGATGCCATACGCCAGAACCGCCGTAACGGTGGATGCGATCGACACCGTGCCAGCACCGATCCAGAATCCGAAGACTGCACCCGCTGCGATCGTGAGCGCTGTACCGGGAACGAACAGCAGCCCTGCTATCACGTACGCGACACCGAGCGCGACTGGACCCCACGCGCCGAGCATCGCTGTCTTTTCCCGCGCGAACTCCACGAGCTGCGCCGTGGGCCGCGCTTCAAGAACCACGACGACCCCAACCAGAAGGATGACCCACGCGCTCCATCTCCATGCGCGTCGGCGCCACCACGCGATGGCGAGTGACGAGTGACCTTCGCGCAGCAGCGGCGGCTGGGTTCCAGCCTGCCCCATCACTGCGAGACTCCCGCAGCGCGGCGGACTCCGTCGACATACTCGCGATGGTTCGCGCAGCGCGGGCATTTGTGTTGACCACCAAGCTTCCCACACGCAGCCATCCAACGGTGCACCGAACCAGTCGGCACGAAGGTGACCGTCGGTTCGGACATGCCACAGTCGCCGCTTCGCTTCACCGAGTAGTCCACGCTTAAAGCGCACAACGCAGAATCGAAGACACCACGGAACGATCGAAGGAGCGCGGCGTCGTGCTCACGTTCCGACCGATCAAGCTCGACAATGAGTTCGAGCCCAGCGCGCTGGTCGCGCGTCGGGTACACCGGTGCAGCAGTGAACTCACCAATCACCGCACCGGTTGCCGATGCAGCCGCCGTGACCGCCATCTCAATGTTCTCGACGATGAGGTTTTCGCCAAATGCGTTGATGAAGTGCTTCTGACGCCCAACAATTCGCAAGCGACACGGGCCCGTGCCACTGCGTCCATCCGGGCGCGCTGGCACCGAGTCGAACTCGACAACGTCACCGATGCGGTAGCGCCAGAGCCCGGCGTTCGTGCTCATCACCACGAGATAGCGCTGGCCAAGTTCGACTTCGGCGCACGTGAACGCCTCCGCGTCGTCGCAGTCCCCCTGCTCCAGCGGAACGAACTCGTAGTGAATGCCATTGTCCGCGAGCAGGCGCAGACCCGGGTCGCCGGGGGAATCCTGCATCGCGATAAATCCCTCGCTCGCTGGATAGACCTCAAGACGATGAGGAAAGTCCTCACCGCTCCGCGAGCCGGACCATACATCGCGCATGCTCGCCGCGAACGGCGCGTAGTTCACGCCGCCGTGCACCAGCATGGCCAGATTCGGCCAGATGTCGCGAAGTTGACCGACCGCTTGCCCGCGCTCGCGCGCAAGTTCGACGACGCGCTTGAAGAGGACCAGCTCCCATGAAGCCATGCCACTCACGAATGTGACATCTTGTTCGAGCGTCAACCTCGCTAGGGCTTCGATTTTGCGCGGCCAGTCCCTCATCAAGGCAATGTCCGGTCCCGGCGAATACACCGCCGACGCTGGCCACCGGATGAGCGGTGTCACGAGGCCCGAAAGATCGCCCGTAGCGATGCCATGTTCGTTCATCGCAAGCGCCGTTGAACCGCCCAGAAAAACACAGCGACCTGCGGTCATTGCTGCGAGCGATGTACCGAAGCGAGCTGAAGTGGCGAACAGGTCCATTGCGGCGCGGAGGTTCCCACGCATCATCTCCTGTGACACCGGAATGTACTTGTCGCCAGCAGTCGTACCGCTCGTCTGAGCAAAGGCGCGTACGAGACCAGGCCAGAGCACATTCGGCTCCCCACCTTCGCGCATCCTCGCGATCAGCGGTCGGAATGCTGCAATGTCTGCAATCGGCACTTCGCACCGATACGCCGACACGAGATCAACGTCGGTCGCGCGCAGCAGTGTCTTGAATCGATGCCCGCGGCCGAACTCGGTCGACGCGGCGCGTTGAAGCAGCTGCCGAAGTTGATCGACCTGGAGGCGCGACGTATTCCGACGCCAGAACTCGACGTCCGCGAGCAAGCGAGCGCGGCGCGAGAGCCAAGCCGAAAGTGCTACTCCAATCAGGCGCGTTGCACGCCAGCGACTCATCAACGTGCGCCTGCTGTGAGCGCACCGGTCACGGCCACGGGAAACGCCCGCGACTCAAGAAAACGTCTGATCGCGCGGCTGACCGCCACTGGCTGCTCGACCATCGGCGCGTGGCCGCACTCGTCAATCCAGTCTAACTCGGCGCCGCGGATTCCTCGGACGAACCCTTCCGCCGCAGAGCGCGGCGTCACCACGTCGTCGCGTCCCCACAAGACGAGCGTCGGCACCCGGACGCGATCGAGCGAACTTCCCAGATGATCGCCGCGCGTCGATCGCGCCAGCCGAATGAATGATCGCGTCGCATCGCGCTTGGTGAACATGTCGCAGAGCAGATCCAAGTCGACCGCGTTTGCGTGCTGCGCCGGGCGATGGAACATGAGGCCGAATCGGTCGGCGAGCCACTCGCGCGAGGGCGCGAGTCGGAACTCCGACATCACTCGTTCCTCACGCAATCCCGACGAACCCAAGAGTACGAGCGCCGACACGAGGTCTGGTTGCTCAATCGCGAGGCGCGCGGAAACATGCCCGCCGATCGAATTGCCGACAAGGACGACTGGGCCACCGACGTGCGCTCGCGCGAACGTCTCGACGAGTGCGGCAACACCTTGAACGCTGCACCGCTCGCCACGTAACTCGGTGTACGGCACGCCGAGACACACGCAGCGAGCCACACACCCTAAGCCGCTGGCGACGGCATCCCAGTGCGAGTTTCGCCCGAGGAGCCCCGGCACGAACACAATCGTCGGGACGTGCGGCGAAGCGTTCGTCCGCCAGTCGACGACTGGGCAGACGACGCCGTCGTCGGTAACGAACTCATAACTGAGCCGCCGCGAGTCCGGCGTCGGACGAAGCGGAGGCTCTGCCCAGCGCCGCTCTGGTTCGGAGGGGTCCTTCTCGCTCGCGTTCACGTTGTCGACCGGGCTCACAATTCGCATCGAAGACTCCACCCGACGATTCGGCTCTGCGGATGACCGCACGCCAGCCGTGCGATGCTGCGTGCTGTCACCCGTTACTCGCAGAATTGGCAATTTCAAACTCCGACGAAACCACTCGCCGTCTGCAGCATCGCAGGCTTCATAGATCCGCGGCGCTGCGGCTCTTCCCCCCTCTGGCATCCGAGCGGTCCAATCGAGGTAATCCGAGGTAATCCGAGGTAATCCGAGGTAATCATGGAACTCGCGCAGGCTGCGGCTCTCGCGGTTGCGACCTACACGCTCACCGGACTGGCCTTCGCCCTCTACTTCGCGATGTCGGGTGCCGCCCGCCTCGATCCGAGCGCGAGCGGAGCCTCGCTCGGTGCCCGACTCATTTGGATGCCTGCCGCCACCGCACTCTGGCCGGTACTCCTTCGCCGGTGCCTGCGCGCGACTGATCCTCTGAAACGGTCGGAGCATCCGTCGTGACCCGCGGCCAGCGCTCAGGGCACCTCATCATGTGGTTGATCCTCGCGCCGTTAGCGATCGCAGTCGTCGTCACCGCGCTCGCCCTGCGTCCCGCAGCTCCCGTTGAGCCGGCACTTCCCTCGAAGATCACGAGCGGCGGAGCGAAACGATGAGCGTCCGCTACACCGCAGTCGGCTGGAGTCGACATAAGCTCGTCTACGACAGCATCGTTGTCGGCGCGGCAGTTGCCTTTATTCTTTCATTCGTCGTCATCAGCAAGGTCACGTTCCCCGGGGCGCACGGCGTTTCAGATGAAGTACTCGTTCTGCGCGCCCTCGGCACCTGCGGGTTCACGTTGCTCACCATCACCCTCTCCATCGGACCGCTCTGCCGACTCAGCCCTCGCTTCCTTCCAGTCCTTTCGAACCGCCGGCATCTTGGGGTCATTGTGTTCTTGATCGCCCTCGTGCACGGTGGCTTTGCGACCGTCTACTACCACGGCTTTGGCAACGTGAATCCGCTGGTATCGCTGCTGAGTGCTAACACGCAGTTCAACAGCATTGCGAGTTTTCCGTACCAACTGCTCGGACTTGCGGCGCTCGTCGTTCTCTTTCTCATGGCTGCGACGAGTCACGACTACTGGGTGAAGAACCTAACCCAACGCTGGTGGAAGCGGCTGCACATGATGGTGTATCTTGCGTACGCGCTGCTCGTCGCGCACGTCGCGCTTGGCTCGCTGCAAGTCGAGCGGAATCTGCTGCTCCCGGTGACGCTCGCGACGGGACTCTTGTGTCTCGCTGGGCTGCACATCGCCGCGGGTATCGTCGAACGGCGGAAAGACCGCGGATACCCACAGGGCGGCTCACCTTGGATCGATGCGGGTCTCGCGGACACCATCCCAGAAGGTCGCGCTCGCGCGATCGCCACTTCTGGTGGCGAACGCATCGCTGTCTTTCGACACCAGAGCGCGCTGAGCGCGGTCGCCAACGTCTGCCCGCACCAAGGTGGTCCGCTCGGTGAAGGCAAAGTGATAGATGGCTGCATCACTTGCCCATGGCACGGATGGCAGATTCGCCCGCACGATGGGTGCTCTCCGCCGCCTTTCGCCGAGCGGATTCAAACGTACCGCGTCCGCGTGACCGCGGGTCGAGTGGAAGTGAACGTGCAAGCGCTCGCGCCCGGAGCCGCGACGGAACCGGTACCGCTCCGGCGGCAATTGCAGGAGTCGACCCGTGGATGAGCGCGAAGGCAAGACGTCGCCCGAGGACACCTTCTACGTCGGCTACCTCGCCGCGCCGGCATCGACGATTCGTCTCACGCGCATCCTTGCGGTTGCGTCGCTCGTCGCCCTCATTCTTCTCGGTGCTGCACTCGCGACCGCGCGACGTGATCCTGGGTCGGCCGTGTGGGACACCGCGATGCGGCGCACGTTCAGAGGCTCGGTGCAGTCGTCGCCGTATCCGATGATGCATCTCACCGAGGCCTCCGGCGAAGTCCCGAGCGGCACCACGCTCTTGATTGTCGAGATGGGAAAGCACGGTGGCCAGCGCGCCGCTCCACTCGACGGACATCGGGCAACGCTCACCGGCTATCTTCTCGTTCGTGACGAACGCCGCATGATCGAGCTCGATGAGGGACCGGATGCGCTCCAAGACGACGGCCCCGACACAAGTACGCATTCCGAAACATCGCTTGGCGAAGTCGATCTCGCGGGTGAGATCGTGGATTCGAAGTGCTACCTCGGCGCCATGAAGCCCGGCGACGGACGCGTGCACAAGGAGTGCGCGATTCGCTGTGTTTCCGCAGGAATTCCGCCCATGTTGGTCGTTCGCGATCCGCTGGGTCAGTCGGCGCAACTCGTCCTGTGCGATCAACAGGGGGCACCGCTCGGACCGCGCCTCCTCCCGCTCGTTGGATCGCCAGCGCGCGTGCGCGGTGAGGTCCTTCGGCGCGGCGACCTGTTCTTCCTCCGAACCACACTTGAAAACATCCGCACAGTAGACGACGTCGCCCAGCGCGGTGCTGCGTCAGACCCCGCCGCGCTGTCATCCTTGTCTCACTGATTGGAACTCTGCATGCGCACTACATCGAACATCATCGATCCCGCATTGCCCTTCGTCGATGCTCGCAACGCCCTGACTCAGGTGCTGGAGCAGGTCCATCAACTCCTCTCATCGCTTTCGCAGTCTCAGTACGTCTCTTCACCGGTTGGCCCCGTCCACTCGGCCATCAGTTCGCACGTTCGTCACACGATTGACCACGTGCAAGCGTGGCTCGCTGCGACAGAAACGGAGACGATCGACTACGAGCATCGTGAACGCGGCACGGTCGTCGAGCGGGAGCGCGATGTCGCGATCGCAACCATTCGGGCGCTGATTGATGCCATCAAATCGGTCGCGCTCGATGACGCGCTTCAGCCGTGGGCCATGCGAGCACAAGTGACGGAGAACGGTTCCTTCATTGCGCTCGAGACGACACCGCTCCGCGAGATCATCTACGTGCTGAGTCACACGATTCATCACAACGCCCTCATCGGCGTGATGGCGCGAGTGCACGGAGCGGCGCTTCCCAACGGTTTCGGACACGCGCCGGCCACGCTCACCTACAACTCGACGACCGCGCAAACATGTGCACACTGACGGTGATCGCCGACAAGTCGACGACTCGCGTGATCATGAACCGCGACGAGCAGCGGTCCCGTGCGACCGCGCTCTCCCCCTGTGAGCGGGCAATCGGTGCCGCCCGCGTCGTCATGCCGATCGATCCAACCTCGGGCGGCACGTGGATCGCCGCCACATCGACGGGACTGATCTTCGCTGTCCTCAATCGCAACACGCAGCATTCGACGCGTCGATCCTTCGCTCGCTCGCGCGGCTCGATCATCGCTGAACTCGCCGATGCGGCGAACGTTGACGATGCGACGAACGCCGCCCAGCGCCTCGTCACGAGCGAGTTTCTCCCCTTCCGCATCATCGTTGTCGGCACCGTGACCGTCGCCGAGATCGTGGCTGACGCAGCAGTTCAGTCACTCGCGACGCACGTGCACTCGCTCGTCGAGCCACTTCTCTTCACGTCATCGGGACTTGGTGACCAGGTCGTCGAAGCACCGCGGAGGGAGCTCTTCGATCGAATCTTTGATAGTCCGGCGCAGCACTGGGCCGCAGCGCAGCGTGAGTTTCACGCACATCGATGGCCCGAGCGACTGGCGCAGAGCGTTCATATGGCGCGCGATGAAGCTCGCACGGTGTCGCGCACCACGATCGTGCGCACTCCACGTTCAATCGAGATGTCGTACGAGCCCGAGGACGAGAACGTATTTGGCGTAGCGTCGGTGATCGGTCTTCCAAGGATGTCTACCGAACCGCACGAGATCACTCCGTGAGTCGCGCCGAAGCGATGCCTTCCGAAGCAATCGTTCGCGATTCGGCAGCGATCCCTCTCGCGTGGCGAGCTCGCGCCAACGTCGATCGACTGTGGCGCTGGGAGTTCTGGCCTCGCAGCATTTTCTATGCGCCCCTCGTGCCTGCGCTCGCACTGCTCGCGCTCCGCTACCGTTCAGCCACGGTGTGGACCGCCGCAAACCCGGCGATGCCGCACGGTGGGGTCGCTGGCGAGAGAAAGTCGCAGATACTCGCTGCGCTGCCAGCGCCGTGGGCGCTCGCCACGGAACTCATTCCCCTCACGACGGGGAGCAAACGGCTCGAACAACTGTTGCGCGCGATGGACGATCGTGATTGGTCGTTCCCCGTCGTCCTCAAGCCGGATGTCGGTGAACGCGGCGCTGGTGTGCGACTCGTCCGCGACTGCGACGAAGCGGCGGCTGCGATCAGCGCGTGCTCATACGACCTCGTCGCGCAGCCGTATCACCCGGGACCGTTCGAGGCGGGCGTGTTCTACGTACGTCAACCCGGCGCGACGAGCGGCTCGATCTTCTCTATCACCGACAAACGATTCCCGACCGTGACCGGCGACGGCCGGTCGTCGATTCGACGTCTCATCTGGAAGGACACACGCCTGCGGATGCAGGCCGCTCGCTTTCTCGAGCGCCTCGGACCGAGCGCGAAACAGGTGCCCGCTACCGGCGCCATCGTCCGACTCGCAATCGCCGGGAATCATTGTCAAGGCACACTCTTCGCCGACGGAGTTCATCTGATCACGCCTGCGCTCACGCGGCGCTTTGATGACATTTCTCGGGCATTCCCTGGCTTTTACTTCGGACGCTTCGACGTTCGCTACCGCTCCGTCGAGTCGTTCATGGCGGGCACCGACTTCGGAATCGTCGAACTCAACGGCGTCTTGTCTGAGTCCACGAACATCTACGACCCGACCCGTTCGCTCGTCGCCGCCTACGCGACGCTGATTCGGCAATGGTCAGCGGCGTTCGCGATCGGCGCGGCGAACGCCCGAGCCGGTCACCGCGTGAGTGGCGTACTCGAACTGTGGCGACTTCTTCGTTCGCATGCGTCGCGCCAGGCACCCAGTCCGCTCGCGGACTAGTGCGCCGCGTCATCCAGTTCTCAAGGTTCGAAAGGCATTCACCTCAGAGGCTGAACCAATACCCGTCGGGTCGCTGAATTCCGTTGTGCTGTGTGCATGGCTCATAGCAACGTCCCGTCTCTCTCAAAGCGGCTCAGCGCCGCTTGTCGCGAATTGCCCGCAGCGCCGCAATGATGTCCGTCGGCTCCGCCCGCTTCCGATAGTCGCTGTCGATGAACGCGTAGGTGATGGTTCCGGTCTGATCGATCACGTACGTCGCGGCGAGCGGAAGCGTGTCGCCCTCGCCACCATTGAGCTTCTTCAGGTCAAGCCGCCCCTTGAACATCGCTGCGACGGCAGGCGGCAATACATACCTAACGCCATAACGCTCCGCGATCGCGTTGCCTGAGTCAGACAGCACGGTGAACGTCAACGCGTTCTTTTCAGCGGTAGAAAGCGATGCATCCGGAGTTTGCGGCGAAATCGCAACGAGCTGTCCACCGAGTTCTTTGAAGTCGCCGAGCGCCTCCTGATACGCGTGGAGCTGGATCGCGCAGAACGGACACCAAGCGCCGCGGTACCAGGTCAGCACGACGGGTCCGTTCGATAACAACGAAGCGAGTGATCGCTTCGTCCCCGTCGCGTCTGGCAACTCAAAGTCGGGAGCATGCGCGCCGACCTTGAGAGCACGGTCGAGCACTCCGGTCGCAATGATGTCCTTGACGCCCTGCTCGTATGCGGCGAGCGCCTCCGGTGGCGTCTTCTTGGCGAACTCCTCACGCCGAAGGTCGAGTGCTTGCTGCAACGACGCCATCGTGCGCGGCGTCTCGCCGCTGAGCGTCTTCCAATGAGCGTCCGCAGCCTGAGCTTCGGCCGCATGGTCACCGCCCGACCACTTCGCGCGAGTGTCAGCGAACAAGCCCTTGTAAAAGACGAACAGGCGTCCGTCGCGAACGATGAAGCTTGTGGGGTCGACATCCACCTTTTCGCCGTCGCGCATCGCCCAGGCGCACCATCCGCCGTGAGCGGGCTCGTATCGACCGGGGTTCGCGAGGAAGAGGTCTCGATGGGCGACCGACGCGAATCTGTACGTCGCCCCGCCGGATTGCACTTCAATCTTGGCATCACCCTTGGTGGCTTTTCCGCCACCCTCGGAAAAGTAGGCGACCGGATCGAATCCTTGGAGCGCCAGTGCCGATTTATCGAGGTTCCATGCCCCGGTGTTTCGAACGACTTCCGATGCCGCAGATGCCTTGACGGGCGCAGGTGTAGGTGGTGGAGCCGACGCGGGACCTTGTCCACGCGTAGTTCCTGATACGAACGCAACCGAAGCGACGAGCGTGGATGAGCAGATGAGGAACCGAAGCGTCCCAGTTCGAGGGGCGGCGGGAAAGGCGAATCGCATGAAAGCTCCTATGGTGGGGCGGCCTCGTGCGATGCCAGCGGCAGTCGGGAGTTACGCCGCTTGGTGATCGCGGCAACCGCTTCGGCAGGCCAGCCGCGACCCGCGGCTGCGACGGCGGCTCCAAGCCGGAAAATCAAGCACCACGATTCTCACAAACGCTTCCGCGATCAGTCGATACAACCCCGATATGGCACGGAAGCCTTCTCCTTCGGCCACCCACTCGGGTGCCGCCTCGGTTGTCGCCAGCGTCCTCCCCGACGCCGGGCTCTCACGTCGCATCGCCTGGGTTGTCGCGTCGGGCGCTTGGACCTTCGCGTTCCTCGCTCTGGCGAGCTTTCAGATCACAGACTGGCCTTCGCATGTCGTGAGCGTGCACAACGACCCAGCGGCGAACCTCCTTGGGCGCATGGGTGCGGTGATGTCGTACTGGACGTACGTCGTCGTCGGTATCGGCGTGTGGATTCCCGTACTCCTTGCTGGCGTCGCGCTGACGTACTCAGCGCTCGGTCGACCGATCCAACACTGCGTCGTGCGCGGCATCGGTGCCCTCCTCATGATGCTCGCGTTCTCGTGCCTTCACGCACAGTGGATGCCATCCGTCGGTTCGCTCACCGGATGTGACGCCGGGCTCTTTCCGATGTGGTGCGCAGAGCAACTCTCTGAGCGCTTCGGCGGAGTTGGCGCTAGTTTGCTCTTCATCCTGGCGCTCGCGCTCGGCGCTGTCGTTGCGATCGATGAAGTCGTCTTCGCGCTACCGCAAGCGATTCTGCGCACGTTGAGTTTTCTCGATCCTATCTGGAACTTCGACTGGGCTGGCCTCGTGGCGACGCTTCGCTCGAAGCTCGTTGGCGTGCGCCCCGAGCCCATCGTGATTGGCGGCGGTCGCACCGGCACCACGCGTTCTACGCGGGCCAAAGCCTCGAGTACGGTCGCGCCCGTTGAAACCACGGACGAGGAAGAAGAGAGCGACGCGACTGAAGAGTCTGAGGAAGAAGACGCGGACGAAGTCGAAGACGACGATGACGATGACGACGACGACGACCTCGCTGACGAAGACGACGACGATGACGACGACGATGACGACGATGACGACGACGAAGACGAGGACGAGGACGAGGATGAAGACAGCGAGGACGACGACGAAGAGTCCCCCGACGAAATCCCCCCTGCCGCCGCTGTTGCGGTCCCGCTCACCGACGAGGAGCTCCGCGCGAAGATCGCCAAGCTGCCTATCAAAATGGCGATGGCGCAGAAGTTGGTCGCGCGCGACGAAGACATTCCCCGCCCGCAGAACTTCGAGGGCTACCAGTTCCCGACGCTCGACATGCTCGAAGAGCCGGAGTCGAACTTCTCACTGAAAATGGAATCGTACGTGCGCGATCAGGCCCGCATACTCGAACAAGCGCTGCACACGTTCCAGATCGAGGGTCACGTCACCGGGATCGAAAGCGGTCCGGTCGTCACTCTGTACTCCGTCGAACTTGCACCCGGAACTCGCGTCGCGCGACTTGAGACCATTGCGAAGGACATCGCTCGTTCGGTGCAGGCACCGAACATTCGCATCATTCCCAACATGGTCGGCCGCACCGCCGTCGGCATTGAAGTACCGAACCGCACGAAGGAAAAGGTGCGCCTCAAGGAGCTCATGTCGGGCGGGCAGTCTGAGGGCATGATTCTTCCGATGTTCCTCGGCAAGGATTCTGCTGGCGAGCCGCTCGTGCTCGACCTCGCCAAGATGCCGCACATGCTCATCGCTGGCACGACCGGCTCGGGTAAGAGCGTGTGTATGAACACGATCATCATGAGCTGGCTGTACACGAAGCGGCCCGATGAACTGAAGCTCGTACTCGTCGATCCCAAGATGGTCGAGATGAGTCAGTTCGCGGACATTCCGCATCTCATGTGTCCAGTCGTCACTGAGATGAACAAAGCTGCGGGCATTCTTGAGTGGGCTGTCAACAAGATGGACGAGCGTTACGAGCTCTTGAAAGAAGCGAAGGTGCGCGACATCAAGAGCTACAACGAACTCGGTGAAGCCGAACTCTTCGAGCGCGTGCAGCCTAAGAACGACCTTGAGAAGGCAAAGCTTCCGAAGAAACTCCCCTACCTCGTGTTCGTGATCGACGAGCTCGCCGACTTGATCATGACGAACAAAGAGGTCGAGACTTCGATCGTGCGTATCGCTCAGAAGGCACGCGCGGTCGGCATTCATCTCATCTTAGCCACGCAGCGCCCGCAAGCGAACGTTGTCACTGGACTCATCAAGAGCAACATGCCATGCCGCGTTGGCTTCAAGGTGGCGAGCGGTATGGACAGCCGAATCGTGCTCGACCAGAAGGGCGCGGAGCTGCTGCTTGGTCAGGGCGACATGCTCGTCCTTACGCCAAGCGGCACCGAGCTGCGCCGCTCACAGGGCACGCTCGTCACCGACGGTGAGACGCGCAGAGTCGCGAAGTTCCTGAAGGATGTCGCGGCACCGACATTCGAGCGTTCGCTCGTGGCCATCAAGGGGACACAAGCGCAGGCGGCCGAGGCTCGTGAAGGCGAAGCGTTCGATGCGTCGACCGAGAAGGACCCGCTCTTCGAGAAGGCGGTCGAGATTATCATTGAATCCGGCCGCGGCAGCGTGAGTCTTCTGCAACGCCGACTAGCAATCGGTTACGGCCGAGCAAGTCGACTCGTCGACCAGATGGGTCTGGCTGGCATCCTCGGCGATCACAACGGTTCGGTCGCGCGCGAAGTCATCATCACGATGGACGATTGGCAACGGATGCGCGCGATGACAAGCGGCGATGTTACGAATGAGGAGTAAAGAGTCTCCGGGCGGGGCCGAAGTCGGAGTGGAATCGTTCACTGCTCCCGACGTCACGACGCACGGCGGGCATCGCGCTACTTCCCGCAGCGAGGGTACGCACTCGCTTTGTAGGAACGCACACCGAACTCGCCAACGGAGGCAGGACTCGCAATCGTCCTCGCATCTGCGAACGGCCGACTTCCCTATTGCGCGCTTGCGACTCGCGGAGGATGATGCGCGGTAATCCGAGGCAAGCAAGGCAGATGGACAGCGACTGCGAATCCGGTAAGCGATGTGGTCAGTGCGGCTTCACGTACGCTATGGAGTGCCTCGGCTGTACCTATCACTGCGGCCATTGCCTCCTGGGCTTCGGATGTCCCTGCTTCAGATTTCCGCTCGTCCACCGCGCAGCGAGATCGAAACGACGCGGCGCGAGTTGCGGCAGGCAATCTATCTCGATGCGAACCGTGAGCTCGCAATCCTCAACGAGTCGCTCTTGATTCCCGGACAACCTTGGGAGATGTCCGCGATGACGTTGAGCGAGTCCATCGACGACCTGCAGACTGCGGCACGAGGAATGATGGCCCGTGAGTTGGATGCGCCAGCCATGATGCGATCGAGGTCCTCAGACAGGGGCCGTGTCGAAGATGTCGACGAGGAGGCGAAGAACATTGCTGTGGGAATGCGGATCACCATGATGGCGTCCGTCGTTTTCCGAAGGCTCGCGGTCCCGCAGCCGAAGGGCGGCTTCTTCAGCACCGTCGACGCCTAGCAGTCCGTGGCGAAAGTCATTCGGGCTACGAACGAGGCTGTTAGCCGCCCATATTGGGTGGCTGCGGCGTCGCCGCGACTTGCCGTATCTTGCAGATAAAGCTGCGTCGCGGCGCCCACCCTACAGTTGGGCACTTGAGCCAACAGCGTTGTTCTCGCTACCGAAGCACTTTCGCCACGGACTGCTAGGATCGCGGGTTCAATCGCCTGCTTCGAACCCATGATCTTTCCGGTTTCTCCGTTCTGAAAATTCCGTCTGTTGTCACGCGCTGGCGCTACGCCGAAGAGTTCAAGGCAGGTTCAGCACGGAGTAACAGGAGCGAAGCCGTAGTCAGAGGTGGTTCCGCGAATGCGTCGCCCGATGCGCTTCCTGCGCAGTCGGCGCTAACGGCGATCAGCGTGAAGCGACCCCTCTCTTTCGCTGCGCTTAGGGAGGTCGGCCTAGGACATGCCTGGTTGCGTCTCGCGTCGCTCGTTCGCGATCGAATCTGCGAAATCTGCGGATGGTTTGAAAATGCTTCGTCCATCGCCGTGTCACGTAGCGTGAAGTAAAAAGCAGCTCCACAAATCACGCAGGGACAGAGCCGTTGCTGCGATGATGCTGATCGTGGTCGAGCCCGTGCCCATCGTCATCGTCGCCAGTTGGTTCTGCTCGATACGGTGATTTCACACGGCGGCAGTACAGAAACCCGCAGTCGTCCACCTGACCATGTTGGCACCAACCGAACCACGCGAATCGACTCCCAGCGACCAGCACTCGCTCCTCCACGACGAGAGTCGTTTCGGAGATCAATTTCGACGTGACCATCCGCTGATCTGGCTGGTCACATTGGTCGCACCTTTTGCAGCGACCGTCGCTGTCCTCGCTGTGCTCGCTGTCGTGCAGGGCGTCGATTACGTCCAGCGCCTCGTCGCGACAGCGTTCGCAACGTTCTTCTTCTTCGGACGGTTCGTCATCCTCGGCGGGACCGCGCATGCAGCAGCCGACGAAGGCACCGAGTTCTTCTCGCGCGGCGAACTCTTCGCGATGGTCGTGTGGATGGACCTAGCAGTCGCGATGCTCGTCGTCTATCACGCGAGTTTCATCTATCGCATTCCGTTTCTCGGGCCGCGGCTCCTCGGGCTCGTCGAGGATGGTCAAGTCATCCTCGGGCATCAGCGTTGGATCCGACGAGCGACGTTCATCGGTCTCGTCGCGTTCGTCTTGTTTCCGTTAGCTGCCACAGGGAGCGTCGGAGGGTCGATCTTCGGTCGCCTCCTCGGCCTCTCGCGATGGGCCGCCTTCACTGCGATCGCTCTCGGTAGTGTTCTTGGCGGCGGCGCGATGTACCTCGGCGCCGGCGTCATCAATCGTTACCTCGATCGCGACAACCCGTGGCTCACGATCGGCGGCATCGCGGTCGTGGCGGCGATTATCCTCGTCCTCAACTGGCGCTACCGGAAGTTGAAGCAGCGCACTCTGGCTAACAAGCCGCAACAATGAGACTGAATCACTCAACCTCGCAGCGACCGAAGGAGTTGCATCGGGTTGGTTCGACTCGCGGTCTCTTGGACCTGCGGCTCGAACTTTTGGTACATGCCCTTGGCGGCCTCGACTTGTTGCCCGAAGATCGCCTTGAGATCAACTGCCGATAGCGTTCGCCCGCCAGCGTAGTACTGCTTCGCGACCATTCCCATTGCATAGGTGGTCGCAAAGGTCATCGCTGGTCCTGTGCTCCAACTCGCGGCCGCGCCACCGAGTCGACCGAAAACGCTTCGACCGACGGAACGCAAGAAACCTCGGGCATACCGCTCGACGACTTGTCCCGTCATACCGAGGCCAGCCGCGGCCGCGAGTTCCTTGATGGATGCCGCGGAAAGAGAATGCCCGAACGCGGTACCGATTCCGTGAACCATCTTGGTCTGAAGCGGGATGATCGCAAGCGAAGCTAACCCTTGAGGCAGCAGTTCAATCGCTGACGTCAAGATCGCGTAGCGCAGCACGGACTCGTCGACCGCGCGGGTGCGCGAATCTGCGGCGGGTACCGCGAACCCCGAGTGTGGCGTCGGAGGCAACGGAGCGACAACCGAAGGGTCCGTCGCGCGGACCGTCATCGCATCGGCGACTTCGATGTCACGGATCACGACGTCCGCGTCGCGATCAAGACTCACCGCGAGAGAGTTGAGAAACTCTCGTTCTGCTGGCGACGTCACTCCGTCGGCTTCGCAGACATTCAGCGCCATCTCCCAGGCAAGACTGCGCAGCTCGGGCGTATCGAGTACCGACGCTTCTGCTGCGACCGTGGTCTCCTTGAATACGACGCGGCGCAGCGCTTCGGTGACATCGGGGCTGCCGAGCCCCTTCGTGATGTCGTTCATTTTCAATCGCTCCGTGTCGGACTGACCGTCATCGGCGAACGCGGCGAAGAACGACAGAGAGAGTAGAGCGCGAGCCTGTTCTGGAGTCATGTCAGCTCTTGGGGAATGCGGAACTACTTGAAGCGCACGTGCAAACACCACACCGGCACAGTAGACAACAAATCGAGCGTATCCAACTGGTCGTGCAATGGAACCTTCGCCTCGGAGCAGCGCCCGACCAGAGTCCGACCGAGACCAGGGCGATGCTCGCGGCGCTCGGAAGGCGACACGCGGACTACGGTTCACGGCTGTGAGCGTTACGGCCTCATGTTTGCCGCGCCCGTCATTTCTTCGCAAATCTGAAGGTTGTCTAGGGCGCCTGGGCCCTCGACTCCGCCTCGTCTGGGGCGACTCCCCGAACTCGGAGGGCGGACCCCTGAACCTTCAAAGGATCTCAACATGACGAATTCGTACCTATTCCGAGCCGCGACTCTGACGTGTGCGGCGACGACGCTTCTCGGCATCGCTGGCACCGCTCACGCCGACGTGACCGACAACCTGTTCTTCAACTCGACGATCTACGACTACCGCATTACCTACATGACCGACATTGATCAGCGCCGGACCGGACTGGGAGCCGATGGTGCCATGTATTGCGTCCCGACCAGCTCGCTCAACCTCTTCTGCTACGCGGCCAATCACGGCTTCCCGGTCGGAGGTCTTCCGCTGGCGAATTCCATGACGAACGCGCAGCACGGATACATGACGTCGTGGCTCGACTACATCGGCGACCTTATGCAGACCGACGCCCAAGCCGGTACGACCTGCTGCGTCGATTCAACGTTGCAGTCGCTCGTTAACGGTTCGTTGCTGAAGCGCACGACGAAATACATCAGCTCGAACTTCACGCCGGGCCAGTCCAGTATGACCCAACTCGCGTGCAACGGATGGATCGTCTCCTTTGCGTATGGCAAATACACGCAGACCGGTACCTTTCAAGGCAACCCCATCTTCGCCCGTGGAGGTGGCCACGCAGTCACCTTGACTCGCTCGTGGCGCAGCGGCGATTCGCGGATTATCAAGTATCGCGACCCCAACAATAATTCGAGCCTCACCACCCAGAGCGCGCATGCGAACACCGTACACGTGCCGCGGACCACGACGGGCTACTTCGACTCGGCGGGGCTGCGCTCACTTACTGGACTCTTCCTCGAAGACGGCAAGACGCGCTTTATCGATGCAATCATGGGAATTCGACCGATCTACGGCATCGCGTTCTTGAACACCGGAGACTCGCAAGGCGGCGGCAGCATCACGGTGCTCGATCCGGTTCCGTTCGAAGGTTCGGAAGGTGCGTTCCAACCGAGCATCGCGATCTCACCCTTCGTGACCATCTTCGACGTCAATTTGCATCCCGACGCAACCTCGGCGCTCGTGCTTTCGAAGTCGGTCTTCTCCCCGCTCTCGCTGCTGCGTACCCTCGACCTCAGTACAGGGGCACTGGCGACCCTTACACCAGCGCCGCTCGGCCTCGAACGGATCGAATGGTCGGGCAAGAGCTACATCTACGGCTTCAGTACGAGCGACAAACTCTTCCGCCTCGATTCCGAGGGCAACGAGGTGTTCTCCACCACCGCGATTCCTTCGCCCTCCGCCATCGCCGCCGACGATGCCCACGATGCTCTCTGGGTGCTCTCGGTGAGTGAACGCAAGCTGGTGAAGCTGTCGGACGATTTTTCGGAGACGCTTCTCACGCTCATCATTCCTACGATCGTGCCGATGTCGGGCAAGGGCGACGTGATCTTCGATCCGAACAGCGGCTTCCCGTGGATTCGCACCGACGCTAGCGACACGATCTACGGCATCAAGCCCAATCCGACGGCTGGACCGACGATCTACCCGGCGTCACTCGGCGTCGTTGACACGATGTCAATCTCCGACGATCGACTCTACGTGTCGAGTGACGGACTTGTGAAGGTGTTCAAGCCAGCGGCGGCTAGCCCCGGATGGACGCCGGATACGACTTCGCCGTTCAACGGGCTTCCGGGCGGCGGCCGCATCGCGATGCTTCGCAACTCGACTAATTACGATCCGAATATTCACAGCGGGCCGAAGTGGTTCAACCTTCAGCCACAAGACATCGACAAGCCAGCACCTGAGGTCAACGACTGCCTCGCCGATCAGAACGCGGACAGCATGGTCGACGCGGCGGACCTCGCGGTGCTACTCGGTGCGTGGGGAACCAGCGGAGACCTTGGCGACATCAACCAAGATGCGATCGTGAACGCGGCAGACCTCGCCCTGCTCCTCGACGCCTGGGGCCGCTGCCCGAACTGAGCGTGCAGGCTGGAAAAAGAGAGAGAGAGCAAGGCGGGCGGCGGCGTTTAGAGAGCGCCGCCGCCCGTTGTCGTTGCACGACCGCGAATTCGGCCATTCTGCTCATCCTCGCTTTCCAAAGCACTTTGGCCACAGGCTGCTTGCCTTCGGGCAAGACCACGCGATACTTCCGCCATCGATGTGCTACACGAGCACGGCCGCCAAACATGCGCGGCGGCACGACGCGTCAAGCACACCGACGACCGCTCCCGGCTTCAATCGAGGTGCGCACCTTGGTCGTAGTCGTAGAACGGGCGATGTGCTCCGCGGGACGCCGCGGAGGGAAAGAGTCCGGCGACGGTCTGGAATGCCCACAAACGGGTGCTAGACACGCGACGGCCGGAGAAAGCGCCTTCCAAAGGAGGTGGTCCAGTGAGTGACTCTATGACAAAGGGCTCGCAGCGGTAACGGACTGTTAGGTCCGCGGCTGGCGCGAGACTCGCCCACGCGACACTCTCGTTCCGACCGACCCCGTGTACCCGACGGGGACGCACGAACCTCGACGGTGTGCTCGACTCAGTCGACAGATCGGAGAGGAACCGCGTGCGGCCCAAGTATGAGGTTAGTCAAGCCCAGCCCCCGGCGACCTATGCGGTCTCCGGGGGCTGGGTGTTCCTGCTGGGTGTTCCTGCTGGGTGTTTCTGCTGGGTTCTCTAGCCGGGCAATCCAGCAGCTCCTGCTTCCTTCCGCAGCTTCGCGACGCGCTCGGCGAGGTCAGCGCCTTCTTTCGATCCGCGCTTCACGAAATCGACCGCGATCGACGCGCGCTCCTCGGTGATCTTCAGCATTTCCTTGACGCGCTTCTCGAATACTGGTGCTTGACGCAGTTGCTTGACATCAGCGCGATCGAAGAGCGTCGCTCGGTCTTTCGTGTCGCTGTCGAGCCGCGTGAGCGACTGCTTCGAGGAACCCTCCACCGCCGCGAGCGCCTGCTCTGCGAGGTCGAAGCGGTCGCCCGGCACCTTCGTCTCGTTCGCCGCGGGCGTCAAGCCCGGCTGCGTCACGCCAGGTAGGGTGAAACCTGGCAGCGTGAAACCCGGCCGCGTGATACCCGGAGTTGGAAATGACAACCCGGGACCACTGAACCCAGGTTGAAAGACCGGTCGCAGTCGCGGCGCTTCTTCAAGCGGCGGCACTTCGATCACCGTGCCTGCCTTCACCGTTGCGAGGTTCGCGAGCCCGGGGTTCTTCTGAAGGAGCGCCTCTTTTGCCTTCGCGAGTACGGCGGAATCGGTGCCTGCGGGCAAGTTGAACGCCGAGATCGCGAGCGCATCGAGCGTTGTCTCACCGCGGAATCCGACGAACGTGTTTGATATCTGATGTCCGAAACGAGGCATGAAGATGCTCCTTCAAAGAATGCACGGAGTTCATTCTGTTAGCTGGGTTCATTCTGTTAGCTGGGTTCGTTCTGTTAGCTGGGCGCGCGAACATTCATCGCGGTGAAGGGTCCGAGGTTGCTCTGCCCGTTGAGTCGAATCTCCCCAGAAGTCGCGTTCGCGGCGATCGCGGCGAACTCTGACTTGGGTGCCCGAAGGTCAAGCGACACCTGATCGTTTCCACCCGACACCGCGTTGCCGTTCACGACCAGCGCGAGTCCAGCGGATGCTTTCACTGGGATGTCCGATCCGCGGAGCCGGACTTGGTTCGCGCTCAAGGTCAGGGCCCCAACGCGATTGATATCGATCGCTGGGCGTCCGCCGCGAGCGTCGATGCGGTTCGCAGACACCGTGACTGGCGCGCTCCCGGTGAACTTGATCTCGAAGAAACTCTTCGGTGACATGTAGTACGCGAGCGACCTCTTCGCGGCCAGATCGGAGCCAGCGATGAGATGCACGTCACCGACGATGAACTCACCCAAATCGGGTGCCGAGCCCACGACTGCGACGCCAGTCCACGGCGCGTCATCTGCTTTCGGTTGCCCATCGGCATCGCGCGAGAGCCCGTTGCCGTTGATGTCGACCGAGCCGCCAGCGAGGACTGCGACCGCCGCAGCTTCGCTCTTGTATCCCTCGTCAGGTCCGATGCCGGTCACGCGATTGTCCGAGACGCTCGCGCTCCCGCACGCGATGAGCTGAATCCCCACGACCCGCCGCTCGGCGATGCGCTCGCCCGATGGACCGCGACCGACCGACGACACGACGTTGCCGCGCACGATCGCACGACCAGCTCGCGTGACGGTCACGGCTGCAACCGGAATTTCGAGCTTTCCCACGCCGATCTGCGATAGCTGATTCGACTCGATGGTGATGAGATCGGCTTCGGCATCACCATCCATAGCAATGCCGTTCCCACCAATGTCGTCAAGCACGTTGTTACGCACAGTGACCGACCCGACGGCACCCTCGATCAAGATGCCGTGGCCACCGACGCCGACGATCTGATTGCCCTCGACAACGCAGCGTTCCAGCGTGTCGCCCGCCCGCGTCGTCCGCAGCACTATCGCGCCACCAGCGAGTTTCGTGACGCCGCCGAGCCGATTGTCGACGATCCGGGCGCCGTCAAGACCGCAGAGCAGCCCCAAGCCCGACACGAAGAGTTGATTCCCTCGAATGTCCGCCCCCGCGCCGGGTGGTGCTATTCCCGCGAGAATAATGCCTGCTTCACCTCCGCCGAACACCATGTTGTCGGAGAACACCGTCGGCCCGGCATGAATGCACGTGCCTGCCAGACGAACGCCTGCGCGGCTACAGATGAACAGATTGCGCTCGAGTCGCAGATCGACGGCGATCAACGCTTGGAACTCATCGTTCGTTGTCGCATTTGTGACGCCAACGATTCCCGCGAGCGCGCAATCGCTGATGGTCACTCCGACGAGCGCGCCCTCAAGTGCGATGACGCTCGCCGTCTTCGCACCGCGATCGTTCTGCTGAAGGAACAGACGCCGTAATCGCACGTCGGCGCTATCGCGCAGTGCGACCAGTGGTGGGCGAAGGTCGCCTTCATCGAGCGTCGTGATGCGTAGATCTTCAACGAGGACTCCAACCGACTGCCCCTCAATGACGAGCGCCGCAGACTTCGCGCCGCCGACGAGCGTCGTCGCATTGCCGTGTCCGCGCACTGTCAACGACCGTGCTCGAGCGATGCGAGCACCGCCGTCACCGAGCGAGAACCGCCCCGGACCGACGCAGACGGTTCCACCGCCAGCAGCGATCACTTGGTCGATCGCCATCTGAATTGTACTAACACCACTCTCGTGTTCCGCCGCTTCAACGCACACCGTGCATCCGCAACCGCCCTCGCTCGCCTCCGGTGGCCACATGCGACGACAATCGGCCACTTGTCCCGCTGCGGAAACAATGGCAAGCCGCGCGTAGTGATGATGCACCCCGCGCGGCGGCGCTAGGGTGAGTGGCTCGATCGACGGCTCGATCGATGCGCCAGCCGCAGTGCGAACAGCAAAGGTCCAATGGTCACCGCGGCGAAGGCGCCCACCCGACGCCGCGACCGACAGCGCGATCTCGATACCGTCTTCAAGTTGCAGCTTGGTCGTACCGAGTGCCGGAACCGTGATCACGCCCGCGCTACCTGCGGCGTCGAGGTCTTGCAACACAACTCCCGCTGTGTCACGCACCGAACCGCGCTGATCCCAGCGCCGAACGCGGACGTGCTTCGTCGCATCGACACGATTTTGGGCGTCCACCGTGAAGGTCCCCGAAGGAACGGCGGTCTCCAGAACGATTTCGTTCGTCGCCTCGAGCACTTCGCGAATCTTGCAGAAGACTCCCGGCTGCCGATTACGTTCACGCGCGTCGTCTGTGATCTCGACCCAGTTGCCGCTTGAGAAGCCCCGCTCGGCATCGCGCTCAAATCGTTCGACCCGCAGTCGCGCGCCCCCGCGGATTTCGACCACCGCCGCACCAACCGACGCGTTGTGCCGCGCCCACTTGAATGTCGCCGTTCCCGGCGCACCGCCAGTGTGAATCTCCACGCGGTACAACCGATGGTCGAGCCCGCGATATCCGCCGATTGGCGGCAGCGTGCACGGCCCCTCGTCCGGAGGCACCGGCGCGGCCGATGTTGTTAGGCGACCGTCCGATGGACGAATGATCTCGTTCCAACCCGGCACTTGCGCATCTGGTGTCGCAGCACTGACACTGTCGCCGATGTTGGGAAGCGCGCGTACTTGCCACACCGTCTGCGTGCGCGACGACGTATCGACACCGAGCGCGGGCTCAACGAGTTCGGACCGCTCAAGAAACGTCACATCGCGTTGCCACACGTCGATGTAGACGAGATACGCACTACCTGTCGGCAACGCCGGCGGCGCGTCGAAGAACGGCTGCGCGAGATACGGAACCGCCGCATTCCCTTGGAGTTCGCCCAGCGCTCCGTCGAAGGTAGTGCTCCCGGCACCGTGGCATTCGGCAAGCACGCCGTCGACGTACATGCGCCCCTGCCCGATCGACATCACCGCGCCCGCGAGCGTGATGCGGAAGCCATCCGGTGTCGTACGAGGTACGGCGGAGCGCCCGAGCGTGTCGAGCGAGGTCGCACGAGAGCGCCGCTCGTCGATGAGTTGCTTCTCGTTGGCTTCGCTGTCGAGCAGCACCTTGCCCTGCTGCATGAGGACGCCCGTGAAGTCGAGCGCCGGATCGAAGCTGTTTCTACTGATGTCGGTAGTCATGTGATGTGGCGGCCGGGGGGCCGCCTCTCCCTGAATTCGTCACGTACTCTCAATCACTCCGGCGGCGAAGCCCGCTCGCAACTGCTCGTCGAGACGCGCACGAAGGTTCGCAATGCGCGCAGGACGGAAGGTCTGGTGCATGGCACCCATCTCACCGCCGTCATCGGCGCCGGTCCGAATCATCGGACTACACGCCGAAACCAGCATGAGGTAACGCGGGTCGCCGAAACGCATCGACGCGAAGCGTGGTCGCACGTCTCCCGAGGCGTCTTTCGTTGACGACACGCAACGAAAGCGCCGCGGCACGATCGCGCCGGGCGGAAGCCACGAGAAGCGCACGCACCCGGCCTGCCGTCGCTCGGCGCGAATCGGCGCGGTGAATCCCGTCGGTGTCTCCGCGACGAAGATGCAGTTCGATGCGAGTCGCAGCAGTGAGGTGCGTACCGCACCGACGATCGTGGTATTGACTGCGGTCAGCGAGCCACTGGTGCCTGTGCCGTTTGGTGCACACAGCGCTACCCGGTCTGCGGATGTCGCATCAATGACGCTGTCTTCGACCCGCAGTTCGCAATCTTCGTGGAGGCGCACGCCACCGACGATCGAGCGCTCGATCGTCACCTGAACGCCGGGCGCGTCGACGATGATCGCGGGCGCTGCCGCACGAAGCACGGAACCATCGGCCGCGAAGCCGTGGCCTGGAACGAGCGTGCAGTCGCGGAGCGTGAGCTTGCCAAGACGCGTGGCGCCGGACCGCACGCGGATGAGGCAGTCGAGCGGCGCTGTCGAGCTGGCGCAGAGTACGAGTCCGCTGAGCGTGAGCTCACCACCATCGCCGCTGGTGATCTCGATCGGTGCGTCAAGCACAATCGTCGGGCGGAAACCGTCGGCGGCTCGAAGCTCGAGCTTCGCATTGGTTGCGACCTTCGCAGCGAGTGTCGCTCGCTCGCGGCGGTTGTCGCGCACTTCGACCGCGCCGCGCCCCGATAGTGCAGCGAGCGCGGTGGCAACACTCCGCCCACCAGATGCGGCTTCAATCGGGAGCAGCTTCGGATCGATCTGCGCCGCGCGGTCGTATTCGCCTCCGGCATATGCCGCGGGTGTACCGTGGTGCCATGAAACGTTGACGGCGGCCGCAATCGGGCTCGCAGGCAACGCGATGCGACCGAGCACAGGATCGATCGCCACGCCGTCGGGTGGCAAGTGCGCCCATGTCGCTCCCACATCAGAGAGATTGCAGACCCAGATTTCTGTCGCCGGAATTGCGCGTCCGTCGACCGTGACAGCAAGGCTCCGATTCGCACCGTAGTACGTCGACGTCGGCGCATTCGTACTTCGCGCGTTCGCAATGTCCGCTGCGAGCGCGCGGCGACCGATCGGTGCTGGCACGTTCTCCAGTTCGGCGAGATGGGTGATGTCGTCTTCGTCGAGCGGACGGGCAAAAAGCGGTACGTCAATGCCGAGTGAGCTGAAGCGCCAGCGGCGATTGTCGACCTTGAGCGCTGGCGCGTCAGTGATCGACAGCGCCCGCATTGGCCAGAGAAAGATCGCGAGCGTTCGCAAGTTCCAGCGCGGCATCGCGTCGTCGACCGCACGAAGATCGGGCAGCCGTGTAACGTTCTCGAACGGACTACCGAAGCGTTCGAGCGCCGATGCGTCGCGCACGTCGACAAACGCCTGACAGCGCGGACGCAGATGATTCATGAACTGCGTCGTCGCGAGGCGCTCAAAACACTCGATCACCCGCGTAGGACTCGCCGTCACATTCCGCGCGACTTCTTCAAGCATCGACGCGGTGCCCTTGCGCCGCCGCGCGCGAATTGTGTCGGCAACATCCGCTCGTGGACTTGCGATGCGCGACACCGCGCCGTTCAATCCGCGATAGCCCACAAGCTCGCCGATGTACGGAACAACCCAGTTGGCGCAGGTCTCGATGAACTGATCGTCGTAGAGCTGCGCCAGATCATCTTCGAGCAGCCCGATGTCATCAGTGATGACGGCGAGCAGCTCGCGCAGCGCGCCGCCAGCGAGCTCGTCGCGCCGTCGCACATGGCTTGGCAAGAGCGACCATAGTGCGTCGGTCATCGTGCGATCTCCAAGTCGAGCGGACTGTCAGCGAGCGTGATCAAGATGGCTCCGCTGCCTGATTGCGGCGGCGCGGACAGACTTAGATCAATGTCCACCGCGACCACGCCCCGGACTGCGTGAAGCGACGCAACGACTTCACTGGAACGAAGCGACTGACCGAAAGAGCGGGCCGCGAATCCGAAGTCGGTGCGCATTCTCGCTTCGATTGATTGCCGTACAACTTCGGCGTCGAATGCAGGGTCAATGACGACGCGCCCGCTGATCGATGCCGCGCGCGAACGGTGCGGAACAATCGACACCGAGAGGAACGGTTCACCCGCCGCGCGCAACGCGTTCACGAGCGCGTTCTCTGTCGCGCCGCCCGCAGGAATGATGAGTCCGCCGGGCCCTGCAATCGTTACCACGATGCCATCACCCGACGCCCAGCGCGAGTGCGCCTTGGCGATTCCTGCGAACGCGCGTGCGAAGTCTTCATAGTCGACGAGCGAGACAACGCGGCCCAGTGTGTGCACGCTGGTTGGCGCGCCCGATCGCAGGTGTTCCGCCGATGCCGCATCGTCGCCCCCGTTCGCCTCAACGGGATTCCGCGCCGAGGCGAGCCCAAGCGGTTTCGTCATGAGCTGCGAGATCTGTTCAGCCTTCACGTTTCCGGAAAGACCAACACCTTTGCGATACCTCGCTCGCACCGAGTTGGTGCCGGTCGGCAATCGAGCGCCTTCGACACCGTCGCCAAACGAAACGGTAGTTCGACCATCGCGCGATCGCGCCGACGTGTACACGTGATCCGTCGGTCCACGCCCAACCAGCGTGCTCACCTCGAGCCAGCGCTCGTCCGCAACCCGCACCTCAAGTGTCGTCGCAGCGCCGAGTTCGTTCTCCGCCGCCACAAAGGTCAACGGCCCCTGCTTGAGGGCGAACACTTGGTTCGCCGTCGATGCGTCGCCGCTGCCGAGTACGTCGTGAACAGCCTCGCCGTGGGTCGCCAAGGCAACGTTGCCGAGTACGCGACAGCCACCGCGTTGATAGCTGTTCCGCAGCGACGTCCGTAGGTAGAGCGTCGTCGCATCAGTCGTCACTTCAGCGCGATCGAGAATCGCCGACTCCGCACCCTTCCCGCCGCCGACGAGCACGCCCTCGATAACAACTCGCCGACCGGCTTCGAATCCGTGAATGCGCCGATCGAGCTCGATCGATTCGCCGCTGACGGCGCTGCTACGCGGCGGTCGCGCAAGCGCCAAGCGCTCGCTCTTCAGAAGAACGTTCGCACTCCAAGGCGAGAAGCCCTTCGCGAGTGGACTATCGATGCCAAGTCGCGTGACCTTGAGCGTCAGGTCGTACGCGCTGTGCGTGAGGTCGTCGACGGTTTCGACGCGGCGGAGGATCGTCTCCTCGCGCGAAGCGAGAACGATCCAGCTCCCAGCAGCAAGATTGGCGTACTGCGCGTCAAGGAAGACATGCGTCAACGTCTTATCAAGATTCGCATCGGCCCAGTGCTCGCGCATTTCGGCGTACGGTCCAGCGATGCGCGTGTCCTCGCCTCGCTGCATGCGCACTGCGACGTCTTGCAGTGCGGCCCCCACGTTCGTCATGAGATGCAAATAGCCTTGGGCCTCGCGCACGCGAAGCTGCAAGTAGGCAGACCCCGTCTTCGAGACCGCGGCGCCGACGGCATCTGCGGCGGCAGGGAGTCGCATGGCCATCTCGACGGTTGCGTCGCCGAGTGATACCGCGGCATCAACCATGTCGTTGAGCGCGCCAGGGAAGTCGGGGAACCATCCGTCCGGCGGGCTCGCAGGCGCTGAGATTTTGTCGCGCGCCGAACTGAGTCGCGCGCTCGCGGAACGCAATCCGGGCAGGTCGCCGGGATCGGGTAACAGACTGAAAGACGTCTGCGCGCCGGCAACCGCGCTCTCTATCGATCCCACCCACTGGCTGAGCGACGACGCGACGTCGGCCACGGGTGGATCCGCAATCTTCGACTTCACTGCGAGCCCCACTGCTTCGAGCAATCCCTGCGGTGGCGTGCCCTTGATCACCTCGCCAATGCGCTGAGAAAGCGGCAGCGCGTCCCACCGCTTGACGTTGTGACCGAAGAGGTTCGCGCGCTGCCGCATCGCGCACACCACGACGTCCGGCCGATCGCCGACGACATCAATCGCTGTGGCCCACGACACCCGCGTTCGCTTCGCTTCATACTCAACGTCCACTGTCTTGAGGCGACGGTGCGCCCAACTCAGCGGATTAGTGTCGTCGGCGACAAAGAGCAACATGTCGCCAGCTTTGAGGTCGAGCGCTACTCCCTCGAACCACGCAGCAGTGCTTTTGCTCGTGAGCTTCTTCGCTCCCGTTTGAGCGACAAGCATGGCGTTCCATTCACCGCGCGCGTCAATCGCCTCGACCGTTTCGAACGTCTGTGCAGTTTCATCTTGACCAGGCACCGTTTGAATCTTGGTGCCGACGGGCACCCGCACAAGAGCGCCGGGCGAGGAGAGCGCGCCAGCGGCGGTCTCGATGGTGAGCGCGATCGCAGCGCTCGACGCGACACCGGGGCGCGGCACATAGCCGATCAGGCCCCCAAGTTCGGACAGTGATACCCATTCAGTCGCGGTACCGAGGTAAGACTCTTGCGCGATGCGCTCGGTGTAGAACGACAAGACGTCCGACACGGCAGACCATGCGTCGAGGATTGCAATGGAGAAGTCGTCGGGGTCGCGGGTTCTGAGCCCCGCGAGGGCCGGATGCTCGGTCGACGACAAGCGCGCGAGCATCGACGCGTTCGAGGTGGCGTGCGTTGCGGCGCGCCGCGTGATCGCGAGCAGCCCGGGGCGATTTGATCCCGTTGTTGGCACCGCAGGTGCTCCGCCGCAGCAATCGCATCCGCAATCAGTGTTCGTCATGAACCGCCTCCCGCGCCACCAGCAAGCTCGAGCGTGAATACACCCCGCTCTGGAAAACTCGGATCGTTGTCGAGTCGGGCGATTTCGAGTCGATCAAGCTGGAGCTGCCCATCGGCGCGCGGACGAGGATCGCTGTCCCCGCGCCGACCAAACCGCGTGACTTCGACCGACGCGACGCCGCGGACCGCCTGTGCCGCGGCCACGAACGGGCTCAGATACATCGTCTGCCCAAAGGTGAAGCGATCGGGATGGAAGAGCCCGAGTCGCCCATCGCGCCCACGTCGCGCGTTGAAGACGTCGAGGAGCGCCCGCGCGACGTGACCGCTGAAGAACTCTCGCTTCACACAGACGCGCAGTGCGAGATCGATCGCGACCGGTCGAGGACCCTCGACTTCAACGTCATGACCAGTGAGTCGATAGCGATCAAGTCGTCCGCGGAGTTCCGACTCGAATGCCTCATTGACCGGCGCACCTTCGCGACGATCCACAGTGACGAACGCGGTGTGCCAACTGCCGGTCCAACGGAAGGTCGCGACCGCTCGCTGAATATCGCTCGACTCCTCGGCAATTCGCGCATAGTCAGCTTCGGTGACCGCACGCTCTTGGCGCCGGAACGCGACTGGCGCGCGACGCCGGATCTGGTCCGCCGATTCCGGCGCTGCGCCACCCTTCGCCGCTGCGAGATTGCTGACGCCAATCGCCGCGACTGTGTTGGTCGCAACGTGTCGGAGACTCTCCGTTCCGATGTTGCCCTGCAAACCGTTCCCGACGCGGGCGATGAAGGCGAAGCGCACGCCCGTCTCCGGACGTCGTCCGTGCTCGTCGTCGCCAAAACGCACGAATGCGTCACCACCGTGTTCCACCTCGACGACGAAGTGTCGATCATCCGGATCGCTATCGAGCAGGTCGTGCCGCGCCGTCCACAGCGCCCCCGACGCGATCTCACGCAGTGCGACAACCGGCAGCGCCGTGCGGCTTACTGGGCTCAGCGCCTCGGCCGCAGAGGTCGCAGCCGCGTGGTCATAGGGTGAAGCGACCGTCAGTGGCGCGATCGGCAAGGATGGCCGGAATCGTGCAGGCACCGGATCGTTGCGGAATCCTTCGCATCGGTCGGAACCGACTGCAACACGACGCACGAGCGCTGGCTGTGGCACGGTCGCGAAGGGAAGCGCCGTATCGCCGGTGATCGTGCGGCCGTGGTCCGCGAGGACGATATTCCCCAGCGCGACGCCAACGTCCTCGTGCGGAGTAGCCGCGTTCGTGGTCGAGTCCGTCACTGCGGAGACACACAATTCGAATGGCAGCGTGTCTGCGTCGGCCCATGCAATCTCGGTGACGAGCGTGCGCTCCGTTGGTTCGCCTTGCGCAACTAACACCTGATCGGTCAAACGCTGGGAACCACTCGTAAACGCTCGCACTGCCGTGAGCCGCACGAAGTGACGTCGCGTTCGATCGGCCTCTTCCATGAGGCCACTCCGGGGGCTGCGTTTCTCGACGAAAGCCAGCACGGTACCGGGCACGAGCGCGGGAAAGTGCCCGCGCAGCGTCGCACGCGTCGCGCTTCGGGGGATGCAGCAGCGCGCACCACTCCACGTGTGAAATTGCATTTCCGCATGCTGTGCGTGGAGCGCGACCGAATGCAACGTCTCGAATATGCAATCCGCGCGTTCGAGGAGCAACGAACTTGCTGGTAGGCGCGTCGGCGCACCGCTGATCGCCGTCGCGAGGGCGGTGCCTGCGGGCAACGTCGCGCCTGAGGCACCGGCATCCACTTCAATCCGCGCCCAGACACGCGCGTTTCGTCCGTCATCAATGCGGTAGTCGACAAGTCGTGCGTGCCGGCGCAACGATGTTCGTAGCCGCGCTGTGCGAAGGTATGCCTCGGTGCCGATCGCGTCTTGGAGGTAACTCAGTCGATCGCCGACATGGGCGAGTAGTTCCGCAATCGTCACACCAAGGTCGGCTGGATTCTGCCGTCGGCCCTCGGTCCAATCTGGCATGAGCGTCGTTAGGCGATCGAGAATGAGCCGGCGAAACGCTCCGTAGTCCTTCGCGAGATAATCAATCTCGGGAGAAGCCAAAGCACTCGGCTCGTAGTGACATGCATCGGCGCAGTCGAAGGGCGTCGGACATTCCACCTTGAAAGAAAAATCGACCGATGCAAGTGCGGGATCGATGCCATCGGGCGCGTCGAGCGCGTCAGCACCGCGCACGATTCGGAGCGTGTAGCCAGAGAAGTCGCCCGCGCGATCGACCGAGACGAGGATTGAACGTGGATCACCCGGCGCGGCGCTCGTGCTCTCCACCCGCACATCGCGAATGCGCTCGCCACCCGAGATGCGCATATTCGCTTTCGTGAGCGCCGGCGCTGGTGCCCGGACGAACGACACCCGCAGGATGCGTTGCCGCATGCCTAGAGGCGCGTCTGCGTCAAGGACCTCAAGAAACTCAATGCCGTTTGGCGCGTTCGCGCCGGAGAGTGCCCGCACCGCCAGCACACGATCGTCGTCGCAGCAGGAGTATCGCGCCGGCGTGAGAAGCGTGTCGTCGACATCACTCACGGCGCGCCTCCGGTCGATCGCTTGAACGACGATTCAAAGATCTGCCCAGTCCGCCGCGACGCGTAGCGCACGGTCACGATGAGTTGCGCGTCGTCGGCAGTTGCCGTCACGCTGCCGACTTCAATGAGATCGCCAAGCCAACGCTGAAGCGCCGACTGCGCTAACGCCTGCGTCGCGACCGCGACTTGATCGCCTCCCGGTCCAAACGTCATTTGCAGCAAACCGCAACCGAAGTCCGGCCGGTTCACGCGCTCTCCCGGTGCGGTCATCAACACCGATTCAATGAGGTCGCGCAGATGGCGATCCTCGTCGACCGAAGTCGTCCTACCGCGTGCGTCAAACGAAATGGGTGAAGCGATGTTCATGAGATTTACGCGGCACTGACGCGGGTTTGGGTACTGACGACAGTCATCGGTGAGCCGGTTGCAACGCACGTCGACGCACCGGTTGAGATCGCGAGAGGTACGCCACCGGCGCTCGCTCGCGCCGCGCCGGAAATGAATTGCCCGCTGGCGCAGAACGGACCCGAACTCGACGAAAGTGCACACCCCGCAATCGAGAACGCATCGGCGATCGTGAGCACCGGCATGGCTGACACGAACACGCGCGGCGACGATGAAGCTGGCGTCGCAGCGCCCAAGTGTGAGCACATGACGGTAGCGCCGAGATGAAGGACTGTTCCAGGCATTGGGCTTTCTCCACGTTGTCTCGTTCGATCGCTCGCCTACGTCACCGTGAGCGCGCCTCCGTTGAACTCCATAATGTTGCCAGTCATCATCTTGATGCTGGCGCCTTTGCCGTTGTCGATGGTGATGCCAACGTCGTTGACGATGATCACTGCGCCAGTGGCCGACTTGATCATGATGCCGCCCGTGGGTCCGGGTAGATCGCTGATGGCGAGCGCGTTCTGACCGGAGGTCTGGAAGACAATGCTCGGACTCGCAGGAACTCCAGTCAGCGCAATGGGCGGAACATCGGCGACCGAGCCGTAGAAGCCACCGACCCAGATCGGATGGTCGGGATCGCCCTGTTCGAACTCGATCCAGACGAGCGACCCGACGGCTGGCACCATGTAGGCACCCGACTGCAAGCCAGCGATCGGCATGCACGGCAGCGCCCACGTTCCGGGCACGAGCTGACTAACATCGGTCACGATCGCCATGATGCGACCCATCTGCATCGGATCGATGTTGTTCACGACGGTGCCGCGATACTTGCCGTAGTAGCGTCCTGCCTCGTTCATACGGGCACCACCGGAATCGTCGACAGCAGGCCATTGCGCGTCAGTGTGAAGTCTTGCTTGAACTCACCACGCTTCAGGCGATGCGTCACCTTCTTCACGTACCAGAGACCATCCCACGCGAGGCCAGCGCCGCGCACGCCGACGAGTCGTCGCGGCTTCAATACATGGCCGTACCGAAGTACGTCGAGCGACCCAGTCGCCGAGACGGCTTCGGATGATTTCGCCGCGTCGCCAAGACCTAACAGCGCCGCAGACGCGAACGTTCGCTTCGCCATGCCCTCAATCGGTCTGAATTCGACCGGCGTCGGCACAACTAGGCCGAGCGGCGGATTCACGAGGCTCACATCGGGAATAGGTATCGGAATGGGCATTCTCGTGATGGGCTCTTGCACGTAGACGACCGGCATCACGCGCTTCTGCGTGTCGACCGTGAACTTCATCTTCTCGACGTTGCGACTGAGGTCGATGTCGAGCGTCAACGCGGGCTGCGGAATACCAGCCTTGATCTCTGGTCCCCAGTACGCAATCGAAACTCCGGGCACCGGACCGGGCTCGATGTGGAAGATGTATCCCGCGCGCATGGCGAGTGCGCGAACATAGAACAGATCCTTGCCTTGGTGGGCCGGGATCTTGTCAGTCGGCACGTGCACTTCCGGCAGCAAGGTCGGTATCGCCATCGGAAACATCCCGAGGCCGGCGTACTTGGCGACGATGAGTGCGACGCGCGCTTCGGGAGGCATGGACGGATACGGAATGCCACTGAAGTCAATCCAATCCATGACCCGCGTGAGATCTTCCCCAGTCACGGTGAGCGTCGCAGTTCCGTCACTCCCGGTCGATGTCTCGTGATGCGTCATAACGCCGTCGATAAGCACCTCGGGCACACCATTCACGACTGCTGTGAGGATCACACGCATCAACGGCGGCATGGCACCACCCGAGATCAGAAACACCGTGTGCAGCAGCGAACGCGTTGAGACGCGGAAGTTCAACTGAAAGCCGCTCGTCGCGCCGGACGCAGTGGCAATCGTGACATCGATCAGCGCGTCGACGATCTCGCGCGGTGCCGGAACTGGCACCACGGATCCGACCATCAGGCTGAGATGGATCGCGCTACTGCCCAGCGCCACCATATGGGACTCCTTCCGGCAGTGGAATGCGAACGTAGCGGCCCACCTCGGCGACGAGCGCACCCGCTTCCATGAAGCGGTTCGCATCACAAAGTCGCCACCACTGCGTCGAGTCGCCGAGATAGCGCGCGGCAAGCAAGTCGGGCCGATCGCCTTCAATCACCCGAATCTCGCTCAACGTCGCCAAAGACTCCGGCGCTGGCACCAGCCGTCGCGCGAGGTGCCGCACGATGCGCCCGTCGGGCAACGTGCTCGTCACCACTGGGGTCGCGTGATAGCGACTCGACGCGGGATACACCGATCCCTGTCCGGCAAGCGACAAGAGTGACGCGAGCGCGTCAGGCGGAAGTCCAGCGGGTGCAGTTGAGTTCGTGGGAAGCGCCATTGGTGGTGTGTGTAACTTTGGTGAGACGTTAGAAGGGTCCGATGCCGCTCGGCGGTTGATCCGAACCGACGACGGTCTCTGCGAGTTGCTCTCGTCGCTTGAGCGCGGCGAGGAAGATGCCCGAACCGCGGTGCTCGAAGCCCAGATCGCTGACAGTCAAGACGCGTAGTGCAATCGTCACGCGAGCGCGGATCGGCACCATCGCTGCGTCAAAGAACTCTTCTTCAATCGTGAGTTCCGTCAGACGTACCGGCAGCACACGAGAAGTGCCTAACACCAACACGGTGAGCGGCGCCTCCATCGGCGTAATCTCCAGAATGCCGCGCGATGAGAGCGTCTCGAGGTTTTTGAGCTGATCTGACGATGGTTCAAGAAGCAACTCAAGGAGCGCTAGTTGTGGCGCGATGCCCAGCGCTAGGTCGACAGGCGCAACCTGACTCAGCAGGTCGATCGCACCTTCAAAGCGAATCGTCTCGACGGCCGGACCCCGCAGCCGCAGCGGCTCGCTCAGTCCATCCTTGGCTTCTCCGCCCGCCTGCGCGTGGAGCGATCGTGAGAGCTTCTCCGGGTTGAACTGCATCACCACCGAGCGACGCACGGCGCCCGAAGCAGGATCGACTTGGAGAAGTGAAGTCTGCATGAATTGGTACCGCTACGCCTGAACGGATGCGTCTTGAATAAGGGTGTGGGGTGAAGCCGGAAGGTGGGGCAGCACGGCTGCAACGACCCGATCTGTCGTACGTGTGAGCGTCGCTTCGAGAGCGCTCGCATGCACGCTGGCGAATGCCTCGTGCGACGAGAGCTGCGCCGCGAGCGCTCGGCGCACCGCATGCGTCAGCGCGCTCCGGTCGCCGCGCTGCGCGTCAACAGTGAGCGCGTCGATCTGAATGCCATGGACGGCGTCTCGTGTCATATCCAACCCCCGATCTCACGGTCACTGATGGGCCGTTCGATCTTCGCGCACTCTCGGCGTGCTGCGCGGGCGAGATGCCGCATACCGATCGGTGCAGCATCTTCCTGAGCGAGAAACGCGGCCGCAATCGCGATGTTTGCAATGTTCCCGCCAGCGACGCTCAGCGCGGAGAGCCGCGTCCAGTCCAGCTCGTCACATCGCGGAGCTCCTTCCAGCGTTCGGCGCCAGATCTCGGCCCGCTGCGCGGCCTCCGGGAAGGGGAACTCGACCACAAATCGCAGTCGTCGGAGGAATGATGGATCGAGCGCCTCGCGATGGTTCGTCGTGAGAATTGCGACGCCGCGATACGACTCCATCCGCTGAAGCAAGTAGCTCACTTCGAGATTGGCATACCGATCATGGCTATCGCGAACTTCGCTTCGCTTTCCAAAGAGCGCATCGGCTTCGTCGAAAACGAGGACGGCCGTTCCTTCTTCAGCAGCATCGAACACGCGCCGGAGGTTCTTTTCCGTCTCACCGATGTATTTGTTCACGACGGCGCTCAGATCGACGCGGTGCAGATCGAGGCGCAGTTCGTTTGCGACAACCTCAGCAGCTAACGACTTGCCGGTACCACTCGGACCCGCAAACAGTGCGCTCACCCCAAGCCCAGCGCCGCGGCGCGCGGTCATGCCCCACGACTCGGCCAGCGCGCGATGCCGCGCTTGAATGACTAACTCGTCGATCGCCTCGCGCTGCGCTACCGGGAGAATCAGGTCTTTCCAACGAGCGTAGCTGCGCACACGAGGTGCCAACGCTTCAATGCGCACACGCGCCTGACACCGGCAGGCGTCCCACAACGCCGCCTCGAGCGCGTCTCCACCTACGGGCAGACCAGTCACCCGCAGCGCGGCAACGGCGCTGCGAAATCCATTGCGGCTGAGTGCAAACTGGCGCGACACCGAACGAACTGCCTGCGCCACGCGTTCGCCGCTCGAATCCGTGACCGATGTCAGTGCCCGACGCCAAGATGCTTCGATCTCCGTCGCTGTCGCACGGTCAACGTCGATACGCACGCTTGGACGGTCGGCCACGATAAGCGTGTCCCGCGCAAGGAACACGCAGAGCGCAGAACAGCGCGACGCGATGGCAACTGCTCGCTCCGCATCGGCGGCGTCCACGTCATGACAGTCAAACACGAGAACCGCATCGCTCAGCTTCGCGTGACGCTCAATCAGTCTCGCGATGACTGCGCGCTCAGTAGCGCTCGTCGGCAACTCCGTCGCAGCGATCAGCGCGACCGCACGATCATCGGTCGCTGCGCTGATCACGGCGATCAAGCTCGCGCGATCAAGACCACACAACTGCACGACGACGCCGTCGCGGCTGGTCCGCCACACCTCGCGAAGTGCGCTTGCGGCACGCTCTTCCGGTGCGTTGAGCGGCCCCGAACTAGCCGTTGTCATGCGAAGCACGCCCGCGAGTCGCTCGTCGTGATGCGGCAATCCGAGTAGCGCGTGGAGCACCGCTTCGTCGATACGCAGCGAGCTTGCTGTGAGCGAACCGCCGCCCGCAAGTTCGACGAGACGCCATGCACGTAGCGGACCATTGGGCGTCGCTGCGCTCCAGTGCGATCCCGGCAACGCCGCGAGTGCCACGCCGAAGGTCGAGCCGCCGACGCGAGCAAGCGCTGACCCGAACTCCGAATCGAGCTCGATACCTGCACAGAGAACTAGAACGTCACGCTCGAACGGCGTCAAGTCAAACATGCGCGCGATTCGGGCGAGCGCGCTATCGCCGATCGCCTGGCCCCGCTGCGTCAGGGCCGCGGTAGGAGCCGCGCTGGGATCGAAGTAGCCGCGCAGTCGATCGAGCTCGCCAGCGAGCGCGCGACCATCGGTGTCCGTACCACTGCCGCCCGTTGCATGGGTGGTCGACGCATGTGCGCTCATGCGGTCACCTTCACACGTGGGCCGACGAATCGTCCGAAGGTTGCGCTGGCCGGGTCAGTGTCTGTCACGAGCTGACTCGCGATACCGTCGATTCGCACGCGAACCAATTGGTCGCCGAGCACCGCCTGCGCAGGAACGGCGAACACCACGTTCTGACTCGGCCCGACAAACGGTTTCGCTGGCACCACGGTTTCACCGAGCACAAGTTCGACGCGTTGACCGGCGCGGGCCGCAGGCACGATGTCGAGCGCGAAGTCGCTTCCGCGCGCGACACTTGGCGCCAGCACCAGAACAGTCGTGATCGTGGGGGCAACAACGAATGCTGCAACGTTCGATTCAAAGCCAAGGTGCGGATCGGCCGCTGTCCCGAACGCCACTGAGTGAATGACTTGCACAGTCGCCACGCCAGCAGGCAGGCTCGCTGGCAGAGCGACAACGATTGTGCCATCGTCGAGCGGACTCACGGTGACATCGTTCGTCGCGAAGCGAATCGCCACGCCCGGACCCGAGAGATTGACACCGCGAACGGTGAGTGATCCGCCCGAGACAACGAGCGCTGGCTCGACAGTTTCGATGTGCGCTGGTCTCAGCGTTTGCACCTGAATGTTGCGCTCGCGCACTGGCAGCGCGCTGCGCACGGTGCGCTTGCTTTCGATGAGGACGACGGACGCGCGATACGCCGCAGTCGGACGGCTGCGGGCCTGGAGCGCCGACCAGAGCCGCGACATTTCTTCGCCACCGAGAGTTTCAGGCGCCACGCGAACCCGATCGACTTGTTCGTCGAGCCCGCTCCCAGCAAGCTTCGGCTGCGTTAACCCACGAATCACCGCTGGTGAGATCGCTGGCGTTTCATGCAAGATTTGCATCGCATGGCCGAGGAGGACATCGGCGTGCCACGCTTGTCTGCCATACGCGGTGATGAGGTAACGCAGATCAAGCGCCAAGGGTGGATTCGCTGTCCGTTGACCAGCTGAGTCATGCATGCGCGCGTCGAGATTCCGCCAGCCTTGATTAAACAGCGCCTGATGGAAGTACACGTTTAGCCAAGGCATTTCATCGCCGCCGATGGGCATCTGGTCGGGCGGAAGGTTCTTGACCAGCACCTCCGCGCCAAGGAGCCCGCTGAGGTCCGCCGCATTGAGGCCCTGTTGAAGCAGAGACTGAAGCGACGCCGTGACCACACCGATTGCGCGTGCGTCGCTCATTGCCGATGCCTTTCGCGCGCTGCGAGGTAGCTGTCGAGCGTGACGCTGGGCAGTCGTGCAGCCGGAGCCCGCGTCGTCGCTGGCGCCGCAGGGGGAAGGCGCAGTTCGATGCGGCCGATCGATACTTCAATCGAGATGTTAGGCACAGATGGCGCTAACTCTGTTCCTAGTCCGCGACCGGCGCTCGTGTTGGAATCACCTCGCGCGATTGATGTGCTCGCGATCTGTGCCCGCGGCATGAGCGTCGGTGCGCGATCCACTGTGAACATCGCAGTTGCCCGCGATGACGGAGCTAACGCTCGTTGAGTTCCCGCGACGATCGATTCGGGTGCCAGGCGTTCCGGCGCTCCTTTCGATGGAGTGACGACCGGCGTCGGCGCGCGACGCACCGCATCGGCACCTGGTGTCACAGCGACCGACCGCGCTCGATGGGGCGTCGAAGGCACTGACGTCGATTGCAACGCCGATCGCCGCGAGTTCTGCTGATCGCGTGCGACTGCGGCGTCGCCCGGTTCGCCAGTCATCGGTTCGCCAGCCATCGTTTCATCGGCGATACGGCGCTCTGACGCCGGCGCGAATCGCGGCGCGAGCACCGGGCGAACCGGACGGTCGCGAAGACTTGCGGCACCAATCGTCTGCGCCGCAAGTCGCCCGAGAGAGTTCCCAAACGGATTCCCAAGTGGGTTCATGGCGCGTCCCCAGCGCACTGGCGGAGATAGGCGTCGCGGCGCAAGGGACGAAGCGCAAGGATCTCGCGCTCAGACCATCCATAGGCGCTCGCCAGAACATGAACGTCGCCAAGCAGTCGTCGAGCCTCTGCGTCGATCTCGGTCCACAGAAACTCACCAAAGTCGAGTGGCGCTTCCCACGCGTGTTCGCAGCTTGGGCAGCGCAGACTGAGCGTCGAGAGCGAGAGCGGCGCTTCGGCGGCAATCAACCGATCGAACTCGCCTGCAAGTTCGTCGATCGACTCGGCGGAGAGTCGCTCTAGATCATGCCGCGCTCCGACGCCGTCGGTCAGTTTGGCGCAGCGCGCCAGTATCGCGCGCTCCGCCGTGCGGACGTCGGCGGCCGTCGCAGTAGCGGCGAGGTCACCGGCAGTCGGGAGCCGCAGCGCAACGAGCAGATCTTCTCTCAGCAAATCAACGGTCGGCGTGGGAGCGCGAGCCTCCGTGCCCGACGCACGAATCAGCTCCGTGCACGAAAGCTCGAACGTCATCTGCGCCGCGCACGCGGGACACTCGATCACCGCGTCTATCGCGTCGCCGAACGTCAGGGCACGCAGGTGTGCGAGCAGTCGGTCGCGTTCGGCAACGCCCAGTGCAGCCGGATCGGATGCTCCGGCCTCTTCAAGCGCAATCAGCGCACGCTCGCCAGGACCTCCAAGGATCCCGCGCTCCCATGCGTCGACTAGTGCGCTCGCGCTCAGACCGCCCATCATCGACGTCAGGCTCCCACTTACGGCTCATTGAACGAAGGTTCCGACGGCTCGGTAACGGCGAGGTCGCGCTCCCAACCCTCGTTCTCTAGCTTGATGGTCTGAATAGCAACCGCGTTTGCGTTCGCGTCGAGATCGGGCAACGAGTGGTACTCGCTGACCCAACATCGGAAGACGCGATACGCGAGAGCGAGTTGACCAGCCTCGTTGTAGAGCTCGACGATGATGTCTTTCCGGAAGTCTCGCAGCGAAACTTCTGCTCCGAGGCCAGCCCCAAAGTTCCAGATCTTGTTCGCCCACGCTTCGAACTCGATGTCGTGCGTGACGCCGCGCTCGAGCGTGATCGCTTCAAACTTCGTTCGACCCGGACTCTTTCGCGACGTGCTCGGATCGGCACCATCGCGATGTTCGACGACCTCCGTCGTCCGCTTCAGACCGCCAACCTTGCTAATGCCAGCGACGTAGCGGCCGTCCCACTTCACGCGAAACTTGAAGTTCTTGTACGGATCGAATCGCTTCGGATTGACCACGAACTGAGCCATGATGAGTTCCTCTCGCTGTCGCTAGGGGTAGTTAGGTCGCGATCTGGCCTGCCATCTGTTGGATGCGGATGACGACAAATTCTGCCGGTTTCAGCGGCGCAAACCCAACGAGCACGTTGACGATTCCAAGGTTGATGTCGGTCTGAGTTGTCGTCTCGCGGTCGCACTTGACGAAGTACGCATCGCGCGATGAGGTCCCTTGAAACGCGCCTTGTCGAAACAACGTGTTCATGAACGCGCCGACGTTCAATCGGATCTGCGCCCACAGTGGTTCGTCGTTGGGCTCGAACACCACCCACTGCGTGCCGCGGTAGAGGCTTTCCTCGATGTACAGCGCCACGCGCCGCACCGGCACATACTTCCACTCCGACGCGTTGCGATCATCGCCGTCACAGGTCCGGGCGCCCCACACGACGTGCCCCGCTGCGGGCATCGTCCGAAGACAGTTCACGCCGAGCGGATTCAGGTCGCCGTTCTCAGCGTCGGTCAGCGGCACTGCGAGTGCGTCGACGCCAAGCAGCCGTGCGTCGAGCCCGGCCGGTGCTTTCCAGATACCGCGCGTCGAATCGGTACGAGCGATCACGCCAGCGACAACGCCGCACGGCGCGAAGTCTTCAATCTGTCGGTCGTGCAGTGGGTTCGGCTGACGAACGCGCGGGAAGTAAATCGCAGCGTTCTTGCTCGTGACTGCGATGTCGGTCGCAAGTTTGGTTCGGGCCGCGTCCTTCGTCTTCCATTCCACTGGCGGGTCGATGATCAACATCGCGCGGCGCTCTTCGCAATACGCGGCGGCCTTCGCCCAGATGCTCTTATCGAGGTTCGCCGTGTCGCTCACTGGCGGGATGCACAAGAGGTTGAAGATGTCCGCCTTGTCGAGCGCGAACATACCGGTCTTGTTCGTTTGGCTTCCCTCGTACGCGGCGACGTCGAGCGGATCGCCGTCGTCAGCGAAGTCAGCGGCCGCCACTTTCGACGAACTCGCGTCGGCGAACGGATCGCCAGTCGGCGCAGCGCTCGCGGCAGGACGGTTCGCGCCGGGCAGAGCAGCGGTCCGGACGAGTGTCGACTCCTGTTCAAGGACGCGCGTCACGAACCGCGGAGACGTCGATACAACCGAAACGTTGCGATGCACCTCGACAGCGCCAGTGTCGCCGTCGCGCACGGACAAGTTGAAGATCTTGTTGTCGCCCGGTCGCACATCGTGATCGACGCGGGCGCGCAGTCCGTTTCCCCATGAGCCGGAGTTGGCCGCAACGAGCGCCAGAGTGTCGACGGCAAGCTTCGCTTGCTCGACCGCGCCTTTCTTCTTGGTAAGTCGGACGATGATCGCCGTCGATCCGCCGTTCAGGAAGAAGTCCCGAACGGCGTAGCTCATCGTGCTATCGGCTGAGAGGCCGCCGAACGCGCGTTCGTAGCCGCCGTAGCTCTGAATGGTCGTCGGTTCGTTCAGCGCCCCGCGCTTCGCGCGCCCGACGAAGGCTGCGATCGACGTCGCAACCCCTGTGATCGTGCGAACTCCGCTGGGCAACTCTTCGATGTACACACCGGGATAGGTGTAGTTCACGGGCATAGCGCCTCCCTAGGACCTATGGGCAAGTTCAAAGACAGAGCCCGAGGCGCAAGACCCCAGGCGGCTCCACGCGACATCGGATGCATCGGGCGGCGTCGCCGCCGATCTTCCTCAACCCGAAACTTCGCGCGAGGATCTCCCCGCGCCGGGCTTGAGCTTTACGCGCGACTGAATGCACGTCAAGAACTAAATTCTCGTCTCACACAATCGCAGCGCCGAAGTTGCGCTGGCTGGTGAACGATTGTTTATCGCGACCGTTCCATCGGTGCCGCACTCCGGACACCTTCGAGCACCGTGCAGCGGGTACGCACAGCGCGGACGCAGTCCGCGCCGCCGACGAAGAAACGACTCTGTCCACGGCGGCAGCATGCGCAAGACGAGCATGAATGCGCCCCAGAAGACAGCGTTCCCCAAGAGTCCGAGCCATAGCGGACGGTACGGAAACTTGTAACCGCGCGTGCCGCCGTCGATCACCAACATCGTCTGCTCTATCGGCGCGTTCATCGCGCCAGCGCTCCACGTGCTTCCTTCGACGCACGGAAACGGCCAGCCGCGCGTGATGCGCGCCGCGTGGCCGGTGCCCAGCGGACCCTTGTCAGGCTTGCCGTCCGACCCATAGCGCCAGAACGTGTACCAAATCGTGTCTTCACCGAAACGTGTGAGCATGGTGCGACGACCATCGGAGCGCCACGAAAACTCGACGTCGTCTCGCCGAAGCGCTTCAGCGACGTCACGCGGCATGCGCGCACCCAGCCATGTGAGATCGGCAGTGAGGTCGAGTGCACGTGAATGAGGAACGGGCGCATCGTTCGCCAAACCGGGCAGTGCGGTGAGGACGAGTGATAGAAACGCGCCAGCGAGAAGCCACCCGACGATGCGAAAGAGGAGTTGAGGGCGAGGGGCAGTCACGGAAGGGAGCAAGCTCGTCGGTATCGTTCGGCTCAACGACTATTCATTCATGGGCCGCGCCGCGTCACGGACGCGCGTCCTTCGCGGGATGGCGAAGTCGCTCAAGCTCACTCTTGAGCGGTGCCCAATACACCAGATCCGCAGCGCGCTCAGCGTCTTCTTCCTCACGAAGGGCGGTGGCGATTGCGGCCTCACTGCCGCCGCGCACGGCAACCAGTACCGCAGGTCGCGACTCGAGTTTCGCTTCCTGTGCATGACGAGTAACGACTTCGGAGACGAGCGCTGGGGTGCGACATTCGCGCAGCCAGAAACGGATGTAGCCCGGTGTAGGCGTTCGACTCTTCGCGAAGTAGTCGGCCTCGACTAAGCGCCTGAGCATCGGCCAATCCTTGTCACGCTGCGTCTTCTTCGAAGCGACCAGATCCGGCAGACTAAGCAAGGCGATGCCGCTCGCAAGCGTCACCCGTCGTTCCCAAAGCCGAGCAAATTCATCAACTCCGCGCATGCGACTCATCACGTCGACGCGCAGGCCGTCGACGAGCGGCGCATGACAGCGGAAGTGGACCGCGTGTCCTGCGTCAAGCATCGTGGCGTCGAAGGGCGGCACCGCGATGACTTCGGCTCGTAAGTCACGCATCGCCGCCGAGAGCGACTCAAGATTGGCGGCGTTGGCCAGTACGGCAACCTCGACGACGCGCGTGAATTCACTCGCCCCGTAGACAACGCAAGCTTGGCCACCCATCAAGAGCGCCTCCACCCGATGGCGCAGCAAGGTTTCAAGCACGATTTGGACGGACGGCGCGACCATCATGCGTCTGGTTTCGGATTCGGACTCAAGGACAAATCCGTTCGCACGTTCGTTCGCAGGACGACTCGGCGACGCTGCGCGAATTCCCGAAGATCCTCGGCGCTCCAGAATGGGTTCGAGTGTCGACTTCGGGATCGAGACTGCCGCCGAGCGCGAGGTACTCGATCCAAAGCCGCTGAGACGCTTCCCAACGCTCGAGCGGCGTTAGCGCATACCACGCCGCCCACTCGGGACCCGCGACTGCCTCCGCCGTGAGTGGTTAAGATTGCAGGACTAACACTCCGTTTGATGGGATCGATGTGTGCGCGGCGGACTACGTGCTACTTCAAGAGGTCGGCTTCAACTGCGAAGCGGTTGAGCCGCCGCCGCACGTCACCATTCCGGTCCGCCCGAATACCGCCCATATGCATCCGCCATCGCCTGCACCATCTCGCCGAGCGTGCACTTGTTGTGAGCCGCTTCGACGAGGGCTGGCATGACATTCTTGCCGTCGCGGGCTGCTGCGCGAATGGTGTCGAGACTCCGCGCCGCCACCGAAGCGTCTCGCGATTTGCGGAATTTGGTGAGCCGGTCGCACTGCTCCGTCTCAACCGTGTGCGGGATCTGAAGGATCTCCATCGCGCGATCTTCGTTGCCTTCGGGATACGCATTGACGCCGACGATCACGCGATCACCAGCTTCCATCTCTTGGCCAAAGCGGTAGCTCGCTTCAGCGATCGCCCGGCGGAAATAGCCCTTGTGAATGCCGGCGACGACGCCACCCATGTCGTCGATCTCTTTGATGATCGCGTTGCCGTCGGCCTCCATCCGATCGGTGAGCGCCTCGACAAACCACGACCCGCCGAGCGGATCGACCGTTCGGTGCACGCCGGTTTCGTGCGCGAGAATTTGCTGCGTTCGAAGCGCAACCCGCACCGCAGTCTCTGTCGGCAGGCCCAGCGTTTCGTCCATCGAATCGGTGTGCAGGCTCTGGCACCCTCCGAGGATTCCCGCCAGCGCCTGGTACGCGACGCGCACGATGTTGTTGAGCGGCTGCTGCTCGGTCAGAGAGCAACCGGCGGTTTGCACGTGCGTGCGCATGAGCCACGAGCGCTCTTTCTTCGCGCCGTAGCGATCGCGCATCGCGTTGGCCCAGATGCGTCGCGCAGCTCGAAGCTTGCAGATTTCTTCGAAGAATTCGTTGTGGCTGTTGAAGAAGAAGCTCAGCCGCGGTGCGAACGTATCCACATCAAGCCCGCGCTTCATGCAGGCTTCGACGTACTCCATGCCGTCGCGCAACGTGAACGCAAGTTCCTGCGTCGCGGTCGAACCAGCTTCACGGATGTGATAGCCCGAAATCGATACGGAATTCCACTTCGGCAAGTGCTGCGTTGCGAACTCGATCGTGTCGATCACGAGCTTGACGCTCGCCTCGGGCGGGTAGATGAATTCGTTCTGCGAGTGGAACTCTTTGAGAATGTCGTTCTGCAACGTGCCGCCGACGGTGTCCCACGAAATGCCTCGCTCTTTCGCCATCGCGAGATACATCGCCCAGATCACGCACGCCGGACCGTTGATAGTCTGCGAGACAGTGACGTCGCCGATCGGAATGTCGGCGTAGAGGCGATGCATATCTTCGATCGTCGAGATCGCGACGCCACAGCGTCCGACCTCTCCCGATGACAGCGGATCGTCAGAGTCACGCCCCATGAGCGTCGGCAAATCGAATGCCGTCGAGAGGCCGGTATTCGCCTTCGCACTTTTTGCATTGGCTAACAAGTACTTGAAACGCGCGTTCGTGTCGTCGGCCGAGCCGAAGCCAGCGAACTGCCGCATCGTCCAGAGACGCTCGCGATACATCGTCTTGTGTACGCCACGCGTGTATGGGAATTGGCCAGGCTCGGCGATGCGCGGATGCGGCTTCGAATGGTCGCTCGGATCCGTGGTCGCAACCGACGATGGCACGTACTTCTCGTCAATGACGTAACCGGAGATGGTCACCGTTTCAGGATCGACGCCAGTTCCCATCGGGGGTGGCACAGCCTTGGATGGTGGCTGAATCGACGGCGACGCTGTGGTTTTGTTACTCGGTACGGCGGTCATAGTGAATGCTCGAATGGCGGGCGGTCAAGGGCATCGTAGTCGGAGGCGTTCCGCAATCAGAGGGGCGATCCGGGCGGGCCCCCAAACGACGCGCGGCGTTGCGCTATCGGCCGTGCGATGATGCTCGGGCGCCTATGGTCGGACCGGAAGCCGAAACGATGGACCGAAGACCCCTCGCCTCGCGCGAGACGGGTTGGGCGCGGACCATGGCCGCCTGGCTGACGGCTGCGGGAGCGGCACCCAACGCAATCTCGATCGCCGGAATGGGCTTTGGAGTTACTGCGGGCGTCGCGTTTGCTCTCACGCGAGCCACGCCCGCGGGTTCGGTCGAGCGTGGTCTCTGGCTCGCTGGCGCACTCTTCGTGCAACTGCGGTTGCTCGCGAACCTCTTGGATGGCATGGTCGCGGTGGAAGGAAACCGGCGATCGCGGACCGGTGAGCTCTATAACGAGATACCCGATCGCGTATCCGATTCTGCGATCCTTCTCGGTGCTGGCGTCGGATGCGGCGCTCTATGGGCGGAGGGCCTCGCGCTCGGCTTGTTCGCGGCGCTGGCCGCAATGTTCGTTTCATATATTCGGGCCGTCGGCAAAGCGACCACGGGCACGAGCGCGTACATCGGCCCGATGGCAAAGCAACATCGCATGGCGGTCGTCACGATTGCCGCAGTTGCCGTGGCGCTTCTTCCGCAGTCACTTCGGCTGACGTGGACGTGGACCAATCACGGTGAGCCGTTCGGCCTGATCGCGGTAGCGCTCGTTGTGATCGTCGTCGGCTGTGCGATCACCGCGTTTCGACGTCTGATACGCATCGCCCGTTCCATGCGGGGTACGTCGTGACGCTTGCCATGGACAGCGCCACTCTCGACCGTCTCTTCGGCGTGCGCGACGCGTTCGCAGAGCCCGTCGTCGTCATCGTGACGATTGCGACGTTTGCGCTGCTCGCCATCTCCATCGTGGGAACGTTCGCCCTGAGTCGCGTGGGCAAGCTCTCGCCAGCTCTTGCTGATGACCTAAGAAAGCGCAACCGCTCGTGGCTGATCCTCGTGCCGCTACTCGGGCTGCCGGTCCTCGCGGGAGCAGCATGGACGATTCTCGCCGTAACGATCGCGAGCCTCGCGTGCTACCGCGAGTTCGCGCGCGCGACTGGCATGTTTCGCGAGAAGCTCGTGAGCTCGCTCGTCGTCGTCGGTATTCTCGCGCTCGGATTTGCGTCACTCGACAACTGGTATGGGTTCTTCGAGGCGCTGCCAGCGCTCATGCTCTGTGTCTTGCTCGCCGTGCCGATCGCGCAGGACCGCCCCAAGCGCTACATCCAGCGCACTGGCCTAGGCATCATGGCATTCATGATCTTCGGCGTGGGTTTAGCCCACCTCGGCTTCATCGCGAATGATCCCGATTACCGTTCGATCATTTTGATGATTCTTTTCTGTGTGCAACTGAACGACGTGATGGCGTTCGTGTGCGGCAAGGCATTCGGACATCGCAAGATTGCGCCGCGCACGAGTCCGAACAAAACACTCGGTGGTTCGCTCGGCGCGCTGGTCATCACGACGACGGTCGCGGCGTTCCTTGGACATCTCGTCTTTCAAGGAGGCCCGCTCGACGAGCCGACACAACTCGTCGCGCTCGGCCTTCTCATCGCGATCGGCGGTCAGCTCGGCGACCTCGTCCTGTCGTCCATCAAGCGCGACGTTGGCGTCAAGGACATGGCGGCGACCTTCCCCGGCCACGGCGGATTGCTCGACCGTTTGAACAGCACGTTGCTCGTGGCACCCGCGGCGTTTCATTACATCCACTACGTGCGCGGCATCGCGATCGACACGCCGGCTCGAATCCTGAGCGGTGGCTTCTGATGGATGATTGGAACCTCGAACCAGCGCGCGACAGCGGACTGCGGATGCACGCCCGCACGGCGAGTTTGCACAGAGAGAGTGGACTGCTCCAGACGATCGGCCACGTCGCGTGGTGGGCGGGAATTCGCGCGTTTCTGACGTTTTACAACCGCATGCGCGTCGTGAACGCAGAGCGACTCCCCCGCGAGCCGCCGTTCATACTCATTGCGAACCACGCGAGCCACATTGATGTCTTCATGCTCGGCGCGCACGTCTCGCCGCGAGTTCGCGACCGAGTCTTTCCGCTCGCAGCGGGCGACGTCTTCTTTGAAGATCCAGCGCGAGCTGTCTTCGCGACGGGACTCCTCAACGCGCTACCGATTTGGCGGAAGCGCCGGACGCCGGAAGCGCTGCGCCTCTTACGGGCCCGGATGGTCGAAGAGCGCTGCGGCTACATACTCTTTCCCGAAGGTGCCCGAAGCCGTGACGGAAAGCTGCTGCCGTTCAAATCGGGCATTGGTATGTTAGTCGCAGCCACCGATGTACCGGTGATCCCCTGCTACCTCGAAGGCGCGTTCCGCGCCATGCCACCCGGGGTACGCATCCCGAGGCCGACGAAGCTCGTGCTGCGCGTCGGAAACGCGCAGACATTTGCCGACGTGCCAAACCGGCGCGAGGGCTGGGATGTCGTTTCGCAGCGATTACGTGCAGAAGTCGATCGACTGGAGGCAATCGCGACGAGCGGAGAAGAAAACCCCCGCGAATGTGAGATCTCGCGGGTGCGGAGTTGATGAAATCAAGTCGTGCGAGTTGGCTTACCGAGCTCGCCCAGGCGCAGCTGCGTGCGGCGGCGAGATCGATGAACTGCCAGACGCGTGGTACGCGCCGGTGCCGCGGCCATTGACGCGAGCATTCGCATCCCACGCGCCGCCCGCTCGCGCCGCAGCCCCGGCCGGAACTCCCCAGATGTCATGGTACGAGTCGGCGTACCCGTTGTAGTACGAACCATTCCAGTATTTGTCGCCGTCGTAGCTACCGTTGCCCGACGTGGATGAACCCGAGGACGAGCTCGAACCAGTCGCGGAGCTCTGACTAAACTTGTAGTTGTAGTCGATGCCGGTCGAATACGGGATCTTGTCCCAAATCGCTTCCATCTGAAGTCGCGCTGCCGCCTTGCGCTTGGCGTCCGTGGCCTCTGCGGCAGTAAACTTGGCCTCGCGAGCCGCAGCGTCGGCCTTCGCCTTCGCGACCATGTCGGCAGACGCCTTCACCGCCCACGCGTGGTATTCCTCGACGAGGTTCTTCGAGCGAATGAAGCTCGTCATTCCCCACGCTTTTTGCGGGCAGCTTGGTACTGATCCCAGTTGCCCTGGGCCAACATCGTCTCGCCCGCGACCTCGCGTCCGAGGGTGTCGAGGTCCTCCGACATCGCCGGCCTACCTAAACACTCATTCATCGCCGCTGTCAGCGCTCGGTGAAACGAGATGCTCGGATTGAACGTCGGAGTAGCGTACTTGGCGAACTCGCCATCGAGGTTCTTGAAGGCAATGAATCCAGTGAGTAGCTTCACCCGCTGGGTCGCCTGCGGCAACGACTCCCCAACTGCGTCGTCCATCAGACCGAGTCCGGCGAATTCGTTCATCAGATTGCGAGCGGCGGCCGAGCGCGGCGGGGTCGCTTGGGCCGTCTGGGCTGGCTCGGTGATGGGTGACGTCGCGGGCGCCGACGTCGAGGCTTAGTTGAGCACTCCAACCAGCACCGCCACGGTCAAAGGAGAGAACGATCTAGACATGTCAACAAGTATCGAAACTCCTTATGAACGCTGGTGATCAACAACGCCGACGCCACGGCGAGGACTGCGATCAGAATGTTGAGCAGGCCCCATGAGGCGACGAACCCTTGGCTTCGGATTGCACTCCCCCATTCGATGCCTGTCCGATGACGGCATCCGCAATCGAAGCGCGTAGTTCGGCCAGTCGAGTTTTTTCGGACGCGTCAGCGTCGTCGCTTCTACTGCGCTTTCGACCAGCCCTGCTCCGGATCAAACGCAGGGATGCCGATTGCGGCGGTCACGGTGTCACTTCCAAGGTCGCGCTGATAGACCACGGCATCCTCAGCGACCACGAACGTCATGACGCCCGTTTCGCCGTAGACCGCGGGCCACGCGATGATCGCGAACCCTTGCGTCATGTGCCCCGTGTCGTCGATGTAGCTGCGGGCACCACCCGCCGCAGAGGGTCCTTGGCTCTTGAGTACACGGAAGTAGTAGCCGTGAAAGGACTGGTTCTGTACTACCGAGGGGGTGAGATCGCCGCTTGCATACGCCTCGGCGACCGCTGGCCCCACCGGCGAGATCGGCGGGGTTTTGGCGTCGGACCAGTACAGCCCGTCGCGCTTTCCAGGCGAGCTCGCGATCCTCGCCGCGTAGCTCGGTATCGCGTCGCCCTGTGGATTCATGATTAGGTACTCTCGCTGTGCGCGCACGAGGCCAGCAAGAACCTCGATCGTGTCGAGTTCGTTGAGTCCGACGGTTCGTGTGCGAATCTCGTTCGCTCCGGCGGCCGTGTCGAAACTCCAGCGCCCCTCCGTTTCGACAATCGGTGCCGGAAACTCCCAGTCATTCTCGCCAACCACCAAGATCACGTTTCCTGGTGCTGTCGTGCGGAGCGAGTGGCGCCGGTCATAGGCGAGCGCGAAGCGTTGGAGGTTGATGTCGTCCTGCGTTCGATCACCGGACGACAGCCATCCGAGATCGGGGCCGAGGACGAGGTTGAGTTCGCGACCGTCCAGATTTCCCGCCGCATCCGCCAGCGAGAGCGCTGCCTCATCGGGAGTTGCGAAGGTGTACTGCTCGTTGATGACGTCAGCGGTCTTCTCCGACGTTGCGCAGCCTGCGAAGTACGCCGCGAGAGCGAGCGACGCGATGGTGAGCAGAGGCGATAGTTGAGACAACGTGAAGGATCTCGATGATGAAGTCAAACGCATCTGTTAGATCCGAGCTGAAGGATTGAATCGGTCGCGCTGGTAGTCCGGTCAATTGTTAGTCTGCTAGGTCCTGCGGCGCACGTCAGCCGCCTCGACCGCCGCCAACTCGGCCTCCACCACCGCCGGTTCGGCCCGCCGCCTTCGCCGCCTGCGGACGGACGCGCAGCAGGCTGAGCCGCTGGCCGCGCCACCGGCCGCGACGCCGGCACCAAATCCGATCACACCAGCCACGACGACGGCACCTGGATCAGGCCGCACGACTACCGGCATATAAATCACCTGTGGATTCGCGGGCTGGATGATGATCGTGGTGCCGTCTTGGGCGACGACCTGCTGCGGCGTTGTCTGAAGCGTGCCGTTGTCCCACGCGCGGCGGCGCATCGTCTGCAACGACTCTATCAGCGCTTCTCCCTGCGTGAGAAAGGCGGTGCCAATCGCCGCCGTCCACTCTGGATACGCGTTGAGCATGTTGAGTGCGTCGGAGACCTCAGCGAGCCCCACGACGCTTGGTTCCCACCCTTGATTCTGGAAGTCAGCCGGACGCCCTCCCCGGGCCACGAACGCGGCGGCTGCCTGCACATCGTCGGGATACACACTTGATTCGAGAACAATCGCTAAGAGCGGATCGCAAGCTGGCATGCGTGCACGCACAATTGATCGCGCTCTGTCTCTGCGCTGACCTTTTTACTGCTTCGAGTATTCGTAGACGCCACGACCGGTTTTGTCGCCGAGCCGACCCGCTTGGACGAGTTGCCGCAGTAATGGACACGGGAAGAACTTCGGCTGACCGAGTTCGCGATAGAGCACCATCATGATGTCGTGACAGACGTCGAGTCCGATGAAATCGGCAAGGCGCAGCGGCCCCATTGGAAAGTTGCAGCCAAGCAGCATGATCTGATCGATGTCCTCGGGCTTCGCGACGCCGTCCATCCACGCGTAGAACGCCTCGTTGATCATGGGCATGAGCACGCGGTTGGAGACGAATCCAGCACGGTCGTTCGCGGGGACGGGCGTCTTGCCCATCGCCTTCGCCAGTTCCAGTGTGCGCGCCGTCGTCTCTTCGCTGGTCGCGATCCCCTTGATCACTTCGACGAGCTTCATCAGCGGTACCGGATTGAAGAAGTGCATGCCGATGACGCGCGGCGCATCAGCGCCGACGGAACTCGCGATATCGGTAATCGAGATGCTCGACGTGTTCGTTGCCAAGACGACGTCCTTGCGAAACGTCGCCTGCATCGTGGCAAAGAGCTTTTTCTTCAGCTCCACGTTCTCCGTTGCCGCCTCGACGACCCAGTCGGCATCCTTCGCTTCGGCCATGCTTTGCACGTAGCAGAGCCGCTTCGCGGCCGCGTCAGCATCTACTTGGGTCAGCTTCTGCTTCTCGACCGCTCGGGCGAGTGTCTTCTGGTGGTACGCCTTGGCCTTGTCGAGCGCCGGCTGACTCACGTCGATCTGGATCGCCGCGATGCCGCTTTGTGCGGCGGTCAGGGAAATACCTGAACCCATGGTTCCGGCGCCAATCACCGCAATCGTTTTGACCGTAGACATAGGCCAAGATCGTACGGGACGTTTCGAGGTTTCGCTGCGAGTTGGAGCACCGCGCTTCGCGCCCGCGACGCGGCGCGTTAGTGTGTACGTTCCAGGCGGACGTCACATTCGATCGCTCCTGTGTGGGGGGACTCGGATATGACGCCCGACCGGATCGGGCTGGAGGCTTCCCTTGCCTCAGTCGGTTTCGGAATCCGCCGACGGGCCTCGCTGCTGTTTGCGGCGTGCGCTGTCCGCGACTCTTCATGTGTCTCTGCCGACCTGCTTGTGCGGCGCGATCGGTTTGCGTTGCACGATCAGGCCGTTCCCCTGCGCGCCGCGCTGCCGCGCGGCGGCCTTCCCATTTCAGGAGTCCTCACGTGACTAAACCGTTCGTCTCTGCGTACTTGCTCGGACCACTCGCCGCATCGTTCGGCGCGGCCACACTTCTCGGCGCCTCCGCCGCGACGTCGTCGCCCGACGCGGTCTTAGTCGCGACGCCGAAGAACACTCAGTTGATTCCGTCGCTCGCGAGATTGACTCCCGCCGCGATCGACGGGGTGCAACTTGAAGAGACCCCGCTGATCGTTCCCGATGAGTTCGTCGTGAACTTTGATTCGGACGCGGCGCTCGTGGTGCGAACAATGGCGACTGGCGCGGACGGCCTCACCGGTTTCGCTGGTATCGATGAGAGCGCCGATCGTGCGGCGATCACCGCGTTCCGCCCGCTTTACCCCGGTGCCGATGCGTTCCGTGACACCGTTCGTGGGTTACCGAACATGTCCGGTTGGTTCGTCGTCACCGTCGATACCAGCATCGTCTCGCTCGATGCCGCGATGGACGAGTTCCGCGCGAATCCGTTTGTCGGCGAGGTGCAGCCCATCGGGGTGCATCCGGTGTACGCCGTGCCGAACGACGGCAACTACTCGTCGCAGTGGCACCTGAACCAAACGAGCGACAAGGACATCGATGCTCCGGAAGGCTGGGACATTGAGAACGGCAGCCCGACGATCGCCGTCGCGGTCCTCGACACCGGCGTCCGCTACTACCACAAGGATCTCGGCGGCGCGAATGCTTCGAGTTCGAATACCACGGCGACCAACGGCAACATCTGGATCAACACGGCTGAAAAGAACGGCGTCGCGGGCGTCGATGACGATGCCAACGGCTACATCGACGACTGGGTCGGCTACGACTTCGTGACCGCCGCCGTGGCGACATGCTGGCCCGGCGAAGATTGCACCGGTGCCGACAACGATCCCCGCGATTTCAACGGCCACGGCACGCATTGCGCCGGCAATGTCGGCGCGATGAACAACAACGGCTACGCGACGTGCAGCCCCGCTGGCGGATTTGGCGGCGGTTCAAACACTGCGACTGGCGACGGCGTCAAGGTGATGTGTCTTCGGATTGGCCACTCCGCGAAGTATCAAGGCCAAGAAGTCGGCTTCGTGCGCATGGACTCGGCAGCGAGTTCCCTCTACTACGCCGCGAACAAAGGCGCGAAGGTCGCGAGCTGCTCGTGGGGATCATCGAACACCGGCGGCCTCGGTGCCGCCGCCACGTACTTCATCAACGCAGGCGGACTTATTTTCAAGGCCGCTGGGAACAGCAACAACCAGTCTGCTGACTACCTGTGCTCACGAAGCGACGTGTACTCCGTCGCAGCGGTCGACCAGAGCGACAAAAAAGCCAGCTTCTCAAGCTACGGCACATGGGTAGATATCTCGGCTCCGGGGGTTTCGATTACTTCGTCCTATCACCTGCACAGCAATCCGACCGCCGATTATGTCGCAGCGCTCAATGGCACTTCGATGGCGACACCGCTCGTCGCCAGCGTCGCCGCCAGCGTGTGGAGCAAGCATCCAACGTGGACGGCCTCGCAAGTATGGAGTACGGTTAAAACGAACGTTGACTCGATCAGCGCCGCAAACCCGTCGTTCAACGGCAAGCTCGGCTCCGGTCGCATCAACTTGCAGAAGGCCCTGACGCCGTGAGTCGGCGTCTTCAAACTAGGACGCCGTGAGTCGGCGTCTTCAAACTAGGACGCCGTGAGTCGGCGTCTTCAAGCTACCCCGCCATACGTTCTTCCCTCGCTCTCTCCTCCTTTCCTGCGCGCCACAAGGCACGCGGGAACTCACGCAACAGCGACCGGTGACGCGCGAAGTTCGCGTCACCGGTCGTCTGCTTTAGCAGCAGTACACCGCGATACGCTGATTCACACGTATGAACGCCAGCGCGATCATTGCACGACTCGGGTTGTTTCCGTCCGCTCTCCGTGCTGCCGTGTCGATCGCGACGCCAGAGGATGCTCGCTGGAAACCGGCGCCGGAGCACTGGTCGATCCTTGAAATCTCTTGCCACCTGCTCGACGAAGAGCGCGAGGACTTCCGCTCGCGGCTGCGGTCGACGCTGGCGGCGCCGAGCGCGGCATGGCCGCCGCTCATTCTCGACGGTATCGCGGAGAAACGGCGTTACAACGAGCGTGACCTAACAAAGACGCTGGACGAGTTCGCGCAGGAAAGATCCGAGAGCGTCGCTTGGCTGCGCTCGTTGACGAACATCGATTTGGCGGCAGGCCTATGTCCATCCGAAGGCGGGTCCGGTCACTGCGGGCGATCTACTGTCGTCGTGGACGGCCCATGACGCGCTGCATCTGAGGCAGATCGCGAAGCGCATCTACGGACTCGCGTCGCGCGATGCCGGAACGCACTCGACGAGATACGCCGGCGACTGGACCGCGTAGCTCCGCAACTGCCGGTTCAACGGACGAACGGCGAGAGTTCGAGGCACAGCGTACGGAACCGTCGTGCGCGTGGGATAACCACTCTCTCGTTCACCACGCGTGCACAGCGGGCCCGGTGTAATTCGCCAGCGGTCGAATGATCCGGTTGTTCTGGTGCTGCTCCATGATGTGAGCGCACCAGCCCGTGATGCGGCTCGCGACAAAGATGGGCGTGTACTGCGGTACGGGCATCTCCATGATGAAGTACGTCATGCCGCAAGGGAAGTCCACGTTGGGATGGATGTTCTTCTCCTTGAGCATGATTGCCTGCACCTTGTCGCCAAGGTCGAACCACTTCTTCGCGTTGGGTCCGAGCTGTTCCGCAAGCTTCAGTCCCCATCCGCGCAAGATGCCAGCGCGATGGTCGCCGTTCTTGTAGACGCGGTGTCCGAAGCCCATGAGCTTCCGCTTCTCGTCGAAGGCTCGGTGCATCCACGTATCGACGGTCATGGTGCCTCGCGCCGCAGTGAGATCGCGGTCGATGTCCTTAAGCATCTCCATCGCCATCTCGTTCGCGCCGCCGTGCAGCGGTCCCTTCAGCGCGCCGATGCCGCCGCACACCGCTGAATGCAGGTCGGTCTCGGTCGACGCGATGCTGCGCGCGGAGAATGTACTGGCGTTGAAGTCGTGCTCCGCGTACAGAATCAGGCTGACATCCATAATCTTCGCCGCGAGTTCAACCGGCTTCTTCCCGCTGATGAGCCAGAGGAGATTCGCGGAGTGATCGAGCGAACTATCGGGCTCGAGCGGCGCCTTGCCCTCAAGGGCGCGCTGACATGTCCCGATGAGCGTTGGGATCTGCGCCAGCAGCCGCTTCGACTTGCGCAGCTCCGCAGCGGGTGCGTTGTCTTCGCACTCCGGATCGAGATGCGACAGCAGACTCACGCCAGTCCGGAGAATTGACATCGGATGGGCGTTCGGACTCTCCTTCGCCACTCGCGCGATCGCGTCGCGAACACTCGCCGGGATTCCCCGCATCGACGTCACTTCGTCCTTGAACGCCTTCAGCTCTGCCGCGCTCGGCTTGTGTCCGACGAGTAAGAGATGCGCGACTTCCTCGAACGTCGCGTGCGCCGCGAGGTCGGCAATCTCGTAGCCCCGATAAATGAGCTCCGTCTGCGTGACGGCACAGATTGCTGTGTCGCCTACGGTTTGGCCAGCGAGGCCGCGGGTGTCGACGGATTTGGTGGAGGCGGGAGCGGTGCTAGACATGGCGATCTCGAGTCGTTTGGCTTCGTTCCGGAAATGCGAAAGGGCAAGATCGTAGCGGAAGCGGGCTCGCGATCGCGGCAAGAGAGCGCCTGGCGACACTACGATGCCGCGATGCTCCGCCCGTACACCAGAAGCGTGCTCCCTCTTGTCGCGGTCGTCGCGGCCGCCCTCGCACTAGGCCTTCCTGCCTGCCAGAACCCGCAAGGGACTGGTGGCACCGCCCAAGGCGGCGGCAGTGCACCGGCACTTGAACCGCTTGCCTCCGCGATGGAGGGAAACTACTCAAGCGCCGAACAGTCGAAAGCGGACCCCGACTTCCGTGACATTCGACTTCACATGAAGCGCATCTGGGCGGCCCGCAACGACGGCCCATGGTTGTACGTCGAGCAAGCGGCAGCGGGCTCGCTGGAGAAGCCGTACCGCCAGCGCGTCTACCAATTGGCGACGTGCAGCGATCCGACTCGCCCAGATGGAACGATCGAGAGTCGTGTGTTCGAGTTGCCGGGCGACCCACTCGCATTCGCTGGGGCCTGGGCGGACGCGGCTCGATTCGACCTCATTCGAGTGCAGGACTTGCTTCCGCGCGACGGGTGCACGGTTTTCTTGACGGCGTCCGAGGATGGCACCCAAAGTGCCGCATGGACTGGCGCGACCGGCATCGACTCCTGCCCCAGTTCCCTGCGCGGAGCGAGCTACGCGACGAGTCAGGTCACGATCACGTCAACCGAGATCCGGTCGTGGGATCGCGGATTCGATAAGGACGGCAAACAGGTGTGGGGCGCGGTGACCGGACCGTACAAGTTCATCAAGCAGGCAGACGTCGCGACCCCGGCATCGAAGTCCGCACCAACCGCTGGAACCAGTCCTGCCCGCGAACCATCTCGTGATCGGGCATCGCCTTTCTGAGTCGCCCAACAGCCTGTGGCGATCACGAGCAGCCCGTGGGATATGCCCACTCCTTGCCAGGCACGTAGCGCATCAACTCGTAGAGATCATTCCGCGTCTGCATGTCTCCGAGCACGCTGCGCACGGTGCCATCGCGCTTGAGCGCGTGAAGTCCGCGGGCGACGTGCCCCATCGCGAGGCGCATCATGCTGAGCGGATAGATCACGATTTGATAGCCGAGCTCACGGAACCGCGCGGCGGTGATGTCTGGTGTCTTCCCAAACTCGGTCATGTTGGCGAGCAGAAGGCCCGGGCTCAGTTTGGCAAACCGCTCGTACTCGTCTTCCGACTGCAATCCTTCCGGGAAAATGCAGTCGGCTCCTGCGGCGCGATAAAGGTTCGCGCGTCGGACCGCGTCATCAAAACCAGTTACATGACGCGCATCGGTTCGCGCGATGATCATGAAGTCCTTGCTCAATCGATGCGTCGCCATCGCCGAGACCTTCATGCACATGTCCTCTGCTGAAATCAGGTCTTTTCCGTCGAGGTGCCCGCAGCGTTTCGGGAAGACCTGATCCTCGATGTGCAGCGCCGCAGCCCCAGCCCGCTCGTATTCGATGACGGTTCGGATTGCGCATTCCACTTCGCCGTAGCCAGTGTCGGCGTCGGCAATGACGGGCAGCCCTGAGGCGTCGGCGATCTCACGAATTGTTCGAGCCATCTCGGTGAGCGTGATGAGCCCGATATCGGGGAAGCCAGCAACGTTCGCCGTCGCGCCGCCCGAGATGTAGACAGCGGGAAAGCCTGCCTGGGCGACTGCTCGCGCTACGAGAGCGTTGAATGCGCCAGGCACCATGATCGTGCCGTGAGCCGTCGCGTCACGCAGCGCACGGCCCGGGTGAATGAAGCTCAACATGGGGAAACTCCGAAGCCGTTTGTTCGCAATGCCGGGCGAACGAGAAGTGGCTCCGAAGTGTCGCAGATGCGCCGACGCGCGTCACGAGCGCGAGGGCTCTGCTGGCGACGCGGGCGCGGCTGGCGGTGGCATCTCTGGCGGCGGTGGGACCGAAGGCAATGAAGCCGGACGAATCTCGGTTGCTTGTCCGTCGGTCCGCGACTTCTTCGAGGAACTCTTTGACTTGCGGACTGGCTTCTCCGTCGCGCTGGCGATCGCCTTCTTCGCGTTCTCGCCGATCGTCGCGACGCGCAGACGATCCTTCGACGGTCCTTCGCCCTCGCCGGCGTCTACTTTGAGTGCCGCCCAGTAGCCGCCCGCTGCGAGCGCCGCTTCGACATCATCCTGCGGGCCGGTTCCGTCACTGTTCAGCTTGCCGAGCGCGAGTTCAAGCTTCGCGGCTGTCTCGGTGTCGTCGCTGACAAGCGCGAAGCCGCGCTCGGTCCACTGCGCTGCGATTCGATTGACAATCGCGTCGACCTCGGCGCTTCCGCGACCTGGATGATCGTTCACGACGAGAAGCTTTGCACCTTGCACTGGTGCGGCGAGCTTCGCTGGCGGCGTCGAACGCTGCACGATCGACTCTTCAACGGACGCTGTCGTTTGCTGTGAAGATCGGGTCGATGTACCTGCGCTCTCGATTGCAATGAGTACTCCGACGAACGTGAGAGGAATTGCAAGCCCCACCAGCGCGCCGATGCGCGAGCCCGGAGCTCGGGTGCGCACTCGTGGCTTTCGCTCGGAGACGACGCGCCGCGCCGCCTTCGAGGCAATCGCCGCATCACGCACACGCCCTGCAATGTCAGGCGACGCGTACGCGCCGGTCCACCAGTTCGTCACCTTCAGTTCAGGCCGCCCGGGCATCGATGCGCGGACAGCGGCAACTGCGGCACCGCCGCGTCCGAACCAGCCTGCAACACCAGCAGGTGGTGCTTGCGGAGTCGGAGCTGGTGGGGGCATCCACGCTGCACCGCGGAACGACGGTTGTCCCGCTTGCTCGACATCGGCACCGCGCATAGAGGGGAGGTCGACGGGTCGCACCGACCAAGGGTCAGCGGCGCGGGCGACGGCGTCGAGGTCAACCAAGAGCGCTTGCGCCGTCGGATATCGCTGGTGATAGTCGGCCATCGCGCGGCGCACGATCCAGCGCAGTGCCTCCGGACTGCGCTTCGCAAACGAGCTCAGTCCACCGTGCGCCGGGAACGTGTTCTCAAGCATGAAATACAGCACCGCGCCTGCGCCGTACACGTCAAACTTCGCTCCATCGACTTGATGGACGCGGACGCCACGCAGTGCTTGCCGCACCATCTCAGGATCTCGGAAGTACTCGGTGCCGTGGGTCGTCAACGTCATCGCCGAGCGCAGTGGCGTCATCAGTCCGAGGTCCACGAGGTGCGCGCGGCCTCCGTGCACGATGATGTTGTCGGGCTTGACGTCCTTATGCCAGAGTCCGCCTTCGTGATAGCGGTTGAGCGTCGCAACGAGATCGGCTGCGTAGCCCACGCCTTCACTGAGGTCGCTCCCCACGAGCCCTTCCGGACCCGAACGGGCGTGAAGCAGGCGCGTCGCCTCGGTGAGGTTTTCGCCCGCGTGATACGGCATCGCGTACCAGAATCGCGCTTCATCAAGACCATGATCGAGAACAAGTCCCATCGCTCGCGCCGAATCAAGCGCTCGTGATTCGCGAACGATCTGCGGCAGGCTTGATCCTTCCTCGAGGGCGAAACTCTTGATCACAACCTTTGCTGGAAGTCCTTGCGTGCGACGCAGCTTGTCCGCAGTCGGTGCCGCGATGTAGAGCTTGGCACCGGAGCCTCCGGGTCGCAACGTTCCCTCGATGTCGTAGCCCGCGAAGATCGCTTGATCGCTCCGGCCTCCCTCGCGTCGACCTGCGTTCCGGCTCATGACGGACATCGTTTCCAGCTCGGCCGCTTGAGGTAGACGGCGCTCAATTCCATCGAGCACGCCGTCGAGACAGAGAAGCTGCAACGGCCGGCGAATCACGATCGAGAAAATCGAGTAGCCCGCGATCATCACTTCGCGCTTCAGCGCCGCGCCCCACGCGCCAGCTCGACTCCACCTTCCGAGGACGATATTGCACGTCGCCATCGGTACCGACACGATCGCTGCGATGACACTGCCGACCAATCGGACGACATCGCGCACAATGCCGACGACAAACTGCACTACGTGCCTGATGATCCAGAATATCGCACTGAAGATGCCCCCCGTAATCTTCACGGCGACGACAAGCAACGCGATCGCCACGCCGAGCGCGACTGCGCCGCCTGCGATGGCGAGGATGATCGTGGGAAAGTCGCTTTGGTTCATCGAGAGTTTCTCCAGTGCTGCGTCAGATTCGCAGCGTCAACGGAGCAGGTCTTCCCGCATCATGCGCGACTGTGCGTGATAGACGTCGGCGAGTGCGTCATCGAAGAGCGTGTCGTCGCCGCCTAACCCTGCACGATCGGCTTCGGCCATTTCTTCTGGTGTGAACGAGTACGTTGCGATTGTGTCGGCGAGCCGGCGGCGCAAGAGCGCCCGCACTTTCGTGAGATGCCTGCTCACCGTCGGCTCACTTACGCCGAGTTGTTCGGCAACTTGCTTCCCGCTTTGTCCGTCAAAGATCCGCATGCGATACACCTGAAACGGCAGGAACTCGCTCTCGCTCTCTGTCGCGCGAATGGCGGCATAGACCTTGGCACGGAACACATCGCGCTCGTACGCCTCGTCCGCCTCGGGAAGTCGTGAGACTCCCATGAAGGATTCGTCGAGACTGACCCCGCGCTTACCGCCGCCGCGCTTGCTCGCACTGCGCCGATCGATTTCGTCGCCCAGCACATGCTTCGCGATGCTGAGCAGCCACGTCGAGAAACGTGCCCCGCGACTCGGGTCGTATCGGTCGATCGAACCCGAGAGGGCCGCGAGCGTCTCCTGCGTCAGGTCGCGAATGGTTTCAGTCCGAATCTGCCCCCTCCCCCACTTGAAGAGCTGGCCCCGGATGACAGGTCCGAAAGTCTCCCAGAGCTCGAACCACGCGGCTTCATCGCGATCGCGGAGCCGGCGTATGAAGGATGTTGTGATTGAATTCATGAGAACCATTGCTCCGCGTTGTTGGGGCACGCTGCCAGCCGGTTTCGAGACAACTGCTCTGGTTTGTCAGATAGCGGGTGTTCAGGGGAACTCGTGGCGAACGTGATCCTGGCTGTTGGCACAGTCATATTGGCCTCATCCACCGATTGACGCGCGGTCGGCTTCGTGCAAACCCCGAAATCTCTGGCACGACGTGCCCAAGAACCCTCCGTCGCATCCCGCGTCCGCGCCGAGGCCGATGTTCGTGCCCATAGGCGACGGTCGCAGAGAAAGGCCAGTGATCATGCCTTCTATTACCCGCGGCCTCCTTCGCTGGGGCATCATCGGCGGTCTGGCCCTCGGCGGTCTGACCATCCTCGTCGGACCAGGCCGCGTCGCCGCCGCCTTCGACCAAATCCGCTCCCACGCTCGCCATGCGGCGGACGAATTTGTCGACGACCCCATCGCCCTCCGCCGCCAGCTCCAGACGCTCGCGGAGCAGTATCCGGTCCGAATCGGTCAGGTCCGCGGCGAGATCGCGGAGATCGACCGCCAAGCACGACAGCTCGAGCACGACTCCGAAGTCGCGAAGCGCGTCGTCGCGATGGCAACTGACGATTTGAACCGTATCCGAGTTGCGGTATCAGAAGTACAAGCGTCGACGCACCGGCTCGTCGGGCTTCGCGAAGAAGCCCCGACCGCGACGGTCGACAGTGCCAAGGACGAAGCACGACGCATCAACAACGTTCGCCTTTCTTATCAAGACAGGTACGCCAGCAGCAAGCAGCAACTCACGTTCTTGGGCCAGCAGAAGGATCGGATGTCAAAGGTCCTCAGTCGGCTTGAGACTGAATCTTCGGAGTTCGAATCCAAGATGGCTGTGCTTGATCGCCAGATCGATTCGATCGAGCGCAACGAGCGACTCATCGACATGACGAAAGATCAACAGGCGATGCTCGCTGGCTACGACAAGTTCGGCGAGGTCGGCAATCTTGGTCAACTCGAAGGAAAGCTCGCAGAGCTTCGGACGGTGCAAGAAGCACAGCTCGAAGCCCTCTCCAAGGCCGGTGTTCCCAGCGACTACGAGCAACGCGCCAAGTCCGATTTGGCTGACGATGAATGGAACAAGCTCGACCCATTCGCGATCGAATCGACACCAACCACGAAGCTCCCCGTACCCAGTGCGAACAAGGCTAACTCCGCTCCAGAAAAATCGACGAGCGTGACGGGCGCACAGGCTCGAGGCATCTAACAGACGGTTCAAGAGAAGGACGCGGAATCAATGCTTCTCGAGCTGGCCTTCTCGAGCTGGCCTCTCTGACACGAATGCCCCCACACGCGGAACGGCCCGCGGAGTTCGCTCCGCGGGTCGTTCCGTTTTTCCTATAGCTAGGTTGTTGGCTAGTAGGTACGCCTGCGCGCATGCGGTACTGTGACTCACGTGCTTCCTCTGCCAATGACTGAACCAGTGACTGAAATAGTTCAGGCGCGATTCACCCACCGACACACCGCGCGGAGAATCGCCTCGCTCTTCGCGATCGTCTGCGTCGCACTCGGCAGCTGCGCACCGACGACGCAAAACGTCGCTCGTAGCGTCATTCCAAGCATCAGCGGTATGGCGAGGCTTGCCGCGTCACGCTACCTCGCTGTTCACGACGCGCGCCAGCGCGAGGATCCACGCGCTGGCATTGTGTACGTCGAGAAGAAACTCCTTCGTTTCGAACCGCTCGCGATTGGCGACGAGGCGCTTGGCGAATCACCGCTCACGGATCTCGAGTCGATTACCGCGATCCCAGATCGGACTGACGAGTTTCTCGTACTTGAAAGTGGTGCTGGCCACAAAGGCGACGGGCTGCGGCGACGGCTCGCACATGTACGACTGTTGAGCGAACGCCACCAGCAACTGAAGTTGGTCGGGTGCATCGACATCGCCCCCCAAACCGCCCATCTCTCGCGGTGCGAGTCGCTCGTTTGCTGGTCGCATCCGCGTCGGACACCTGACTCCAGCACGCGATGCAATGACGGTCACGACCCCGGTCGTTGCGTATCGCGTAGATGGATTTAAAGTCGAGGCGATCGCACGCGGGGCGGTCGATCAGTCGCTACTAACGATCGGCACCGACGACGAGCGATTCGGCGGTACGTGGCGTCCATTGCTCGCACCGGATTCCGCGTCGACTCGCCCTTGAGGCGCCGACCAAACATCTCGGTGCATCACTTCACGTCAATATCGAACGTGAACCGATCGCCTTCCTTGGAACGAATCCAGCGCACGACGAGATTCCTTGGTGCCAGATCCTTCGTAGACAGCGACGGAGGCAACGGGAACTTCTCGTCGCGCTCGCGATCTTTTGGCGATGTCGCTCGTTTGGACTTTGTCACAGTCATCGCAAAGGTGGGAGTGCCCTTCGCGAGATCGTCGTCGGGAATCTGAAAGTTGAGATCGTCGCTCGCGCTGAGCATGCTGGGTTTTCCGTGCGCCGAGCCGAGTCCACCGACTGTCGTTGTGAACTTCACCTCCTTGAGAGCGGTCTGCAACTCCTCGATATTCTTCGGCAACGTTGCAGTTCCGCCAGCTTTTTCCGCGAGCGTGCGCAGTCCTTCAGCGAGAAATTCGATGCGCTCGAGCGCGGTCACAAACGCACTTGGTCGCGCGGTCCTCGTGTGCGCTAACCAACGCTTTTCGAATCCCTCAATGTCTGCGCTCTGAAATGCTCCAACGAACGCGTCGTATGGCGTCGATCCACGATTGAGTAGTGCGAGGTACTTCTCGAACATCGACTGAAACCGTCCGCCCTCACCGTAGACAAGAAAGTGGACCATTGACCACGCCTGCATGTATTGCAGCGCCGCGTTGCCGTCGCGCACGTTGGCGTTCCAGCGTTCAGTGTTCATCGTGATCATGTCGCGGAAACGGATGTACTTCCCCGCTTCGATCGCGTCCTGCAATGCCTTCAGCGATCGAACACTCGTCTGTCCGATGACGACAGTTCCATCGACGATGACGGACTCGCCGAAGAACTCCGCGATGCCCTCGTTGACCCACGGCGGCAGGTCGTTTCCGAATCGCGAGTACGCGTACTGGTGGAATCCCTCGTGCTGAATCACATGAAAGACGCGGCTCTTCGGCAGGCCCTCGACAAAGAACGCCAGACCCGCACCGCGCGGTGAGGTGAAGAACATTCCGCCGCTGCCAGCGCCGTTCAATCCGAACTGCTCGCGGAGCGTGCTGAGATACTCCTCCTGCGAGCGGAACATAAACACATCGTTCACCTCCGCGGATCTCTGTGGCAGTACCCCTATGCGTCTTTTGTACTCTTGGTACATCACATCGAGCCGCTCGCCATAGAGGCGCGTCTCCTGCGCGGTGAGGTCACTGCGTATTCGATAGAACTTGCTCGTCGTCTGCCCGTCGCGTCCCGATGTCCGGTTCCACCAAGACGCTTGCAACTTCGTGGTCCCCTCCTGCGCCGGGGCGCTCGGTCCGGGAACCGTCGTCATTGCGATGCTGAGCAGCGCCGAGCCCGCACAAGGCCGGGCCCACGCTGAAAGACGGGTGACGAGATCAAAGCCCATGCGAGGGGTTCCGCGAAAACCAGCACTACTAACGACCGATAAAACAATGGGTCGGCCGATTCAAATGCGGTCCGAAGCTGTACGCAGCGGAGGCGACGCCGACTTTAGAAAAAACGCGCCAAAAGCGAAACGCGCCGAAACCGTTTTGCCTCGGTGTGCGGAAACACTCTTGCCGATGGAACCTCTTCCTTCATCGGTCTGACAGGTCAACACGGAATCGTGTTCGGTGAAAGGGACATCGAACACACGGGCGTTCAAAGGTTGAGGGACCAGAGAATGCCTGGGCAGAAGTAATGGACGCTGTCCTCTCCAGAATCAAGGGTCTGGAGTAGACAGGCGGCTCTCGGGAAAAGGGAACTCCGGAGCCATGGTCCTCGAGATCGTTTGGGAAACCTCGCGATCCTGAAAAACTGCTTCTACCCCCGATTACTTGCCAGAGGGAAAAGGGAAGAGGGAAAAGGGAGACCGGCCGCGACTTGAAAAGGGCGCGGCCGTGTCGTTTTTGGACTTTTTTGACGACGCTGCCGAGGACAAGCCGCCGGTGAATGGCGCGGGCAGAGCGCATCGCTTCAGTCCGAGCACTCAAGCGGCCCCTGGCGCCGCGGCCGCACCCGCCATGAGGCACAACGATGGCCTGCATCGCGCTCGGCATCGTCTCACTCGCTTCGCCCCGCGAGCCCAACGGTTAGAAGGTGACGGTGTCACGCCACAACGCCCGCGGGAAAGACGGGATTCGCGGAGGCGGCCGATGTATCGTTGCCGAGACGAATGGTCTCAATACGATGCATTGCTCAGGTACTCCCAAACTCTCATGCCGAACAACGACGCTGCCCCACTGCTCGGTCGGGTGCGTCAGTGTCCAACTTCGCAGATGTCGACCGACATCGACGCGCCAGCCATCGTTCTCGCGCCCTCCCGTCGACGCAACCGCGCACAGCACCACGCTGGCTGGCGCGCGCCCGCTCGCATCATCGCCGCCGTCGCGCCGGTCTTCCCAACACCGACCCCACCGCCAACACAGCTACCGCACCTGGCGCAGGCACCGTCGAGAACCAGAAGTTGTCGAAATTCATGCCGCCGCAGAAGTACGGCGGATTCATTGTGGTTGGGCCGTAAACATGAACTCGGTCGAACGTCGTGCCGGTTGAGACGATGCCATTGAACTCGCCGCCAAAGTTGACCCCGTTGATCAAAGCTCCCTGGTAGACGAGTTGTCGACCCAGATACGCGCGCACCGTCATGTTCGTGAGATTCCACGCGCCGAACGCACGCATAGGCTGATCGAAGTTGAGTTCGGCGCTGCAAGAGCCGTACAGGCCCGAGCCGTCGAGCAAGTACGTGAATGACGCATTCTGGATGATGTTTGCGTCCACGTCAGTGAAGAGAACTCCCAACGAGGCATACTGATCAGTGATGAAGGTGTTGTTTGTGAAACCCGTGAAGTCAAGCACTGTGCTTGACGGCGCGACCTGCTGCCACGCACTCAGCGAGTCGTAGGTGACAAAATCGCCGTGGGCGACGGTTGTCGCTGCGACTGCCATGAGGCACACCGAAGTGGCGCGAACGATCGCGCGGCCTAAAACTAATGTGGACATCTGCATGGAATCCCCTTTTCCTACCTACGCACGTGACGTTAGTCTTGGTTTACGATCGCGAGAAAGCTCTCGACGACACCAGTCGCCTCGTCAGGCGACGCCTGCCCGATCCACGACGCCATCGCGTCGAGTGATTCAAAGCCGAGCGATTGCGCGGCGAACGTGAGCAGTGCGAGATCGATCGGGGCCTGGAATGCCTCGTCGCCTTCCAAGCCCTGCGCGGCGCTCGCCATCTCGAGTTGGCTGCATCCGTTGCCGCCGCACGCGCTGCCGGAACAGCTCGTGCCCCACAAGCCGCCTAACAGGATCGACATGTCGGCACCGCTGACCTGACCGGAGGCATCGAAGTCAGCGTAGAAGCCGGGCCCCTTCGAATTTCCGACGCAGGCGGTCGCGCCCCAAAGCCCTAAGAACACGCCCAAATCAGCCGAACCGACTACGCAATCTCCACTGAGATCACCGGGGCATACTGGCTTCAAAAGAAACGCGTGGATCGCAGCGGGCCCACTCGTCGGCATGCGGAGGCCCCAGCCGACGATGATGCCCGACGAATTCACGTCGCGGGCCTCGCGGAGCTCCCAGGTCGCGCCGCACTCGCGCGCGATGGGCGAGAGCTTCAAACCGGTCCAGACGAATCCGGCACCAGTCGGATGGCGCTCCCAAACGACGGAGTCGTAGGCACCCTCGAGGGTCGAACCTACGACGCAGACGGGTCCGGACAGGATCGTCGGCGAGATACCGAATCCAAACGACTCAGATACGGGATTGACGCCAATCCCGCCGAGGTCCGTGAGCCCGCCAGCAACATTCCAGAACGCGGCGTGCTTCGCACACCCCCATGTATCTGACAGCGCGTTGCCAGCGCCCATCCCAACGTTGTTAAGCCGTTCGACATACGCGCCGAACAGCGTGGATCCCGCTGCACTGCCAATCGGCACTGGAACCAACGGTGCGCCATCGGTCCAGCGCAGCCCATCGTGGTCGTCGTCGCACTGAGACGTCGTGCAGAGGTAATCCGAGTAGCCTCCGACCTTGGCTGGCACCTCGGAACTCACACCACGGCCCCATGAAGCGTTGCCAGCGCTGGTGTTGGACGGGGCAAGCGTGGTCAGGGTCGTCGCCGGATCACCCATTCGATAGGTGAAGCCTCGGACCGGTTTTCCGAGGTCGCAGCTCGTGATGTCAGCAAAGGATGTACCGGCGATCAGCGCAGGCACCGCGTCGTTCACGGAGCGAGCGTACGCGCCGTAGTTCGTATTCGTCGTAAGTGCCGCGAGCACGAAACCAGTGATTTGAGGCGCGGTGCAAGGCGTCTGCGGGGCCTGAATCGTCGGGAGTTGCCAGACGTAGCCGCGCGGCGCATTCCACGGAGCGACGACCTGTTCGCCGACGATGAGATCAGCTTCGTTGATGTCGAACGCGGAGCCGTTCCCTGAGAGGCACAACGCTGCGCTGAGGTCGCGCATCGTCTCTGCAGGAAGCGTGTATCGGCCGCAGAGTGACCAAACCCAAGCGGCCGCTTGCCCCGAGTCGGGTCGATACGCCGGTCCAACCACGATATTGGAATCGTTCACCGCCCACGCTCGATACTCGGTGTTCGCAGGCCAACCAAGAAGCGTTCCCAACTCGATGACCTCGTACTGCATGACGCCTGTTGCAGAGGCTGACCACATGAGGGCCGCGAACCCGAGGGCGACTGCGGCAGCGCTTAGCCCGCGGACCTTGCCCGCGTGCCGCCGGGTAATCGAGCTAGCGTAAGAGATCGAGTGCGTATGTGGGGCGGGGGGGGGAGGTGAATGTGGCCGCGTCTGTCATAGTTCGGTCTCCGGATCGCGAGGTTTGCCCGGTGGGAGTTCGCGGCCGGCGTCGCGCGAGTTCCGCCATTCTTCATTACGGATGACTCAATACGGATGACTCAATACGGATGACTATCGAGCGCGAGGATCGGCCCTGTGCCGCGAAAGCGCGAACGTCACGAGCTGACAGACGGACTGTCCCGCATGCTAGGCAGAGCGTTCGATCCACGCGAAGCTTGCGGACTCGACTGCGCGTACGACTGCGTGACTTCCGACGTCGGGTAGTAGAAACGCAAGATGTCGCGCCACGTCGACCCCGACTTGCTCATCGCCTCGGCCCCGTACTGGCACATGCCGACACCGTGGCCGTAGCCTCGTCCCTCGAGCGAGATCGCGACGGCACTGACCTGCGCTGCGAGATCAGCGCTTTTCACGCGCGAACGTACGGCCGCCAGCCCGGGGACATCGGCGTTGAATGCCCAGCGCAATCGTTCAGCAGGGATCTCGAAAACTTGCTTGCGCGAGTCTTGTATTCGGAACGACACGGGTCGACCGCTGGCGTTGAGCGTCGCTGGCTCGATCGCGCGAATCCCGTCGATGCGCGCTATCGCCGGGCGCTCGGTCTTTGCCCAAAGTGCCACGCGCTTTGATGTCTCGGCAGTCGGCAGCGACATCTTCCAACGCCACGACGGCGCAGCCGCGCAGCAGTTTCGCGCTGAGGCTTCGCTCACCATGAGCGGACGAATCGAGTTAAACGCAGAGTCGGAGATTGCATCCGTCGCGTTCGCCGGACGCCCACCGCAGGTTGACGAGTAATACGCCGGTACTACGCGGCCGTCCCAAACGATCGACATTCCAACCGTACGACGCACACCGTCGAGGCTCGCGCGGTGCGTCGTATACCCGATCCACGCTTGGCTCGACTCGCCAGCGACGACGTCGAAGTGCCGATTGGCGTTTTGCGCCATCTCGCAGAGCGCGTACGAACGCGCTGCAACCGCTTGCGCGAGAAATGCGTCTGCCGACCAATTCGGGTACAGCTCCTTCGCGAGAACACCCGGTAGGTACGACTCCATCGCGACGTGACACACCACATCGACCGCGCCGATACCCTCATCCGTGCGGTGAACACAGCGAATCGTGAATGGCCACGAAATGTTGCCCGCCAGATCGTTCGCGAAGCGAATCCCACGCGATCCCGGCACCGCTCGGAGCTCAAGCGGCTGAGATGAAAATTGATACGTGCCCGCTCTCGAAGTACCGACCGACTCGATCACCACCCAGCCATCGATCGTCGCTTGAATCTCAGCGGGAGTCGCCACCGCCTTCACTGCGCCTCCGACGACACCGACGTACACCCGCGCTCCGTCGCCTTGGATCGTGAGGCGCCGAGTAGGCGGTCGAATCGTGGCGATCCGAACCCGGACGATCGGCTCTGACGTCGGTGGAAGCGGTCGTTCCACAACGATTCCGCGCTGAGGGCGGCTGCCACCGCTCTCCGGCAGCTCCACCCGATCACTCGAAGGATCACTGGGACGATCGATCGCCGAAGGGAGCGAGCGATTTCGCGCGGGCGCTCCCGACCGATCGCAGCCGACGAGCCCTGCCACAGCACCGACCGCTCCGCCCATCGCGAGCATCGCCGCGACGAGGAAGCCGCGGCGGTCGCTCCCGCCGATGTCGACGGCAGGATCCACCAGCGTTCCAAACGGGCTGTGCGGCGGGTGCGGCATCTGCGGCATGAGCGTACCGAACAAGGCTAATTTCGATCGGCGTTCGTGGTGAGAGCAGTGCAAAAATGCAGCGGGGTCGCCCGGACTTTTCGGACGACCCCGCGTGGGCGATTGCGAATGTAGCCAGTTCACCCAGCACACAGGCAGGCCGACTCAGTCGAGGCGACGTAGCCCCAAGCCGTGCAGGGTCATCTTCTGCTTGATCTCTTCGAGCGAGGTCTGGCCGAAGTTCTTGACTCCCATCAGTTCGGCTTCGGTGCGGGCCGCAAGCTCGCCGAGCGACGCGATGTTGAGAAGCTGAAGCGCCTTGCGAGCGCGAACTGACAACTCGAGTACTGAGATGGGCTTATTGAGGACCGACTCAGAGACAGAGCCCTTGAGCTGCTCCATCACTTCCTTGCGGACGCGACTGTAGTTCCCGCCTTCAAGACCTTGACCGAGACGCAAGCCCTTCGACTGAAGCATCGCCTTGATCTCGACCAGCGACGTCTCGCCAAAGTTCTTGTACGACAGCAACTCAGCCTCGGTGATCTTCAGCAGATCTCCCAGCGTTCGGATCTGCATCTTCTTCAGGCAGTTGCGAGCACGGACGGACAACTCGAAATCAGTGACCGGAGTGTCGAGCACGGCGTTCTCACGCACGCGATTGCGATCGCTCTCCGCGTCGTAGTACATATCGCGGCTCGCGCCGACGTCTTTAGCGAAGAGGCGTGCGCGACTGTGGTTGGGGTCGGTGTCGAGCACCTGCTTCAGCAGTCGTTCAGCACGGACGTAATCGCCGCGGTCCTCATACAGGATCGCGAGGTTGATCAGTGCGTTCACGGGCGGCTTCGGAGTGTGCGCGAGCTCGTCGTAGAGCTCCATCGCCTCATCCTCTTCGCCGAAGAGGTCGAGTACGTAAGCCAACCGGAAAGTCGCGTCCGCGTGATCGTTCTGCTCGCGGGCCTTGCGATACTCCTCGATCGCGGCGAGTCGGTCGCCAGTTTTTTCGAGGTCAAGACCCTTTTTGAAATGCGCTTCGGCAGCGGCGGGGTTACCAGCGGTCGCCTTGCCGCCGATCAGCGTGTCGAGGCCTGAAGCATTCATCGTCGTCATGTCGAACTCCTGCGGTGCGGAACAGCGCACTGTAACGGGAGCCAGCAACCCGCTCAAGACGGAGGTCCGACGAGCCGTTTGCCCTTCCAAGCCCCGCTTTCAAAGCGCCATGCCATCGCCAGCCCCAGCGCGATGATGTAGGCGCTCGACGCGAGCCATGGACCGAAACTCTCCCATTCCGGCTTCTGGATAGCGAGCAAGTACCCAAGGCCGACGATCAACGACCAAGCGAGGCCGAAGGTCACGAGGCCCGAGAACACCGTGTCACCCGCGCCGCGCAAGCCGCCTGAGTACACGAGACCGATTGCGTCGAAGGTCTGAAAGACTGCGGCGCAGATCATCATCCACCCGCCAATGCGGACGATTTCGACGGCGGCCTCTGGCTCCGTGCCCGCACCGAGTGCGAAGAACGCGATGAGTTGGTGACGAAACACACCCATCGCCACGCCGCACACTGTCATGTAGACGAGCGCGATGGCGACCGTCAGCCGCGCTCGCTGCGCCGCTATGTCTGGCAAACCAGCACCCACGTATTTGCCCACGAGCGTTGTCGCCGCGACCGAGAAACCAACCGCAGGCATGAACGACAAATGCATGTAGCGCAGCGTGATCCAGCCAGCCGTGAGATGCAGCGTGCCGAACTTGCCGACGAGCCAACTCATGAAAAGCGCCCAGCACACGATTTCGTTGCCAAACGCGAGCCCGTTCGGCGCACCAACCTTTATGAGTTCCTTGAGCGCCGTCCAATCAAAGCGCCACGCATGTCCGATGCCGTAGCGCTCGTGCATGCGCTTCGACAAAAAGACTGATAGCGGCACGCTGAGTTCGACGGCTGTGCCTATGACTGTCGCGATCGCCGCACCAGTGACACCGAGCGGAGTCACGCCGGGAACGCCGGGAAGACCAAAACGCGGCAACCCGATCTCTCCGTAGATGAGAACGTAGTTGAGTCCGATGTTGACCACGTTGCCGATGAGCGCGCCGAGCGCAATCAGTTTCGGTCGGTGAATACCGAAGAAGAAGCTGCTCATCGCCTTCCCGCCGAGGCTCGCGATGCCGCCGAGGAGCAACACCTGCGCATACGACGACTCGAGTTCAACGAGCGCGGGCTCGTGGCCCATCTGCCGAAACACGAGCGGAAGGATGAACGCATACGGCACGCACAGAACGATCCACGCGAAGAGCGCGAACCATAGTCCCGCCCACCCATAGCGCGCTGCGTCGCGCGGGCGCTGCGCGCCGTCGGCTTGCGCGACGAAGCTGTTCACCATTGTCACCACGCCGAACAAGAAGGCGAGCAGTGTGAAACTCCAGATGCCGCCGTTGCCCTGCGCTGCGACCTCGAGCGGCCCGACCTGCGCGACCATCAGACTGTCGACGAACTGCATCACCGTGTACGACGCCATTGTCAACACCGTCGGCCATGAGAGCGTCCACACCTCTCGGAGCGGTGACTTGGCAAGCAACACAGGTTGATCGGGAACGTGATTCATGGTGGAACGCGGAGCGCACCGCATTCTGACCGATTCAGGCACAATGGGTCGGCTGCCCGCACGCACAGACGCGGTCAACAACGATCGTCGCGGTGACGCATGGGCACTCTTCACGATGTTGTTCATCGAAGTCGAGCGACGCGGCGCGAACTGTTTCTACACCATCGGCGACATCCGCGAAGCTTCGACCGCCCGCAGCTTGCCCTCGCGCAACCCGCACGCGCGATGACGAAAGCGGCCTTATCGGCGCCGCTACACTGCCCCCCCTTCTTCGAGCCCATCATGTCCAACACCACGACTTCAGCGCCGTCGAGCGCAACCAGCGTCTCCCTTCTCCGCAACACGAATCAAGCACTGGGCATCGGCCAGTTCGCCGTCGACTTTATGTCCGGCACGATCGGCAAGCCCGAAGCAAAAGTCGCCGACCGCGCTCTGATGTTTCACACCGACTCAGTGCTGTGCGGGTTGAGCGCAATCGCGCTGAAAACGAATGCGCCGACGTTGCTCCGCGCCGAAGCCAGCGAGTATCCGCGCGGCAACGGAGTGCCTGTATTTGGTTCGACGCAGAAGATCGCGCCGGAGAAAGCGATCGTTGCCAACTCCAGCGCCGTGCGCGAGTGGGATTCAAACGGCACGAACTTCGGCTTCCGCCCGGCGCTCGGACATACCGCTGGCGAGTTCGGGCACAACGACTTTTATCCGGTCGCAGTCGCCGCGGCACAGCTTGCAGGGCAGGATGGCGCATTCGCGCTGCGCGGCATGATCTTAGTCGACGAAATCCGCGGTCGCCTCGCCGAAGTCTTTAGTCTCAAGACGTTCAAGATCGATCACGTCGTGCATGGTGCGATTGCCAGCGCCGCGACGTACGGCGCGATGCTCGGCGCCACCCCTGAGCAAATCGAAAGCGCGATCGGCATGGTGGTTGCGCATTACATCCCGTGGCGGGCAATTCGCGCTGGCAAGCAACTCAGCGACTCGAAGGGAGCGTCGGCGGCGATCTCAACCGAAGCGGCGATTCTCTCCATGCAACGTTCGATGCGCGGATTCATGGGACCGCGCGACATCTTCCGCAACCCCGAGAGCATGTTCCGCCAGTTCGTCAAAACGAACGGGGACAGTCCGTTCGATCTCGTGTTGAGTCATTCCGGCGACGACTTCGCTGTCATGGGCATGCACTTCAAACTTGGACTCTACGAGCACCAGTCGGCGGGCGCGTTGCAAGGACTTCTCACGCTGATCGAGAAGAATCCGTCAATCATCGAAAACGCCGACGCGATCAAATCGATCAAGATCGTCGCCTATGAACCGGCGTTTGGCATCATCGGTGACCCTGCGAAACGCGATCCGAAGACGCGGCAGAGCGCCGATCACTCGATGGTGTACATCGTCTCAACGCTCTTACGGAAGGCGATCGAGGCCGCGAAGACGAAGGGTTCGGGCAAGCTGTTCGCACACAGCGACGAGTATTGGAAAGTCTTAATGCTCGGGCCGTACGACTATGACCCGGCGTCGATCAAGCATTCCCTGACGCGATCGTTGATGGGCAAGATCGACTTCGCGCACGGTGGTGACGAGTACGACCGTCGCTATCCCGACGGCATCCCGACTTCGCTCATCATCACGATGACCGATGGAAAGACTTTCGACAGCGGACTCGTGATGTACCCCGCCGGACACGCGCGGAACACCACGGCAAACCTCAAGGACATCCTTCGCGCTAAATCGCGCCTGCTTGGTGCTCTCGCTATGCGCGACACCGGAACGATCGACAAGGTCGTCGAGCGTTTCAACACGCTCGCGACGCTCTCGTCGAAAGACCTCGCGTCACTCTACGACTTCACTATCGAGACGCGCGACGGGTACGAATAAGGCCGCGTCGTCGCGCTCCGAGTTCGTGGTAGCTACTGGTCTTCGCGGCCCCACACTGGTGGCGCGTCAGCGCGCACAATCGATGGATCGAGCTGCATTCGGATGCCGCTGTGCCGATGCGCAAGCTCGGCGGCAATGCGTCGCGCCTTGACGACGCACCAAATCACGATCACCGAAAAGCCCGTGTAGGCAACACAATTCGCGATGACACGGAGCAACCCCACGGGTGACGAGAATGCTGGCTCCCTATTGACCGCGTTGAGCGCCGTCACGCCCGCCCCCACGATCGCCAGCACGAGAACGATGCTCCACCACATCAAGCGACGCGGTAGCTTCGGCAAGAACGAACTGAACAGCGCATCGATCGCCCACGCAACCATGATGTACAGCATCAGCGAGAGAATAATGGTGCTTCCCATCGTCATGGTCGTCACGAACTTCGTTTGTTCCTCGACGTCGCTCCCACGATTGAACACGCCAGACGCGATGCCCACGAGCATCGACACGCCCATCATGCCGACGAGCGCAACCGCGAACGTTGCTAACGGCGCGATCATCCGGTAGAGAACGCCGCCGAACGCGAAGAACAATATCAAGAGCCACGCGATGAGCATCGAAAGCTGCGCGGGCAGCATGATGCAGCCCGCCAGCATCATCAGGAGCGTGAGTGGTGATTGCAGGCTGGCAAACGGATTCCGCTGCATAGCGCCGACGTCAACAAATCCCCCCAGAATCGTTGCCGCCAGCGCGCAAGGAATAGTCACTGCCGTCGCGATCGCGATCGTGAGCAGCGCACCGCGCACGGTCGCCACATCGCGCTCGACAAATCGTTGCCAGCGACGAAGAGAATCGACGAGGAGGCGCCCACAGTGAGGACACTTCGCCCCCGACGCCTGGATCGAAATGTCTCGGCAGCAACCTACACAGCGAAGGACATCGACCGGATCGCTCATAACGTCACGCTACCGTGTTAGGAGGTTCGGGGAAAGTTCCGCGCCGTCCGAGTTGCAACGAGAAGTCGCGGCATTCCCCCACTCACTTCGTCTCACGCACTCTCGAGCGATTCGGATACGTCAGCTTCGGCAGCGGCTTCGGTGGATTCGCCTTCAGCTTCTCCAGCAGCACCTCAATGCCCTTCGCAAGCTGCGGATCTTTGCCCGCTAGGCGATCGCCCGGCGTGAGGTCGACCTCAATGTCCGGCGCGACGCCGTCATTCTCCAAGGTCCACACCGCCTCGCCTTCCTTGCGCGGATCGAACCAGGCGAATTCGGGCTGCGTCGACACACCCTGATCGAGATGCGGCTTGTCCGCGCGAATGCCGACGACGCCGCCCCACGTCCGCGTTCCGATGAGCGGCGCAATGCCGTTGATCCGAATCGACTCGGGGAAGATGTCGCCGTCGGAACCGGCGTTCTGATCGATCAGGATCACCGACGGTCCATTCACCACCCGCGACGGATAGGTTTCCGCAACGCCTTCGCGCGGGACCTGATACGCCCACAATTTCCGCGCGACGCGCGCGAGCACCATCGAACTCACGAAACCTCCGCCGTTGTCACGAATGTCAACAACCGTCCCCTGCTTCGTCGTCTGCGGGAACCACAAGCGGCTGAATTCCGTGAGTCCTTCGGCGTCCATGTCGGGAATGTGCACGTAACCGAGCGTTCCGCGCGACGCCTCGTCTACCGCGCGCCGGTTCGCCTCCACCCACGCCGCGTAGCGCAACGGTCGATCTGATTCGAGGCCGACCACCTCGATCGTGCGACGACCGTTGCCTTGAGCGTCATCGGCGATCTCAAGAACTACTGGTTTCCCCGCGCGATCTTGAAGCAGTTCGTACGGGTCACGATCAGGCCGAACAGTGCGTCCATCGATCGAGAGCAGCACAACGCCCGGTGCGATGTTGAGATGCGGTAACGCCAGCGGACTCACGAGCTCAGGATCTCCAGGCCGGCCAGGAAGAATGGAGCCGATTCGAATGACGTTGCCATCGCGCACAAACTCCACGCCGAGCGTCGCGACACTCACTCGCTTCGCGCGATCGGGCTCGTCGTAGCCCATGATGTAGGTGTGGCTCGTGCCCAGTTCACTGAGGAGTTGGCCCATGATGTCTGCCGCTTCGCTGCGCGTGCCCGCCTTGGGCATGATCGTGCGGTAACGGTCGCGCATCGCATCCCAGTTGATACCGGTCATGTTCGGCGCCCAGTAGAAATCGCGGTTGAGCCGCCACGCTTCGTCGAGCATCTGCGCCCACTCTTGCCGCGGATCAACCATCACTTCGACACCCGAAGGATCGACCGATTCGTCCTTCGCGCCCTCGCCTGTGCCCTTGATCACAAACTTTCCGTCCTTCATCCACGCGAGCACGGAGCCGTCCTTGTTTGCTGCATACGAAGCAATCTCTTCGACAATAGACTTTGTCTCGGCATCGAGCACGCTGAATTTCATCAGCGTGGAGATCGGCTCGCCAAGCGGCGGCGCAGGCCACACTTCCTCGCCAATACCGCGAATCGGATTCGCGAGGAACGTGACACCACCGTGGGTTGCGACGAGCGAGCGGTAATTCCCTGGTTCGACCGGGACGCGCCAGGTGCGGTCGCGCATGTCCTTTGCGTCGATCTTGATCGTTGAGTCGTCTTCCTCGGCGGCATCGTCTCCCACCGCATCGGTGGGATGCTTTCCGTTCTTCGACGTCTTGATCTTCGGCTTTGCCGGGTCCTTCGTCGCTTCGTCCTTCGTTTCGGCGTCAGCCGACTCTTCGTCTTCTTTCGGCGCCGCCCATGCCTTCAAGTCGAAGCCCGCCGCGGCTGCCACGGTGAGTGACGGCGGCGGCGTGCTCGCCTCCAGAGGAATCGCGCACACCTGCGACATGTTAGGCAGCACGAATTCAAAGTCGGGACCGGCGATGACGGGGTCGAGATGCCGATCCGTGAGGAACCACAGGTACTTGCCCGCTGGATCCCATCTCGGTTCGTAGTCGTTCGTGAGTCCGTCGCTGAGTTCGATGCGCGTCGAGTCCGAGGTCGAACGCAGGGCGATCCCATGCATACGGTTCGGCAGCAGCCGCGACCACGCCAACCATCCGCCATCAGGGCTGAACGAGTAGTCGGTGATTTCGCCCGCGTCGCTGCGGTCGATCTCCACGAGCGTGCGCTTCGACACGTCGAACATCCAAAGTCGAAGATTCTTGTCACCAAACGCTAAGAATCGGCCGTCCGGACTCGCGACCGGTCGCAGCAACCATTGCGCGCGATCGGTCGTCGCGAGGGTTGGGACCGCTGCTCCGTCCGCTGGCAGGAGCGCGAGCTCTTGTTCTCCGCCCGCGTCGGTCACACACGCGATCTGCGTCTCGGAGAGCCACGCCGCGCCCCATTCGCGCGAGCCGCTCTCGCGTGTTAGTTGCCGCGAGCCGACCTGCACACCCTTCTTCGGCTTGCCTACGGGCATCGTGACGAGCTCGCCTCGAGTCTCGATCAGAATTCGATCGCCCGACGGCGAGAGGGAAAATGCCGAGGCGTTCTTGAGCGCCGGGACGAAGCGCGGAAGTGTGCCAGCCCGGTCGGTGACGAGGTCGACAGTGAGACGGCGCACAGCATCGGTGCGAGTATCCAAGAGCGCGAGCGATCCAGCCTGCGCGAAGACTGCGGTCGATCCACCACTCGCGTCGGTGCCGAGCCAACGTACTTCGTAGCTCGATGGGTCGGTCGGCTTGGTTGCGTCGTTCAGGAAGGCAGTGTGTTGCCGAGCATCCGACCCGTCGGGCTTCATGGACCAGATATTCTGGGTGCCATCTCGATCGGTCAGGAACACAACTCGCTCTCCGAGCCAGCTCGGGAAGAGATCATTCGCTTGCGTCTTCGAGACATTTGCGAACTGTTTCGTCGCAAGGTCCCCGGACCAGATCTCCGGCGCCGTACCGCCGCGATACCGCTTCCAGTACCAGTTCTCATTCGACCAGCGGCAAAACGCGAACCGCGAGCCGTCGCTCGTCGGATCGAATGCGATCTGCGTACACTCGCCGAACCCGCCCGAACGCGCTAGCCCGCCGGTCGCGTCGACCAACCAGAGATCTTGATGCCCAAGTGGATTTCCTCGCGGTGATCGGAACGCGATCGATTTTCCGTCAGGCGTCCAACCGATCGCTTCGTCAGCATCTGGGTGAAACGTTAGTCGCGTCGGACGACCACCATCGATCGGCATCACGTAGACGTCCGTGTTGCCTTCATATTCAGCAGTAAACGCGATGCGCGTGCTCGCTGGCGAAATGATGGGATGGAACTCGGAACCCGCTCCGTTGGTCAAGCGGTATGCGACAACCGGCGCGTTCGGATCAGCGGGCAGTCGGGCAGTCCAGAGGTCGCGCTCGCTGACGAAGATGAGCCGGTCATTGAAGAGCGCCGGCTGCGAAAGATAGCCCTCGGCAGCGGCGGCAACGGACGCGAGCGCGGCGACGAGCGCCGACGCGAGGTGCTGTGTGGCAGAAGTCATGGTTTTCATTCTCACAGGAACTTGGGCTTTGCACCCGACTCGTCAAGCGGACTGTTCGAAATCCCATTCTTACTTGCTCGACCCCCAGCGAATCGCTTGGCGGAGGATGCAGATTATCAGCGCAAGAAGCTTCTCACGCGCTCAACTTCCTCGACGCTGCCTAACAACACCGGCACGCGGTCGTGGAGCTTCATTGGTTGCACTTCAAGCGTCTTCGTGTCACCGCTGAACGCGAGTCCGCCCGCCTGCTCGACCAGCATGGCCATGGGATTCGCCTCGTAGAGCAGACGCAGCTTGCCACCGGGATTCTTCTTCGTCGGTGGATACATGAATACACCGCCGGTCAAGAGCGTGCGATGCACGTCGGCCACCATCGATCCGATGTAGCGGCTGGAGTAGCCGTTCTCGTGCGCCCATGCGAGGTAGTCGCGGTAGCCCTCGGGGAAGGTGGACGAGTTCGCTTCGTTCACGGAGTATGTCTTGCCCGAGGTCGGCAAGCGGATGCCGCGATTCACCAGCAAAAACGATCCAATTGAGTGGTCGAGCACGAACATGTCGACTCCGTTACCCGTCGTGATCATGAAAATGGTGCTCGAGCCGTACAGAATGTACCCCGCGCCGACCTGCGTCGCGCCGCGCTGACAGACGGTCCGCTCCGCGTCAGGAATGGTTGGGTCGTTGCGCAGAATAGAGAAGATCGTGCCGACACCGACGCCGAAGTCGAGATTCGAACTGCCGTCGAGCGGATCGAAGAGCACGCAGTACTTTCCACCTTCGTGCCCGCGGCGGAGTATGGACGGCTGCTCGTTTTCCTCGCTCGCGAGAACAGCGATGCTCGCTCGCGTGCCCAGGCAGCGCATGAGCACTTCGTTCGCGATGACATCGAGCTTCTGCTGATGCTCCCCTTGCACGTTGTCGGTGCCGACGCCACCGAGCACATCTTGCAACCGCGCATGACGCACCTTGTGTCCGATCACTTTCGCGGCGAGCGAGATCGCCGACACGATCCAACTGAACTCGCCCGTCGCACCCGGATGCTTCGTCTCCTCGGAGAGAATGTGACTCTGGAGACTGGTGAGGTTCTCGGATGGTTCGGCGGTGCGCGTCATGCTGTCCTCGTGTCGTACTTCTGGCCGTGATGCACGTTGGGGAGTTCTGGCCGCGAGTTTGCGGACGCTGCGCGCCTCCGACACTTCCGCGCCAGCGAGCGGCGTCGTGATGCGATCCGCTATCATCCGCCCCCCTCCAATTCGCAACAAGCGCGGCGGTCACGCCATGATTGATCGGAGTAGGAGAGTGTACTGGCGTCCATGCGACGATCAGTCGCTGCTGACACTTTGATTGAGTTCGCCCAACGATTCACGCCGCATTTCCCCCGCCGATTCAGCCAACGATTTAGGGAACCTTGATGTCAACCGCTCAGCCCGTGATTCTCGCTGCCCGCCGCACGCCTGTTGGAAAGTTCTTCGGCACGCTGAGTCGAGTGCCCGCGCCGCAACTCGGTGCGTACGCCGTCAAAGCACTCTTCGACGATGTGCCTGGATCCAAGGAGAAGATCGATGAATGCGTGATGGGCAACGTGCTCCAAGCGGGCGTCGGCCAGAATCCCGCGCGCCAGGCCGGGTTGCTAGCGGGCCTGCCGGACACGCTCAACGCCGTCACCGTCAATAAGGTATGTGGTTCAGGGCTTCAAGCGGTCATGCAGGCTGCCCAGTCGATTCGTTGCGGCGACAACCATCTCGTCGTCGCTGGCGGCATGGAGAACATGGATCTCGCGCCGCACATGATGCACCTTCGGAATGGCGTCAAGTTCGGCGAGGCCAAGATGCTCGACCACATGCAGGCCGACGGATTGACCTGCCCGTTCGAAAAGTGGGCGATGGGCTGCGCCGCTGATTACACCGCCGCCAAGTACGGCGTTGCTCGTGAAGACCAAGACCGGTTCAGCGTCCAGAGTCACCATCGCGCCACGAAGGCAACCAAGGAGGGCTGGTTCAAGGCGGAAATCGTCGCGCTGTCACCCGAGCAAACCTTGCAGAAGGTCGGGCTTGAGAGCGACGAGAGCTTCCGCGGCGACTCAACGATCGAAGCCCTCGCGAAACTCAAGGCCGTGTTCTCGAAAGACGGGACAGTCACGGCTGGCAACGCGAGCCAGATTTCCGACGGCGCAGCGGCTCTTCTCGTCGCGAGCGACGAGATGGCGTCCAAGCTCGGACGAGCTCCACTGGCTCGCATCATCGATCAGTGCACGGTCGGCGTCGCTGCGAAGGATCTCTTCTACGCGCCGAAGCTTGGCATCGAGTTGCTTCTCACTCGAAACGGATTGAAAGCAACTGATGTTGACCTCTATGAAATCAATGAGGCGTTCGCGGCGCAGATTCTCTGCAACATCAAGCCTCTGGGTATTCCTGAAGAACGCTTGAACATCGGCGGCGGCGGCATCGCGCTCGGCCATCCGATCGGCGCGAGCGGTGCCCGTGTACTCACGACGCTCATTCATCACCTCCACCGCACCGGAGGCAAGCGCGGCATCTGCTCGCTCTGCCTCGGCGGCGGAAACGCGGTGTCGATGCTCATCGAACGCGCGTAAGCGCTGGCTGGTGAGCATGTACTCGCTCGAATTACGGAGTCGGCGCACTCGCTGATTGCCCGCCTCTTGTTGGCAGCAGCACTTCGACGGGCAAGCCCGCTGGAAGCCCAGCGTCGTTTGGCATCTCCAGCCGCACCGAACGTGTGCGGCTCGCTGCATCTGCGACTTCGGCGAGCGACGTGATCGTCGCACGACGCAAGCCAGCGTTCATGCCACCACGGTAGCGCACCTCAAGCGTCGATCCGACCGCGAGGCCGAGCGTCCGGTCAGCCGGTAGCGACACGTCGATCTTTAGGTTCGTCGTGTCGACGAGCCGCAGCGCTGGCTCTGTATCGTCGATTGCGCCACTCTCCTCGACGGTCAGAGTTTCGATGACGCCCGCAAACGGCGCGATGAGCTTCGTGCGCGCCAACCTCGCGCGGAGCTGCTGGGCTTCCAGCTTGGCTTCCTCGACCTTTCGCTTGGCGTCGGCGTAGTCACTTCTTGCGCGCGACTCACGGGTCCGAGCGTCTAACACTTCGCGAGCATTGGCGCCGCCCTCAGCGAGCGCCGCCTTGGTGCGCTCCATGGTGTCTTGGGCGGAGGCTAGCGCGTCGGCCGCCGCTTCGATATCGGCGGTGTTCGACGCCCGAAGCTCGCTCATCGCAATCTGTGCGTCAATTTCGCCATGCTCAAGTTCGACGAGTAGCTCGCCAATCGCCACGCGATCTCCGAGCTGCACCGGGACCTCCTTGATGCGCCCCGCCATCGCGAACGCCATCTCGATGTCATGACGCGGTCGCGTGACCGCAGGGAAGGCCACCGACGACGTGGATTCAGATTCAGGCGGCGCAGACGCGCCGACGACGAAGAGCGAGACGAGACAAAGTGCATGCAAAGCGTTCATGGCGTTGGGTCTCCTAACATTCTGTGCCTTCTGACACGACTGTTCCACCGACCAGCGACTTCCAGTTTCTACTCTGAGGTGCTGAGGCGCTCGCGGAAGCGCAGAATCGCGCGAGTCCAGCCTTGAGCGAGTGACGCCCTCTGCGCTGGCAAACGCAACACGAGTCGTTCACCGCGCACGAGCTGGCTCGCCGCGAGTTCATCGAGTGCGACTCGGACTGTGAAACGCACGTCTGCTGCGAGCCCGCTGGTCGGCGAGACCGCGATGTCGCCGCCACCGAGGAGCGTCAGCGCTTGCATGTCCTGAGCAATGATGCTCTCGCCGATTGGCGCGATGGACACGACGCGGCCCGTGAGCAAGTTCCCTACGTCACTCGCAGCACGCGCTTGGACCGAGTCGCCCACTTGGAGATGCATCGCCGCGAGATCGATCTGGTCCACGAGGGCCAATGCGATCCATCCGCCAGCGACGATCGTTGCGACCGGTGTACCAGCGCGAACGAACCGGCCGCGAGAACCCCTGCTGAGTACACTGACGACCGTGCCACCCGTGGGCGCGCGCACAACGAGTCGCGCTCGCGCCTCTTCGGCCGCAGTACGCCGGGTCTGCGCGGCTCGCAGTTCCTCGCCAGCGAGCGCTCGTTCTTCCGGCGTTCGCGCCGTGGCGATCTCGGCGGCGACGTGAGCTGCGGTCGCGCTCGCGCTGGCGTCGTCGGCAGCGCGGTCGACATCGAGCGACCCCAGCACAACGAGTGGCTCTCCCTGCGCCACGGGCTCCGAGTCTTGAGCGTCGATTGCTTGTACGAAGCCATTCGTCGCAGTCGTCACGATTCGTTCGTGTTCGCGCTGCAACACCGCCCCGGTCACGACGGACTGCGGCAACGGCCAGGACACGCCCAGCGCGGGAACGATGAGGACGACCACTGCCACGGTCGCGGCGCGATATCGCACCGGTGCCACTTCTTTGCTGGCAATGAGATAGCTCACGCACCCGTAGAGCGTTTTGAAGAGCGTGCTTGCGCCGTACAGAATGCCGAGCGCCATCCCCACTGCGAAGAACTTGATCGCGATGACGGCGCAGATCCCCAGCGTCACCAGCACGCGGTAAGCGGACGCGGCGACGCTGTACGTCACGAGCACCAGCGTCATCAGCAGCGACCACTCTTGCCCACCCGGATCAATCCCGACGGCAATCCGCTTGATCCAACGCATGGTCACTGCCGACGATTGCGCGCGGAGGTTCGGAATCTGCAGCAGATCACTGAGTATGAAGTACCCGTCGAAGCGCATCAGCGGATTGATGTTGAATCCAATGGTCGTGATGCTCGCCAGCACCATCGCCTGATACGCCAGCGTGTGCAGCGGCGAAGTCTCCGTGAACGCCCACACGATCGCGGCGATGGCAGCGATCCATGACTCGAAGTAGACGCCACCGGCACACACCAGTAGCCGGTCGCGAGTGCGGGTGAACCCCCACGACGCACTCGCGTCGACGTACGCGCAGGGAGTGAGCATGACAAAGGTCACACCCATCTCAGGCACTACCCCGCCAAACGCGCGACATGCGTATGCGTGCCCAAACTCGTGCACGACTTTGAGCCCGATCAGCAGCACCCACATCGTGAGCATTTGCTCAGACGCGATGAGCGTGGGCAGTTCTCTACCGATGTGACTCCATCGGCCAGAGAGCGCGACGAGCGCAGCGCCCATGAGCACGAGCCACGCCACCAGCGCGGTGCGCGAGTAGAACCGAGAGCCAAACCCGAGCGTGCGCACGAGAAAAGCGTCGGGGTTCCACACGGGGAACTTGCAGTACATCGCCGAGAGCCATCGCCCCTTCTTGCGCGCCGCAGCTCGGGACTCAAAGCGTTGGATGAGCGAACGATCATCGGAAATTGGAAGCGAGAGAAGCCCCGAGCGATGCAGCGCGAGCACGAAGCGATAGAAGTCTTCTTCCTGAGTTGCATCGACGACGTCGTCGCGGATCAGCGACTTGAACGCGTCACTCAGGGTGCGCTCTCCTGTGAGCGTCACAAGAACTGCGTAGTCCGTTGGGCCAAACGCATGTGTGTCGAAGCTGATTGGATCGCGCACCGTGTAGGTCACCTCATTGCGAAATAGGTGACGGGCTACTTGCAGATCCTTGCGCAGCCCGACCAGCGCGCCACCGAGTTTCGGAGCGAGTCCCGCATCGGGAGCAGCCGATGCGCCGGGCATCGTCGGGGCATGCTCGCTCGGCGCAACTACAGCCATAGGCGCATCCTCACGAAGTCGATCGCGCGACGGAGATACGCTCTCCAGACCGGCGCGTCACCAGTCTTGATGCGGGCGAAACCCTCCACTCCATTTCGCATCCACGGCTCCGGCGCGTCGAATGTCGCCTCGGCGATGAACACGTTTTGACCGTCGCGCAGTTCAGACGAGGGCCGCACACGTGTGATCACGATCGGCACATGGAAATCGGGGCGTCCGACGGAGACAAATTCTCCGTCCGCGCCAGCAAGTACGCGTGTGACATCACGGTCCGGGATCGAGAGTTCGAGTCGCAGCGCGCCGTCTTCGGCGAACTCGTAGAGCATCTGACCGGTTGGCACCGCGCTTCCGATCACGCGGCGGAGGTCGCCCGCGAGCAAGACCCCATCGGTGGGGGCGCGCACAACAGCAGCGGCAATCTTGTGATCGACTGACTGGAGCGCCGCGCGATCGACACCAGCGCGAGCGTCGACCAGCATCGCGTCTGATTCTCTACCCCGCGCTCGCGCTATGTCTGACTCAATCCGCGCTTTCTCAATCGCCGCTAACAGTCGACTCCGTTCGAGCTCGAGTTCGGTCGTGTCGAATCGCGCGATGACCTCGCCCGATTGCACACGATCCCCTGCTGCGTGCGGCGCTTCGAGAAGTGTTGCATCGAACGGTGTCGAGAGATGCATGGATGACGCTGCGGTCAATCGACATCGCAGCGTGGTCTGGTCGACGATCGTGCCGAACACGAACCAACTGAGTCCAACGATCGCGCTCACCGCGCAGAGTGTTCGAACGAGATTTTTCGATCGAAATGCCGCTCGAAGAATGCGCACCGATGAGTCGCCTGCGTGCTCCGGTACCGAGCGCGTGGCGCGATGAACCAGATCCAGTGCGGCCGCGAACGGCTGTGCGCTCTCGCCGATCTTCTTGAGATCCTCTTCGGAGAAGCGGCGCCCGGTCACCTGACGCAGACCAAGCACTACGGTAACGCGGTCGCCGTTCTTCAAGGGAATCGTCGCGACTGCAGCACCTTCCACCGCAACGCTCCACTTCCGGTGCAGCGCATAGTCGTTCGCATGATCGCTCGGACTCCACGTCACCGTGCGACCAAGGTCGAGCGCCTCGGACATTGCCGTGAGCGCGACCGCGACACCGGGTGAACGCTCGGCGACCTCGGCGAAGCCCGAGATACTCATGAGCTTCAACCGGCGTCCGCGCACGGTCGCGAGAATGACCTGTTCGCAACCAATCTTCGTGCGCAGTTGATTCGTCAACGAGATCGAAAGCGCGGTCCGGCTCTTGGCGCTGGCGCCTGCGGCGAATGCGGAGACTGACGCACCGCCTGCGCTTGCCGCCTGTCCCTCGCGGGCAGCGTCACGAGCGATCGAACTGGCAAGTACCGGCATGGCCGCCGCGAACGATCGCACCTGCGCGAGAAACTCGTGCGCCGCGAACTCGTCGTCGCACTCGACGACAAGTCCGATTGCGCCGTTCACGTCGCCCGAAGCATCTGGCATCGGTGCGGCGATGAGTACAACACTGCCTGTGCCCAGTCGGGCACGGTAGAACTTTGCTGAGGGTGCTGCTCGCGCAATCGAAGCATCGAGTGCCGATTGGACTGTCGCTTTCCAGAAGCTCGGATCCGTCGGGCCCGAGTGCCAATAGTCGTCGAGGGCTCGCGTCCCGACACGAGCTCGTAGCAACGCGTAGACGGCATTGCACTCCCGCGCCAGTACTCGAAACGCAGCGCCGACGAACTCGCCGGAACTCGTTTGCTCGGCCGCCAGTGTGCGCAGCTTGGCAAAGAGATCAGTCGCGCGGCAGAAATCCTCGGCCGGACGTCCCGTCTTCGGTTCGGTCGAGGTCACGTTCATGGCGCGAACTCGCTCGCGAGAACTTCTTCGCCTGCTCGTTGCCACATGCCTTGGCCCGCCCCCCCTGCCGATCGGTCAAGTCCGTTGCGCGCTGCGGCCCACAAGCCGTGAGCGTCGCGGCGCATTCGCTCTTCGTATCGACACACTTTCAACGGCGCTTGATCGTTGATGGCCGCTCGGCACCGATGCCCTGCACAAACATCCAGAACGCTGCGTAGAACGGTGCTTTCGGCAGTGGAGGCGGAACTGGATCGTGGCTCGTCGTTGCGCTCTGCGCGGCTTGTGCGGTCTCGTCCGCGAGCTGATCGATTTCGTGCGTGATGTTTCTGATGTCGGCTTCGAACGCATCTTCGAAGCTCTGCCCGACGACACGAAGTGGGACGGCGGGAACCGGAATCATCGTTTTTCCCGGCACCGCAATCAGCTCCCTAACATCCGACCACGGACCGTCGTCCGTGACCGCTGGATCGTCATGAGCAAACTCAGCCGCGTGCCGCGGGTTCGGAACGCCAAGCGCGGAGTGCAGCACGTCCGGAGAGAGCGCCTCGTCGACGAGTGCAACGTCGTCGTATGACACCGTCACCATCGGCGTCGGCACCTCCGACACCAAACGTGGTGGCGTCTCAGTCAGTGACGGCGATGACGGCGATGATGGAGACGAGGGGTTCTCAGGCGTTTGGAGTCCAACGATGCCCGCGAGATCGGGCGCAATCGCGCCGACCGTGAACGTCACGTCGCGCTCTATCATGTTGCCGCCGTCGTCCATCGCCCGGATATGAATCGTGACCTCGGTGCCCGCAAGATGTCCGAGCGCTGCGCTATCCGTCACGGTGATCACACCAGATGACGGATCGATCGCGAACGCGCCATCGCCGCCGACAAGGTCGAAGTGGACCACACCGTCGACGTCCGACGCAGACACCGTTCCAACGACGGAACCCACGGTGGCATCGCCTACAACTGGATCGAGGACGACAGCAAGATCGCTCGGCGCGTCGTCATCAGCGTTGACCGTGATCGTCACGGTGTCGTACGTCGTATTCGTGCCGTCACTCACTGCGACTTGGAACGTGAGGTCCGTGTTCGCAGCCATGTTCGGCGCGCTGAAGCTCGGTGCAGCGCCGTTCGCTCCAGAGATCGTGACACTCGGACCAGCGGTCTGCGTCCAGGTGTAGGTCAGGCCTTGGCCTTCAGGATCCGTCGCGCTCGCGCCGAGCGAAACTACTGCACCTTCTTCGACGACTTGATCAGCTCCCGCGTTCACGCTCGGCGCGTCGTCATCAGCGTTGACCGTGATCGTCACGGTGTCGTAGGAAGTGTTCGAGCCGTCGCTCACTGCGACTTGGAACGTCAGATCAGTGTTCGACGCCATGTTCGGCGCGCTGAAGCTCGGCGACGCGCCATTCGCCCCTGACATCGTGACGCTTGGACCACTCGTCTGCGTCCATGTGTAGGTGAGCGCTTGGCCTTCCGGGTCGGAGCTGCCCGCAGCACTCAGGACTACGGCGCTCCCTTCATTGACCGCTGCGTCCGCGCCTGCAGTCGCGTGCGGTGCAAAGTTCGTCGCATCAATCGATCCATCAGAGAAGACGACCGTCTGAATATTCGAGTAGTCGAGCTGGAAGGTCGTGCCGTCGGCCGCCGTCAGCGTGAGATGCCCAGCGCCTGCGTCGAAGTTAGCCTGCGCACGCGAGAAGTTCGAGAGATCGATCGAGTTGCTCGTTCCACCACCGCCGTCGACCGTGTACGTGGCGCCGTTATAGGGTGCACTAAAGGCGAAGGTGTCGTTCCCCGAGCCACCGACGACGGCTTCCATCGACGACAACGTGTCTACTCCGCCACCGAGCGTGTCCTGCGCGCTCGATAGCGTGAGATCCACACGCACCGCGCTCGAAGCATCAGAGTAGTCAGCGACGTCGCTACCAGCGCCACCGACGAGCGTGTCGTTACCAGCACCACCCCGTAGCGTGTCATTCCCAGCGCCACCGTCGAGCGTGTTGTCGCCCGAGTCTCCAGCGAGCGTGTCGTGGTAGGCCGATCCAGTCAGATTTTCGAAGCCACTCAGCGTGTCGCTTCCAGCTCCGCCGCTAACGGCTCCCGTTGAGAGACTCGCATTGACGGCCGCAGTTGAGTTGGCATAGCTCGCGGTGTCGACGCCGCTACCACCAGTCAACGTGTCGTTGCCGAGCCCACCATCGATCGTGTCGTTGCCAGCGCCGCCGTCGATCACGTTCGCGTTCGCGTCGCCGGTCAGTGTGTCGTTGTACGTCGAGCCCGTGAGATTCTCGAAGCCACTCATCGTGTCGGTGCCGCCGCCACCTGACGATGCGCCGGACGAGAGATTCGCCGTCACCGCCGACGTTGCACTGGCGAAAGAGACGGTGTCGGTCCCGGCGCCGCCCGTCAGCGTGTCGTTGCCCGCGCCGCCGTCAATCGTGTCGTTGCCAGCACCACCATCAATGACGTTGGCATTCGCGTCGCCAGTCAGTGTGTCGTTGTATGCCGAACCCGTCACGTTCTCGAAGCCGCTCAGCGTGTCATTGCCAGCTCCACCGCTCGCAGCGTTCGTGTTGAGACTAACCGTGACTGCTGACGTAGACGTCGCGTAGGTCGTGGTGTCGGTGCCCGCGCCACCGATCAACGTGTCGTCGCCGAGCCCACCGTCGATCGTGTCGTTGCCAGCGCCGCCGTCGATCACGTTCGCGTTCGCGTCGCCGGTCAGTGTGTCGTTGAAGTTCGAACCCGTCACATTCTCGAAGCCGCTGAACGTGTCGCTACCACCACCACCCGATGACGCACCCGTCGAAAGATTCGCTGTCACCGCCGACGTCGCAGTCGCGAAGGTCACAGTGTCCGTCCCGGCGCCGCCGGTCATCGTGTCGTTGCCAGTGCCGCCATCGATCGTGTCGTTGCCGGCGCCACCGTCGATCACGTTTACTCCGGTGTTTCCCGTGATCGTGTCGTTGTAGCTCGTGCCCGTCACGTTCGCGATGCTCACCAGCGTGTCCGTGCCTGCGGCGCCACTCGCTGTACCGGTCGTGAGATTGATAGTCTGCCCGCCAGTCGCCGACGCGTACGTCACTGTGTCGGTACCCGTGCCGCCGTTGAGCGTGTCGTTGCCAAGGCCGCCGTCAAGAATGTCGTTGCCCGCGCCGCCGTTGAGCGTGTCGTTGCCAAGGCCGCCGTCAAGAATGTCGTTGCCCGTGCCGCCGTTGAGCGTGTCGTTGCCAAGGCCGCCGTCAAGAATGTCGTTGCCCGCGCCGCCCGTGATTGTGTTGGCGCTCGCGTCGCCAGTTAGCGTGTCGTTGTACGCCGAGCCCGTGACATTCTCGATGCCGCTCAGCGTGTCGTTGCCGGCGCCACCAGTCGCGGTGCCAGCGCTCAAGTCAACCGTGACCGCTGACGCCGACGTGGCGTAGGTCGCGGTGTCTGTGCCAGCGCCGCCGATCAACGTGTCGTTGCCAAGTCCACCGTCGATTGTGTCGTTGCCCGCGCCCCCGTCAATCACGTTCGCGTTCGCGTCGCCAGTCAGCGTGTCGTTGTACGCCGAGCCCGTGACGTTCTCGATGTTCGAGAGCGTGTCAGTGCCAGCGCCGCCGGTCGCCGTGCCGGTCGAAAGATTGGCGGTGACGGCGGACGTCGACGTGGAGTACGTCGCGGTGTCCGTCCCTGCCCCACCGTCAAGCACGTCGTTGCCTGTGCCACCCTCGAGCGTGTCGTTGCCATCCTCACCAAACAGCGTGTCGTTGCCGGTATTGCCAAGCAGCGTGTCGTCGCCGTCGCCGCCCGAGATCGTGTCGTTGCCCGCAAGTCCATCGATCGTGTCAGCGCTGGCAGTTCCGGCGAGAACGTCATCACCCGCCGTAGCGGACATCAAGATGCGGGCTTCGAACAGGTCTTTGGTGAACCGGGCTCGCTTGGAGTTGGGCTTGTCGCCAGCACGTAGGTCCGATGACGTCGCCGTCGGGCTCGCGCGAAACAACTGCGCAATCCAAGCGAACGGACGAGCCATGAAGTCCTCCAGAGCCACTGCAACTTGCCGATTGCCCACACCGCGCTCACGATGCGAGCCGACGACTTAGGTCAAATCGACCGGGTCCCGAGTTGACCTGAACGCGAAGTCAGATGGCACTCGTTCCGCTGTGAAGCGAGGCACGCCTCTGTGGATTGCGCGCATCAGGGTGCGCCGCGAGTTCTCCGATAATCGCGGTACCGTGGATACCCGGGCGCTAGAAATCGATTCGCACCGGTCGTTCGCGGAAAGAGCTAACTCGGTTCAGCATCACTCCGCCACAGCGAGCCGCTCGCGGAAGCGAAGCACCGCGTGGTACCAACTCGACGCAAGTGACGCTCGCTTGGCTGGAAGGCGCAATGCGAGTCGTTCACCGTGGAACAGATCATCGCCTAGGACCTCGTGCAGCGCGACAGAGACGAGAAATCGCGCAGTATCAGCGTGTCCGCTCATTGGCGAGACAGCGATGTCACCGCCGCCAATCAACGTTAGCGCGTCGAGATCTTGGTCAATTGCCGTATCGCCGGTCGGAGCGACCGCAGCCACGGTGCCACGAATCATGCGACCTGGATCGCGGAACCCGCGCATTTCGATTTCAGTTCCTTCGCGGATCTGAAGCTGAGACAGTTCAAGCTGATCGACCAGCGCGATAGCGGTCCAGCCGCCGGTCGCGATAGTCGCCAGCGCAGTGCCTTCCGCGACAAACTGGCCGCGCGACGACTCGCTCAGCGAACGCACGATGTCGCCTTGGACTGGTGAGCGGACCGTCAGTCGTTTCTGATTGAGCTCAGCCGCTCCGCGCCGCGCTTCGGCCAGATCGAGTTCCTCAAGCGCGATCGACTGCTCACGCGGTGCACCAGCTCTCGCCACCTCGACGACGAACTTGGCAGCGCTCGACTCAACACGAGCGCGATCGCACTCAGCGTCGACTTCCAACGAGGCGAGTTCGACCAGCGGCGCACCCAGTTTCACGTGCGCATCGCTGGCTGCGGGAATCGCGAGAATGAACCCCGCCGCCTCCGCGTTCACGACGTGCTCGGTCTCTCGACGAAGGAGCGCGACGGCCGTGACGTTGCGCGGTAGAGGCGCGGAGACGACGACCGCTGGCACGACGAGTAAAAGTACCGCCATGATCGCAGCGCGGCCGCGCACCAGCGCCGTTTCCTTGTCGAGCAACAGATATCGAGTGCTGCTGAAGATCAGCCTTACCAGCGCTATTCCGCCATAAGAGAGTCCGAGCGTCATACCGATCGCGAAGAACTTGATCGCGATGACCGCACACATGCCGAGCACCCATGAGACTTTGTAGATCGCTGCCGCGACGCAGTAGGTCACCAGTGTGACGTTCATCGCTGGCGACCACGCCGGCCCGCCCGGATCGATACCGACGGCGACGCGCTTGAGCCAGCGCAACGTCAGCGCGGACGCCTGCGCGCGGAGGTTCGGGATCTGAAGAAGATCACTCGCGATGAAGTAGCCGTCGAACCGCATGAGCGGATTGAGGTTGAATCCAATGGTCGTGATGCTCGCGAGCACCATTGTCTGGAACGCCAGCGAATGAAGCGCCGATGCCTCGGTGAACGCCCAGACAATCGCGGCAATTCCGGCGATCCACGACTCGAAGTACACGCCGCCGAAACAGACGATGAGCCTGTCGCGCGTTCGAGAGAAATTCCATGAACTGCTCGCGTCGACGTACGCACAAGGGGTCATCATCACAAGAGTGAGCCCCATTTCGGGCACGACTCCCCCGAAGGTCCGGCAGGCATACGCGTGTCCAAATTCGTGGACCACTTTGAGCCCAATCAAGAGTGCCCACATGCTCAAGACCTGCTCACCTGCGATCAACGTTGGCAGTTCCGTCCCGAGACTCGCCGCGCGGCCAGCAAGAGAGACGAGCGCCGCCACCATGAGCAATGTCCACAGTACCAGTGCGCTGCGAGTGAACATGCGCGAGCCATAGTCGAGCGTCCGCACCAAGAATCCGTCGGGATTCCAAATGGGGATCTTCCAATACATCGCGACTAACCATCGTGCTTTTCGTCGACTCGAAGCCCGCGACTCGAAGCGTTGCACGAGCGACCGGTCGTCGGAGATCGGCAGCGCGAGCAGGCCACCGCGATGCAACGCCACAACGAACTTGTAGAAGTCCTCACGATGATCGACAGAAGTCACTCCCTCGCCTACGAGCGCGTCAAACGTCTCGCCAAGCGTACGCCGGTCGGTGATCGCGACAAGAATCGCGTAGTCGCCCGCTCCGAACGCATGTGTCTCGAAACTCACGGGATCGCGAACGGTGTATGTCACCTCGCCGCGGAACAAATGGCGCGCGACGCGCAGGTCTTTACGCACGCCGACCTGCACAACAGCAAGTTTCGGCGCGAGTAGTTGCGGTTCGTTCGAACCGGCCGTGGATGGTGACGCTGCGGGAGTTGTTGGCGCGGTCACACCCACAGGTGGATCCTCACGAAATCGATCGCGCGACGGAGATACGACTTCCACACCGGCACCGTGCCGGTCTCCACCTTCGCGAAACCATCGACGCCAGCGCGCATCCACGGCTCGGGCGCGTTCAGCGCGGCCTCGGCAACAAACACGTTCTGCCCGTCGCGCAGTTCCGCAGCGCGGCGGATGCGCGAGAGAGTGATGGGGATGTGAACGTCCGGTCGCGCGGTGGAAACAAACTCGCCCGTCGCGCCAGCGTGAAGTCGTGCAATATCGCGATCGGCGATCGACAGTTCGACCTTCAGCGCCCCATTCGGTGCGAACTCGAAGAGTGTCTGCCCTGTGGGTACAGAGTTGCCGATGAGCTTTCGGAGATCGCCGGTCAGGATGACGCCGTCGGCGGGGACCCGAATAGTAGCTTGGGCAATCTTTCGATCGACGGTGCGGAGATACGCCTGATCAACCTCCGCTCGCGCATCGATCAACATCGCTTCCGCGACGCCTCCCTTCGAGCGTGCAAGATCCGCCTCGATACTGGCCTTCTCAATCGCGGCGACGAGTCGATGTCGTTCAAGCTCAAGCTCTGCGGTGTCGAACCGTGCCACCATTTGATTCGCCGTGACTTCATCGCCCGCAACGACGGTTGCTTCCCGCAACGTTCCATTGAACGGTGCCGCGAGATGCATCGATGAAGCGGCGCAAACGCGACAGTGGGCCGTGACATGATCAATTGTCGTGCCAAACGCGAACCACCCGAGCCCCGCGGCAGCGAGTCCGATCAGCGACGTACGGACGACTCGCTTCGCTCGGAACGAATCGCGTAGCGCGCTGCGCGACGCTTCAGCTGCGTGCACCGCGACCGAGCGGGTCGCGCGATGAACCAGATCGAGCGTCGCGACATACGGGGTCGCTGCTTCGAGGATCATCTTGAGATCGTTCTCAGCGAACTGGCGGCCGGGTTCGTGGCGCAACGACAAGAGCGCGACGATTCGCTCGTCGCTGCGAAGCGGGATGGTCGCGACCGAGGCTCCGTCCGTTTCGCTGCTCCAGCGCCGATGAAGCGCGTAGTCGGTTGTCTGCGCCGCGGGGCTCCAGTGCACGACGCGCCTTGCGTCTAAGGCCTCGCACATGGCCGCAAGCATCACAGCGACTCCGGGAGCGCGCTCGGACACTTCTGCGAAGCCAGACACCGCGAGTAGCTTCAGTTGTCGACCCACCACAGTTGCGAGCGAAACTTGTTGGCAACCAATCTTCGCGCGGAGCTGATTCGTCATCGCGATTGCAATAGCGTGCTGACTGTGCGATTTGGCGGCGATCGCTAGGGCTCGTACCGTCTCGTTGCTCGCGCCCGTCGCCGATCTCGCGCCACACGCGCGCTGCCGCGCGATCGCGCCGGAGAGCACCGGGATCATTGTGGTCACCGCCCGGAGCAGCGTGAGCAGCTCGTGCCCTCTTCGTTCGTCGTCGCACTCGAGCACGATTCCGATCGCGCCACTCACTTCACCCGACGCATCCGACAGTGGCGAGGCGATGACGACGACTCCGCCAGCACCATTCTTGGCGCGATACAGCCGCGCTGTTGCGCTCGCCGAGGCAATCGAGTTGTCGAGCGATGCTCCAACGCTGCTCTTCCAGAAGGACGGATCGGTCGCGCCGGAATGCCAGTAGTCCTCTATCGCGCGATTGCTCACGCTTGCGCGCAGGAGCGCATATGGCGCACGAAGCACCCTCGTGATAGTGCGGAACGCCTCGCCGACGAACAGTTCAGGGCTCAACTCCTTTGCTGCAAGTTCGCGCAGCGAGGCAAAGAGGTCCGTCGCGGGCGCAGACTTCTCTTCCGAAGTCTCCCTCGCCCTGGTCAACGGCGGCGACGGCTGTAGAGTTGCTGACGATGCGACACGCGGCGCGAATGGCTCATCACTCATGCCGCTGCCTCGCGAATCGATCCGCCGGTGATGCGCTTCATCGACTCGGTCAGCTCGTCTGCCGCGAGGGCGGTGAAGAAGGCGAAGCCCGCTTCGATTGCATCGTCGTGCAGCATGCGAGCTCGTACGCAGCGTCCGTAGATCAACGGTAATTTCGTGTTTCGTCGATCGATATCGAGCGCGTAAACATCGCCAACGTGTATCGACTGCTCGAAGATGACCATGCAGCCACCTTGCGAGACGTCGATGGTGCGACCCATCACGTTGCCGCGTCCGCGGTCACTAAAGTTTCCAGGCCGCGCGGCAACGGGAAGCTGCACCGTGAAGCGTGGATGCAGCCGGTTGGCCTGAACTTCGGCAGCCGTATTCGACGCGAGTTCCTTCACCAGCTCATGCTCCGCTGCAGCCGTTCTCGAATCGTCGCGAGCGTTCAGACGTAGATCACCAAACATGCTGATCGCCCCCCCGGTGGTTAGCTGCCGCGCGCATTTGGCACGCCGACGTAGCGCCATCGGTCGCATCGGAGCCGAGCTTCAATCCGAGTGACCAGCACGAAGCTCCCGCGCCGGATCAGTCGTCTCGCGCCGATTTATCGCGCATGTCGCGACTCCCTCGGTCCTCGCGATCAGACGTCCAACTTCGGACAAAACCGAAGAACGCCGCGAGCACTGACGCAGACTTCGTCGCCGATTCCACGAGGTCAGCATTCGGTGCTGCGGTCTGTGCGGCAGTGTGAGCGAGTTGATCGATCTCAAGTCGCATCTCGTTCGCGACCGCTTCAAACGCGTCATCAAACCCTTCGCCATGGAAATCTTTCCCGCCAAACGCGTCGCCACGCGGGCCCTCGTCCGATGACGTGAGCTGAGTCACGCTCGCCCACGGCCCGTCGGAGGGAACCGGCAAAGGTATCGCAATGTTCTCTACGCCTGTTCGCGGCTCGCTTGCGTCGAATGGCAATTCCCCCGCATAGAGCTCTTCGTCGTAGGAGACGATTACGGTTGGTACCGCGGCCGGGGCGTTGTGCGAGTTACCCGCAGCGCTCGACGGTGCGTCGAAGCTCGCTCTGGTCAGCGTCGCGTCTTGCAGCGCGATCGTCCTCGGTGTCAACGTACTCGCGTGATCGTTATCAACGTCGCTCGGCACCGGCGCAATCGCGTCTACGGCAACGCTCACTTCGCGTTCAGTGACATTGCCACCATCGTCGATCACTCGAACTCGAACGGAAACTTCTTCTCCAGCGATCGCGCGCAGGGCATCAGCATCAGCGACGGTGATCACTCCCGTCGACGGATCGATGGCGAACGCACCCCTGGCGCCATTGAGTTCGAAGTGGAACGAGCTGTCGATGTCGACGGCGGTGACAGTTCCGACGACGAGTCCGACGGCAGCATCACCCGCCACACCATCCACGCTGACCGTGAGATCACTCGGCGCGTCGTCGTCTGCATTGACCGTAATCGTCACGGTGTCATACGTCGTGTTCGACCCGTCACTGACCGCGACCTGGAACGTAAGGTTTGTGTTCGCAGCCATGTTCGGCGCGGCAAAGCTCGGTGTCGCGCCGTCCGC